>FLNW01001273.1_pt1 | contig 37114 bp, 21 predicted proteins | sample 1140371 | NCBI WGS metagenome assembly FLNW01 (sample SAMEA3878170, study PRJEB12797) | bioreactor metagenome | biome: Moose rumen | place: Sweden | collected 2011-10
TTTCATAAGTATTATGTTTTTTCGAACGCTCTGTTCAAAAATGAAACGTTAGTTGTTCTTAGTGATTCTTAGTGATATTTAGTGATTAAGCAGGGCAGTCCCTACCTATATGCAGGGCAGTCCCTGCCTAATAACCAACCATCACCTGTTCAACGCTTAGAGTTTAGCACCGAGTACGTTGTACTTCACGCCGTCACGAAGGATGATTACTTGTCCGTTTTCAATTATCTTCACAGCCTTGTTCGCCTCTTTCACATCTTCGATAGCAGTAGCTGCGTCCACAACAGTGATTGTCAACTCAGCGTATCCCTTACGGAAATCAGCCGTAGCTGCTTGCGTGAGAGTCATTACATAAGTTCCAACAGCCGTACCTCTTACATTAGCATTGATAGTACTTTCCGGAGCGTCCAAATTACTCAGACCTCCAAGCGACACAATGCCATCTTCTCCTCGTTTACCTCTGGTAATTTTTGCGTTAGAGGAAGTGGTAATAGTAAAATTCTTGGTCTCACCGACTTTAACTGTCAGTTCCGTAGGATCGATTGCCAAATCAGCCGCCGGGCGGATCTTGGTATAAGTTACGCGGATAGCAGCAACATAGAAACCACCTGTCGGTACAGTGTACAATGTTTTGCTATCTTCCAAGCCTGTATATGTGTATGTACCTTTCTGAATGACATTGGCAGCGGCATCGGTACCGGTAATAATCTTGGTGGCGTCTGTGACCTGATATTTACCTTCATAGATGCTTAGGTCTTTCTGGCTGGACCAAGCCCAAATCTCCACAGTGCATGGGTCCGTTACATTCAGGAACAAAGCCCGGTTCTCATTGGCACCGCGAGAAAAAAGCGACTGAGGTTTTCCGTCAGATGCGGCTTTAATACCGTTGGCGATAGTACCATTGCCAGTAGTCACACCATCACTATTCAAATATAACTCACCCTCTACGATGGTGTTACCCGTAGTAGTAGTTATACCATTATAGTCCACAGGAGTCATGTTCTCAAAGCTATAGAACTTAACCAATTCAGAAGGACGGGAAAGTGTAAAACTCTTTACATAATTGGGGGCACTTACAGAAGCTCCTAAATTGATATAAAATTCATTGGCTCCTACTATTACATCTGTCGATTTAACTGTATAATCCGTATCGTATGCTACTTGCGTTGCACTGGTGCGGCCTCCGGCTGTTTTACCTGCTTTTGTATGAAGCAATATATTCTTTGCACTTTCATCCGCATTACCTGTATACCGGATTATATCTCCCTCTTGAACCGTTACTCCTTCGGGTAAAGTAATTTTGATATATCCTTCTTCGTCGGTAATACGAGCAATACCACCGGAAACAAGTGTTGCCTCTTTGTCCTGTCCATTATGTACCGAAGCAGAACCTCCTACATAAAAATAGTAGATTCCATTGAGGTCTAAGTCTGCACCACTTGCGGTAGTTGCTGCATTGGATGTGGTTCCTTGCGCCATCTTAAACAGCACATTGTCTGCAAACATCGATGTCGCCAACAGGGCGGCAGCCATAAAAGTAAAAATCTTTTTCATAATAGATTATATTTTAAAATGATTAAATGTCTCAATAAATAACCAAATGGTAAATGCCCAAATGGTAAATAACCAAATTGGTAAATGACCAAATGGTAAATGTCTTTACGGTTTTACGACCTTCACGGAATAGAGGATTTGTCCGTAGTCTATTACCAACGCCTGTGCACCGGCACGGGTGACGGTATAGGTGAACTGCTTCTGGTTGAAGGTACGGTGCTTGTTGCCATACACGAAATCCTCGCTGGCTACTTCCTCTTTGCTCTGGAGCGTGAGGCAGGTTGTCTTGCTGTAGAGTTGAGGCTCTACGCTGGCGCAGATAGTGACTACATCACCTACCTCCAGGTTGGTGAGCAGAATCATGTTGTCCGCATCGTTACGCACGAAACGCAGACCGAGGTTGAACACGTTTTTGTCCGGCGCATAATATTTGTGCAGCGCAATCTCTTTGTTCGGCCAGAAATAAAGGTTAGCCGGTACTTCAACTGCCGTCAGCTGATAGAACTGCTTGCCGCCGTCCTTGGTGCTGTGCTTCGGCGCATCCTGCGCGGTGAAGTCACCTTTGCTGAATGTCTGTACGCCGCGCTCCTCCAGATCAGCTACCGCCATCTTGAAGAAACTGATGTCTGTTTTGACTGTCTGAGCTTGGATTGTCATGGCTGCTACTATAGCGGCGATGACCATAGAAATCTTTCTCATGCTATTAAATCGTTTTAGTTAGTTTGTTGCTGCTTTATGCTTTATAGACATATATAGTAGTATAGAAAAAAAAGCATGGTGCAAAAGTACACCAATTCCGCGCGTATTTGCGTACACATTTATACAAAAAGGTGTAAAATTGTACGTTTTCATACATCGCACATCATCGCTTTGTACTTTCATTATCTCTTTAAGAGGCACTTGTGCCGCCTGCACGGCGAGCGCACAGAGCACCATGAGTATCAAAAAGATTTTTTTATCAGTATAAGAGGCTGTTACCGAAGTTTGCCGGGCTTTGTCGATCCATTATCGAACCATTATCGAACCATTATGAACCAATGTCGCGCCTCGATGGAGGGTAATGTCAACTGTCCAGACGGCTTTCATCTCGCGTGTGAGGGCTTTGGCGTACTCGCGGCTGGTGTCCGCCTGCTGTTTCTTCGCACGCCACCGCACCGATGCTGCAACGTTACGCGTAAAAGCCGAAGAATCAGAAAAAAAAATCCAAATACTTGCATATATGGAAATTTTTAACTACCTTTGCACCGTGGAATGAAAAGAACTATGCAAATACATTGTGACATTCCGCAGGAATCACTTACGCCGGCCTGCCATGAGCAGGAGGGTTAGAGGGGATTCATTACATATTGAAAAGGCGTTTATTGACGCTTTGTTATTGACAAACAAAAAGCTTCGAACACTTTTTACAATTCCAGTCAGAAACAAAGTAAGCGAGTGAACGCCTACGGGTATGACATTTATCAGCCCCGTACATTGTACATTGTACCTTGTACATGTTCTTGGGCTTGTCATATCGGCGTAGGTTTCATTGTTGTTTATTTGACTGGATGGGTTGGTTCGAAGGCCCTTGTTTGTAGATGAGCAATAGCGAAGTCTGCGCTTTTTGTATATTCCGCTCTCTGTGCATACATAATACTAACAACAATCAATATTTATCATGAAGAAACTATTTCTATCTCTTACTCTTCTTCTTTTTATGGTCATTAACATGTATGGTCAGTTGCAAGGAGTAGTTAAAGATCAAAGTGGTCAACCATTAGTAGGTGTGATTGTCCAAAGCGGAACAGGCTCGAGTGCAACAACCGACTTTGATGGCTACTTTGAGATGGACGTGCCGATCGGTACACAGTTACGTGTCTCATTTCTGGGATATAAGTCTCAAACGGTTAATGCCTCATCCGACATGACTATTGTACTGCGTCGCAAAGGGGCAAAACCAATCAAAGAGGATGAAAGCATACCTTGGTCGATGTTTATATTGGCTAACGGAATGAGTTCTTATCCTTTCAGTCCTGCTGTCGGATTAACGATAGGAATGGTCAGGAAAGGGGGATGGTATGTGAATGCGATGATGGGATTCGGCACACATTTCGTCCCTGATGCCACAGAAAGTTATTTCTATATGAATAATAATGATGCACCCTTCTTTACCGGTAATCGTACTTGCCAGACCATATCGGTTACTATTGGGGGATTGGCACGTTTAGGCAGTGCTCCGGTGTATTGGTATTTGGGAGCAGGATACGGATACAAGTCTATCACTTATGAGACCAATAACAATAAATGGATAGCCTATCAAACAAATTCAACCTCGGATTGGTCGCCGATGCATGGCTTGGCGATGGAAACCGGTCTGATGGCTAATATAAAAGGTTTTTCTATCTCACTCGGTTATGAGGCTATAATGGGTATTGCTAATCCGGTAAATGCAGTCAGTGCGGCGCACGAACTTAAAATAGGTATCGGAGGTATGTTTAATATTAATAGGAGGGCAAACAAATGAATAAGCAATTTAATTATATAAATATCGTAGCATTATTATGTATAGTCTCCTTCACATCCTGTGAGAAGATGCCGGATGTCGCATTACCGTCGGTAGTGACAAATGAAGCAACAAATATCCAAAGTAATGAAGCTATATTAAATGCCACATTCTCGTTTGACACAGATAGGAGTTTCATGGTCAGACGCGCATTTGAGATTAGTGATACCGAAGGGACTTTGTCAAGCCATCAATATTATTATGATGATGAATGGACGACATTGACAGGCAGCACATCCATTTCAGTCGCCATGAATTCCCTATCCCCGGCAACAACCTATTATTATCGTGCTGTCTTGTTCCCTAAAAATACGGACTATTCCAAGCCTGTTTATGGAAATGTAGTATCGTTTAAAACAATAGAGGATCTTTATCAACCCTCTGTAACTATAACGACAGATAAGGTGATTTCTGTAACTTCAACCACCGCAAGGGTTTATGGTAAATGCACTGCAAGCAATGTCACCATTATAGATGTCGGAATATTAATCAGTAGAGCTCAGAATCCTACTATTGATAATAATAATGGTGTATCTTCTTTCAATAAATACTCTAAATCGTTCAGAACTTTCTGGTACTCACTCAAACCCGCTACTGAATATTATGTGTGTGCTTATGCCGAAGATTCCGATGGTCAATATTATTATGGTGACGTATTAACCTTTACCACAAAAGCAGAACCCGGTGGACCGCTTACGGTCAATGATTTTGTAGGTACATACACACTAAATGCATATTCCCCCTGGGAGAAAAAGAATATATCATGGAATAACGTCAAACTTACAATATATAATGGTGATACGTTAGCCGCAACGGGATGGGATAATAATTCGAAGTTCAAGGCAGTCGGAGTTTTTGACAAAGGCTTACAAGTCGTTCGATTCGAAAGCAGTTGGTACTATGAGAATCTCTCTTTTAGTTATCGCGATAGTACCGTTTATGCCATCTTCACCCCGGTATGGTATAATTCGGCAAACGATACAGCGTATTTTATTGAGTCCGGCGGTAAAAGTACTCATGGCGAAATTTGGCTGCAACAGACATCTACAAATAATTATGAGTTTGTTGCGGGTGATGGAGAATCTGATGAAGGCTATTATGCAAACGGATTTATATTTTCATATGAATCCATAAATTATTTTACACTCTGCGGCCACTCCTATGTTTATACGAACGCAAGGATGACACGTACCTCCACTTCCACAACCAATAATGCACCAAGGCGTGCTCCAATGCTAAAATCGCAAATGTTTAATCTGCAAACACAGCAACACGATGAAACAGAAATTAATCATACTGCTATCACTGATTAGTTTTAGCTATACTATCTGTGCGCAGCAAGACCGAACACGAACAATCATTAAGCCTGCACACGGCTGGGATAATGTTAATTTCGCTCTGTGTTGGTACAACGACAAGGATATATATAATATCGCTTCCTATAAATTCTGTTCCCCAGGCAAGGTTCTTGATACCAAGTCAAGCCCGGCAAGTAATACCTTTGCTGCCATGTACGCGAAAGGCAAAAACCGCATGGTGAGTATATACAATTATTCAGATGGAGCTGCCAAACATACTTTTAAGTTACAAGATAACCCTACGGCAATTGGTTTTTCCGCGAATGCCAAATATTTCTGTATTGCCGATGCAGGGAGGGTAATTCGGGTGTTTAACTCTTTTGACTATCAGCAAATCCGAACAATCCCTACGGCTTTTGCTCCAAAGAAAATAAGCCTGAGCAGTAACGGATATTATATCGCTGCATTTGAAGACCATATCGTGTATATATGGAATTTCGAAACAGGACGGGTTCGTAAGATTATTGAGATGGAAAACAATGTCAATCATATTGCTTTTTCGCCCGACAACGCCAGAATGGCTATACTCACCGAAGTAGGCAAACTCTATATCTACGATACTCGTACATTTGAGCAGACAGAAGTACACGACGGTATGAGCGATGCTAAAGAATGTGAGTTTCACCCCGAAGGTAAATATATATCCATTATCACGTCAACGGACAGAATATCTATCCTCAATATGAAAAATCCTTCAGAGGAACGGCAGACGGTGCAGGCTTCCTACGGCGGAGTATGCCATATCGGATATGCCCGTTCAGTAAATGGAATAATGAATTTGGTGTATAATAACGGCTCACAGTTTGTCTTTCATCCCCTTGAGGAACTGACTCCTGATTATGAGCGTCTTATACGTTCAGAAGTTGAGGACAAGATGGACGAGTGGCTTAAACAGATGCCGGGTGAGTCTTTGGAGGAGTATCACCTGCGTGTTAATGAAGAAACGAGAGCACAGCAATATGCGCTGTTTGAAAACGAGATAGCCACCGAAATGGCGGGTGATAAGGTCGGACAGGCAGAAGTCTCCTTTGGTAATTATAACCAGGAGCAACAGATGCTTGAGATTAGCTTCGACAATATGCCGGAGATTTATCTGGAAGTACCTCAGGAAGACGTGGCTGAATTCTCCAAACCGGAGAAACTGACATTCGAAAACTCCGTTTATGGCGTAACGGAAGATGATAAGTTTGAACTTCTCTATACGGAAGTAACCAATACCGAAACGGGTAAGAAATATGTGTTTGATAACTTGGAGAAGCAGTCGTTAGAATACTTGGCTTCCGATGATAACTTCGTTCCGCTTGATCTGATTCAACAATCATCTATGGAGGAAATCAAGTTACAGGAGATACGCGAAGAAGTTGTAACAGCCGCTAAAGAGGCATCGCTCATCTCTGAACATACACATATCGACGTGAAAACCAAAGTTGAAGCTTCTACGGATGCAGACGGGAAAAAGATAATGAATTACAGCGTTGATTTTAACTACGACATGGAACAGGAGTTCTCCGCACAGGAAGATTTCGGTCCGGGCAAATATATCATCAGCCAGTCGGAGTCCGCGATGGCAATGCTGAAAATAGTTTGCAACGCGTTTGAAAATGAATTCAAGGAGTATTTGGTTCCTGGGAAGAAAGTCATTATCAATGTGACGGGTTCTGCCGATGCTGCGCCAATCAAAAACAAGATTGCCTACAATGAAGAATACGGCGCATTTAACGAGGAGCTGGTATATAACAAAGGCGAATTGACGACAATCAGTCTTGATAAATCTACAGGCATCACAAGCAATGAGCAACTGGCTTTATTGCGCGCTATGGGAGTAAAAGATTATGTCCGGAAAAACGTGCAACAGCTAAATAATATGCAATGCGATTACAACACCTGCTTAAATGTCAGCAATGAGCGGGGAGCAGAGTTCAGACGTATAGGTATCAAGTTTGTTTTTGTAGACGCTTTCTAAATATCAACTATCAACTATCAACTTATTCCAGGATGAGAAGACATTTATCAATCATATTATGCGTATTTGTATGCACGGCGATATATGCGCAGCAGGATGCGTCAACGGTATATGCCTCGTTCGCCCGTAACTCGTCCATCCTCAAAACAGCAGCACCTCACTCCGATGAGTATGAGGCTGCCAAGCAGGAGATGCTACGGCTATATCCTCAACTGCAATACCATGCAGCCAGATACTCGCAAAACAAGCAGACAACCAACGCTATTACTTTTGCCAAGGCATACGTCGATATGGCTATGATGCCTCAGTTTGAGGAACTGCATTTGGAAAAAAGCGAACAATATCCTTCGATGACCTATTTCCTCGCCTCCAACTATTACAACCGCAAGGACTATACCAATGCCGCTGCCTACCTGCAGCGTTACATTGATTTGAACACAGACAAGAACAGGCCTGCGGTGTATCTGTTCCTCGCGAAGTCATACGAGTTGCTGCAGGATACCCGGGCGGAGATGAATGTCATGGAAAGAGCATTGGAGGAGTATCCTGCCAACAAGGACCTGCTGGCTTTCTCCATCAATGTGCGGATGGAGAATGGCTGGTATTCCGAGGCGCTGCCATATATAGACAGAGCCTTGGAAATTAACAGAGGAGACAGCAAACTGCTGTCGTGCAAAGGGCAGTGCTATGAGGCTCTGCAGCGATATGAGGAGGCGGCAGACATATATGCCTTATTGGCGGAGCAAATGAAGTCGTTGGGGATATACAAGCACTATGCTGTCAACTTGTTCAACTGTGCCGTTCAGTACTACCCGACAAATAAATCGTATGCGGTGTCCTATATACAACGCTCAATACCTGTTCTTAAGCAAGTAGTAGCCAATGACCCTACTTCCGTTCCGTTCACTAATGCGCTTGCGATGGCTTATCTATATACCGATCAATATGACCTTTTGGCTCAAACCAATGACCGGCTGCGTGCTTTGGGTGCCAAGGAAGTGGAAGCCGGTTCTGCCACTGATCCGGTTATGCTGGCCTCTGATCTCAAACGACCTTCGAAATCCGCATCACAACCTGTAGTCAAGCCCCAAAACACCGTCCCGCAACCGTCAACACCCGTTCCACAACCGTCCGCGAACAATAATTCGATGGGATTCAAGGCATTCGCACAAAACTACGTGGAGAAAGAAATACAGTTATGGCAGCAAAAAGACCCGTTTGAAACGATTGACGAGTATAAGACCCGCGTAACAGAACAGACCCGTGCCAAAAAAGTGGATGAACTCATGGCGGAAGCCAAGAAACAGTATATTGCCAGGCAGGAGAAAAAAATACGTATCTCCGATTTCACTTTGCAGCCTTACGATGCGGAAAACAGAGTGTTCCTCATCCAGTCCAAGTATGGAGATATAGTACTGCCTGTCCCGAGGGAAAACGACGAAGCACGTAATTTCTCTAACACTTGGAAACAGGTGCATATCGAACACCCTGAATTTGACGTGGCAGGCGACCAGATGGTGATCCGTGCCGCCGATTTCGTTACACGCAACGGCATGGTCTATCACTACTCCGACAAAGACGAGATGAAATACAGCCAAGCGCAGATTGCTTTGCAGTTTGACGATATTGATTACAGCCGGTTGGACGGGACAGGCGGACAACGCAGCAAGGTGCAGGTTCAGCAGAACACGGTCACGGTCGGCAGTTCGGATGTGGATATCAATATACCTGAAAACAAGACCACACACAGCGACAAGTTCGCCTTTCTCATCGGCAACGAGAACTACCAGCAAATCGCTCCCGTGCCTTTCGCCTTGCATGATGTGCGCACGATGAAGCAATACTGCAACAAGACCTTGGGTATTCCGGAAACGAATATCCGCGTCTATGAGGACGCTACCTTTGGCAAACTGCTGTCTTGTATGCGGGATATAAAGGCCATAGCGGATGCCTATAACGGAGAGATAGATATCATTTTCTATTATGCGGGACATGGAGTGCCTGACGAAGCCAGCAAGTCTGCTTATCTGTTACCGGTGGATGCCGACGGCATACAAAAAGAGTCCTGTTTTCCCGTGGGGCGGTTATACAGCGATTTGGGAAGCCTCGGTGCCCGATCGGTTATTGTGATGATGGATGCCTGTTTTAGCGGGGCTAAACGCGGGGAAGGGATGATAGCCTCCGCCAGAGGCGTAGCACTCAAAGCCAAGCCCGATGCACCGCAGGGACGCATGGTCACTGTCTCTGCCGCTACAGGAGAAGAAACGGCTTATCCCTATGACGAAAAGCAACATGGGATGTTTACCTATTATCTGCTCAAGGCAATGCAGGAAAACAAAGGCAAACTCACACTCGGAGAGCTGACCAGATACGTGCAGACACAAGTCAGACAGCAATCCGTTGTCATCAATCACAAGAGTCAAACACCTACCATCCATGCCTCCCCTGAAGCCGCTGACTGGCAGAACTGGAAACTCAGATAGCTGACAGTCCTTGTCAGCAAGGGCGTTGGGTGGGCAGGTGGAAGATGGTCTGCACGTCCTTCATGTCCTTGCCGGTGAGTCCCTCGGGCTCGCCGCCCATGTTGCGGGCACACATATAGATGTCCGCCGCCTTGTTGAGCACGTCCACCTGGTCGAACGCATCCATGATATCCTGCCCCACGGCGAACACGCCATGCTTCTCCCACATGGCTACATCGTAATCGTGAATCTTCGCCAGCGTAGCCTTGGCCAGTTCCAATGAGCCGGGTACCTCGTACGGCACCCATCCGATGCCGAGCGGAGCGAATGCCAGCGTCTCGGGAATCATCGACCACAGAGTATGGGTCATCGTCCCGCTGTCCTTGAACCGCGGCAGGTGGCTCATCGCTACCAGTTGGATAGGATGTGTGTGGAGCGTGGCTTTATAGCGCGAGCCGGACTCCAACAGGTAGTTCTGCACCATCAGATGCGACGGCAGTTCGGAGGTCGGCATCACGGCACTGTCGGCGATGATCTCATAATGCGCGCAGTCGTCGCATATACGGATGACCGAGCCGTTTGCCATCGGGTCACGCGCGAGGTCACGCATCCTTTTCTGCGTGCCTTTGGCGTAGAAATAATGCCCCTTCAGATGCGGCAGCTCGCAGCCGATAGCAATCCTGTCACTCAGCGCAGGCATAGCCGCCCATTCAGGCGTGGCAAACCCGGTGAGGCGGACGGTGATGTTGCCGCCGTTGCGCTCGCCCCAGCCTTTTACCCAGATATGGCCGGCAACCTCCGCCACATCCATGATCACGGCTTTCAGAGCCGCATCAGTCGATAGTAAATCCATTTTGTCATTTACCATTTTGTCATTTACCATTTTGTCATTTACCATTTTATATATTGTCTCCGTAGCGTTCACGGGTGATGTCATCCAATGATTTGCCGCGTGTCTTGGGTGCCCCGATGACCCCCACGACGAGCGAGACCAGCAGCAGCGCCACCATGCACCATGCCGCCACCGTGAAGCCCTCGCCGTTCTCGCCGTAGATATAGGTGAAGACGAGTCCCCAGATGGCCGAGAGACCACGGACGAGGAAGAACATCAGTCCTTGTGCGCCGGCGCGGAACTTGGCGGGGAAGAGTTCGGTGCCCCACAGGGCGTAGAAGAGCTGCACCGAGCAGCCGTTGTTGAGACCCCAGAGGATAGTGAACACCCACAGCCAGACGATATTGTTCACGCCGATACCGATGATGATGAACCATGCCGTCAGCGCGCAGAGGAGACCGAAGATATAGAACACCCTGTGCGCCACCTTGTCCACGAAATGCGATACGATGAACGTGGTCAGCACCACCACCGCCCAACTGACACAACTGAGCATGTTGGCGTCCCTGTTGCTCATGCCGCCTGCCGACTCATAGATATGCGGCTGGAAGAATCCCATGACGGACGCCACCAGGTTCCACGAGAGGTAGATGACCGCGAGGAAACAAACGGTCTTGACCGCCACACGGTTGGTGAACAGCACTTTGATGTTCTCCCACAGCCCGGCTTGCCTGCCTGCCGCTTTCTGCGCCTCAAACTCCGCACTCTCCTGCAGCTGCCGCTGCAGGTTCCATGCAATGAATGCCACGATGAAGAGCGAGAAAAACACAATCCTCGAGCTGAACACTTGCACCGCCGCTATCGGTGCCTCTGCGCCGTAGAACAAACTCGCTAACCCTTGTACCCAACTGTACAGCACGCCGTCGCCTTCGCCCGGATTACCCGGGGCAAACAGCATACCTAACAGCAGGATACACATAGGCCCTATTCCCCACGACATCTGCGAGATGGCGATGTTGCGCCCGCGGTTGTGTATCTCCGAACTCTCGGAGATATACGTCCACGACGCCGGCACACCCACGCCCACGGAGATACCCGTGAACAGGAATCCAGCCAGCAGCATCGGGAAATTGACGGCGAACATCACCATCAGCACGCCGAACATATACACCAACAGGTTGTACGTGAAGATGAACTTACGACCGTACTTGTCCGCCAGGAAACCGCCGATGATGGCACCGATGGCTGCACCGAGACAGTTGGCGCTGATGAAATTGAGCCAGCCAAGACTTACTTCGCTCAAACCGAGATAGTTCTGCCAAAGCGTCAATCCGCTGGCACCTGCCACTATCGCGCCTGCGTCCAGATAATTATTGAGCGACACCGCCAGGGTGGAACGCAGGCTGGAAGCCTGCTTATTTACCATTTTGTCATTTACCATTTTGTCATTTACCATTTGTTCATTTACCATTTTGTCATTTACCATTTGGTCATTTATCTGCAAATGATATCCACCTGCACGTTGAATATCTTCGCCACTTTGAGGATGGTGTCGATATGCCGTCCCACGGCGGCAGCCATGTGGTGGGTTGGTCCTGCTTCCGACCAGCGGTTGCAGAACTCGCGTGCACCGATACTGAAACGCGTGCGCATGTTCGTATCACCGAACATGAATATCTCGCCTGCCTCGTTCTCGCCTTCCGCCACCACGAACTTGAACACGCCGTTCCTGTCCTGCGTGATACCTAAATAGGTGACTGCACCCGTAGGCGGGTAGAACTGCGTGAGGTAGCCGCCGCCTGTCTTGCCGTGGAAGACAGGCACGATCTTCATCGTCGGCTTGTGCGCCTGCGAGATCGCCGCATCGCCACTACCCGAGTGACCGATGATACAGATGTCGGCGGGAAAGTCAATCGAGTACATCTCGCTCAACTGGCCTGTGCCGCTGATGGTCTTCAGGATACTCATTGCCATCGCCACTTTGATGTCGCCCTCTACGGCGCACGCTGTGTGCTGTTTGATGAGCATCGAAAAGGCGGGAATGAGCATCGAGTCCAGTTTGCCTGCTACGCCTTGCGCAAAACCGTCGTAATGGGAGGCAATCAGACCCAACTGCTCGTCTTTCACCCACTGCTCGAACGCCACCACGTATTTCGCCATGTCCCAAACGGTCTCTACGGTCGCGCCGCCTTCTATCTCGAAGGTGTCCAGAATATCCTCCGCCTTCGCGCGGATAGCAGCCTCATCGGTCACATGGTCGGCTATCGCCCACATCTTCTCCCAGTCGAACTGCTTGGTATAGAGCCACATACGGTGGTAGAGGTTGGTCTCGTCGATATACAGATCCATCATACCCGGATACGGACGGCCGATCTGCGCGATGTTCGTGTCGCGGAAACGGCGGCGCACCTGTGCCGCACGGCACCAGTCTTCTATCTCATGCTGCACCTCGGGATCGTCGCCCTGCAGACCGGTGATGACGGCATGCCGTTTGCCGGCACGCTCCAGGTCGGCTACCATCTCGCCTACGGCGCCGCAGGCATACAACTCACCCAGCCATGTGGCAGTGTCGGTATGTTGGTAGTCCGGCGCAGGCAGTTTCTGCAGGTTCACCAGAACTACAGGCACATCCAGATCGCGCACAGCCGGCAGCATGTTATACGATGTGGCATAAGTCAGCAGTTGCAGAATCACCAAATCCACATCTGCAGCGCGGAACTTGTCTCCCGCTGCCTGCGACAGTTCTTTGGTCGTCACGATGCCGCCGTCAATGAGTTCAACGCTCTTCGGAAGACTCTTTTTAAAGGCTTCATACTGCGCCTCAAACTCCGGCACTAAGGTCGGAAACTGAGGCAGATAAGCGCCCAAGGCGATGGAAAACACTCCCACGCGGGCTTTGGTTTCTACTAATGGCTTGTTCATTTTAATATTTTCGTATTTACATATTTATTCATTTTTTGCAGCCTGCACCATGATGTTACCTATAGCAGTGGCTTCGGACGGACCAGCGATGACAGGCACGCCTACGGCTTGTTCTGTGAGTTGAAGCAGGTATTTGTTCTGTACTCCGCCGCCGATGACGTAGAGGCACTCTATCTGCCACGGTGCCAGACTCTGCATCATCCGGAAGACTTCGCCGTAGCGGTGCACCATGCTGTTATAGATAGCCCAGATAATCTCCCGGTCGGTCAAGGTTTTGCCGCCTTGCACTTCTGCCAACATGCTCTCGGGCTTGGCGAAACGCGGCTCGTCGGGATTGAACAGAAGTGCCGGATTGCTCTTGACCGACTGTGCCATCTGCACCAGTTCGTCGTAACTGTAGTCCTTGCCTTGCGCCGCCCATTCCTTGCGGCATTGCTCCAATATCCACATGCCGGTGATGTTCTTCAGCAAGCGCGTTGTGCCGTTCACGCCGCCTTCGTTGGTGAAATTGAGGGCGCAACTCTCTTCGGTAATCACCGGCTCATCGGTCACGATGCCCATCAGACTCCAAGTGCCGCAACTGAGGTACGCGGCTCTCCTGCCGTCTATCACGCGTGGACAGGCGGCTACAGCCGAACCCGTATCGTGACCTGCTACAGCCACTACGCGGCAATCGGAGTTCAGTCCTGTTGCTGCCAGAATATCCTCTTTGAGTGTGCCCAAATCATGTCCCGGCATGACCACTTCGGGGAACTGCTCACGGCAGAGACCGCAAGCCGCCAAGATCTCCGCATCCAAGTCCTTGGTGCGCGGATCCATCATTGCCGAGGTAGAGAGTGCCGTGTACTCGCATACCATGCGTCCCGTCAGGTAATAACTAACCGCATCGGGCAGAAAGAGAATATGCTTTGCCTCTGCGTAAGGACGATAGTTCTCACACCGGCAGGCAAAGAGTTTGAAGACAGTATTGAAATCCATGAACTGGATGCCTGTCTTGTGGTAAAGATTCCCGGCGGAGATATAGTTGTCGAAGAAATGCCTGGTGACTTCTGCCGTAAAAGGATCTCTATACGAGAGTGGCTCGGCAATCATCCGTCCTTCCCCGTCATAAAAGACCACATCCACACCCCATGTGTCCACACCGACAGACTCGTAGTGACAGCCCAGCGCAGCGGCTTTCTTCAAACCCTCCGTCGTCTCACGCAGCAGCCCGGTGAAATCCCAGTACCAGTGTCCGTCTTCCGCCTCACGGATAGCATGTTTGAAACGGTGTACCTCTTCCATTTCGGTGCGTCCGTCCTTGTGGCTGTCATCAGTGTGTGCCACCATGACGCGACCAGATGTCGCACCCCAGTCAATAGCAATATAGTGTTTCATGGCTTTTGGTGTTATTCGATTTCCAGTTTGAGGCAGTCCCAGATGATGCCGCCTTTGCCGTGGCGGCGGCCTTTGGGGTAGGTGATCTCGATGGTGTTGCTGCCTTTCTTGAGCATTTGGGCGGGGAAAGCGACCGTATGGAGTTCCCTGTAACCGCCTTGCGTAGCCGAACGATAGACAGCGCCGTCGCGGTTGTTCTCCCAGTTGCTGAACTCGCCCGCCTGCTTGCCGTTGACCATAACGCGGATGACCGGCAGCAGCGAGGACGCGGCGGTTGAGAGCGTGAGGTGGCAACTGTCGCCCTCTATCTTCTTCACTTTGAAATGTATGCGGTAATTGCTCTTCGGCCGCTGGCAGTAGAACCAGTCTGCGTCCTTGCTCTTGCCGATGGTGAAATCCAGTGTGTCCGGCGATTTGAGGAAGTTGTCATATGCCCTCGGAGCGTCCGCCAGTTTGAACCCTGCCGCCAGACGGTCGGCTTCGCCTATCCGCCACAATGTCTTTCCGTGCTTGAGCGGTGCCCAGCCGATAGTGCCGAGCTCCACCTCCGCGTCATTCACGGCGATGTCCGCTACTTCCAGCTCATCGGTATTCTCACCTTCTATGGCGTATGCGTGCAGGCTGTACGTGCCTTTGCGCACTTTGGGAATGGAGAAACGGCCTTTCTTGTCCGTCTCCGCCCAGAAGATATAACCCTCGCTCTGCGTATATACATTACCCGGTTGGGCAAGTGTGACGAGCATGCGTCCGGCGGGCATGGCGTTGGTGATACGTATCCTGCCGCTCACGGTGGCGCGGTCCAAAGCATACTCCTCGTGTTTGAACCATTGGAACGGCCATGCCTCTTCCTGTTGCGCCGCCTCGCGTTTGGCATCGGCAATCATGTCCGCACGCGCGCCCTTGTTAAGGTAGAGCATGAACGGACCATAAATCTTCTGCTTGCCGGCATCGAAAGTAGGAGCATACGCGCCGTAATGGCCGGATTGGAACATCTGGAGCAGCAGCGTGGACTTGATATCCGAGTGTACAGTCAGATCCTGACGCAGCGCACCGCCGTTCACATACTCCATGCTGCAACCGATAGCCCATACACCGATATGGTCGCTCATCACACCGTGTACATGGTCGTCCTTCATATAAGTACCCCAGTCATACTTGGTATAGATACTGCTGTCGGGCAGGTAAAACGTAGCGTCCTGTATCATTCCTTCGCGCTCCACGGCTTTCATCACCTCGTGTCTCGGCATCCCGCCCTGCGCCTGCTCATTGACATAGCCGTCATGGAAAAGAGCGTCGTCCAAGCGATAGACAATACGCGCCTCACCGATGCTCTCGGCGTTCTCCGTGCCCTCCACCACCACGTAGGTATAGATGCCGCTCACACCCTTGCGCAGGATATAACCCTGCGTGAACCGTGCGCCGCCCGGAGCGTCGTTGGTGTAAACGATTTCAATCATGTCGTCGGTCTGAGTCTTGATCTCCGCTTGCACGGCACCCAACTCATGGTACTTGGCGGAGTTGTAACTCAGATACCAGGTGTTGGGCTTCGCAATCAGTTCAGTCTCGTCATACACGCACGAAACCACGCGACCCTTGGGGTCAGTCTGTATGGTGAGGATGTCATTGCTGAGGGTGGCGCGACGGCTGTCGTCCAGATTCACCTCCATGCCGGCAAAGAGCAGAATGCTCAGCGGAAGGAGCAAAAGAAGGGCAAAAATCCTGTTTTTCATATGGTATGAATTTGATTTCCGAGGCAAAGTTACGCATAAATAATGACATATAATGGTGGAATTTGTCCGTTTATAGAGTAAAAATATGCAGGATTGTACACAAAAATACATTTTTTGCTTGCATACATCGTACTTTTTTAGTACTTTTGTAGCATGAATTGAGTATCACAGCCATGAAACGTACGATTATCTACCTTTTTATCCTTGCCGCCCTTCCTGTCTCCGGCGGCGAAATCTATTCCCGACGCATCAATTCCGATGTCGGTTTGCCGGACAACAATATCCGTAATGTGGCGATTGACAAACAGGGTTTCCTCTGGCTTGGTACGCCCAACGGCCTGTATCGCTACGACGGCTATTTCTATACTGCCTTCCGCCATGATGAAGAGGAAAACGCCTTGCTTTATTCCAACCATGTGAATGCACTCTATCCTCTCTCTTCAGGACTGATGCTCATCCGGCAGCAAGGCGACCTTTATTCGCTCTATGATGTGGACAATTGGCATTGGGTGGACATGAGCATATTAGGCAAACGCCCGCAGTTCCATTATTATGCCGAGGTGGACTCCGTGCTATGGATATGGGAGGAAGGCGGTGCTGCGGTGGCATATACGTACAGGGACGGGCAACTGAGTTACGAACTCTTCAATAGTGCCGATGTGCCGCATCCTGAGCGGAACAGCAAAGGTTACCGGGCAGCCTTGTGTATGTTGGGGCATGACGGATGGGAGAATATCATCTTTGACAACCGCCTCAACCCTTGTGTCATTGACAAGACAGGACGGCTCGTCTGGATTCAGCGCGAGACGGCGGAGCAGGTGCATCTGCAGGTTTTTGACCCCAAGCTCATTCCGCTGGTGGACAGCCGCAAGTACGTTGTATGCACCTCACCGGACGGGCAGTACACATGGGTCAGCACCAACGGTTCCGGGGTTACGCTGTATGACCACCTTGCTTCGCAAACCCGGCACATCACTGCCCCAAGCGGTGTGATAGCTACGGATTTTATTATCTCCATGACCATGGATGCCGAGGGCAATGTGTTTGTCTGCGACGATGCACACGGGGTGGAAGTGATTGCAACGCCCCAGACCGATATAGAGCAGTTGCTCCTCTTCCCAGACGCACCTCTTTTCCGTGCCAACCGCGTTGCGGCTTTGTGTCCGATGGGCAACGGGGTGCTGGTCAGCAACAGTATAGGCAATACGATGTGGCTTGATACGGCGACGCTCAGGATGCAGCCTTACGCGCCGCTGGACGGACGCGACGTACATACGGCTTTGCGCACCCGTGACGGTGAGGAATGGGTGGGCACGCGCCAGTTGGGGCTGCGCAATGCAAGCGGGGCACGCTATATGCATTCCGATGACCCGGCATCTATCGCGTCCAACAACGTCATGGACCTCTACGAGGACAGCGGCTCACGGCTGTGGATAGCCAATTACTATGCCTCGCTGGATCTGTTGACCGACACCGGTTTCCTCCATTTCTTCCCTGAAAGCAAAGGATTCCGTGTGCTGCTGGAGGACTCGCAGGGACGCATGTGGGCGGGCGGCAATAGCGGGCTCTACCTCTTCCGCCCCGAGAGGCTTTTGGCGGACTCCTCCGACTTTACGCTTGCCCTCACGGAAGAGCAGGTGGCGTTCAGCAACATCAGCGACCTCTGCGAGGACGAAGCAGGGCATATGTGGGTCTCCACGCTGGGCGGCGGCGTGTTCTGTATGCGCGGCGACACGGTGCTCCGGCATATAGGGGCGGCGGATGGACTCATCTCCGACTACATCCATTCACTCATCATCGACCTCTCAGGAACCGTCTGGATGGGCACGCAGCGAGGTATCACCTGCTTCCATCCCAATACAGGAACTTTCACGCATATCTACGACAACTACAACCTCCTGCATAACACGTATTCCGACCATGCGGCGTTCCTTCTGCCTGACGGACGGCTGCTCTTCGGCACGGACGAGGGTGTCTCGGTCTATCAGCCGTCAGCCGTCAGCCGTCAGCCATCAGCTATCAGCCGCCAGCCGCGCCTGACTAATCTCCTTGTCAATAACACCCCCTACAACCTGTTGCGGGACGATGAGACGGAGGCGGTCTATAACCTCGACCGCGTGCGGCTGCGCCATAATGAGAACACCCTCACTTTCCGTTTCTCCGCGTTCAATTATCATTCCTCCGCAGGCACGCTCTATTCCTATCGGCTGGACGGCTATGACAGTGACTGGTCGGATCTGCAACCCTATAGTTTCGCGCTCTACCGCAATCTGCGTCCCGGGCACTATGTCTTCCGCGTTCGTGCGTTCGACAGCAATGATGTGAGCGATGAGTGCGCCCTTGTGGTGGACATCAGCCGCCCGTGGTGGGCTACATGGTGGGCGATTCTGCTTTATATCTTGACTGCCGGCGGACTGGCATGGATTATTACACGCCAGCTCAAACGCGTAGAGACCCTGCGCAATCGCCTCACCGTCGAGCAGCAGCTCACCGAGTACAAGATGCTCTTCTTCACCAATGTCAGCCATGAGTTCCGCACTCCGCTGACCATCATCCGATCGGCGATTGACCGTATCGCCTCACTCGAAAATATCCCCTCTTCCATGCGCCAGCCGGTAGCCTCCATGCAGGCTTCGACGGAGCGGATGATGCGCCTCATCAGCCAGCTCATGTCTTTCCGTATGGCGCAGCTGGGCACCCTTCAGCTCCACCTGCAGGACACCGATGTGGTCGCTTTCCTGCGCGACATATACCTCAATTTCGTCCACTGGGCGGAGCGCAAACAGATAACCATGGAGTTCAAGACCACCCATACCCGATTCACCATGCCGGCGGATCGCTGGGTGCTTGAACTGGTGGCGTACAACCTCATCTCCAACGCGCTCAAATACACGCCGCATGGCGGACATGTCATCGTCCGCGTGGCGGTGGACGAGACCGCCGGGCAGCTCTCCTTCACCGTCTCGGACGACGGTATAGGCATGACGCCCGAACGCCGCGAACATGTGTTTGACAGCTATATGCACACTTCTTTCTCGTCCGCCAACGCTTCGGGTATAGGCTTGCATTTCACCCGCACGCTGGTCGAGCTGCACCATGGTTCCATCACCTACACACCTGCCAAACCCACAGGCTCGGTCTTCGCCGTCTCTCTGCCCGCCCTCGCGGACGCCTATGCACCGTCGGAGTTCATGACCGACGAGCAGAAAGCCAAGAGCGAAGCCATCGCCATGCCGGAGATGTCCAAAGCCCGTCCCGCCGACGTGGAGGAGACATCCCTGCACCCGCTCAACGACCGCTACGTGCTTGTTGTGGATGACGACGAGCAGCTGCGCGCCTACATGCAGTCGCTTCTCAGCCAGTATTTCCATGTCGAGGCAGCGGAGGACGGTGTGGACGCCTGGCATCGTATAGAGGAGCGCAAGCCAGACCTCGTCATCTCCGATGTGATGATGTCCATGCTCGACGGCTATGAACTCGTCACACGTATCCGCAAGAACGAAACCACGCGCTCTATACCTGTCATCCTGCTTTCCGCACTCGCCAGCGACGAGAAACGCGTCCATGCCATGCGTCTCGGCACTGATGCCTATCTTACCAAACCTTTTGATACCAAGGTCCTTATTGCTACCTGTCAGTCGCTCCTCCAACGTCATGACCAGCTCAGGCAGTCTTATGCAGGCGAGGTGGTGGAGAAAAAAGAAGCACTGCCGGAGATTGTAGTCGAGGAGCGTGACCGCAAGTTCCTCAAAGACCTGGAGCACCTTGTCCTGACGCACCTCACAAACCCGCAGCTCTCTGTCAATTGGCTGAGCAATACCCTCAAAATCGGACGCACACTCTTCTTCAAGCGTGTCAAGGCACTCACGGGACTCACGCCGGCGGATTATATCCGTACCCTCAGGCTCAGGCGCGCTGCCGAACTCCTGACGGATGAGAAGATCTCCGTCGCAGAAGTGTCTTACAAGGTCGGCATCGAGGATCCGCACTATTTCATCAAACTGTTCAAGCAACAGTACGGAATTACCCCCAAAAAGTACCAGAAAGGACTAAAAGAGTAAAAAATGTACACTACCTTTGTGCCAAAATGAATCTTTGCGTACAAAAGCAACCATGAAAAGATTTCTTTTGGCACTGGGTTGTGTGCTCGTTTTCTTCGGCAGCGCATCGGCTGCGGAACATCTGTTATGGAACTTTGACTGGCGTTTCGCCCTCGGCGAGATAGAGAACGCCCGGACATCTGACTTCGACGACAGCGCATGGCGTCAGCTGGACTTGCCCTACGACTACCAGTTGGGGCTGCCCTGGGACTCCCTCGCCAGACCCTCCCGCGCCTTCAAAGCCCGGCAGGGAGCGTGGTTCCGTAAGACCTTTGCCGCCGACCCGGCATGGCGCGGACGACGCGTCATCGTGGACTTCGAGGGACTGATGTACTACGGCGATGTCTATCTCAACGGCACCAAAGTAGGCTCCACCGAGTACGGCTACTGCGGCTTCGAGTGCGACATCACCGAAGCTCTCAAATGGGACGCGCCTAATGTCCTTGCCGTCTATACCAACACCGGCGTTGATGGCGGCAGCCGATGGTACACGGGCGGAGGTATCAACCGCTCCGTATGGCTCGTAGTCCGCCATGAGGTGGGTCTCGCGCGCCACGGCATATATGTCAATACACCTTATATTTCGGATGCACAAGCGCGCGTGTACGTGCAAGCGGAGATGCGCGGCGCGGCGATGAAGAAAGGCTCGGTCGAGCTGGAGGCACGCATCCTCGATGCCGAAGGCAACGAGATAGCACGCACACGCACTACCCCGAAAGGGAACCCCCGTATCTCGCTCATGGAGATATCTTTCGACACCCTCACTATCCCCCATCCCCGACGCTGGGACATAGACGACCCCTACCGCTACAGCGTTGAGGTGTCGGTTTTCTGCGACGGCAAACTCATGGACAAGGAGACCACCCGCTTCGGTGTGCGTACCATTGAGTTCGGAAAGGACTTCGGCTTCCGTCTCAACGGCAAGAAAGTCTTCCTTCAAGGCATTGCCAACCACGCCGATTTCGGAGCAGTCGGCGTAGCGGCATACCGCCGTGCGGTGGAACGGCAGCTGCTCACCCTCAAGGAGTTCGGCTACAACGCCGTGCGCTGCTCCCATAATCCGTACCCGGTGGAGTTGTACGAACTCTGCGACTCGCTCGGCATCCTCGTCGTCGATGAGTTTGTGGACAAATGGTCCACGGACGGCAACTGCTGGGGCGGACGCGAGCCTTTCCTCTCCTGCTGGTTCGGTTACTTGCAGGAATGGGTCAAACGCGACCGCAATCATCCCTGCGTCATCCTCTGGTCGCTCGGCAACGAGATGCAGCACCGCGAGAACGCTTCCGGCTACGAGACGGCAGACTGGGGCGTGACGATGTTCAAAATCCTTGACGTCGTCCTCAGACGCTACGACACCACCCGTCCTTCCACCGCCGCCATGTTCCCCGCGAGAGCCAACGGTATCTGCCGTTCAGACCCGGGATTCGACGACCCCGACAAAATCATCTGCCCCGAACTTGGACAGATAGAGGAGGTCACTTCCATCAACTACCGGTACATGAACTACGACTCGTACCTCTCTTTCAACCCCGACCTTATTATCTTCCAGTCCGAGGCGTCCGTCAATGACTGGATCCGCCCGTGGCTCGGCATGAACCGCGACAAGATGGTCGGACTCGCTTACTGGGGAGCCATCGAGTACTGGGGCGAGTCGGACGGATGGCCCAAGAAAGGCTGGAACTACTCCTTCTTCGACCATACCCTCGCGCCGTACCCCACAGCTTATCTCGTCCGCTCGGTCTTCAAGGTGGACGAACCCCTCGTGCATATAGGCGTACTCGAGGCGGAGCAGAAATCCTCATGGTGGAACGACATCCTTTCAGGTCGCGCGGAGATGTCCGGATTCTACTACAAACCCGCGAAAGGCGATAGCATCACCCTGCAGGTCTTCTCCAACTGCGACGAGGTCGAACTCTTCATGAACGGCAAATCCTTAGGCGTCAAGCAAAACATCCGTGCCGACGAAGCCACACGCAAGGGCATAGCACCTGAAGATAAATATACCAACAACTTCCTCTGGAAACACCTCTCCTATGAGCCGGGCAAGGTCATCGCCGTCGGTCGTAATAACGGAAAAGAGGTTGCCCGCCACCAGTTGGAAACACCGGGCAAAGCGGTAGCGCTCCAAATGACCATCAAGACGCCCGATGACTTCCACGCCGACGGTATGGACCTGCAATACATCCGCTTCCAGGCGGTGGACAGCAAGGGTCGCGCGGTCTCTAACTTCGAAGGCACCATCACCCTCTCTGTCAAGGGAGAGGCATCTCTCATAGCCTTCGACAACGGGGATCATTTCACCAACACCTGTTTCGAGACCAACACCGTCAACCTCTACCGCGGCGGCGCACTCGCCATTCTCCGCTCCACACGCAACGCCGGCAAAGTGACCGTCACCGCCCAAACGCCCGGACTCAAATCCGCCAGAGCAACTATAACAACCAAATAACCACCGGATACCCATCCCGTCGCCTCTGAATAACCGCAGAATTACCTCTCGATTCCGTGTCAAACACGACAACGAGACGAAAACGAGACGACAACGAAACGTAATCGGAAGCCCAAATGCCCCAAACGGACTAAAGTCCGTTTGTTTGAAGGTTTGAACCTCTCCCCCCGCCCTCCCCCGTAGGGAGGGAGCCGTAGGGAGGGAGCCGAGAGAGGGAGGGAAGGGGAGGTACTTTGTACATTGTCACTTTGTCACTTGAAAAAGACGCTTTCGGGCGTCTTTTTTTTATTGTATGCGTAGGTTTTTCTCCATGGAGTCTTTGATACGCTGTCTGAGTTCAAGGGCCTGTGCGTCGGTTTTGTCGTACCACCGCGGCCGGAAGGTCTTGGCGAACCTGCACTTGGCGAGTTTGATTTTGAGGTCGCCGATATTGCCGCTCACGTTCACGCCGAGATAGATCGGCTTCAGGACATTGATATCGTAGTTGAAGGTCATGTCGGTGTTGTGCCTTCCTCCGAGTGCGACCATATAGTTGTCGATAGCGACGCAGAGAGGATAGACATCAATCTCGTTCTTATAGACGGTGAGTTCGGCGTTGATGGAGTCGATGCGGTTTTCTGTTTTCTTCTTGAACATAAGCAGTTTGGCAATCCTGTCAAAGGTCTCGGAGTCGAGTACGACGAGGTCGTTTCCGGTGAGTGAAGCGGCGCCGCGCAGGGTGGACATCTTAGGCTGGTAGCGGCTGTTGAGATAGGTCTCGGCGGCGAGATGGAAGCGTGCTGCGCCCTTGAAGGAGGAGAGCATGGGTACCATTTCCTCGAGGTTGGGTATCATGGTGAGCAATTCGTTGATATCCACATCGATCATGTGATAGTCGAATCCCAAATAGAGGTGGTTGCGTCTGGGAGTGCGGTATATGGCAGTGAGCTGGAGTTTGGCGGCGCGGCATACGAATCCCACCTCGTCGAGAATGAGTGTGCCGTCCCTGAGGTACAATCCTCCCTTGAGGTCATGGGCTGTCTGGTTGAAGATGTCAATATTGTGTATATGTGTAGTGAGTGCGAGATTGACGTCGGTCGGGACGAGGAAGGGTTCCGGGTCATTTACCATTTGGTCATTTACCATTTGGTCATTTACCATTTGGTCATTTACCATTTGGTCATTTACTATTTGGTCATTTACCATTTGGTCATTTACCATTTGGTTGGATGAGGTTTCTTCCTCGCTTCCTTGGTCGGCGGAGAACCAGGCGAGGAGCTGGTTGGCGTCGCAATAGTCGGAGACAATGTCCAACGAGCCTTCCAGCTGCGCCTTGTGGCGGAACCACTTGCCTATATTGCGCACGTTGCCTTTGAGGCTAAGGTCGCTTTTGCCCAGTTCCACGCGCGAGTTGTCGATGGTCATCTCGCGGTTGGAATACTTGAACTCGACAGAGGGTATCTTCACCACCTCGGGCAGGCGTTGAGGCATGGCGAGTTCGCCCTGCTTGAGGTTGACCTTTAATCTCGGGTTCCATTGGAGGAGAGCGTTCTCGCCTTTCTTGTTGTAACGTGCTCCGGCTTCGATAGTCAAATCCGCCGTCCGGGCTTTCAGTTCGTCGGCAACCGATGTGGTGAGCGCCGTAGTTTTCAGTTTGGCGCTGACACGCTTGCCGTCTCTGACGGAAGCCCGTATCTGCGTTGTCTGCAGGGCAGCCTTGATGTCGCTGTAGAAGCCTTCGAGCGCATTGCAAGCGAGGTTCAGTTCGGCTTTGTGCAGGCTGGTGCTGTCCTGCGAGTTATACTCGGCATAGGCGCTCATCTGCGGCGCGTCGATAACGCCTCCCATGGAGTCCATTTCCACCACCACAGGACGTTCGGATTGCAGCCCCACGGCGGCGTAGAGCACCGGATCATTGCTCATCACATTGCCGGTTTCCAACCGGATAGCCGATTCCTTCAGGTTGGCTTTCAGTTGGTCAATCATCACAAAGTCAACGCCTTCCGTCTGCAAATCAATCCTTGCCCAGTTGGTTTCGGGTTTGGAGGGATGGGGATTGGGTATGTGGATGACGGCGTTGGTAGCCGTCATCGCCGCCATCATGGAGTCCATGGCATAGCGGATGTCGGTGAGACGGATATCCGCATGGATGCGTCCTTTCTCCAGACGCATCCCCGTGAGGTCGTCCAGGCGGATACGCGCCTTGGCTGTACCTTTCGCCCTGCCGTCCAGTTGCATGGCTTCCGGCAGGAAATAAGCGAAGTCGGGCAGGTGGGCGTCCAATCCCAGCGCAAGGTCGATCAGCATGTCTCCCATTAGGTCGTTCAACGTTCCTTTTGCCGTCAGCGCACTCTGTTTGGTCCTGGCTTTGAGGCTGTTAATCACCACATGCGACTGCTCGCCTTCTGTCAGGCGTATATCCGCATTGACGTCCAGAGCTATGTCGCGAAGCGTATAGGGCAATGCTGCGTAGCTGCCTTTGCCGTTGTTTAGTATCAAATGTGCTTGCACGCGCGGCATTTGCTTGTCAGACAAAAAGCCGTTGACAGTTGCCTGCAGCGATGCTTCGCCGTCCACGTCCAGATCCTTCAGACCCGAAGTGAATGTCTCCGGCACAAGTGCCAGCAAGGGTTGAATCTGCCAATTACCCGTTTCTATACGCGCATCAACGGCAATACTGTCCTGCAAAGTCACTTCTCCCTCAACGCATACAGCGAACTCATTGACAGCCAGGCTTGCGCCGTTAAAGGCGAAATGCATGGCGTCCGGATTCATCGCCATCGGTGCCAGCAGTTCCACATGCAGATCATCGGCATAAGTATCGCCCTTTAGACTTGCGCACACGTCCTGCGCGTCCAACCCGATCAGCATATCGTCCCAACTCTCCGCCTTGGCACTCAATTCGGTCTGACCCAGCGAAGCATGGATTGTGTCCTTGTCGTCCACAAAAGTGATATAGTCCGCATGGAGCCTCATCCCGTCCACCCTGAGCGCATCAAAAGGCAGGGAGAAGGCGGAGGTGTCTTCCTCCGCCGTGTCAGGCGAGGTAACGAAGATATCCGTGAGGTTGGTGGTACCATCCGGCGCAATGTAGAAATTCACTTTCGCACCGTCCAGAACCGCCTCATGCACATGGAGGTTCCGATGGCTCAGAAACTCCATCACATCCACCGTAGCAATAAGTGTCTGCGCCGCCACCACAGTATCGTTCTGTGCCCCGGCTTTGGGGTTGATGATGAGCAGACCATCCGCACGAAGCCCAAAACGGGGGAAAGTGGAGAAGAAAGTGAGATCCACCTGCCCTATCTCATGCTCACAGGTCATATAGGCATCTGCCGCCCTGCGGGCAACAGGCGTGAGGCGCTCGGGTGTGAAAATAACATAACAGGCGACAGTGACCACAGCCACTACCGCCAGTACAATACCCAGAAGCGTCCAGCCGAATATCTTCAGCGCGCGTTTCATTTTGTCTCAACTACTTTGGTGAAATAATATTTCAGGTCTTTGTAATCCTTCTCATAATAGACCAAATCCGTGGAAGTCAGTTTGGATACAATATAGATTTTCGGAATCTCCGCGCCGCCGTTGTCCATGAAGTGTATCTCCGTGAGGTCTCCTGTGGTCTTGAACTCGTACTTGAACCATCCGTTGCCGGGGTGGCCCTGCCTGTTGCGTTGCTCAATCAGGAAATCCTCGTACGAGCCATCTGCTTCATCCCAATCGGCTTCATCCCATTCACGGCCGTAGAGATAACCGGTTTCGTCCGATTGCTCGGTAGTGAAACGCACAAATGCTTCCGTGTTGTTCTGCTGCCAGAGTCCCTGCAGGTCAGAGAGTTGGTAGGAAGGTTTGTTGTTCATCATGTCACAACTTGCCAGCCCAACGCCCATGACGGCGAGGGTGAGTAGTTTGAGAGTTTGACGGACCAAAGTCCGTTGGTTTGAGGGTTTGAACATAACTTATGCTTTTTTGAGGTTGATACATACGTTGTAGCCGTCCATCTCGAGAACTGCGCTGTTGGAGGCTTCGCCTTGGTTTGAGAGTTTGATTTCCGTTGCGAGCACCTGGCTCTTGATATATTCGCCGCAACGGAGTACGGCGTTGTGTATCTCGGGGCGGTCTTCGAGTTCGATTTCAATACGGTCGGTGATCTCCAGACCGGAGGATTTGCGGAGGTTCTGGATGCGGTTGATAAGTTCGCGTGCGGTACCTTCATCGATGAGTTCGTCGGTTAGTTCTATATCCAGCGCGATGGTCAGAATGCCGTTGTTGCTGACCAGCCAGCCCGGCATGTCCTCCGTGAGGATTTCCACATCCTCGGGGAGGAGGGTATAAGCCCCTTCCGACTCCCCCTGAAGGGGGAGAGAAATGGTGAATGCCCCCTCTCTTTCCATCATAGTGATCTGTTCCTGGGTCATGGCCTGGATTTCCGCTGCCACGGTTTTCATGTTGGCGCCGACTTTCTTGCCCAGCACTTTGAAGTTGGGTTTGATTTTCTTGACAAGACGTATCTCCGATTGCTCAGCCGGAACGACGACCAGTTCCTTGACGTTCACTTCGGATCGGATAAGTCCTGCCACGTGGAGTAGTGCATCGGCAGTGTCCTGATCCGGCGTGGGTATGACGGCGCGTTGCAGCGGCTGGCGGACGTTCTTCTCCGCGCGTTTGCGGAGCGAGAGAATCATGGAAGTAGCCTGCTGTGCGAGGTACATCTGGCGCTCCAGAGTCGGGTTGATGAGCGCTTCGTCCGCTTGAGGCCAGTTGCTGAGATGGACACTTTCTCCGCCCTTGTCGCTGACGGCGCCGGTGAGGTCGCGGTAGAGACGGTCGGCATAGAAAGGAGCATTGGGTGCCATGAGTTGCGCTACTGTCCTGAGGCAGGTATAGAGGGTGCCATATGCCGCCTGTTTGTCGGCATCCATCCCGCCTCCCCAGAAACGCTTGCGGTTGAGGCGCACATACCAGTTGGAAAGGTCGTCCTGCACAAAATCCGAGACAGCGCGTCCGGCTTTGGTAGGCTCATAGGCTTCGTAGGCTTTTGTTACCTCCCTGACGAGGGAGTTAAGGCGGGAGAGTATCCACAAGTCTATCTCCCGGAACTCCGTATTTCCGGTATTCCGGAGTTCCGGCGTCCAGCCGTCCACGTTCGCATAGAGGGCGAAGAAGGAGTAGGTGTTGTAGAGTGTGCCGAAGAACTTGCGGCGCACCTCGTCCACGCCTTCGGGGTCGAACTTGAGGTTTTCCCACGGGCTGGAGTTGGTGAGCATATACCAGCGCACGGGGTCTGCTCCGTATTTGTCCAGCGCGCCGAAGGGATCGACGGCGTTGCCAAGGCGTTTGGACATCTTGTTGCCATTCTTGTCGAGGACAAGACCGTTGGAGATGACGTTTTTGTATGCCACAGTACCCTCTATCATGGTGTGGATAGCATGGAGGGTGAAAAACCATCCGCGAGTCTGGTCCACGCCCTCGGAGATGAAGTCCGCAGTGCGCGGGAGGTCGGCGTTCTCAAACGGATAGTGGTTCTGGGCATAGGGCATAGCACCGCTGTCGAACCACACATCAATGAGGTCCAGCTCGCGCTTCATGGGTTTGCCGGAAGGCGAAACAAGGATGATGGAATCCACATAAGGACGATGGAGGTCGATGACAGAGAGGTCGTAGTTCTCCTTGGAGTAATCGCCCGGTTTATGGTTCGGCCAGGGGTTGGCAGTCATGAATCCTGCCTTGACGGACTTGTCTATTTCTGCGAACAACTCTGTTATGGAGCCTATACAAGTTTCTTCGCTTCCGTCCTCTGTACACCAGATAGGCAGTGGTGTGCCCCAGTAGCGGCTGCGGCTGAGGTTCCAGTCATTGAGGTTGTTGAGCCATTGACCGAAACGGCCTGTGCCGGTGGATTCGGGTTGCCAGTTGATGGTATTGTTGAGGGCAATCATCTCGTCCTTGGCTTTGGTGGAACGGATGAACCAGCTGTCGAGGGGATAATAGAGGACGGGTTTGTCAGTACGCCAGCAGTGGGGGTAAGTGTGTACGTGCTTCTCACTACGCAACAGCCGTCCATCGGCCTTCATCTCCAGACACAGATGGAGGTCAAGCGACTCAGCTTTGGCTGCCGCGGCCTCGTCGTACTTGCCATCCACAGTGAACTGCGGGTCATAGGCGTTCTTGACCCAACAGCCTGCATAGCGGCGGTAGAGTTCATCGTTCACGCTGGCTTGGTACCACTCCTCGTCCAGATCCTCCACATTCCAGTATTTGCCGGTGAAATCGACCATCGGTCGGAGTCCGTTGTTTTTGGTCTGCATGTAGAGCCCGGGGACTCCGGCGGCGTCGGCTACCTTCTTGTCATCCGCACCGAAAGTAGGTGCGATGTGTACGATACCCGTACCATCCTCTGTAGTTACATAATCGCCCGGGATGACACGGAAAGCACCCTCGCCCGGGTTGACCCACGGAAAGAGGGGTTCATACTTCAATCCTACAAGGTCAGCACCTTTGTAGCGGGCAACGATCTTGGGCTCCAGCGGCTTGCCTTCTTCGTCCGCGCCGCAGAGTTCTTTGCGATAAGCATCCAGACGCGCCTCCGCGAGGATAACATGGTCGCCTGCGGGTGTTTCCACCTCCACATAGTCGATTTTAGGTCCCACGCAGAGAGCCGTGTTGCTCGGCAGCGTCCACGGCGTAGTCGTCCACGCGATGATGTACAGGTCTGTATTCTGTATTCTGTCAGCAAAGCGGTCTGTATTCTTTACCTTGAACCGTGCCGTACAAGTCAAATCCTTGACATCTCGGTAGCAGCCCGGCTGGTTGAGTTCGTGGGAGGAGAGGCCTGTTCCGGCAGCAGGCGAATAGGGCTGGATGGTATAGCCTTTGTAGAGGTAGCCCTTTTGGTAGAGCTCTTTGAGCAAGTACCAGAGGGTCTCTATATATTTGTTGTCGTAGGTGATATACGGGTTGTCAAGGTCCACCCAATAGCCCATCTGTTTGGTGAGGTTGGTCCATTCCCTGGTATATTTCATCACCTCGCGGCGGCAGGCGGCGTTGTACTCGTCCACGGAGATCTTCTTGCCTATATCCTCCTTGGTTATGCCGAGCATTTTCTCCACACCCAGTTCCACCGGCAGCCCGTGAGTGTCCCAGCCGGCCTTACGGCGAACCTGGTAGCCCTGCATGGTTTTGAACCGGCAGAATGTATCCTTGATTGTACGTGCCATGACGTGGTGGATACCCGGCATTCCGTTGGCAGAAGGCGGCCCCTCGAAGAAAAGGAACCGGGGATGTCCCTCGCGCGTGGTGACACTTTTCTCAAACAAATGTTCATCCTCCCATTGCTCCAGCACCTCGCGGCTCAACTGGGGCAGGTTCAACTGCTTGTATTCGTTAAATTTCTTCATTATGATGGTTAAATTTTTAGCTTTGCGCATAATCAAGGCGCAAAGGTACAACTTTTTTTTGATATGTGCAAATTTTTTGCATCCAAAATCGTGCATCATACTTTGTTTGGAGAGAAAAAAATCCGCCAAGTTTGGCGGATTCGGGGGATTCGGGGGAGGAGGAAGAGGCGAGATACACGGGTTATTCGTGTACAACATCCTTGGAGACAAGGCGAAGGAAGGGCTCGGGCAGCGGGAGCCGGTTAGGTCCGCAACTCTGTCCATAGGGATTGCGTTTGAAAGTACCATTTTCCTCCTTGCGTTCCTGACCGTCGAGGAACTTGGTCATCAGATAGATGCCCAATCTCTGCCAGTCAGCCACCACGTTCTCCGCCTGCGCGCAGGAGTAATTAGTAAGGAACGCGCGCGCGTCTTCGTCACTGAGATCCGCCGCCTGTGCATCCACTCCTGCTATCTGGGTATTGAACTTGTCGTCCCACGCCAGTTGCAGTTCGCGGATATGCGGATACATGCGGCTGTATTTGGTGTACGCCCAGTTAGCAACGATATTGAATGTCCACCATGCCGAGGAAGGCGAGAAGGTATAGCTGTCGCCGTTGTCTTCGGCAAAACACTCGGGCACATGATTGATGCAGCTGTACATAGGTACGTAGCAGCTGCAGGCGGCATCGTCCACGCCGAACCAGAAGATGCCCGTACCTGACGGCTGATGTCTCATCTGCGACACAAACGACCAGGCGGTCTGCTGCGTAGCCGTCGGACGGCTGTACCAATACTGGGTCACCTGCGTACTGTCCTGCTCGTCCGCCAGCTTGAAGCCCAAGCCTCCATAGCGCAGTTTGCTGTTCCATGGACCGGCGTCAATGCCCTGTGTGATATCAATCGGCGTACCACGGTATTCGTCGCGCATGCACTCTTTCATGTCCTGCACGGAGACTTTCTTTTCGGGGATGATCCAGAGGGGCATATGCTCGCCCTCGTTCTGCCCTTTGGTAGCACGGAAAGTGGCACCCGCAGCGTAATCAAAGTAGCGGTCCATGTCGGAGGAGAAATGACGGAAGAACGACCATACACGTGCCTCACAGACAAACAGACCACTGAAATCGAAAGGATTGTAGGCAGCCTGGTAACTGAAATCCTTGTCCGCGCCGGAGAAATATCCCTTCTCACGAGCAAAAGCAATGAGGTCGGATGCGTACCAAGCCTCTCCCCTGCCCTCAGGTCCCCCGACCTCCTGAAGGGGGAGGGAGTAATTGACGATTTTGCAGTTGAGTTTTTTCTCCAGCCGTTTCTGCTCCTTGGTCAGTTTGGATTTGTTCTGCGGGATAGTGGTGATACGCGCCTGGTTGGCATGCGCAGAGATGGCATTGTCAGGTATGCGGACCGCCACCCATGCGGCTCCTTTCCTGCCGGTGCCATGACCGATAAGATCCATAATCCACACTTCATCGGGGTCGCCTATAGAGAACGACTCGCCCTCGCTGGCATAACCGTATTCGTTCACAAGCGACACCATGCACTCGATCGCCTCACGCGCCGTACGGCTGCGCTCCAGCGCGATATAGATAAGGCTTCCGTAGTCGATGCCGACGGTGTCCCACAGTTCTTCGCGTCCTCCCCAGGTGGTCTCGCCGATAGTGACCTGGTGCTCGTTCATGTTACCCACCACTTTGTAGGTGTGCGCCACTTGCGGAATACTGCCCAAGGGACGACCGGTGTCCCAATCCGTCACCTCACGCATTGCTCCTTCAGCCCAATCGGCGGCGGGAGAGAAATGCAGAAATCCGTACATGCCGTAGGAGTCGGCGGCGTACGAGATCATCGTACTGCCGTCCGCCGAAGCGTTTTTACCTACCAGGAAATTGGTGCAGGCGTCGATAGTTGACAGTTGATAGTTGATAGTTGATAGAAGCAGCAGAGCTGCCAGGAGTCGTAGATTTTTCATACTAATCGGAGTTCTGGATTTCCGGGTTATTGGAATTACGGGATTGCGCTTTCCGGAGAGCGATGTCGTACGCGCAGCGGTAGTATTTGAAGAAATGCTTCCAGTCGGCTTTCTTAGCCAAGGCGGCCGCCTCAATACGTGCCAGCGCTTTTTCTTCTCCGGAAAGCCGGTCGAATCGCAAGAGGCTGTCGGCAATCTGTTCCGCCACTTCACAAAAATTGGAGTCGTTGCGGGAAATAACCACCACACCGAATTGATTTTTCTGGCGTGACGCCCACTCACCGAAACCGGCGAGTGAAGTGGTGATAGTAGGCACATGGAATGCACAGGACTCCAAGGGCGTGTAGCCCCACGGCTCATAGTAAGAGGGAAAGACGGTGATGTCCATGCCGACAAGCAGGTCGTAGTACTTCATGCCGAAAAGGGGGTCGTGTCCGTCCAGATAATAGGGTACGTACACCACACTCACCTTGCCTATACGAATAGGTGCGCGGTCGAGGTAAGGCACCATAACGAACGCCACCACCTCTTTCTCGGGCTTGTCGGAATGGTAGATTTTCTGCGCCAATTTCTCCAGTGCTTCCCTGAAGACGTCCAATCCTTTGTTTTTTCTCTCCAGTCGTCCGGAAATGCATACCAAGAGCGCATTCTCGGGCACTACTCCTCCGAGTTGCTGTCCCGCCACCCGCCTCAAAGCCTCCCGCGCTATGTGGCGTTTACGCTCAATCGCCTTACCCTTCGGCACAAAAGTAGGTTCAAACCCGTTGGGTGTTTCTATATCCGGCTGTTTGTCCAGCAACTGCTTGCACTCGCGGGCGGTGATGTAACTGACGGTGGTGAAACAATCGGCTACGTGCGCCGCCTGTTTCTCCGCGGAATGTTTGCTCACCATATTCAGTTCCTGCGCCATCTGGTCGCCGTTGTATGCCTCGAAATAGTCGTAGAGGGGTTTGCCGTTGCCGGCAATCGAGCGTCCGACGGAGGTAGCGTGGGTCGTAAAGAGTGTAGCTATCCCGGGACAGTGGTCGCGGAGATAGAAGACGGAGAAGGCTGTCTGCCATTCGTTGGCGTGCATGCAGACCGCAGGCGTTGCCTGCTGACAGACCGCTTTGCTGACAGACCGCTTTGCTGACAGACCGCCCTTCGGGCTGACAGACTGAGTTACCAACCAACGATACAAACTCTCCATGACCATGCCGGCAGCATAGCCGAAGAGACAGGACTCGTCGTAATCGCCATAGGCGGCATGGCTCTGAACACGGAACTTATCCCACGCCCAGCCGTAAATCGCATCCTTATGCGGCCACAGGGCATTGAACTTCAGCAGCACGGCTATCGGCTGACCCGGCACATCCCAGCGCCCCACACGGATGGGGATAGACACCTCGCCCTTACCCTCTCCGCATGGGAGGGATAACTGCGGACGTTGCCAGCCTTTGAACAACTGTTTGTCCTCGCGGAACCACGTGTCGCTGTGGGCTCCGAAATCAGGGCCGAAGAAAACGACTTTGTCGGGGTGCTCCGCCTGCATGCTGGCAGCGCGGGTACTAAGAACAGCATAAATACCGCCTACGCGGTTGCAGACCTCCCATGAAGTCTCGAAGATATAGTCAGGAGAGAGAAGAGACATTTCAGTTGACTATTGATGATTACGGTTGTGATGGATTATTTTTTCTCGGGGTCGGTGGCGATGAGCAGCACATTGTCCATCGGGTTAAGCAGCGCAGGAGTAGTGACAAACCTGTTGTTGTCCGACCCCACGAACGGCATATACCATACGCCTTTCCCGTTGGACCAATAGATGCGGCTGTCTGTCTTGTCCAGAGTCATCGCATAGCAGAAAGCCGAGGTGTCGATAGGCACAGGAAAAGAAACACCGTCTATGTTCGCCACCCACAGACCTTCGTTATCGCGGAAATAAAGTTTGCGGTTGGCTATATGAAAGCCTTGCATCTCAGGCTCTAAATACTGCAGATTGGAAAGGCGGAATTCAACTCCGTTATATTCCTGGATAGTATCCTGCTCGCTATTCAGCAGGGTGGCTGCCGAGGCATCCTCTTCAGGCACATCGGCGCGCTGGCCGAAAATACGCTGGCGGTAATCGCCTTCCGTTGTGCGGAGGAGTACCGAGTGGGTAGCCCGGCCGCTGACAGCGAAACCGCGGCCGATATAGGTGGTGTCGCTGTTCAGTATTACGCGGAGGTTGATGAGTGCGCCTTCAGAGGGACGGGTGAAATAGAGCGTGAGCATGCTGCCGGTCATAGCGGTGTCCGTCACCACGGCATTACTCCCGCCATCGGGCAACGACCAGAGGTAAGACACCTTCAGGTTGTAGGGGTTATAGACCTGTGCAGTGAAGGTGTAGTCCTCGTAGATAGTGAATACCGAGTCGCTCGCGCCAAAAGAAGGAACGGTGTCGAGCACGGTGAGGGTAGCCGATGCGGTGAGGTTCTTTTTCTGGTCCACCACCAGCCGTACTGCGTAGGTGCCGGGCTTTTTGTAGGTGTGGGTCGGCGATTTGAGAGTAGAGGTACTACCGTCGCCGAAAGTCCACTCCCACTCCTCTCCGGAAGAAGAGTTGTTGGTGAATTGTACCGACCGGCCTGCACGCGGATCGGTGGGGCTGTAGGTGAAATTCACATCCACACGCTTACACGCGGCTATCGCCAAGCAGGCTGTCAATAGTATGTATATTCGTTTCATAATCATTGTTGGCATTCAGCCAATGTATTTCTTTGTCGCGCCTGAACCAGGTCATCTGGCGTTTGGCGTAATGGCGCGAGTGCTGTTGGATCAGTTCGATTACCCTTTCAAGGCTGTATTTCCCATCGAAATAATCAAACAATTCCCTGTAACCCACTGTTTGCAAGGCCGGCAAATGCCTGAGCGGATAGACAGTACGCGCCTCCTGCTCCAGCCCGTCGGCAATCATTTGCATGACTCGCGCATTGATGCGTTCGTAGAGTTCCTCCCGCGGCCGCTCCAGTGCCACTTTGACGATGCGGAACGGACGCTCCTTGCGTGTTGCGGTGCGGAGAGACGAATAGGGCTTGCCTGTAGCCATACACAACTCCACGCAATGAGCCAGCCTTGCGGGGTTCTGCCTGTCCACCGTCTCCCAATAGTCCGGATCCAGCCGCTGCACCTCGCTCTGCAGCCATCTGAGCCCCCCGCCATTCGCCATTCGTCCTTGCTCCGTTACCTGTTTCCGGATGTGTCCGGGTACAGCCGGCAGATCGTCCAGCCCGTTGCAGACAGCATCGGCATACAGCATCGAACCACCGGTCATGAGCACTGCTTCATGCGATGCGAATAGGGAGTCAAGGATGTCCAGGGCGTCCCGTTCGTACTGACCGGCGCTATAGTTTTCCGTTACACTTCGGATGCCGATAAAATAATGGCGCACACGGGCTTGCTCTTCAGGCGTCGGAGCGGCTGTGCCGATAGGAATCTCGCGAAAGACCTGACGGCTGTCGCAACTGACGACAGGCGAGTTGATATGCTCTGCCACCCGCAGTGACAATTCGGTTTTACCTACGCCCGTCGGACCAACAATCAAAAGCAGAGTCTTGCTATTCCCCATTGTGCTGTGTGTCCGAATTTCCGGAATTCCGAAATTTTAGAACATGCTTCCGTCGTCAAAACTCAGATCCTGGAATCCCTCCATGTCAATGTCACCCAGGTCCAGTTCGTCACGGAACTCGTCGTCAAACTCAAAGTCATCGCCCTTGCCGCCCTTGATGCCGAAGAGGGGATCTTCGGATTTGAGCTGCCTGGGCGCTTTACCTTTTGACTCCACGCATTCCACACCGTTCATCGAGCCGGCTCTGATTTCCTTGAGCGAGCCGAAGAAATAGCGCTCGAACATCGGGTCAAAGATGTAAATCAGACGCTGACCCTGCTCCTCGATCAGATCGCTGAGCTTCGTCTCGCTCATCACCATATTATCGTACTCGAAATTGGAATCCATCTCCACCAGCGTCACCTCCTGACCCTTCTCCCATTCGTCGTTGCAGATGAAGAAACTGGTCATTTGGTCGTCAGGATAATTGACGGATTTGAGAATAGCCTCGTGCAACTCCAGAAACGTGGCATCCGCATCCGCCTCGTACACACGGCGGAAATTAGAGTCGCCCTCTTCACACGAAAAAGTTAGTCTGTAAATCATAATTTATAAAATTATCGTGCAAAGGTACTACAAAAAAATGACATATGCAAACACACATGCCATTTTTCGCAAAATTATTCTCGTTTCGGTCTTTTGAAGCCGTTATTGCAGATAGAATACGATATACAGTTACTATCGGGTTAGCCAGCATACCACAGACCTACCCACAAGCCGTTCCTCCGCCAAACATCACCGTTCTACGCCCGAAATGCGACAAAATGGCAAAAAAACATATTTTATTTGTGTATGTCGATTTTTTGTTGTACCTTTGCGCCGTATTTTGCACGAGTGTGCACATATGCGCCATGCGCGTATATAACTTAAGGGTTTATCTAT
>FLNW01001274.1_pt1 | contig 37108 bp, 34 predicted proteins | sample 1140371 | NCBI WGS metagenome assembly FLNW01 (sample SAMEA3878170, study PRJEB12797) | bioreactor metagenome | biome: Moose rumen | place: Sweden | collected 2011-10
TTTCATATGAGTAAAAAATTAATGGTTAATAAGTGTGAACACCGTTTTGTCAATGTAGATAAACAAACTCGCTTATTCCCAATTCACCCTCTACATTCCGGGCGGGAGCCCATGAGGGATTCAGAGAACCTCTGTTTTTATTATTGTCTATTGTCCACGAGAATACGGTTTTGTTATTATCTGTTACATCCGCCCAGCGGTACTCTATTTCTGTTTCATTGGAATAATAAGTGCGCTTGCGTATCAATGTCAATCCGTTATGCACTCCGCAAAGAGGCACCTCCGTCACATAGCCGGATACGTATTGCAGTTGCAGCACACGCGTACCGGTTTTCACGTCGTAAAGAGCATATTCATCTTCTTGTTCCACCCACGCATAACCATCCGAAGATGTATTGGCTCTGTCATAACGAATGCTTATCGCCTGACTGCCTTCTGCATCAATATACCCATAAGCCCAATGGGTTGAATAAGTCCCTGTCTTTTCTGCAAGTCCTACCACAGCCACACCGTCATTGGAGAATGGGGAAACCGAATTGTAGGATCTTCCGGAAATCGTTCTTTGCTCTTTCACGGAGTATAGATACCAGTCATACGGTGACTCTGAATACAGGTTATAATCAACTACCGCAATAATACCTTTACCCATATTTTTCATATACATGTAACGTCCGTCTTGAACTATCACCTCTCCCTTGGTATCAATCAGTGTATAGGTGGGAATACGTCTTGTGTTGTTACTACTGATAGTAGATGTGTTTTCACAAACAACCGCATAACCATCTACAAACTCATTGGCCTCCTCATAAAACACAGGGCGGCCGTTTCTCATTAACACATTGCCGTTCTTGTCCATGTAACCATAGTTGTCACTTGCTGCTTTGTATACCACTAAGCCGTCCTTGGACATATCAGACAAATAGGTATAAACAGGAGGTATTACATAATTAAACTTAGAATCTATCAATCCGTAGTTACCATTCAAAGTAGCTACAGCATACCCGTAATAAAACGGCCTTGAACTGTCAAAAGATGCGGTATTTTGTACTTTCCCTTGTTTGTCTATAAAAACAGTACGACCATTGATTTCTACTTGAGCATAACCCGACGAATAGAATGAAGACGCACCGGAAAATTGTGCCGGTATAACCCATTCTCCTTTTTTGTTGATGTACCCGTATAGGTCGGCGGAAGAACTATATGCCGGCCATAATTGAGTGGTTGTTGTTGATGGAGTTTCGTTCCCAATGGTGTCAGAACAGGAGTTAAGACTAAACACGGCTGCTGCTACTACGACACCTAACAATTTAAACTTTTTCATTTTTATAAATAATTAAATGGTTATTAATTACTATTTATTTACGTCTAAAAGTATATAATACGCTTTCACTACTATACGCCTTATCCTCATAATACAACTGTAATGTCGTGTTTGTGATTTTTTTAACAGTATAGCGCATACCATAGTCAGTTCGCATTCCTTTAACGTTCCTCTTCTCCGGCTTAGACCCAAAGCCGCTGTTACGGATAATCAGAACATCATTCTCAACCTCCCAGATTCCCCATCCGCCGAAAGGATTTATGAATTGACCATCTTCTTGAAACTCATAAACAATATTCTCTGCTTCGTACGATTCTGTCCCTGATTGCCCTCCTTCCGTCACTGTACACGAAATGTGCTGCCAATAACCGGGGAGCCGCTTTGTAATAGAATCTTGTGTTACTGTACCGTCACATCCGGTCAACCCAATCAATGCGATTGCACTGATAAAGGCACCTAACAATTTAAACTTTTTCATTTTTGTAGATGATTAGAATATCTGCCTACTCTTTTTCGGATTTTCGGCTTTCTCCTTTGTTAATTGAGGTAATAATAATAGTTGGTACTACCAGAGGACTTCAACGCCCAGTATTTATAGGACGACACACTGACTCCCATAAACTTAGAACTGGAATTATTGTGTAATCCGTAATACGAACTACCTATTTTAATGTACAACTTACTCCCTTTCTGGTACACAGAAACACTTTCTGTCCCTTTTTTGGACACTTTGCTTTGTACTACAGTCAATTTAAGCGCTTTGGAACTCTTCACGTATTCATACGAAGAACTGGAAGAGCCGGAACTGCTCCCGGAATACTCGGGATCATTAGTTGAGCAACCTGTTTGCATCAAAGGGGATACCAACAAAGATAGTAAGATTCCTATTATTAAAATATTGTGTTTCATCGACAGTATTGAATTAATCGTGCCCTTGTGGCTAAGAATCAATCGTGCCCTTCAGGGCTAAGAATATTGCAATTATTGTTAAAGTTTCTTGAACGTGTATTTAACCGTTTGTCCTTCTAAACTCGCAGATAATACGAGAGTAGTGGAAGTCAGGGAAACAGTCAGTGGAATTGGGACAAATTCCAGCGTCAACTGGTTGCCGTCCAATGACCAGGTGCCGGCATGTTCTTCTCCTGCACCGGTTATTGATACTAACAAGTTGTGATCCTTGGTAAACTCCCATACCTGGTTCACCACATCGTCAAAGTCCGAGTCTGTAATTACAACTCCTCCCTCTTGGACAGACACTAATTGCCAACGGCCAATAAGACTTGTTTCGGTTACTGCTTGGTTGCAACTGCTAAAACCAACCAACGCTAATACGCCGATGATTACGAACAATAATCTTTTCATTTTTTATAATAAAGATTGTTTGTGGGAGCCGGGTTCCGCAACAGCCCGTAAATAATAAAGAGAAAGCGTGGAACCTTATCGCTGCTTATCCTTTATCACGAGGTTCCGGAAATGACCCTTCCAACAAGAATAAGCAATAACGTCCACGCCGACATGTATAGATACGCCATATCGGCGGTATATACATATCCGAGGACGTCTATCGCACTCTCTTGTTTTGGGTTGGTGAAATTTTCCGGATTTCGTGATACCAAAACAAGCGTCAATAAACGCCTTTTTTATGTCTGCAACGATTCGCAAAAGGGACTTTTTATATAGGCAGACACCCGCCCACTCTCCCCGACGTGAATCATTACGGCTGCAAAATTACTACAAAAATTGCACATATGCAAGGGTTGGCACGTTTTTTTTGTAAAAAAAAGCGATTTATCGCGTGTATGAGCGGGCAGAGAGCCTATTGGGAGCTTGCTCACGGATAGGCGCTATGGCCGCTCATACGTAAGGGCTTCAGTCCTGTTTCCACAAAAATCCCTTAGGGTCCCCGCGAATTTTACATTCGTGGGGAGAGCGCAAGCCGCCGCCGAGCTGGAGAAAAAAGGCAAGCGTCAGGGCGAGTTCACCATCCTTGACCGCGCGGGAGTGCCCCTGAAGTTCCAGTTGTCCCTCACCGAGACATATGACTTCACCCGCTACCAGCGTTACACCACGGAGGATGCCGTGCGGTGGCGTCAGAAGAAAGCACAGGCGGACACCAGCCGAGAGTACGCCAAAGCCCTCACACGCGAGATGAAAGCCATCGCGGACTCTTTCGCCCTCACGCACCCGGAATGGGAACCCGATGAGGTGAAGACGACCCTTAAGTGTCTGAAGTAGCTATCAGCTATCAGCCATCAGCTATCAGCCATCAGCTATTTTTAAGAAAAAAGAAAAAGAAGCAAAAAGAATAAAAGAAGCTAAGGAATTTCTTTCTTAATTTCAAAGTAGGTAGTAGTATACACCCCCTACCCCCAAAGGCGAGTAGCCTGCTGCCTACCTCCTTTTTTAAAAAAAATAAAAAAAAATGGAAACGTTAAGCGACACAATAGCCAAGCGTCAGTCTTTCAGTCACCTGTGGAAACTGCTGAATCCCCAAGGGGAGTACAACAACCCACAGGCGTACAATACGGCCATGGCCTACTGGAATGCACTGACATTGGCGAAGCAGCGTCAGATCTACTGGCAGCTGCGGGAGAACAAGAAGCACGGCATCCCCTTCAAACCCGTCCCTCTCTATGCCATTCAGGACTGCCATCCTGTTCCGACGAACTGGAACGGCAAGCCCGGCATCAACGAGATGATGAAGAATGAGAAGATGGTCTCCGCGAGTTACTACGGCCGCTACGGCATCTTCACCGCCTTCGAGGCGAAACTATTCGAGATGGAGGACATCAAACCGTTGAACTAAGCTATCAGCCATCAGCCATCAGCTGCAGGGAGGGAGCATAGCTCGACATTGGTTCGATAATGGTTCGATAATGGTTCGATAATGGTTCGATGTCGTCAGCCATCAGCTGTCAGCTATCAGCCGTCAGCTATCAGCTATCAGCTATCAGCTATCAGCCGTCAGCCATCAGCTATCAGCCATCAGCCGTCAGCTATCAGCCATCAGCCGTCAGCTATCAGCTATCAGCCATCAGCTATCAGCCATCAGCTGCAGGGAGGGAGTCAGTTAGACCGCTTCGCTCAAAGTAGAAAGACCCTCAAAAAAAGACGCTTTCGGGCGTCTTTTTTTATGTGATTTACAAAAAAAGTTGTTCATTTTCTTGCGTATATGCATTTTTTTTAGTACTTTTGCAGTCGATATGGGCAAGAGTCTGATTGACATCCGTCATCCGGTTAATATCTGCCGGGCATCTGCAGGTACCGGCAAAACGTTTACACTCGCCGCCTACTACGTGGGGCTGCTCCTCTCCGGCGTGGATTACCGGAGTATTTTGGCGGTGACCTTTACCAACAATGCGACCTCCGAGATGAAGGAGCGTATCATGGGCTATCTGTTCCAACTGAAAGAAGGAAAGAACCGGATGTTTCTGGACAAAGCCAAGCCCTTCATGATCCGCCGGACGTCCGATTCCGACCAAGTGTTGCGTCAGAGGGCAGGGGAGTGCTTCAAACAGATGCTGCTGGATTACGACAATGTGCATATACAGACGATCGATTCGTTCCTGCTCAATCTGCAAAGCGGTTTGGCGGCCGTGCTGCGTATGAGCGCCGGTTATACACCGGAACTGGACACCAAACGCGTGATAACGCTGGCGGTGGACCAGATGCTGACGACCGACCTGAGCGAACGTGCCAAGCAACTGCTGGTCAATTATGTGAAAGCCAATTTGGAGGAGGATGACAAGTCCGACATCCGTCAGGCACTCATCGGCATGGCCAACGACCTGTACAATGAATCGGTTCAGATGCTGGAGGCCGAGGGACATATTCTCTATGATGCACAAGCCATAGACCGCTATCGTGTGCGGCTGGACGAAGCGTGGCAACAGAATGCTGAACGCATGTCGCTGCAAGGTCTGGTGGAGCAGATGCAGGAGGTGGATTCTTCGCTGACCAACGGCAAAGCGCTGAATGCTGCCATCGTTAATCTGCGGGGTAGTCTGCAATCACCGGGTGCCATGGACAAAGACAAGCGATTCCGCGGATTAACGGGCAATCAGTTGGAGAAAATAGACGAGGGCAAATGGAACAAGCTGCCGGCTGATATGGTCCGTCTCGTAGCAGATGCCTCCCGCTGCGGGCGGCAATGCCTGAACGCTTACAACACGTATCAACTGAGCAAGGAGTTTACGTACGACCTGCAACTGATGTCCGAACTGCGTGCACTCATCAACCGCAATCTGCTTGAAGCCAACAAAACGCTGCTGGCGCGTACTGCTGATCAACTCTGCCGTGCGCTGAAAGAAGGAGACGCGGATTTCATTCTGGAGAAAGCGGGAATACGGTATCACCATGTGCTACTTGATGAGTTTCAGGACACCAGCAAACTGCAGTGGCAAGTGTTTGACAAACTGCTCAAGGAATTGGCAGCAGGAGAAGGCAATTCTATCCTGGTGGTGGGCGATATCAAACAGTCAATCTATCGCTGGCGAAACGGCGATTGGCATACTATGGAGCAGTTGGGCGAGGAGAAGACCTATTATCACGCATATCATAATGAGCAATTCCCGCGCTTGGTCAGGAACTTCCGTAGTAGCAAACAGGTGGTGGAATTCAACTTGTCTCTATTCCGGTATATTGGCGAGCACTATGCGGATTTCGCATATTACAAGCGCAGTGCGGAGAAAGAAGCGCAATCCCCGAATCCAGCCGAAGCGGCACAAGTGAAAAAAATCTATGATGAGGGATTCCTGCCGGAGAAAATAGATGAGTATTACCGCAGCAACGATGACGCCAAAGCCGGTGGATATGTTTGTTTCCGCGCGTTCGTCAAAGAGGGCAAGACAGGCGCCAAACCACAGATGCTGGAGAGTATGTTCGATGAGATGGAGCGTTTGCTTGGCGAAGGTATTTCTCCCGAGCAGATGATGGTGTTGGTGCGCTACAACACCGAGGTGTCGGACATTACAGAGCAATTCAACCTGTTGGATCATGAGACCTATCCGCTGCTCAGTAATGTGCATTTGGCAACAGAGAGCAGCTATCATCTGTCGGAATCGGCGGATATCAAAACTATCATGGCGATACTCTATTGCCTGGTGAAGAGGCAAGCCAATTCCATCTACGAGGAGATTATTCATCGCTCGTTGCCGGATTGCGACATCGACCGTTTGTCCGCGCAATTCCCGATTAGTGCGCCGCTTTTTGAAACCATCTGCGACATACTGCGGCTCTATTTCTGCGACGAGAACGGTCAATATACCGGCTCGGAACATGCCTATATAGACACTTTCCTGGATCATGTGCGCAGTTATGTGGCTTCCGAAGGAGGAAAAATAGAGGATTTCCTGACGTACTGGGAAGATACGCTCCATGAGAAATCCATTCCTATGTCGTCTGTGAATGCTATCCGCGTCATGACCGTTCACAAGAGCAAAGGTCTGGAAGCACAGACGCTCTTTGTGCCGTTCTGCAACTGGGAGGCGGAAGTCAAATCGAGCAAGGAACCGAAAGTGTGGTGTACCGCGGTGCTGCCTGACGAGAACGGGCAGGAGATTGCGTTGCCTATTCAATACGGCTTGGATATGAAGCAATCGGAATATCGCGTTGAGTTTGAAGAAGAACGGCATAATCTGCGTGTGGACAATCTTAACCTGTTGTACGTGGCACTAACCCGCGCACGGGATAATATGTTTGTGTTCACCGATTGCGACAAACAGATGAATGCCTCCAATAGCGTGGGGCAGTACTTGTTGCGGTTCGAAGACATTCAGCCGAATGAGCTGGAGGATGGTTGCACCTTTACAGAACGGGTATTCGGCGAGATTGTAGTTCCCGAAGCGAAAGCCAAGGAATCAGAAGGCCCGTTCGATTTTATCGGAGCAAATCAGCATGATTCGCAACTGTGGAGCGACGGCAGACAAGTGCGGTTCGTGCAATCGAAAGAAGGGCAGTTATACACCGAGCATGGCGAAGAAGCGTATCGCCTGACTGCACGGATGGAGGAAGGTACGTTGTGCCACAATATATTTGCGCATATTCATACACTGGACGAATTGGATCACGTGCTGGATGAGTTCGAGAGTCGCGGTGAGATTAAGGACAAAGAACAGCGCGAGACGTTAAAAGCCCTGATTTCATCGGCATGGGAAGGCAATGAAACGGTGAGAGGGTGGTTTACGGATCCGTGGGAGTTGCAACTGGAGAATGCCATTTACGAAGACCATAATGAGATTCGTCCCGACCGTGTGATGATAGACAAAGCACAAAGCAAAGCCATCGTGCTGGACTACAAGTTCGGAATCCCGCGCAGAGAGCACAAAGAGCAAGTGCGGAAATACATGCAGGCACAACGCAATTTAGGCTATCAACATGTGGAGGGCTATTTGTGGTACGCCAAGAACAAACCTGGTAACCAACTAAAAAAAGTAGAGGACGATGAATAGTTTTTTGAAACAGACAGCGGAGACGATTATACAACAAATCGGTTGGGAGCAACTGAGCAGTACAACACTTGTGCTGCCGACGCATCGTGCGGGTGTGCAACTCAAAGACGAACTGCTGCTCCTGCAACAAAAAGTGGGACAGAAAGCTATCTATGCGCCTCGAATAACTACGATAGACCAGTTGTTTGATTCGCTGAGTCCGCTGTATAGCGAAGACGAACTGACAACCATTGTGCGCCTGTACCGTCTCTATCGAAATTCTCAAATCACTGATTCACACAATCCTGTGGCTTCAAGCGACATCATGCCGCTGGATATGTTCTACGGCTGGGGAAGGCAGATGATTGCGGATTTTACGAACGTGGATGCTTCCATGCCTGCCGAAGAAGTGCCGAATTTCTTTGATAATGTGGTTGCGGCTACCGAATTGGAACAGTTGCAGATAGATGACGAACTGCGGACAAGGCTTGTTCAGTTGTTCGGAACCAAGGAATATAATATCCCTAATTCCGTGCGTAACCAATACGACCGGATATGGAAGCAGCTGTTTGTGCTATACCGCGAACTGCATGCTGAGATGGCAACTGAGCAAAAAGGCTATCCGGGTATGCGGCAGCGAAGCGTGATAGAACAATGGGATGGAGTTGTGCTGGAGAAAATCAAGGGACGCCGATTTGTGTTTGTCGGCTTCAACTATCTGCTTCCGGTAGAGTTTGAGCTCATGAAGCGGCTGAAAGATGCAGGTCAGGCGATGTTCTGCTGGGATTACGTGGCGGATTTTCAAACCAATGAAAAAGCGTTCTCGTTCGCTATCCAGAATAGTGGTAAGTTAGGAAGTGCTGTTCCTCCGCAGCAATGGACATCCGCCAAAGAGATCGATGTCTATGCGTGCTCGTCGCGCGAAGCACAAGCGCAATATGTCCACCAATGGCTTTTGGATAACTATACAGCTGCCGGTGAACGGGTGGGAATTGTGATCTGTGATGAATCAATGCTGGAATCGGTTATTTATGCGCTGCCTTCTATCACTTTGCCCGGTCACGCACAGCCTGAACCGATGAATATCACCAAAGGTTTTCCGCTTCGCAACACGCAGATAGCCGCCAATGCCATCCGATGGCTGAGTGATCGCAATAACGGAAAAGGAGAAGATCTCGTTTCGCCCGATTTTATCGATCGTTTATCCGAATACCTTTTCCCCGTGAACGAAGAAAACGAACTGTCGGAAGACTCGGAAAGGACTGAGGTTTCCGATAGTCTTGCATGGCAGGAACTGCTGCAACTGGAGTCAGACTACCAGATGCATAAGATCATCAACCAGGTCCGCAAACTGGTGAGTGACGGTTTGGGTGATATCCCGTTTACGCTCAAACTGGTTCGGCTGCTGATGCGGCGCATGATTGAGAATTGCAGTATGCCGTTCCACGGCGAGCCGATATGTGATATTCAGGTGCAAGGTGTGCTGGAGACACGTACACTTGATTTTGACAAACTGCTGCTGCTGAATGTGGAGGAAGGAGTCGTGCCGCAAAGCAAAGCGGATATCAGTTTTATTCCTTATTATCTGCGAAAGTACTATCATATGCAGACCAACGACGAGCGTGCCACGGTCTATGCGTACAACTTCTTCCGATTGCTGAGTCGGGCAGGGCAGGTAACTATGCTTTTCAGCCATATTGGCGGTGTGGATAACAGCAAAGGCATGTCGCGGTTTATCATGCAGATGATGGCTTCTCCTGAGTTTGAGATTCATAAATACCGCTTGTCCGAGCCGAGTACACTGAATACCACAAGTCTCATCGAGGCAGACAAGAAATCACTGGTAGAATCGTTAGACTTGACCACAGATGCTAACGGGTGTCTTGTGCAAACTCAAGACGGCAAGACGCATCCTTACAAACTGTCTCCCAGTTCGCTGAACACGTATATCTCTTGTCCTCGTTCATTCTATCTGGAGAAAATCAAAGGACTCAAAGAGCCGGAAATGGAAGAGACGACACTGGCTGCCAACACCTTCGGATTGCTGGTTCATAACACAATGCTGGCTATTTACATGCACTTGGGCTGCAATAATAAGGATCATGTGCCTATTCAGGCAGAAGATATAGAGCCGTATAAGTCCGAGGAGAAATTGGACGAGATGCTGGATGAGGCTTATCAGATGCTGAATGAAGACCAGCAGAAATATGGCCGGACAACGACTTATGCATTGGCGGATTATTTTATGGATAATCCCAAAATCAAGCAATATGTGCGCCATCTGATCAACAATGATCTGGAGACCATCCGCCGTGAAGGGCTCAAAATTTGGATGCTGGAACAAAGCTATTATATTGATTTGCAGGTGCCTTCTGTGGGTACCATCCAAATTGGTGGCAAAATAGACAGAGTGGATATTTGCGGTTACCGCAACGGCAACGAGCGAATCCGTATTATTGATTACAAGACAGGAGGATACGCGAGCACTAAGTTGAGCACCAAACTACAGGAACTGATGGATAATCGCGACAAAGGTTATGTGCGGCAGACTGTCATCTATTCGTATGTGCTGGCAGAGGCTTTGCAAAAGCAGAAAGAGAAACTGCTGCCGATACAGCCGAATCTGTTCTTTTGTAGTTCGGATATGAGCGGCAACGAAACGGTTATCAAAGTGGATAATCCTATCAATGATTTCCAGACGGATTTGGGTGACAAAATTCTGGAGCCGCTGCAACAGAAAGTGGTTCAGTTGTTCACAGATTCACAATTCGTTCCATGTGAGGAAGGCAAATGTCCGGCTTATTGTTCCTTCTTTGATATCTGCAAGCGCAAGAAAAAAGACTTTTGACGGAGATATTATCTGTTTAAATATCAGATTATTATCTGTTCAAACGTATTGATTTTTGTTTTGTCGTACGGGCAGGATACCTTGATGTAGTTTTCGGTAAATCCCTCCATCGCGTCAGTTCCGTCAGCATTCTTGATCCGTTTGGCTTCCCATAACACGATGGCAGTCTCGCCTTCATGCTCATGGTAAAACTGAAAGGTCTTGCGCTCGCTCACTGCATGCAGTTCTCTGCTTCTTCTCTCACGTTCCTTTTGCGGTACAATAGGGAGATCCATCTCCGGCATTCGTGTGTCGGCACGTTCGGAATAGGTGAACACATGCAGTTGCGAAACAGGCAGGCTCTCCATGAATGCGACGTAATCGCGCCAGCATTCTTCTGTCTCACCGCGAACACCTACCATACAATCCACGCCGATAAAAGCATTCGGCATGACCTGTTTGATATGCGCCACACGTCCGGCAAACAGCTCCCGGGTGTAACGGCGTTTCATAATACGCAATACCTCGTTGCTGCCGGATTGCAGCGGAATATGGAAATGAGGTGCAAAATGTTTGCTTTGGGCTACAAAATCAATGATTTCATCGCTCAGAAGATTGGGCTCGCAGCTGGAGATGCGCACCCTGAAATCATTGTCTCCGATGTTGTCTAATGCGCGCAGCAAATCAATAAAGTTCTCGCCTGTACTGCGTCCGAAATCGCCGATGTTGACCCCTGTCAATACAATCTCTTTGGCTCCGCCGGCAATGGCTTCTTCTGCCTGCCTGACTACCGTTGCAATGGATGGATTGCGGCTTTTGCCTCGTGCCAACGGGATGGTGCAGTAGGTGCAGAAATAGTTGCATCCGTCCTGCACTTTCAGAAAACAACGCGTTCGGTCATCTTTGCTGCAGGCACTGTGAAAATCATCTGTCTCACGGATGGCCGAAGTATGGATTTGTGCAACATGCTGCTCCAGATTGTCGATGAAATCGGGCAGATTGAATTTCTCGTTTTGTCCCAACACATAATCCACACCTTCGATTTGTGCAATCTCGGTGGGCTTGAGTTGTGCATAACAGCCTGTTACAATCAGTATTGCATCGGGATTTTGCCGGCGGATCCGATGAATCATCTGCCGGCCTTTGTGATCGGCTGCATCGGTTACGGAGCAGGTGTTGATAACACATATATCGGCTTGCTCGCCTCGGGCGGCTCGTTCATGCCCGTGCTCCAGCAAGGCTTTGCCAAGGGCGCTTGATTCGGCAAAATTGAGCTTGCAACCTAATGTGGTGAATGAAATTTTCATAATAGGCTGCAAAATTACTACAAAAAATCCAAATACACAAATTAAATTTGCATATATGCAAAAAATGTCGTACCTTTGTACGCGTTTTATACACTATTGACAAATATTTAACCAATTTCTATAGTATGAAAGAGTACAATCTGTCTGTCCCGATGCGTGCCTATACATGGGAAGAATTGGCTGAAGACCAGCGTGCATTGATTGAGATTGCCAAGGAGCAAACCAATCGTAGCTATTGCCCTTATAGCCATTATCATGTGGGAGCGGCTGCCCGTCTTGCCAACGGAATGATTATCCGCGGCTGCAATCAGGAGAATGCCGCTTATCCCAGCGGGTTGTGTGCCGAGCGCAGTGCATTGTTCGCTGCCGGAGCGCAGTACCCGGACGAGGCTGTGGAGCAGTTGGCAATAGCTTGTTTTACAGGAGGGCATTTCACGAAGGAGCCTGGTTCGCCTTGCGGCGGATGCCGTCAGGTGATGATTGAGACAGAGCACCGTTACGGAGGAAAAATGCAGGTGCTGCTTTATGGCGAGAACGAGACTTATGTCTTCGATTCGGCGGCTGATTTGCTACCGTTGATTTTTGTGAGTGAGAGCTTGAAAGGATAACTTTGCCGGCTGTATGGTTAAACCTGTAAAGAAAATAGACATATACCTGCTTCGGAATTTTCTGGGGCTTTTTGTGGCTACGTTCTTTATTGCCATATTTATCCTGTTGATGCAGTTCATGTGGCTGCACGTCAATGATCTGGTTGGCAAAGGTATCGGTCTGGGCGTGCTGTCTGAGTTTTTTGTCTATGCAACGGCCTCGGTTATACCGTTGGCTCTGCCACTGGCTATTCTGCTCAGTTCGCTGATAGCCTTCGGCAATCTGGCGGAGAAATTCGAACTGACGGCGATGAAGGCCGCCGGAATATCGCTTTTCCGTATTATGCGACCTTTGGCGGTTACGGTGGCAATACTGTCTGTAGGAGCGTTTTTTTTTAGCAACAACGTGCTGCCTAAATCCCAAATGAAGTTATGGGCGCTGATTTTCTCGTTGCGCCAGAAAAGTCCTGAATTGGACATCCCTGTGGGGGAGTTTTACGATGAAATAAGAGGATACCACCTTTATGTGCGAGACAAGACTTCTCAGGGTGAGTTGCTCAATATAATGATATACGACTACTCGGGCGGATTTGAGAATGCCAAAGTGATGGTGGCGGACACAGGGCGTATGGCTGCCAGTGCTGACAAACGCTATTTGGTGCTCAATCTGATCAATGGAGAGGCATTCGAAAATCTCAACCAGAAACAGCAGCGTGCCACCGGCTCTACCAAGAATATCCCTTATCGCCGTGAGACGTTTTCCCACAAGCAAATCCTGATAGATTTTGCCACTGATTTCAATCGTTATGATGAGTCTGTGCTGCAAGATCAGCATGTGAGCAAGAATGTCGCCCAGCTCAAACATTCCATCGATTCGGTGCATGTGGTGTCATTGCAGCGCAGTGCCGAGCAAAGCACTAAACTGGTCAACGACCGCTATTTCGGGCGTGAGGAGCGAATGGGAAATATATTGCCGGAGCATCTTACCCCGGAGGAGCATGTTATCTATAATCTGGACACACTATGGGCGTCGCTGGGAGTATCGCGTCAGCGTCAGGTATATACGATAGCGGAGGAGAAAGCCCGCACATACCGTGACCAGATTGAGTACAATGCGCTTCTGCTGGAGGACGCCCAGCGTTATATCCGCAGACACGAGATAGAGATGCACCGCAAGTTTACATTGGCTTTTGCGTGCCTTATCTTCTTTTTCATCGGAGCACCACTCGGAGCCATCATTCGCAAAGGAGGGTTGGGAGCACCGGTGGTCATTTCGGTAATCATGTTCATCATATATTACATTATAGACAATACCGGCTACAAAATGGCGCGTGAGGCTTTATGGCCTTGCTGGGCGGGAATGTGGCTTAGTTCCTTCATCTTGCTGCCTATCGGTATATTCCTTACCTATAAAGCAGCCACTGATTCGCCTTTGTTGAATCCGGAGGTATGGACGATTAAGCTGAAGAAGTATTTTTATCGCGAAGTAAGAAAAGATTAGCATATGAAAATCAACACTATAGAAGAAGCATTGGACGATTTCCGTCAAGGGAAGTTCGTTATTGTGGCTGACGATGAAGACCGTGAGAACGAAGGCGATTTCATCATCGCCGCTGAGAAAATCACACCTGAGAAGGTTAATTTCATGCTCAAACACGGTCGTGGTGTGCTATGCTGCCCGATTACCGAGCAGCGTTGTGCCGAACTCGATCTGATGCATCAGGTGGCCAACAACACCTCTATGCTCGGTACGCCTTTCACGGTTACGGTGGACAAACTTGAGGGATGTACCACTGGCGTCTCTGCTGCCGACAGAGCTGCTACTATCCGCGCGTTGGCTGATCCCAAGAGCCGGCCTGAGACTTTCGGGCGTCCCGGACATATCAATCCGCTTTATGCCAAGGCGGGTGGGGTGCTCCAGCGCGCCGGACATACAGAGGCAGGGGTGGATCTTGCGCGTCTGGCAGGGTTGCAACCGGCTGCGGCGCTCATCGAGATTATGAATGCCGACGGTACGATGGCGCGTATGCCGCAACTCCAGGAGGTGGCGCGGGAGTTTGACCTCAAAGTCATTACTATCAAAGACCTTATTGCATACCGTCTGGAGAAAGAAGGACACTCCCGGGCTGCATGTGCAGATGTACATGATGGCTCCGGATACGCTGACAATAAATTGCCGTCTGCGCTCATTGAGAAAGGCGAAACAGTTTTCCTGCCTACTCAGAACGGCGAGTTCATGCTCACGCCTTTCCGCGATCTGACTACCGGACTTGAGCATGTTGCGCTCACCAAAGGCGAGTGGGAACCGGGCGAACCTGTCTTGTGCAGGGTTCACTCCAGTTGCCTCACAGGAGATATATTCGGCTCCAAACGATGCGAATGCGGGGAACAACTCGCCAAGGCCATGCAGATGATTGAGGAGGAAGGCAAAGGCATTCTTGTCTATATGAATCAGGAAGGCCGCGGAATCGGACTCATGAATAAGATTCGTGCATACAAACTGCAGGAAGAGGGGGATGACACTGTAGAGGCAAACGTTCACCTCGGTTTCCGTCCCGACGAACGCGATTATGGCGTAGGGGCTCAGATCCTACGTGAAATGGGAGCACTCAAACTCCGACTCATGACCAACAACCCCGTTAAGCGTGTAGGACTGGAGTCTTATAACATCGAGATTGTAGAAAATGTGCCCATTGAAATCCTCCCAAACCGCTGGAACGAACGCTATATGCGTACCAAAAAGGAGAAAATGCATCATGATCTCAAACTCGTTTGACCCCGAATCTTTATCGGGGGTATATCGGATCAATATCGGACCAATATCGGGGGATTATCGGACCAATATCGGGGATTACCTTTTGGCATGATATTTGAATGAATATTAATGAACCTTTAAAATTTTACAATTATGAAACGATTAACTACACTTCTGATGACGCTGATGCTCATGAGTGCAGCGTTGTGGGCGGATGAGAAAATCACGGTTTCCGCCAACAGTTCGGACATCTCCGAGGGACTGGATCTGAAGATGGTAGCTAAGCTTTTTGCGGAAGCTGAAAACCTGGAGCAGTTCGAGATGAAACTCAACAATCCGGATAGTGCATTCTGCAACCTCGATCTCAACGGGGATGGACAGGTGGATTATCTGCGCGTTGTGGAAACAGGCGAGGGCAACAAGCGTCTGATTGTGCTCCAGGCGATCCTGGCAAAAGATATATACCAGGATGTGGCATCCATCTATGTGGTCAAAGACGAGGCAAACCAAGTCTCTGTTCAGATTGTAGGCGATGAATATGTATATGGTACCAATTATATCATCGAGCCTGTGTATGTCTATCGTCCTGTTATATATGACTGGTTCTGGGGTCCCGCATGGGTGGCATGGGATTCGCCTTGGTATTGGGGATATTATCCCGGCTGGTGGTATGTACATGGTTGCTGGGCTTGCGACCGCTATTGGGCACATTGCTATGCTTTCCATCATGCCCATCATTATTGCTCGTTCCGTCCCGGACACAGCGTGCGCAACGGTTATATGGAAATGCAAAGCGGAGTGTCGCGTCGCGACTACGCGGCGGCTAATCCCAATACGTCGTTCGCGCAACGCAATAGTGGTGTAACCAACGCTGGTCAGCTTCGCAACACTACAGGCGTGACATCACGGAGTGCTTCAGCATCTGCCGACCGTAATGTGGCAACACGCAGTGCAGGTGTATCTGCTCGTACTGCTTCTACATCCGAGCGTACGTATGGAAGTCGTACAACGGCTGCTCAACGCGCGGGTTCTGATGGTAACCGGCGTTCCTCCTCTGCGGTAACGCAGCGTACTGCAACGGCTCAGCGTTCAACAGGGTCGGACAAATCTGCTGCTTCTTCCGAGGCAAGTCGCTCGTCTTCAGCCGCTACCTCTCGATCTACGGCAAGCGCAACACGTACTACGTCAACCTCACGTTCTTCGTCTGCAGTATCCCGCTCAACGTCATCCACTACACGCTCTGCTGCCACCTCAACCCGTTCTACCGGAGCAGCATATTCTTCCGGTGCCGCAACCCGCACTTCTGCCTCCTCGGGCAGTAGTAGCAGAAGCAGCAGTTATTACGGAGGTTCATCTGCCTCAGGAAGCAGCTATTCGGGCGGAGGATCTGTTAGCAGGGGAAGCAGCTACTCCGGAGGCGGTGGAGCAACCCGTAGTTCCGGTGGATCGGTCCGTAGATAATCCATCAGAAGGGAGACTCAAGCGAGTCTCCTTTTTGATGCATCTTAATGAAAAGTCGGCCATCCCCAATCAGTGTGCAGCTAACATGTTTTCCGGATCAAGCAATTGATCCAATTGCTCCTTGCTCAGCAATCCGTGCTCTAACACAAGGTCATATACGCCTTTGCCGGTTTCCAATGCCTCTTTGGCAATCTTAGTGGAAGCCTTGTAGCCTATCGCAGGGTTGAGTGCTGTTACTATGCCGATGGAGTTCTTCACCATCAGAGCATTGTGCTCGCGGTTGATGGTGATACCGTTAATGCATTTCTCGCGCAGGATCTTCATCACATTCTTGAGCCAAGTGATGGACTCGAAGATACACTCGGTGATAATCGGCTCCATCACGTTCAGTTGCAGCTGACCTGCCTCTGCCGCAAAGCACACAGCGGTATCGTTACCGATGACCTTAAAGCATACTTGGTTCGTTACCTCCGGGATAACGGGATTCACTTTTCCCGGCATAATCGAGCTTCCCGGAGCCATCGGCGGCAGATTGATTTCATGCAGACCGCAACGAGGTCCCGAAGCCATGAGACGCAGGTCATTGCACGTCTTGCTCAGTTTGACTGCCAAACGCTTCAGTGCCGCAGAATAGCTTACATAAGCGCCTGTATCCGGTGTGGCTTCTACCAAGTCACTGGCTTTCAGGAAAGGTTCGCCCGTTAGTTCGCACATCTTCTTCGTGCACAGCTCTGCATAGCCGGCTACAGCGTTCAGACCCGTGCCGATAGCCGTTCCGCCCATGTTGATCTCATAGAGCAGTTTGACGTTGCGCTCCAGATTGGCTACTTCCTCCTCCAGATTATTGGCAAATGCGTGAAACTCCTGCCCGCTGGTCATCGGTACTGCGTCTTGCAACTGTGTTCTACCCATTTTGATAGAGTCGTTGAACTCGTCGCCTTTCTTTCTAAGAGCCGCAATCAGCTCTTTCAGCTCTGTCTCCAATCCGCGGTTCATTCGGATAAATGCATAGCGGAAAGCAGAAGGGTAGGCATCATTGGTGCTCTGTGCGCAGTTGACATGGTCATTGGGCGAGCAGTACTGATATTCGCCGCGTTGGTGACCCATAATCTCCAGCGCACGGTTGGCAATCACCTCATTGGCGTTCATGTTCACGGTGGTGCCGGCTCCGCCTTGTACCATGTCGGTCGGGAACTGGTCATGCATCTTACCCTCGATAATCTCGCGGCAGGCTTGTGCAATAGCTGCATGTATCTCATCGTTGATTACGCCCAACTCATGGTTGGCTTCCACGGCAGCCAGTTTGATGTATGCTATGGCTATGATATACTCGGGAAAATCGGACATCTTCAGGTTGCTCACCTTGTAGTTGTTGATGCCGCGTTGTGTCTGCACGCCGTAGTATGCTTCTGCTGGAACCTGTAATTCTCCCAGCAAGTCGGACTCAATACGATACTTCTGTTCCATAATATTAGGTATTTAACTTCTTAATTTCTTAACCTTTTCAACCTTCAGCCTCTCTCCCTCCCTGCGGGGGAGGGTTGGGGTGGGGCTTTTACTTCGCCACCGCTCCTAACAGCGAATCTACAAACTCCTTGCGGTTGAAAACCTGCAAATCGGTCATCTGCTCGCCCAAACCGATGTACCTTACCGGAATCTTGAATTGGTCGCTGATGCCGATGACCACGCCGCCTTTGGCAGTCCCGTCCAGTTTGGTGATAGCCAGCGAACTGACTTGTGTCGCAGCGGTGAACTGACGCGCCTGCTCGAAAGCGTTTTGACCGGTGCTGCCGTCCAGAACAAGCATCACGTCGTGAGGAGCGTCGGGCACTACTTTCTGCATCACGTTCTTGATTTTCGTCAGCTCGTTCATCAGGTTCACTTTGTTATGCAACCGTCCGGCTGTGTCAATCAGCACTACATCCGCGTCATTGGCTTTTGCGGACTGCAAGGTGTCGAATGCCACAGACGCAGGGTCACTGCCTTGTTGTTGTTTGATTACTGGCACGCCTACACGCTCGCCCCAGATACATAGTTGCTCTACGGCGGCGGCGCGGAAGGTATCTGCGGCACCCAGATACACTTTCTTGCCGGCTTGTTTGTATTGGTAGGCCAGTTTGCCGATAGTGGTGGTTTTGCCTACGCCGTTCACGCCTACTACCATAATCACGTAGGGTTTGGCGGGCAACTCATCTGCAAAATCCAACACGTCTGCGGTGTTGTTCTCTTGCAGCAAATCTGCAATCTCTTCTACCAGTATCTGTCGCAACTCCGCGGTGCCGAGATATTTGTCACGCTTCACGCGCTCCTGCACGCGTTCGATAATACGTAGCGTAGTCTCTACGCCTACATCCGAAGTAATCAGCGCCTCTTCCAATTCGTCCAGCACGTCATCGTCCACAGTGGATTTTCCGGCAATGGCGTGACCGATTTTGCTCAATACGGACTCTTTGCTTTTCTCCAGACCTTTGTCCAGAGTCTCTTTTTTCTCTCTGTTGAATAATCCGAAAAATGCCATAATATCACCCTTTCAGTTTTTCCCTTTCAGTTTTCTCTCAGGAACGCGTCCTTGAATCCCAGGAAATACAGAATACCGTCCAGTCCCACGGTGGAGATGGACTGTCGGGCACTCGCCTGTACTTTGGGTTTGGCGTGGAAGGCTATTCCCAAGCCCGCTTTGCCGAGCATATTCAAGTCGTTGGCCCCGTCGCCCACGGCAATCACTTGCGCCATGTCAATGTGTTCCACTTGGGCAATCAGTTCCAGCAATTCCGCCTTGCGGTGTGCATCTACTATGTTGCCTATATATCTTCCGGTGAACTTGCCGTCCTGCACTTCCAGTTCGTTGGCATATACATAATCCACGCCGAAACGCTCCTGCAGGTATTTGCCTACAAACATGAATCCGCCGGATAGAATGGCTATCTTGAATCCGCATTTCTTCAGCACGCCGAACAGTCGGTCGGCACCTTCAGTAATCGGCAGTTTGTCAATGATGTCCTGCCGTACGTTGGCATCCAGACCTTTCAACAGAGCTACGCGGCGCGTGAAGCTCTCCTTGAAGTCAATCTCGCCGCGCATGGCGGAAAGCGTGATTGCTTTCACCTCGTCCCCTACGCCGGCGCGTTGGGCCAACTCGTCTATTACTTCGGTCTGAATAAATGTCGAATCCATGTCCACGCAGATCAGTCGTCTGTTGCGGCGGAACATGTCATCGCGCTGGAACGAAATATCAATGCCTTCCTCATGCGACACCTCCATCAGTTTTCTTTGCAGTGCCTCGCGATCGGGTAGGTTGCCCCGCAGCGAGAACTCGATGCACGAATGCCGTTTCTCCATAGGAGTGTCTATACCCGGACGTTCGCTCAGGCGCAGGATATTGTCGATATTCAACTGCCGCTCTGCCAGCAATGCTGTCACGCGTGCTATATGCCGGGCATTCAGCTCGCGGGCAAGCAGAGTCACTACATACCGGTCTTGCTCCTGACGTCCCACCCAGGCGGAATACTCCTCCTCGCTCAGCGGCGTGAAACGCACAATCATCTCCAGCCGTGAGCAGCAGAAAAGTACTTCTTTGATCATGTCGCCGCTCCTGGAGGCGTTATCCACACGGATTAAGATACTCAAATTCAGCTGGTGATGCAGGTTGGATTGGCCTATATCCTGAACGAATGCGCCGTATTTGCCCAACACCTCCGTCACCGCCGACGTCACACCCGGCTTGTCAAAACCGATGATATTGATTAATATAAATTCCCGTTGCATGATTATGTATATTTGACATAGATTTGTTTGCCATTTCAGTATGGTAATTCCCGAGTCTTTCTCGTTAGCATCTCGTTACCATTACGGACCATCTTACGATGACAAAACAAGAATCTTTCTGTGAAATCTGTCAATTTTGATTACAAGATTGCACTCTTTATCGTGTCAACGATATATTGGATGTCCTCATCGCTCACCATCGGACCTGCAGGCAGACACATACCTATTTTGAAAATCGATTCGCTCACGCCGTTGATATAGGCAGGAGCGTTTTTGAATACAGGCTGCTTGTGCATCGGTTTCCAAACAGGACGCGCCTCAATCTTGTGCTCCAGCATATAAACGCGTAGTGCTTCTACATTCTCATTGGGCTGGCAGTCTGTAGTCGGCGAATCTACCTGATGAATCACACCCGCAGCTCCGCCAACAGCAGACTTGACTGTCTCTTTGTAGGCATTCTCCTGACCTTTGATACGGATCTCGGGATCAATGGTGATGGTGCAAAGCCAATAGTTGGCATCAAAATCTGCGTTTGGGGCACAATGAACATGAATTCCCGGCACATCTTTCAGCAGTTCTGCGTAACGTGCCTGCACATGCTTGTGATGCGCCAGATGCTTGTCCAGCACGGTCATCTGTCCACGGCCGATGCCGGCGCAGATGTTGCTTAAACGGTAGTTGAAACCGATGGTCTCATGCTGGTAGTACGGATACGCCTCACGGGCTTGTGTAGCAAGCCACATCACTTTGTTTTTGGCCTCCACGTCTTTGCAAATCAATGCACCGCCGCCGGAAGTAGTGATCATCTTGTTTCCATTAAAGGACAACACACCGTAATCGCCGAACGTACCTAATACGCGCCCTTTCCAACGGCTTCCCATACTTTCTGCTGCATCCTCAATCACAGGAATCCCGTATTTGTTGGCAATTGCCATGATTTGCTCAATACGATAAGGCATACCATAGAGAGCAACAGGAATGATGGCTTTCGGATATTTGCCGGTTTGGGCTTTGCGGTCAATGATTGCTTGCTCGAGTAGGGAAGGGTCCATGTTCCAGCTGTCTTTCTCCGAGTCGATGAAAACCGGCTGTGCTCCGATGTAAGTAACCGGATTAGCCGATGCGCAGAAGGTGAAACTCTGGCAAATGACTTCGTCTCCGGCTTGTACGCCGCAAGCGATCAGAGCCAAATGAATAGCCGCCGTTCCTGCCGACAGAGCCACAATCTCACGATTGGGATTCTCACTGCTGTTTTCTTGTGAATTAACGAACTTCTTGAGGTCTTCCTCAAACGCGTTCACGTTCGGTCCCAGAGGTACAACCCAGTTGGTATCAAATGCCTCTTTGACATATTTCTGCTCCAGTCCCTCTTCGGACATATGAGCCAAACATAGATATATAGTTTTTCTTTCCATATTGTTATGATATGCAATTCTGTTATTTTTGTTTTCTGATGTATTTCTGTCCTTTGTCTTTCGGGTTATTAGGAATAGTCATCTCCAATATGTCCATTGTTACCAAATCTGTTACATATTTCTTAATGTTCGTCGTTTGATAACTGATGCCAATGTGTTTCAAAATCTCTCTGCTTGTTCGCGGAATCCGACAAAAAGCAATAATCATTTTTAGCTTTGTAATAAAGGCATTAGAGAATTCTTGATGGTTACTTTGATGGACACTTTGACTATTACTTTGACTATTACTTTGACTATTACTTTGACTATTACTTTGACTATTACTTTCTATAGCCTCTTTGCGCCATATAACTGTCCTGAAATGAGCTGATTGCTCAAAGATTGGAGTACGCAATCCATACTCTTCACATAGTCGAATTAACTCGGTAGTACCTGTTCCCATCCGTTCAATATAACCGGCAAGATAAATCGGATTAGCCAAAGTGGGATTGGTAGGTATAGACGGGTGTGTTTCTGATAACTGCTGAATAGTTAAACCAAATGGTAGAGAACCGGGATTCCATATCTCAAGCCTGTCCCGAAATAGCATCACCTGAACGCTTGCATTACTTGTGTAGTCTCTATGGGTAACAGCGTTGACAATCGCTTCGGTTACTGCTTTTATAGGTAATTCATATGTTACATCAACTGAGGCATGTTTCTCGCGAGTTCCTACGCTCGCATCAATGTGTGACATCACAAAACTGACCGCTTGGTCAATCATTTCGAACACGCTTCCTCGATATACCTGATAAAAAGGAATAGGTTTCTCAACCTCATATCCGTAAAACTGAGCACATTTAACCTCTGACGTAATAAAGAATTTCTGTGGATCTTTTGCAAACAATAGTAGTGCAGAGTTTGTCAATTTCCCATCGTTTGACATCAAATTCAAATGTGTTAGTATTCGGGGAATGCCGGCACTAAATGGAATCGGGAAGTTTCTCCGCGCAGTGGCTAACTTGACAAAATATTCTACTTTATCTGGATCGATGTCCTCCAATGTGGCAGAATGGTGGAATGTGGCATCAAATGGGAGCAGCCGTAAATATTCTTTTTCCTCCAAATAACGAACTAAAGCAGCATATACCGCACTACGCAGACCGTTATAATCATCAAATGAGCGCCGAACTATATCTTTTTCTACCTTTTGAATAAAAGTAGTTTCCTTGACATGCCGCTCAGCTGTTCGTTTAATGAAAATCAGTCGGGACTTATGATGCCCGGTGGCACAGTCATATTCTCGTTCGGTTGGCGATACTCCAAATTGATCTTCGTAACCATATTTCTCTCCCAATAGCCCAAGGTAGATGTCGCATTGCTCCACTTCTTTTAAATATGCTTCTTGAGGAGAGTTGTTATTTGCAGGAAGTTCTTCAAATATAAAAGGCTGAAAGTAGCGTCCGAATAATTCGTCCGTACGTAAATAGTCGCATAATAGCTTGCGTTCTTCTGCAAACTCACTCTGTACGCTACTTATAAATATCTTAATGTTAGGCATAGCACTTAAATTTGCTACAAGGTTACAACAAATGTTTGAATTATCCCAGTTGGATTATCCTTTTTGGATAATTTTGCGTGTTTTCATCATATTGCGTTATTTTTCTCACTCTTCGGACATATGAGCCAAACATAGATATATAGTTTTTCTTTCCATATGAATTAGATTATTATCAGTTATGCCCGTTGAATGTTTCAGCAGTTGCTTCACCTTCGTGGGATATATCCTTGCGGTGGAGCACATTGTGTATGGTCATGAAAATAATCTTCAAATCCAGACCGAAACTGAGATGATCTACATACCAAACATCATATTCAAATTTCTTGGTATGCGTAATGGCATTCCGCCCGTTGACTTGTGCCCATCCTGTGATTCCTGGTCGAACCTCGTGACGACGATGTTGCTCGGGAGAGTAGAGTGGCAGATATTTCACCAACAGCGGTCTCGGACCAATCAATGCCATATCGCCTTTCAACACATTAAACAACTGGGGCAACTCGTCTAATGATAGTGAGCGAATGATTTTTCCAACTCTGGTAAGGCGGTCTTTATCAGGTAGCAATTCACCATTTGCATCCCGCTTTTCATTCATCGTTTTGAATTTAACAAGCTGGAAAATCTTTTCATTCTTACCCGGTCGGTCTTGAGTGAAAAATACTCCTGCTCCCTCATTGGCAAAGTGTAGCCATACAATTAGTATCATCAGCAAAGGGCTGATACAAATCAACCCTATCAAAGCAATGCAAAAATCAAATATTCGTTTCAAAAAATGTGCGTACATATATGATAGTTCTTTGTTGTAGTTATAATGTCATTTCAAAGGGCATTTGGCTCACTTGTGGGGGCATTTGGGTTTTAGTTTCAAACTGCATAGTATCCTCCAGTTTTCTTACTTCCTCTGCGTTCAATGAGTCCTTTATATAGTAGTGAACGTACATGCTTATCAATTGTACTGAATGGAATACTCAATGCAGAAGATATCTCAATAGCTTTACAGCCTGGCTGTTTTTTGATAAAAATGAAGGTTGCTTTTTGTGCATCATTTAATTCGCCATTTAATTCGCCATTTAATTCGCCATTTAATTCGCCACCCTTGTACTCAACGGAAAAGATAGTTGTCGTAAATTGGCTCGAAGAAGATTTGAAGATAGGTTTTCGCGCTTCTGTATAAGACTCCAGTTGGGCTGTCTCTTTACAGATACGTTGCAATCCGCTTCCCCGTTTTTCCATATAATCCAGTTGTGCCATCACATCGGCTAATATGGGATTTCTCCTTTCAGAGGATATCTCATCAATTGGAATATCTTGCACGTTTTGACCATTATACATTCCACCCGGTGATGTGATTGCTATTCTGTCATCATAGATATCTAAGTGTACTTCACCGCCTATAATCGTATAATCTCTGTGAATAAAATGATTTACTAATGCTTCAAGTATCGCTCTTTCCGCATATTCCGGTTTGTTTTTACGTCCATCCGGTAATTTCTCCCAACCTTTGCGAGTGTTGGACTTTACAAAATTCATAGCCTCACGAAGGAGTAGTAATATATTCCCTTTATATTCAGCATCGTTTATAGCATCCGTTTTTTCCAAACCGTCCCATCTAGTGCAGTACAATCTTGATTGAATTAGATTACAATTGTCTGCAAATAACATGCCTGCATTTGTCAGATAACCATCGTTGTTTATTAGACCAAAAGAAAGAAGATATTTTCTATCCCATTCTTGGTAAGTCCGCTCATTAAAAGTATTTGCTAAAATTGTAAAAGAAAAATCTTCAACCTTATTATCTGTGCGCAATGAATCATACGTTTTGTTTGACCCTTTTAGAACCAAACGCGTCATATCTTCTGCAGTTGCCGGTAAACTATCTGTACCATTACGGATAAAAGCGATTCGTTGTCCGTCTCCTACGTAGTAATAGGGGGTATAGTGGCCGGGATTAACCTTAACCTGCAGTATATTTGTATCATTAATTTGATGTGGGATCAACTCTACTTCAGGTAGCGGATCCATTCGATCTCTTATAGCAATGCTAATAGATTCGCTAATATGCTGAATATTATTGACACCAACTGTATCACCAGCATCGTTAATACCGAAGAATAAAGAACCTCCCAATCCATTAGCAAATGCACTAACACTTTTCAGCCAACTTTTAGGTCGGCTTTCTTCTAAAGCTACTTTGTAATCATATGCAGTACATTCAGCTATTAAAGTGTTAATATCCATAAGTTTATCGTATATATATCTGTGTATGTATGCATTATAAGATTCGTTTTAAGGATTCTTCGAGACTGACAATTTGGTAATCAAAGGATATTTGGCTCATCAAGGGGCTCATATTGAGGTGCATTTGTATTCCCGTCTTCAATTATCCAAATTGGATTATCCTTTTTGGATAAAATTTACAAATGTGTTACTTAACTGCTAATAAATCTGAGTCGTAATAATCAAATATGCGTTTCAGAATATGAGCGTACATATTATTTTATGATTAGCCCATTGTAGACTTTTACTCCTGTTTTGATTATTTTGGCAGGATTACCCACTGCAATACAGTTGTCAGGAATATCCTTCGTGACAACCGCCCCCCCCCTATAACTACCTGATTACCAATGTGTAAACCGGGCATAATGATACTATTGATGCCAATTACGCAATCACTTCCGATATATGTATCAGTTATTAGTGCACGACAATGGTCATGCGCCATCACGAATGCGCCATTTAGAATCCAAGTTCGATCCCCAATATGTATTCCTTGGGGATTAATCGATTTGTCTAAATGAGCCCTATGGGCGATACATACGCCTTTGCCCAGATCCATACCATATACTTTCCGTAAATATGCCGGGTAAGCGTTAGTGATTATTGTCCATAATTTACTTCTCAAACTCATACTATATCTCTATCAATTTGGGAATAACCAAGTTTTTTACATTCAACAGCATAGTACCCCAACTGAGACCCAGACCAAAAGAAGAGCAAAGGAGGCGATGAGGCTTGTCTTGCTGTAGTTGTTCACGCAGCCGAGTAACCATTAATCCCGGTACGCTTGCACCTCCGGTGTTGCCGAATGACTCTAAGTTGTACGGCACTTTTTCTACCGGCAGTTTGAGTTTCTTGACTAATCTATCTACTATCAACTTGTTAGCTTGATGAATCAGGTAGTAGTCAATATCGTTTTCTCGGTCAATGCCCAGTTCTTCGATGAGATTGGCTACGGTCTTTGCCGGCTTGCTGATGGCAAAAGTGAATACCGCCATGCCGTCTATTAATGTATCTTTGGGTGCTCGTAGAATGCCGTTCCCGAAATCTTCTTGAACGAATGATTTAGGAGTCATGGGATGACGAAAACCGCCGTGAGGTGTCATCAAGGCTTTATAGCCGCTTCCTTGCGTATGGAAATCAATGAGAATAGGCTCTGCGGTTGTATCATACTCCAGCGCAACAGCCGTTCCCATGTCTCCAAAGAGCGGAACACGACTTTTGTCTTGCATAGACCCCATGCGTAATGCAGTATCGCCAATGAGCACAAGAGCACGCTTGATATTGCCATTAGACAGCATATTCCCGGCTACGTTCATTGCATACATACATCCGCAACAACCCATCGGGATATCCAGACAGAAACAATCTTCTGATAAACCAAGACGATCTTGGAGCAAACACGAAGTAGGCGGAGTAGGGTGAAAATCTGCCGTTACAGACTCAAAAACAAGCATGTCAATGCTCTCTTTTTCCCATCCTAATTCAGCAATCAGTTTCTCTGCAGCTGCTTGGCACATATCTGATGCGCAAAGACTATCCGGTCCTAAACGTCGCTCACGGATACCAACGGTATTGTTAAAGACCTCAGCTCCTTCTTTGTCAAAGAACGAGAAATCTTCAGTATGAACAACCTCTTTAGGTACGCACGCACTCACGCCGCGCACAGAAACATTATGTATATTCCAACGAGCCATCTAAATTTACGATTTAACGATTTACGATGTACGATTTATAACTCTACACCATTGCGGGCAAGAATTTCTTTGCCGGCATTGTAACTGGTACAAGCCATAATATCTTCCGGATCCAGCATCAGGTCGAATGTCTCTTCCATCAAGGAAATAATATTCAATTGATGTACAGAGTCCCATTCGGAAACTGTCACTTTGCTATAGTTGTCTCCCAGTTGAGACTCTTCTGTTCCAAAAACTTCAACAAAAATGTTGTTAAATTTATCAAGATTATTCATATGGTTTATTTATTTTCAAGTTTGCTATACAATTTCTTGCCTGCCTCGTTTTTAGGAATATCGGGAATAATCCGAATCTCGAATGAGGTGGCGACGATATGGGTTTTCTCTACGAGTGCGTCTTTGACGGCTTGTGTCTTGGCGGCATTGGTGATATAGACAATCATCTTCTCGTCTGTGCCGACACATGCACTCTCCGTTTGGCAGTCGGAGGCTATGATCTGTTCACATTCATCCAAACCGACACGCATACCGAATAGTTTGAGGAATCGTCCCTTGCGTCCGACAATATAGTAGCAGCCGTCTTCGTCAAAATATGCCAAATCGCCTGTGCGGATGAATCCATGCCGCTCATCACCAAGTGCCAAATCCGCCAAAGTACATGCATAGCCAAGTGTCACATTCTTGCCCCTGTAGCACATTTCTCCTTCAACATGAGGAGTGGTGATCGGATGGTCATCCGCATCTATGAGACTCAGTTCGCCATTCGGAACGGCAATACCGATACTGCCGACTTTCTCTACTGCCCACTTGGCAGGGAGATATGCCATACGTGCTGTACATTCTGATTGTCCATAGGTGGCAATCCATCTTTTGCCATTATCGCGGCAGTATTCAGCGAATTTGAGATTCAGCCCGCGTTCCATCTTGCCTCCGCCTTGGGTTAGTAGTTCCAAATCCGGCAAGTCCATGCGGAAGAAACGCATCAGATTGAGTATCTGGAAAGAGTAGGGCACACCCGTAAAACTGGTGGCTCGCTCCTCTTTGATGAATTTCCAGAAGATAGGGTCTGTCATGTTGCGCCCCGTAATCAATACGGTTGCCCCGACTCTGAAATGGCTGAACACCATAGATAGACCCATCGTATAATACAGCGGAAGAACCATCAATGGTCGGTCGGTTTCTTTGAGTTCAAAGAAAGTAGAGATATTTATTCCTGCGGCTTCGATATTGTCATAACAGTGACGAACCAGTTTGGGGCTTCCCGTGCTACCGGAAGTGGGCAGCAAGTGGGACAATTCCGGATAGAGTGGGGCAATCGGATTATCGGTACGAGTAAGAACTCCGTTCTGCCAGATATATGCCGGTTTGTAAGTCGCTAACAGATTGGAATACAGTGTTTCCTCTGTCTTTGCATTCAAAATCAATGGTACGAGCCGGCGGCTGATTAGCGATGCAATCACCCATTCCACACAATTCACGTTGTTCTCCACCAACATGAAACACAAAGCTCTTTCTTGGATGGAGTTTTCAATATCCTTGGCGCGATCGATTATTTGGCGATAAGTCAGTTTGCCACCCTCGCTGTCAATTGCTGCAAGGCGATTATCATCAATATATTCTATTCCTAATAGCATGTGCAATGTCAATTATCCACTGTCAACTAAATCGAAGCACAGCCGTCCACTCCTAAAATATGTCCGGAAATATAACTTGCCCTATCAGACGCAAGGAACGAACAAGCGTTAGCTATATCTTCGGGTGTACCAAGCCGCCCTAAAGCAATGCGGCTGATACGCTCGTCAATCTTCTCTCCGTTCGCCTCATACAGTTCCGCAAAGCGCTCGGTTTTGACAATTCCGGGCGCAACGGCATTGACACGGATGCCTTGTGACGCCAGCTCTTTTGCTGCCGATTTGGTCATAGCGATGATAGCACCTTTGGTGGCAGAGTAAGCCACTTGTCCGGGCGAACCGAGCACCGCAGTCACAGAGGCGATATTGACAATACTTCCGCCTCCGTTACGCGCCATCAGACGGCTGACCAACTGGATTAACTCCAATACGGCAATCACATTGATACGGAACATCAGTTCGGTCTCCTCGCGCATAATCATTCCGATTTTTCGGTTGAAGACCACTCCTGCGTTGTTGACAAGCACATCAATACGTCCTTCTGCTTTGAAAACCTGCATCATTGCTGCTTTGACAACTGCTGCATCAGTAATGTCGCACACCAGCGGGTGAATCGCTTCGTTGTCGCTTGTGAACTCTTGGCGGTCGCAGGCATATACGATTGCGCCGTCTTCTGCAAAACGGTGTGCTATCTCATGCCCGATACCTTGAGCGGCACCGGTGATGATACATATTTTATTTTCCAATAGTCGTTCCATATACCGTCAATTATCAACTATCAACTATCAACTATCAACTATCAACTAAATCAAAGTTCTTCCTCCGTCAATGACAATGCTGGTTCCTGTAATCCATTTGGTGGCATCAGAAAGTAGATAAACAGCGGCTTGTGCCACTTCTTCTGTTTTTCCATAACGGTGAAGCGGATACTTCGCCATATCTTTCTCAATATCTCCGGCACTCATTGTTTGGTTTTGCAGAAGGTTGGTTTCTATACGCCCCGGACATATCGTATTGCAGCGAATCTTTTTGCCGGATAATTCAAGTGCTGCATATTTTGCAAAACTGTTTAATGCGCTCTTGGAACTGCCATATAGTGACAGAGCAGTAGCGGTATTACCATTCCCGGAGATTGAAGATATGAACACGAGCGACGCTTCGGTATTTAGTTTGTGTTTCTTGACCAGAGTCTTAGTTAGCAATACCGGTGCCGTGTAGTTGGTAGCAAAAATGGACTGTATATCCTTCTCACTTAGTACTTGAATCGGTTTCAACATGCTTATACCAGCGGCACAAACCACTCCGTCTAATTCCGGTACTTGCTCTACTAATTGTTTAATCTCATCCTCGTTGGTCAGGTCCGAAATGACATACAGATGTCCCTCTCCTTCTAATTGGAGTAAAGTTTCTTGTAAACGCTCTTCGTTTCGCGCGGTCATGATTATAGTAGCGCCCATACGGGAGCACTCTATTGCAGTCGCTCTACCAATGCCGGAGGAAGCACCGGTAACCAAGATTGTCTTGCCGGCAAGCGAAAATGGATTATACATACTACGAAATATCAACTATCAATTGTCAACTATTAGAGTTTGCTTTGAACGAGATCAAACAACTCCTGTACGGTATTGGTTTTACGCATCTCCTCCGGCGGAAGAACAATGCCATATTCTTCATCTACCATCGTAATGACGAGTAAAGCAACCAAAGAACTCCATTCTTCTAATTGGCGGAAGTTGGTTTCCGGAGTCAGTTCGGAGTTCAGTTCGTCAAATTGTTCTGCAAAATGCTTAATAAATTCTTTTATATCCATAATTAGATTAAATTAAATGTCAATTTTCAACTTTCAACTATCAATTATCAACTATATAAGTCTCTTAGCCGGATTACCCATTACTGTTGTTGCTGTTTTGACTCGCCGTATAACGAAACTGCATGCTGCCACGCGTGAATTGCTTTCTACAACAACGTTATGACTAATCATGGCACCGGTATGAATATCTGTTTCGTCTTCTACAATAGTTCCTCCCACAAGCGTAACATGCGTGTCAATGCGGTTCCAATCGCCGATACGGCTGTCATGCCCGATGACAGTGTAGGATTGAATCAAATTGCACTTTCCCACTTTGGCATCCGCACCGATAGTAGTGAATGCTCCTATCACAGTGCCTTCTCCCACTTGTACGTTTGTCCCGATCCGTGCTGTCTTGTGAATCATAGTCAGGAACGAACCGCCTCGGGCGATAATCTCTTCCATACATTTGCGGCGTGCTCCTCCGCCAATGGAGCACACAAACACTTCTTCGGCTTGAGGTTGGTATCCGCTTATGGTGCCCAACATAGGCGGATAGTTCTCAAACCTATCTAATGCAGAAAGATTGTCATCTATGAACCCTTTGATGCTATATTCTAATCCATATCCGATACTTTCTTTAGCCATATCATATAGGGTTCGTCCCATGCCTCCGGCACCTATGATAACTAATTGTTTCATGCACACATTATTTATGAAACTTTGTGAAAAAAGCGACCGTCAGGTCGCTATATATATTTTTTAGAAAAGTTCTATTTCCCTTTGCTGAAGAATTTCTTACTCAAATAATATGCACCAGCCAATCCTACAACACCGAAAACGGAACCACTAATATTCTTATCGTAAAACAAAAATACTGCGCTAAGACCAATAAATACAATGACAAGAATAAAGAAAAAGATAAGAAACATTCTATCATTAGTAACTGCACTTTTAAGAATGTTTATCTTTTCAATATCAGTACTATGACGATGCGCCTGCTCTCTTTCGGTTTCTGTTAATAACCAAGGAATAATATTTGGATCAATATCTTGATAGCCCTTTAATTCCGCAGGAGTAGGGAGTAATGAGTCATCAGAAACTATTGTCTGCTCAACGGCAACGTTTCCTCCTACTTTTTGAATTCGTTGTTGTTTCGCACTTTTACTCATAAACCAGCCCTTTCTATCACGTGACGCATGTCGGCACCAATATTTGCGACATCTCTTCTCATTGCGCCATTGTCATTAGACAAATGTAATACGATTTGCCCACCCTCAAAGGAGAACCCCAACTCTTGTCCGACTTCTCCTAATATATGTCTATACGTACCCATAATAACTATTTTATAGTTTTTAATCGGCTGCAAATTTACAAAAATAATTTCATATATGCAAATAAATCCTCAAATTTTCATAAAAATCATATGAAAAAGGAATTAGAATATAATTGTTACTATCTTAACTTAGCAAATATACTGCTTTTTTTTGATTTATGCAAGAAAAATTTTCTAATTTTGGGTATTTGGTGTGTAATTAGCCACAACATCCTCAAAGATTTCAGTCAATTGTTTTGCTATAACCTCGGATGAGAACCGCGCTTGACAATCATCTGCGATGGCTTGTCTGTCATATTCCTGATAATGATAGAACATGTGTTCGATGGCTTTGGCTAATTCGTCAATATCATCTACTGGAACAAGCAGACCATTCTTCTCTGTGACGAACTCCTCCGGTCCACCGCATGGTGTGGCAATCACGGGTAAACCGCACGCCATTGCTTCTATATAGACAACGCCGAATGTCTCACTTCTGGACGGCAAAACGAAGATATCGCTCTGATTGAGCATTTGTGCAATTTCTACTTTATTTTTCGAGCCGACTAATAGGATGTTATCATGGAAATCGGTTTCGTCAATCTGCAGTTGTAATTGAGTATGTTCTTTCCCCTCTCCGATGATTGTCAATTGCCATTTATCTTTCGGAAGATTCAGTTTAGCAAACGCTTGTGGCAATAAATCAAACCCTTTACGGGTAATTAGGCTACCAGTTGTAACAAAAGTAACAACGTTTGTATTTCTCAAGGTATTGACATAATAGAATTCTTTGCCATAGACATTATACACAACATGGCAATCTATTCCGAATCTTTTTTGTAGTGCTTTTCGCAATGATTGGGAAACAGCGATGTTGGCAGATGTGTTTTTATAGACTTCTTGCGATTGATATAATGATAGTTTGTCTATGACCTCTTCGTTAAATCGGGCAGCATGTTCAAGCGTAACCAAAGGAATAGTATGCTTTTTGCATAAGGGAATGGCAATATATGAATTGAAGAAGAACTGTCCGTATATAATATCGGGTTTTCCCCATTTTTTTTCTACAATGTTATATATCCTTTCCAATTGCCATACTTTAATCCTTGAATTAAAAGTAGAGCCAAATAGCTTTGTAATTACACCCGGAATTATAAATGAATTGTAATAGTGTACATTATTTTTTGATAATGTCGTAATACCAATTTTTCTATAATATAATCTAAACCGGCTATCTACAGAAGCAACAACAACTTTATGACCAAGTGCTGCTAAGGCTTCGGCTTGGTCCTTCTCAAAACATCCCCATTGTGGATCTCTTTTACTTGGGATTCCACGCGCGAGAATCAATATATACATGCTTTATAAATTTTTAAGGATGGCTTTATATTCTTTCCACAAACCCTTATTGTGCAACTGCTGAAAATCATGATCTGCATTGTCGTTCGCTTCGATTAAACACATTTCTCCATCCGATCTAATAACTAAATCCCAACCAACATATCTTATAGTAGGCATCCGTCGGGCAGTCTTTTCTATAAATTGTTTACATTCTTCCCATTTAGGAATCTTAAAACCAATGATTTGTTTGCCGGTTAAGGGATGAATAAGGTACGTTTGATTGTGAGTGTCGTAACCTACGCCATTGATAATTCCTGTTTCTATGTCTATATTTGCGCCAATTCCATCAAAATGGAAATTATCTACATTGTTTTTCTTATTACCCATGCGGAGACGAGCATTCATAAAATGCACTATGCCTGCATTCGTATCAAAAAGAGTAACCACACGAATAGTGTTAATCGACCATGGATGGAATTCTTGAAGCGACTCTATCTCTTGTAGTGGTTCCTCTATAATATAATGACATTTTTCATCGTTTAGACATTCTTTCATGAATACATTTATATCCAACTTGTTGGAAGCAATACGACGCACACCTACACCTCGATATGACAGTATTTCTTTCAAGAAAAAATACTCATGGCGTTTCAAAAATGCACCGAGTTCTTCTTTTGTTGTGTTTTGTGTATCCAACCATTCTCTGCCGAGCAAATCAGAAAAGTAATTATTAAAATGGATTTTACTGCGACATATATCGATATCATTTGGATTATTTGCTTTGCGCAGAATCTTGTGAAAACGACGATATGTGATAAATTCTTGCTTGCCTGTATGATTGAGTTTATAGAATCCATAGGCAAAATAATCACTAATAGAGGCTCCGTAAAAAATGGCGTTAAAAATCCATCCGAGCCATAACCAGCAGGTGTGGAAGAAAGAGGTTTCACCAATGTAATCATGCTTCATTTGAAGGAAGCGGTTATAAATGTATTTTAATGTCATAGAGAAAAATGTTTAATTGTAATAATTGTTTCTTCGAAACTGCCCCATTGCGGGTCGCGGGGAGATGGAATGCCACGTGTGATGATGAAAATTGTCATAAAGTGCAAGTGTTCTGTTTATCCCAAGAAATAGGCGGCGTGAACAGCCGTTATATTATCTGTAATAATTTGTGTTTGCATGTCGTTGGAGAGGATATAACTATGCAGCAAGGGTTTGTCTGTCAATATGTCTGTTAACCGCAGGAGATTTCGTGCATCCGAAGGAGAGACATGTTCGGTCATCTTAATTTCAAAAGCATAAAATCCTTCCGGTAATTCAACCAATAAATCTACTTCTTTCCCGTCATGCGTACGAAGGTGATAGAAACGTGCGTCGGAATTGATGGACTTGGCTTGCTTGTAAATCTCTGAGACGATAGCGCTTTCGTATTCATTGCCGGACATTCCTCCGCGCCGGTTGAGAACAGCTTGCAGGATACCATGATCAATGATGTGAATCTTAGGTGCATGCACCAGTCTTTTTCCCGGATTGCGTTCCCATGCCGGTAGCATGAGGATTTGATAACTGAGACTCAAATACTGCAGGTAGCGCGAGATAGTAGAAGCGGCTATTCCTAAATCACGTGAGAGGTTGGCAACATTGAGGATATTGCCAGTCTGAAGTGCCAAGGCTTGTTGCAGTTTGATAAACGGCTCCAAGTCTTTGATAGCCGCTAAATCACGCAGGTCTCGTTCCAGATAGGTTCGGGTATAGTCGCGCAGCCATTGATAGCGCAAATCATCCGTCAACTCTTCATTCACCAAAGCCGGATAGCCGCCAAAGCGCAAATAGTAGTGGTACGCATCTAATCTGGCAGAATAGTTCTCTGCCAAAGAGAGGTTAAACTTCAACTGTATAGGCCGTTGACTGACTAATTGTTGCCAAGGAGAGAGATGTAGCGATATAGTCGGCGTTTGCAGTTCCGTAAGACAAAGCGGGAACATCTCGTAGATACTGCACCTGCCCGCTAAGGTCTCTTTCACTTTTTGCAACAGCAGGATTTGGCTGGAACCAAGCAAAATATACTTGCTGTCCTTATATTTGTCGTAAACAGCTTTGACACGTTCAATAAGGACTGGTTCTTTCTGAATCTCATCCATTGCCGCAACAGGCAGGTCGGCATACCATTGGTCTATGCCTACTGTTTTGAGACTGTTCCGTTGCAGCGGATCTTCGATAGAGAGGTAGGTATAATCTTGGAAATCATGTTGGACCGTGGTAGTCTTGCCCACTTGCCGTGCGCCTGTCAGGATGATTATTCGTCCCAGCGGAGTGGTGGATATGTGACGCAAGATAGAGGTAATATGTCTTTCTTTGTTCATCATAAAGGTTGTATTACAATTCTGGGTGCAAAGGTACAACTTTTTTTTGACATATGCAAATTTTCTTGTATAATTCACCACGTAATGGTGGATTTTCTTGTAAATTTCACCACGGCTTGGTGGATTTTACGGGTTTTTAGCATACGGATGGTATGCCACGAGACAGGATAATCATATAACAGATTAGTATTAATAATTTTTTCGTTTAAAGTACCAATATACACTTTGAATAAAATCCCCTTTATACTGGAGAGAAAGCCGAATAAAAGTAATAATGCCAGGAATACCAAATTTTAATAAACTTCGAAGGTATGGGTGAATAGGTTCCTGATATTTTCTCCAACCGTTAGTACGTAATAATTCATTTTTTTGCAAGCATACTTCATAACGTAATGCAATAGCATCTCTTGACATATCTTGTGTTAAACTATTGGTGGTTCTTGTGACGGAATAACAAACATTTACAGAAGCGTTTATTGATTTTGCCGCAATTGCCGTTTTTGCCGAAAATAGTGTGTCGTTGGCATGCTTAGTCTCTCCAAAAATAATATTATTTTGGGTCACTATATCGTTTCGTATCATTTTAGCCCAAGGTGAATTATTCCAGAAACGTAGAAAATACTCATATTCTTTTTTGCCTGTAGAAATATACTGTTTTAAATTATGTATCCTTAAGTCGCCTCTATCGTGAAGAACCTCTCCTGTTTGATTATCAACGCTTTGAATATTGAGATAAACAATGTCTGCTTCACTATCATTATATGCACCGATAGTTTCCCATGCTACTGGCGTGAAATAATCATCTGCATCTGCAAATAGTAACCATTTCCCTTTTGCTTCAGGAAGAGCAAGATTACGTGCATGTCCGGCTCCGTGACTATCTTTGTTGAATATGATTTGAGTAAAATGGCGATTGATTCCAGGAAAATGTTCAAAATCAACGATATCTTTAGAACTGTTGTCGTCAACAATAATTACTTGAATGTCTTCTCTGTCAGGAATGGAATCTAAACAGCGTTGTAAGAGTAACGGGCAATTATAGTGTGGAATAATTACGGAATAGTTATATTGTTTCATTTTATTTCTCAACTATTTATAACAATAGTTCGTTAAAATTTCAATAATATTTTTATATTGTGGCAGTTACGTACTACCGGACTATTAGGTTCAACAGTTGCGTTGGCTCTGACGAAAAGCCTTCAAAAAAGTGCTCTTTGATGTAAAAATTTTTGCCTAAAAACTTGCACAAGTGGCTGATTTTTTGTATATTTGTAGTGTCAAATTACAATA
>FLNW01000390.1_pt1 | contig 35730 bp, 26 predicted proteins | sample 1140371 | NCBI WGS metagenome assembly FLNW01 (sample SAMEA3878170, study PRJEB12797) | bioreactor metagenome | biome: Moose rumen | place: Sweden | collected 2011-10
GGTTTTTAGTAAAAATCTCTTGATTTTTAAAATAAAAGTCTTAATTAAAAGCTATATATAAATCTTAATTTAATACCTTATTCAATACTAAATGCTTACAGACCAGTGTGTATCTGTGACAGATCTAAAAAAGAATATGAATGCTTACGTTAAAGATCTTAGAAAAGATAAAATTATTTTTGTTAATAACTCTCCTGTCGCAGTGCTAATGGACGTGAAAAAATATGAAAAAATGATGCAAGAAAATAACTTTTTAAATATTTGAGTAGAAACACAGCACCCAACTAGAAGAATCTTCAAAAAAAGAAAATAATTATCAGATTTTTAGATTATATGTAATCATGTTATGGAAAAATTCGCCACATTACAAGAAATCCTCGAAATCTATTGCATATCTCGAAAATTAGTGAGAGATATTCTCAGACATCACTGCATCGATTGCTACAAAAAAGAGTGAGAAATATACATAAATCTAAAAGAGTTTCACCGCGTTTACACTACAAAATATAATCCAGTTCTATTCACCATAGAGGAAAATCAAAAATGAGAAATTATAAAACCAATCCTAGAAAATAAAATTAATAGGACATTCTTGAATATATTTACGTCACCTGTTGATTATCATCAGAAAAAATTAAGAAAAATTGCTATAAGCTATGCAAGATAAAAAGTCACTTCTCGTGCAAAAATGAAACGGCGTTTGTCGTTTCTTTTTTTATGATACATTTTCTATAAATCTTTTAATAATCTCATAAAATCATCAACTGTTTTTGCTCAGTCTAAAGCATTATTTTCAAATACCATAAAATATTTATACTGATTTCATGCATATTTATCTCGCAACTCTCATAATTGAATTTTATTCATTGAATCTGAATTATCTCTATCATCTCATTTAGTTTCTATCAAGAGAATATTTCATTTTTTCGTTTTAACTATGAAATCTGGATAATGATTTATTTGTCCGTTAATATAGAATCATTTTCTTTCTAAATTTCTATGCCACCGCTCAACATTTTCTGAATTTGCAATTTTATCGATTACTTGTCTTTCAAAGTCATTTACATCTCATTCAACTTCATATAAAGATTTTGTAATTCATTCTGTGGTTCTTGTCGGATTTATAGCTGATGGAAATGTCCATGATTCTTTACAGTATATCTTTCCACTTGTCAAGGAATCTTCTAAATATTTTTTTGCATGATTATCTTTTAGTCTTCATATTTTTCTTCTTATTTGTAATGCATAAACTTCAGAATGTTCTTTCATTGATTCTAATTGATCTGGAGAGAATCATTCAATAACCCTTTTGATATATTTTTTCAAATCTTGCTGTGGAATTGTATTTTCATCTCTAACCTTATCAAAAACAATATCAACTAAAGCATCCATTTGTTTTTCAGATGATAATCATTTAAGATAATTTACGATTTTCTTCCTTATATTAGAATTAGCATTACTATATCTAGGAGTATATTCTCAGTTTGATTCTGCTACATCAATTTGCTTAATGTTTGTATTATCGTAATCTTCAAAATCAAATTTAGAATCTTGTTGTAGCAATTGGAATCCACTTTCTTTACCATATAAATCCACTTTTTCTACCAATTTTTCTCCATTTTCATCTTTAAATAATCAGTTTTCAACTTTCATATAAAATCTTGGAATTTTTATATTTAATGCATCGTTTTTATATTTAGAATCCATTTGATATTGAGCGATTTTTTCTTCTAATCATGTTCAAAAGAAATTTGAATCTAAACTCTCTGCTATTTGTTCTTCAAATTCTCTATTCTTTTCAATAGCTATTGTCTGAATGTTTTTTAATCTATCATTTGAGCTATTGATATGAATTTTTGAGAAATCTCGTTCTTCACTTTCATTTTCTGAATTGTTTGAAGGATTTGATCCATCATGAGCAATTACAAACTCATTTAGTCATTCAGAATTTTCTTCTTTTTCTGAAACTCTAAATCTAATTTTACTAAATCAAGCATGATTTAATCATTCAATGATACTATCTAATGTTTCATGAAATTTCTGAGAAGCAGTAAATACATAAGACATATTTAGTAAATCATTTTCATATTTTTTAGTAAATGGCTGTCTAAGAATTCTTCATAAAATCTGAGTAACATCCACTTCTGAACTTTTATTCGCAAGAGATGCTAAAACATAAGCAAAAGGACAATCCCATCATTCTTTCAAAGCATTAATTGTAATAATATATCTAATTTCACAGTCTTTACTTAACAAATCTACATTATTCAATTCTTTAATTGTAGCTGTTTGAATCGCAATTTGATTTTCTGGAATATTTAATTTTATCAAATTCTCTTTAATCTTTGTATATGTAGATTCATCTTCATTTCAATTTTTTGGTTGGGCTTGAAAAATAACAATAGGTCTAATATATTCTCATGACTTTTTTTCATTTTCAATTGCGATACTTTCCAAATTTCTCTGCATATCTATTGCACTTGTAATAACTTCTTCTCTATCTTGCATATTATATGCGATTACAGGCAATTTAACCATATTTTCTTTCTTTAATTCAATAGCACTAACATAAGAAATAATATTGCTATTTTTCTTTGGAGTAGCTGTCAAATCAAGAATAAATGATGGATTCAAAGTTTTTAGCATATCAATGCTTAAATCACTTTCAGCATTATGACTTTCATCAATAATAACCACAGGATTTAAGTTATATAAAATATTTGATAATGAAGTAACATCAATTCAATCAACATAACTTTCATTAAATCTCGAATCATTTTGAAATGATGATAAATTACCATTTTCTTGGTGAAGTTTTCTACTTTCTTTATCTTTCGCTCTAAGAGATGCAAAACTAAGGACAAGAATATTTAATTGTTCTTGAATGGAAGTTAAATTAAATCATGTTCAACTTAAAAGCTGTTCTTTAGTGAAAACTTCAAATCTTCCATTAAAAAGACTTCTAATTTTTTGATTGTAAGGATGGTCTGGATTTGATAAATTTTTAATAGTCTGATTCAAAATAGTATTTGATGGTACAAGCCAAACTACTACTTTTTCTTTTACTTTTGGATAATTATCAAAAATTGTTTTTAGAGCATTACATGCAATAAAAGTTTTTCATCATGCTGTTGGTACTTTCAAGCAAACATGAGGACATCATGTTATAGTATCTTGATATGATGGTAAACTTTTAGGATCTATAGGGTTTATAGGAAATCATTTTTCAGCCCAAAGTTGATTATATCATTCAATATAATCTTTATCACTCAACTCCAAATATTTTCATAAATCTGAAATTACTTCTTTCTGATATTTTTTTAATTCCATTGTTGATTATAAATAATTTAAAATTGAGAAATATCTCTTGGGATTTTCTTAAAAATGATCGTATGCTTTTTTAAAAAATCCTCACTCAAAGAACAAATATCCGCATAAATAATGAGTCCATGATTTTTTTCTCTTTTGATTTTAGCTAAAAAATCATAGTTCAACTCGGTGATTCTTTCTTTTTCGTAGTAAAAATAATAATCGGTATCAAAATTCGTTCACAAAAAATATTTATTACTTGGATCTCTTGGTTGGATTTCTTCTTTTGTTTCACTATATCGAATATAATCTCTCAAAATTTCTTCTCCTACCTTTTCATTCAAAGTTTCACTGTCAAGAAAAAGTGGTTCTCAAAGTTCGTAAAAATCAAAACCTCATCATGTTCATTCAATTTTTTTATCTCATTCTCAATATCACTTTATTACTCTTTTTACTCTTTCTGCTGTAATATTTTCTGCGTAATCTCAAAGTTCAATTAGAATAAATTTTCTATTTCATCAATCTTGTTTATTTAAATCTAACACAGCATGAGCAGTTGTTCAAGATCAAGCAAAAGAATCAAGAATGATGGAATTTTTATTACATAAAAAATTTATAAGATATTTAATTAAAGATGTAGGTTTAGGATAATCAAACACTTTTTTTCAAAAAATCATTTCTAATTGTTTTCAAGCCTGTTCTGTTGTATCTACTCAAACAGTATCATTTATTAAATTAGGTGGGACTTCTGGCGAATAGTTCTTTTTTTTATAGGATAAGACTCATTGTTTCGAATAATTAATAATTGTACCATTTTGTATTTCTTCCTCTAATTTTTCTTGAACCCAAATGAAACGATTTTTAAAAGATATTTCATTCTCATTTGTTCAATTTATCACGATTATATCATTTAATAACTCATTTGGAAATTTTTGTGTTCAATATATTCACTTTTCAATTTTTCATTCACTTATTTTAAATTTAATAGATCAAATCGGAAACTTTAAAATTTTAAATGTATTTTGTGGTTTTGTCATAGGATCATCACTACTACTAGTTTTTTGTACTCAACTATATATTATATTATTCTTCTGATGTTCATAAACTAGTAAATATTCAATATTTCTCTTGATTTTATAAGATAAATTTGGAGGTGTTGCAGATTTATACCAACATCGTTGTCAAACAAAATTTCAACTTCAAAAAATTTCATCACATATTGATTTTAAATTATATAGCTCATTTTCATCAATTGAAACAAATATAGCTCATTTATCTGATAGTAATTTTTGTAGCAATTTTAATCTTGGATACATCATACAAATCCATTTATCATGACGAGACAAATCTTCTCACTCTTTCCCAACTACTTCATTTAATCGTTTCTTTATTCTTGGATCATTTACATTGTCATTATAAACCCATCATTCATTTCAAGTATTATAGGGTGGATCAATATAGATACAATCAATTTTTCATTCATATTGTGGAAGTAGAGATTTTAAAGCTTCCAGATTATCTCAATGAATGATTTTATTTCAACTATTTTCATCACCAAAAGTATAGCTTTTATTCAAAACTTTGTATGGTACATCATGGTGATGATTTATCACTTTATCTTTTCCTATTCGTTGGAGTTGTACCATAACAAAAAAAGTGAAAGGGTAAAGCAACCAATGGAAGCATCTTTCACATCATTTTTTAAAAGGACGATTTGCATTCCACGGGTTGCTTAGACCTTTCCAAGAATTCGTTTTTTTGATGACGATTTGGTTGTGAAACGCAAACCGTCGTTTTTTACCAAAAACACGATAACTCTTGAAATTTTTAGATCTAAGCAAGCTCAAAATTATAAATCTAATTAGAAATTTCAAGTATAAAAGACTATCTAACTTTTTAAACAATTTATTTTCCTTGCCTTTCAGCTTTTTTTCTCTATACATTAAACTAATAAAATTTACCTAACAACGAATTAAATGACTCTTTCAGAGCAGACTCAATATCTACAAACTTTCATAAATACTCCTGATTTATCCAAGCTCCCTAATATTGGAGAGATTTATCAAGAATTGATAGATTGTGTCACTGAACATAATCGCCGTTATTATCTCCAAAATGCTCCAATAATTTCTGATTTTGAATATGATCAGCTTTTTAATTTTCTTAAAAGAATTGAATCTGAATTTCCTGAACTTATTACTTCAAACTCCCCTACTCAAGCCTTAATCTGACAAGTAAGTGAATGATTTGAAAAAGCTGACCACAAAACTCCTCTACTCTCTCTGGAAAATAGTTATAATACCGAAGATTTGAAAGAGTTTGATGAAAGAATTCAGAAAGCTCTGACTAAAGAATGAGTTTACAAATATTTCTACATCGTTGAGCCTAAATATGATGGTCTATCTGTGGAATTGATTTATAAAGATTGAAAGTTTAAACAAGCGATTACTCGTGGAGATGGATATGTGTGAGATGATATTACTACTAATGTGAAAATGATAGACAATATCCCAAAAATTCTGACTCAAAATCTGAAACTTCTTCGTGTAAGATGAGAAATTATGATGCCAAAATCAGTTTTGAAAGAGATTAACGAGCAAAGAGAATTAGATTGATTAGATCCATTTTCAAATACGAGAAATGCCGCTGCTGGAAGTATTAAATTACTTGATAGTGGAGAAGTGAAGAAAAGAAAATTGGTTTGTTTTGTGTATGATTTACTAGAAGCTGAGGATAAAAATTGAAATGCAGTTGAACCTGAACTTAAAGAATTATGATTTAGTCAGGTTGATTTATCGTTTGGAAAGCAGACGATAGGATGAATTCAAGAAATCTGTACTAGAAGTGAGACTAGAGCCGAATTAGACCAATTAGATTATGATTTTGATGGATTGGTTATCAAACTCCAAGAGAATAGACCTACCAAAGTTGAACTAACAAATGAAGAAAAAAATCAGACTCTTTTTTCAGTTGAGTGAGAAACTGCTGAAAAGGTTGTTTCATTACGCAAAATTTTATGATCTACTCAGCACCATCCAAGGCGAGCTATCGCTTATAAATTCCCTGCCCAGCAAGCAAGTACTCAGATTTTGTCTGTAGATTTCCAAGTTTGAAGGACTGGAATTATCACTCCTGTTGCAAATTTACAGCCAGTTCAATTAAGTAGAGTGGAAATTTCCAGGGTTAGTCTACATAATTTTGATTTCATAAATGAAAAGGATATCAAGTTACATGATTTCGTATGGATTCAGAGAAGTGGAGAAGTGATTCCATATATCACAAGTGTGATAAAGGAGAGAAGAAGCTGAGTTGAAGAAAAGATTTCTGCTCCATTATTTTGTCCTGCTTGTAATTCTCCGATTACAAATATTGAAATACATTACTATTGCACCAATCCAGAATGTCCCGCTCAGATTAAGGAAAAATTGATTCATTTCTGTAGCAAGGAAGCTATGGATATTCAATGAGTTGGAGATGCAATTGTGGATATTTTGATGCAACAGAACTTAATTCATTCAGTCGCTGATATCTATAAATTATCAGAAATTCAGACTCAGATTTTTCTGAAAAAAATTCCATGAATCTGAGAGAAAATGCTTTATGAAATCTCTCAACAATTGGAAGAATCTAAACATAAGGAATTATGGAGAAAATTGAATGCTTTGTGAATCCCCAATATATGAAAGAAAACCGCACAAGATATTGAAAAGTTTTTACAAGAAAAATGAGCTAAAAATCTGTCTGAGATTGAAGAATTACTTACAAATGAAGAACTAATGCTTCAGATAGATTGAATCTGAGAAAAGACAATCATTGCCTTGAAAGAATTTTTTGCAAACAAGCAGGTAAAAGCAATGCTCGAGAAATTGGAGTGATTTGGAATGGAGTTTAGTGCTTCGTCATTCTGAACCGAAGGTGAAGAATCCAGTGAACAACCAATAGATTCTTCGCTACGCTCTGAATGACAAACGAGCACTAAGACATTTTCTATCACGTGAACTTTCCAATTTTCTCGTGAAATGATAAAATCAGAGATGGAAAAGAATTGATTCATATTTCATGATCAACCTAAAAAAGATACAGATTTTCTACTCTGTGGAGAAAAAGCTTGATCAAAAAGAGAAAAAGCTGAAACGTTGGGGATTAAGATTTATGATTCTCGAGATAAAATTGTAAAAACTTTCCCTTTCTTATGAAATTTGAAAGTGAAAGAAAAAAAAGTTGAAACTTGAAAACCTAATCAACCTAGTCAGATGAGTTTATTTTAGAATATATAATCAATGCTTGAAATTCTATTTTTACTTGATTACTATTCCCCTCATAAATGATGAATTGAGAATGTTTTTGAACATTTGATAAATTGATTACTAGAAAGATGATATAAAATCACATTGATAACTTCTCGTTTTCAGAACGAATTAAAACCATATAAAAAAGTCTGAAATCTAACAATATATAGAGTTTGAAAATGAAGGAAATGATTCTTTTTCAAGTGATTCGTGAAAGCTTGTGAAGTTTTGAGAAAGAATAAAAATATAAAGATAATTCATAGTTCCAGTTATACCTCCACGATTCCAGCCAGCATTTTAGCTAAAATTTTTCATAAAAAATCTGTAGCAACTATCCATGAAATTTTTGGTAAATTACGAAAGGAATTAAAACCACGATATTCTCGCTGGATTTTTGAGCTATTTGAATGGTTAATGATTAAATTTCCACACGATATTTATCACTGTGTATCACTATATACATTGAATTCTCTACGTATAAAATGATGAATCAGCGATAAAAAATTACATCTGATTTATAACGGAGTGGATAATGATTTCTGGGATATGAAAAAAGTAAAAAAATCTGAAATAGATGAATGGAAAAATAAATATTGATGGAATGATTCTTATCTCATTTCATATTATGGTCATGCATGAAAAACTAAATGAATTGATTTGCTAGTCGAAGCGATTCCTCAGATTTTGAAAGAGAATCCTGATGCAAATTTGTTATTTAATATAATTCCATCAAAAAGGAGTGAATACATAATTGAAAGAATTAATGCTGTATCGAAACAGTTAAAAGCTGAAGAAAGAATTCAGATTTTTAGAGGATTTTCTAAGGAAGATTTGAGAATTTTTGTAGCATGTGCGGATATAATTATTGCTCCATCTTTAGCTGAATGATTTGGATCTGTACATTCTGAAGCCTGTGCAATGTGAAAGAATCTAATCACATCTAACTTAGCAGCTATTCCTGAAGTGGTAAGTGGAAATGTAATTTTGATGTCTCCTCCAAGTGCAAAGTGAATTTGTGAAGCTATTAAAAAAGTAAGGAGTTGAAAGTTTGAAAAAATCCCAGAGAAAAAATTCAGCTGGGATGATATGATTGATTGAGTTGAGAATTTATATAAATGCTAATTTTTATAAAAATGTGCCTTATACAATAATTCTTCCACTGTATACTCTTTTTCTCGATTATTAATTATTCACATTATATAATCTATTGTATCCTGTCAGTATTCTGTAATCTTTTCAAATAAATCAAAATATATCATTGCTACAGATGGACGATTTCATTTTTTTATAAAGGATAATGCCAAATTTCTAACATTTTCGTTATCACTTTCTTTAATATATTTATAATCTTCATACTCATTTTTAACTCATTCAGGATCTAATCAATATTTTATGTAAATATCTATAATATTTTTTTCATCTGGCTGTATTACTTGTGCTAATTCTGCATAAATATCCTTATTTTCAATGATTGTAGATGGATAGATAATATTGAGAGATTTCTCCATCATTTCTCTAGCTTCAGGGTTTCACTCTGATAAAATTTCATCTCTATATTGAATTTCTTTTACAAGTGAAGAGGGCAAAAATCTTTTCTTAGAAAGTAAACGATCCACCAATTCCTTTATTGATGCATCTTGTAATTTTGATTCCAATTTTTCGTAGTAAACGTCAATTTCTTGCTTTATCCTTTCAGGAGTGAATACTTTTTTCTCTAAATAGTATTCCAGATTAGATCTGATTTCTTCATTTTCAATGTCTCAAATCATTTGATGGATACTCCCCTCTGTATCTAAAGCATTAAAAATTCTGGCAGCAATATGATTTTTTCCTTCTTGTCATGATTGTGTTTTTTCTAGAGAATCTCATAATTTAAGTCATTCAACACCCATGATTTATGTTCAGTAACATAATAAAATTATGTAATATACATATATAATCTTTTTACAAAGAATGTCAATACAAAAAATATATTCTGTTTTCTTGAAATTTTATAGATAAATCGTAAATTAACTCTTGCTTTACATATTCAATCATTGCTAATGGATTATGCACAAGAAGCCATAAATCAACACAAGAAATATCGCTGAAAACTGACTACACAGTCTAAAGTACCTTTGGAAACTAAAGATGACCTATCCACATACTATACTCCATGAGTAGCGGCTCCATGTCTAGAGATTGCTCAAAATAAAGATTTAGTATACGAATATACACGGAAGAATAATTCTGTTGCTGTTGTATCAGATGGTTCTGCTGTGTTAGGACTATGAAATATTTGACCAGAAGCATGACTTCCAGTAATGGAATGAAAAGCCATTCTTTTCAAGAAATATGGAAATATTGATGCTATTCCTATCGTACTAAACACTCAAGATCCTGATGAGATTATAAAAGTTGTACAAGCCATTGCTCCAACTTTTGGTTGAATAAACTTGGAAGATATAGCCGCACCTAATTGTTTTTATATTGAAGAAGAATTGAAAAAGAGATTGAATATTCCTGTTTTTCATGATGATCAACATGGAACTGCTGTTGTAGTTTTAGCGTGATTAATTAATGCTCTAAAATTAAAAAACACTGAGCTATCAAAACAAAAGATTGTATTTTCTGGGGCATGAGCAGCTGCAATAGCTATTGGTAAACTTTTGAAAAAAGCCTGAGCTGAAAATATAATTTTCCTAGATAGTAAGTGAGTTATTCACGAATGAAGGTCAGATTTAAATAAATATAAGCAAGAAATCGCTCCTTGGAATATACAGCAAATTTCTGGAACCTTGGATGATGCTATCAAATGAGCAGATATTTTCATTTGAGTTAGTAAACCTGGATTATTACACAAAGAGCATATCCAATCCATGAATCCAGATCCAATCATTTTTGCACTTGCAAATCCCACTCCTGAAATTATGCCAAACGAAGCAAGAGAAGCTTGAGCTTTTATCGTGGCTACTTGAAGAAGTGATTTCCCAAATCAAGTAAATAATGTCTTAGCATTCCCATGAATTTTCCGTGGAGCTTTGGATGCAAGAATTCCTCAAATTACAGATGAACATAAAATAGCCGCAGCTAAAGCTTTGGCTAACTTTGTTCAAAATCCTGACCGTGAACATATTATTCCGTCTACTTTTGATGAGTGAGTTGCTGATGTAATTGCAGAGGCCGTGAAGAATGTTTAATTTTGAAAAAAAGGTGTTATAAATCTAAACACCTTCTTACTCATCAGTATTTACCACATGAACTTTTTTTGTTCTAGGTAAAAAAGCGATACCTAAGACACATAAAAGCAAAAGCCCAGAAAGAATAACACCGGTTGTTGAATTAGTGTAGTATAATTCCTCAATCTGCTCGGTGGACTGTTTACCAGTAACGGCTTGCACTCCAGTTTTATGTGGTGAAGTAAACACGGTAACCAACATTCCTTCAACCGGTTCAACATTCTGAGTTTTACCAATGGTGCGTGGATTATGGTCAGAAATGGTTACGTTGGCAACCGTATATTGAATTGAATCAATAACCACGAACCAAGTACCACTCTTCGCCTCATACTGTACATTTCCAGAACCGATAATATTAGGCTCGATTGGTTCACTATCAAACCATGAACAACTTGTTAATGTCATACCGAGCATGACAATTGATGCAATAATAATTTTCTTCATATATAACTCCTTTATTTTTATTAGTTTAACATTTTGTTTTATCAATTGTAAATGTAATAATTTAACATAAAACGTCAATAGATAATATTTCTTGCAATACCAAGTTATAAATTTATGTTATGTATAAGTTTAAACAATTACCAAAACTATGAAAATTGCAGCTGTACATTGTCGATTATTTCCTGGTGGAGCTTTAGAAGTTTTTAAAGATTTACTCCAACAGGAACTTAGAAATGATCCTAAAGCTGAGATCAAAATTTTTACGATGATAGCTGATGAAAATTTAAAATCACTACTAATACAAATTCCTTGAACTGAAAAATATAGAAAGATTCAAGTGGTTGAATCTTTACCAAAATGGTTAAGCAGAATTTTTCTTTTCTGCTGAAAAAAACATATTCCTATTCTCTCATCAATTTTTGATTATCGTAATTTGATAGTATTCTATCCTGAAATTATGAGTATTCTATCCAGAAAAATCAAAAAATTCTGACCTGAAAGAATGGTTATTTCCAGCTATGCAATTGCAAAAAATGTAAAAATTCCACAGACTTGTAAACATACGAAATTATACTTACACTCCCCTATGCAATATATTTGGTCGCATCGTGAGGAATATATTTGAAAGTTCAAATGATGGAAGAAAAAGCTTTTTACATCGATTATACCTCGTTTACAAAAACGAGATAAACAATTCACAAAATTTGATGAAGTAATATTTAATAGTAACTATACAGCATGATTAGCTAAAGAAATTTATTGAATGGAATGAAAAGTGAAATATCCTAAAATTAAAGATTGCTTTTATCTTTCTACTCCTACTAGAGAGGTCCAGAATTATTTTGTCTGTGTAGGTAGAGTGGTAAATTTTGTCCGTGAAGTTTGATTGATTATCAAAGCTTGTAATGAGACTAAGACTAGCCTTTTGATTATCGGTTCATGACCTGATGAAGTCCAACTTAAAGCTTTAGCATGAGATACTATAATATTCCTCTGATGGCTACCACAGGAAGAAAGTTTGAAGATTATAAGAAATGCAAAATGATTAATAAATCTGACTAAAGAATCTTTCTGAATGTGAACTGCTGAAGCTTTGCTTTTATGAGTTCCTGTTATTGGATTTGCTGAAGGATGAAGTAAAGAATTAGTAGATGAAAATAGTTGAATATTGATTGGTAAAAAAAGTATATCAAAACTGAAAGACGCCATTCACACCCTTGAAAATAAAGAATGGAATAGGCGTCAAATTTCTGATACTATTAGAGAAAAACTAGCAATGTATTAGTGATAACTTTATAAAAATCTGATTTCATAATGAAATCAGATCTTTATATTTGAATTATATATAATTATTTAATTGCGATTGTAGTTCCTCAAATCTTTGCGTTACCAAGATTAAGAGCAATATAAGTATTTCATTTTTTCATAGGTGTAATTGTAACTCTAGCTTCTCCATCTTGAACCAGCATTACCGATACTGGATTGAGTGATATGTTTGTATTACTTGCAATTGCAGTAAATGGAATATTTAATGCTCAATTATATTTAGCTCATGATACTTTATTTGTAATACGAATAACAATCTGAGTTGACTGTTCTAACATAATAGCATCATCAAACTCCCTCTCTATTTCTATATTCCATTTATTTACAAATTCTTTTCAGTTAATATCAAGTCATTCAAAATTTAGTTCAAGCAAATTTTTCTTTTCTGTTGCCATAGGCTTTTCTTCGATTGTTTTTCATTCTGGTAGTTCTACCTTTTGCACTTCTCAAGTAGAATCTTTAGCTTCTCATAGTAAAACTACTTCTCATGTGGCTACTCAATGGATATCTTCATTGTTTAACTTTTCAATAGCAGGTTTATCTTCAATCTTTTCCGCGGTTTGAACTGGATATGGAGCATCCACAGATTCAAGCATTGCAATAGGATCTTTTGTATTTTGAAATAATTGGATTCTACATAATCAATTTGCAATAATTTCTGAATGTCATTTTGAAAGATCAGGACATCATGCAAATGCATATGCTGGCCTTCATCCACTATTTTTATCTATTTCAAAATGAACATGATATCCTCCTAATGCTCCAAATGTATTTCAAGTATTTCCTACTTCTCAGATTTGTTGTCATTTTACAACGGTATCTCATGCCTGAACATAAATAGCATTCATGTGAGCATACGTTACAAATAATATTTCTCAATTAAACTTAAATTTAATTTTTACAACATTTCAATATGCAGAATTATATCACGCTGAGTAGACTTCTCCATCAGCAATTGAATACAAAGGAGTTCCCTTAGCTGTTGCTATATCTGTTCAATAGTGAGCTCCTGCTGCCTGATTCCATGGCTCTTGATATGATCATCACCAGAGAGTTGTATAAATATCCGTATAAATTTTTTCGTTTACATATGTTTGATAATCCGCATTATGAATAATTGGCAATGAGATTTTACAAGAATCATCCATAGAATTCCATTCTTGTGTTCTACACTCTAACTTAGAAACTTGATATAAAGGATATACGAGAGTTGTATTGTTTGTTAGGTTATCTCATGATCACCACATTGTAGCCCATCCAATAAACAAAAATGCTAAAACAGCTTCTCATGCATACATCCATCGGTGAGAACAATTTTTGGCTGCATTATATAATTTTTCAACTCTTCTTCATCTATGATTATGAGAAATTATTCTCCTTCAAAGAGCTACATTAAATTTTTGATAAGCCTTTTCATAACTAGATCGTTGCGCCATTTTATTTTTTGTATGTGTAAATTAGTACAATTTATTATATCCTAAAAACAAAAAAATGTCAAATTTTTGAGGACTTTTTTACTTTAGATGTGAAAATAGTTTGAAAAACAACATCTAAAAAATAAACTGATTTTTAGTTTTTTTTATTTTCCTTTTTCATATTATGAAAAAATATTGGTCTTTAATTGGTATTACTGCCATAGTCTTAATCATTGGTTGGCTGTGATATCAAGCACTTTTTGCATATCTTGCGGAGCATACTTATTATTTTTCAATACTGTCTTCATCACAAAATCGATGGATAGTTATTTCAGCTTTACTATGTGCATGAGTGTTTCCTGTCTTATATTTTTTTCTAAGTGACAAAATAAAAATCAGAAATCTGATTATACGATTCATAGTGTGAGCATGAATTTTCTGATTGGTTCATAGTAATATCAAATGAAATCCAATCTGATTTGGAAATGTAATTACTGTTTTCAATACTATATTGCTCGTTTGCCTATGAGTTTACTTATTACTTTGATTCTGTGCTCTTTGAAGTCGGATAGAAAGGAAATTTATTAAATTTAATCAACTGCGTTGGCAAGAGATATCCTTGAGTTTTTGAATCTGATTTTGTAGCTTTGTAATCATTGTTCAAATTTTGTTAGGAATTTGATTATTATATTGAATTGTAAGTTGGATTCTTTTCTTGTGGTTGGGATTTATGATTCGATATGAAAGAAAACAACTATGAAAACGATGAGAAATGATTTGAGGTATATTAGAGAAATTTAAAGCTTGAATAATTGCCTGATGAGCAAATTTGAATGCAAAAAAACTATGATTCATAGTTATATTTATACCAATATTGCTTTCTTTAGCATATTTATATATGTGAATACAGAATGCATTCACTCCATATTCAACAGCTTGGGATGCAAATCATGAATATATGTACATCCCTAAAATCTTAGCTGAAAACGCTGGAGTCTATCGATGAAATACTGTGTGAAGTGGAATGCCTTGATTTTGGCATCAATTTTTGACATTCATTTTCTCTCTAACTGGATGCACTAATTGATGGTTCGGACTATCTCCAGATAATATTGCAATTTCTATGAATAACATAAGTGCGTCTCTCGTCCTATTGTTCGGAATCGCTATCATTCTCCAGATATTTGCACTTGTAAACAATAAGAAAGAAAAAAATGAAGAAAAAAAATCTGAATTAAAAAAATGAAAAAATTCCATAGAAAAAGCAAATATCGAAAACCGAAATTGAATTACTATTTGATGGTATATGTTGCTACTATGGCTAACTGGTTGAATGTGAGCTTTCCTTGTAATTGTAGATAATAAAACAGATTTGTGAGTTATGGCTTTATCTTTATTGGCATTATTAGCTGGGTTGATTTTCCTTCAAAATAGAAAATCTAATGACAAAAAAGAAGTAGTAAAATACGTTCTAATTGCATGATTATTCTTTGGATTTGCTACTTTAGCAAAAATTACAGCGTTTGTTGATTTAGTATTATTTTGACTATTACTCGTATGATTACGATTTTCTCCATTAACGAGTCTTGGATTATGAGTTATGGTTATGTGACTTGTTAGAAAATTCAATATACTAACATCCTCAGTCATGCTAACGAACACAAATGCAACATGGTTTATACTAATTTGATGAATTTTCACTATTGTATGACTTTGTATTTATTTATCAAAGCATTCAAATAGAAAAGAATTCTGAAAGAATTTTTTTGATTTATTAATGTTATGAATCTGATTTTTGATTCCTCTGATTCTTCTCAAATTACCTTGGGCCACAATTAGTCAGATAAAAAATAATAATTATTCATTTTCAGGTTCTTTGAAAAGCGTATTCTTGAGCATGAATACACAAACAAAAAGTGATTATGATAAATTTATAACACAGAATACTATAACAGATGAGATTGACGTTAATAATCAAATATCCGATTCTGATATTACTGACTCACTTGATGAACAAAATGAGATTGATAATTCAGTATTAAATAAAAGGAATCATGAAACTTTTCAACAATGTTCCTCAGCGGGTAATATTTATTCAGATGAAGAATTGAATGAGAACTTACAAGAGCTTAAAGGTTGACAATGATGAGAGGATTTGTGAAGATATATTTGATACTGAGGAAAAGAATTTAAGAAAAATCATTTACTTAGTGTAAGCGAAGATACTGCAAATAGATGATGGTTTAAATTATTCAGAGCCTTTTGGCCCAAAAGTACTGAATGTGATTGACTAACCGATGCTGAAAATATTATATGTGAAAAAAATATAGCCTATTGATTGGTAAAGTTAATATTGCCTAGTAGTGAAACTTGTTATGGGATAAATCATGATGCTAAAGTATTATGTAATAACGCATCTGTTATTGATTCATTTAAAATTGATGATTTACGTGCTATCTACGAAAATTGAATAAATGATAAAGAGTGAGAGGCGTGATTACTTTTGAAGGATGCTTTAGATGCATATGATAAAGCAAAGTCTGAATGAAGACTTGGATTCTGAACTTCAAATACTGCAGTATTTCACGATGAAATTGTAAATTTAAGACAATACTATCAATCACATAGCATTTCATCCGATGAAGATTCTATAAATATTCCTTATAGATATTTAGTACCATTAAATATCTCATTCAACTGGTCATTACAGAATTTAAGTAGCTACTATACCGATATTGGATTCTTCTGGATAATTGTATATGTATTCTTACTTATAGCATTACCTTATGCTATCATAAAAAGAGACAAAACTCTAACTTCTATTGCTCTAACAACATTGATTTGATGGTGAATTCGGTGGATTATTTGATCTGCAATATTATGGTATTGAACAGTCCTAATATCATGGACTATGATTACCGTAGCTCTATTTTGGGATAGAATATTGCAAAATGATGATGAAAATAACCCTAGAATTATTCCTCGACTACTAATGGTTGTCGTATGAATTTTCTTCTGACTTCAAATTTTGTTCAACTTTTTGAGAATAGCTTCTCAATGAGCTAGCAGTGTATTTGTTTGGTATAAATGAAATGTTGGTCAAGAACAAATTATCGATGAAAACTTACAGCAAGTCAATCAAGCAAAAATTAAATACTGATACACAGCAAAGGATATATTTAATTTACAATTCCCACAATATAATCCAATCATTAATGCATTAGCTAATCGTAATAATGAAGACTGAATTATTATTGCTTGAACATATATTCAATATTTCTTATGAAATCAACGAAATATAAAATCAGATTGAATGTTATCGAATTTCTGGAAAAATACTTCAGATTGAGATTTATGTAAAACATATCGAAGACTAAAAGCAGACAACATTCATTACCTAATTATAGATCCAAACATTGGAACTGTAACTATGTGAGAGTGAAATGAAACTCTATTCTATAGATTCTTTGGAAAACTAAATGCTGAAAAAACTGGAATTGAAATGGATGGGACTATCACAACTTTGGTAAGGTTGGCTCAGAATGGTTATCTGAAATTACTTAGCACAAACAATCTGTGATCAAAATATGCCTTTATCGCGGATGATAATACGATTAGAGCTTATTTCTGAGGAAATTTAACCGACGAAGAATTAATCTTAACTAGATGAAAAATGGCTGTATTACAATATTTTGATGATGCTAATTCACTCTTCTCATCTGTGGCTTGAATATTCTTATCCAGAATAATAAACGATACTAAATGATGAATAGAAGATATATCCAATATTTATTGAATGGAAATCGACAGTGATAAAGTTGCAAATATTGCATATACATATTTGAGCTGACAGGCTGGTGAATGATTTGCAAAAGATTTATCTCAAGACGAAAGAACAATCTTAATAACTTATTTAAATCTTTATCTATGATACCAAGAATCTTGAGAAACTTGAATTTCATCTATGCTTCAGAATCTATTGTTGAATAGTGTAACTGGTGGAAGCCAGATTATCGCATTGGAATTAAATTAACAACCATTTAATCAGATATATAGAGAAAACAGCTTTTAGGGCTGTTTTTGCTTTTAAGAGATGATTGATTTAATAAATGGATAATTAATTTATTATGGTCTTAACTTTATTAACAAAATCAACCACATCTTTTTCTAATTTTCATGATTTTTCAATTGAGCATCAAGCAGCATTAGCATGTCATCATCATCAAAAATTTGTAGCAATATCTCTACAATTATACTTTCATTTTCCACGAAGACTTACTTTAATACAATCATCTTTTTCTTTTCATAGAATAACTAAATTCTGATCCCTTATATCTCAAATTAAATATAAAGCATAATCTGCACTATCCGGATGTAATCAATACTTTTCTAATTCTTCTTGAGCATATCGAGAATAAACAATATCATCTGATTTTTGCATTCTTCAAAGAATAATCTGCATAAATTCTAAATCTTCATAACTTTTAGAGCGAAAAACGTTATCGATAATCAACTTTTTCTTTGCTCATTTTTCGAGTAATGCTAAATTATTTCTTGAAACACGAATTGATTCTTCTCATTCATCAAAGCGGAAATTTCCACTATCAGTCATTATTCCAGTTAAAAATAATGTAGCGATATGTGAATCTATCAAATCTGGTCGCCATTGCTGAGTTAATTCAAAAACAAGTTGAGCAGCACTGATTGAGCTATCATCACGGAATTCGATAGCATTTGGCAAGGCTGAAGAAAAAATATGATGATCGATAATAACCTTTTGCTGTCAGTTGAAATAATCTTCATGTCATTCTGAGAATCTCTTAATCATATTGTATGTAGAAAAATCTACAAATGCTATTAAATCATAATTTCAATAATCAAATTCTGTTTGTAAATTTTTGAGTTCAAGAAATGAAAAAGTCTCACTAGGTTCATCTGGAGTGAAATATGAAATATTTTTTCAGAGTTTTTCTAACTGTAATCACAGTCAAAACATTGATCAAATCGCATCTCCATCGATTGATTGATGTCCAAAAATTGCAATATTTTGTGCTTGTTCAAGTTTAAGTTTTAATTCTTCTCCATTCATTATTATAACATTAATTATATAAATTATTCTTGGATTAATTTTTTGAGTTCATTGAGTCAGTTTTCTGAGACTTTCATTTCATTTCATAGAACCTGAATTGTAATATCTCATGGATTTCATGAAATTATAGTCATCAATTGTTTCATCTTTGAGAATGGTAGGTTCTCTGTAGTGATAATAAAAACACTATCATCATTCTGAGACCCTGTATTTCATTGTCATTCTGAGGCTTCCGCCGAAGAATCCATAGGCATATCAACTTCTTGTGCTCCCTTTTGAAAGGAGACCTGCCCAGCTAAGCTGGGTGAATCCGAAGGACTGAGGATTTTTTTTGCATTATTACTAAAAATCCCCTCGGCTTCGCCGTATCCCCTTTCTCAAAAGGGAACAATATCTTCTTGTCATTCTATGGCTTCTACCGAAGAATCCATAGGCATTTTGTTATCATTACTGGGTTCTTCGCCTTCACCTTGTTCGGCTCTGAATGATTCATCTTCATCCATATTTTCATCCTCAATTTTATCAATACTTTCTTCAATTTCCAAATTCTCAACTTCTTCAACATCTTCCGCTATATTATCTTCATTATTATCGTTAGTAATATTTTTATTCAGATTTTCTTTATTTTCTTCTGCTATTTTCGCATTTTCTGCAATAATCTCAGCCTTTATACGCTCAACATTAAGTTGTTGTTGCTCTCCTGCTCTAGCTTTCTTAACAACAGAAACTGAATTTTTTTCATCATAGGAATCTCAGGCCAGTTCTCTTAACTTTTCACGAGATGTTTTAACAACTTTTGAAATCTGAATCCTATTCTTTTTCCATCAAGAAACTATAACTAAATCAAATTTCTCTAATCAATATGTATCGGACAAAAATATATCAAAATTATCTGAAATATCCTCTATCGTAATGAAAAATCATTTCTTTTTGGCACGACGAATATCTTTTATATATCACACAATTTCAAAGTTTCATATATCTGTTTTATCTTTAATATTTGAAAGCAGGGTTCTTTTTTTAATAAACTCATATAATCAATCCAACGGATTTCATGAAACGAAAGCTTTGAAAACCTCCTGCTCCATCATTAATCTTTCCATAAGAGTCGATTTTTCTACTTTCTTTAATGGAATTTTATTTTCCAATTCTCAGAATAATCACTGACTTGCATTTGCAGAATTTGAAATTCGGTTAATGATTACATCTAAATTATCCCAAAGAACTTCACGATCTTCGAAACAATCTAATGCTCATGATTTAATGAGTCATTCAAGGCTTTTCCTATTTAAAATTTTTGAACATCTTTTACAAAAATCTTCGAGAGATATATATTTTCATCATCTCTTTCTCTCTTCTTGAATTTCTTCTCACGTATCGAATCACACTCATTTAATAGAGATAAATCAGATTCTTACACTTTGATCGATGGCTGCAACATGATTAAATGATATGTTCACATCAGGTTGCAAAATATCAATTCATTTCTGCTGGATTTCTGAAAAATAGAAACTCTGTGTATCAGTATCTTCCTCTACTGAACGTATCAACGCAGCAGAGAATTCGATTGGATAGTGGACTTTCAGATAAGCTGTCTGATATGCAATCATGGCATAACATACAGAGTGTGATTTATTGAATGAATATGAAGCAGCTGGCTCAATCATTTTTTCATAAATCTGAGTAGTAGTTTCTGGTTTATAATTATGATATGAGGCTCAACGTTCTATAAATTCTTTCTTTAATTGTTCGATTACGTATTTTTTCTTTTTTCAAACTCCACGGCGAAGAAGATCTGCTTCTCATAAAGAGAATCACGCCATTGCTTGTACTAAAAACATCAACTGTTCCTGATAAACGGCGATTCAGTATGTTTCTTTTAGGAAGGGATCGAGATCTTCAATCAGCTTTCTTCTTTCTTCTTCTGCTACCTCTGGTCAGTATTTTTTAGTTAATTCTATTTTTAAATCTGGATACATATATTCAATTTCTTCTTTTCATAATCTCCTATTAATATAACTAGGGATAAATTCCATAGGTCATGGACGATAAAGTGCATTCATAGCTACTAAATTATCGATTTTTTCTGGAATTAGTTCAATTAAATAACGACGCATTCATGGAGATTCAAACTGAAATATTCACGTAGTATCTCATTGCTGAAAAATTGATTTATATGTTTCTTCGTCATCGAGTGGAATATCCAAACTCATTGTTTCCAAAAACTCTTCGAACATTTCTGGAATTTTTTCTCATCTCTGATTTGCACGGGCTTTAATGATTTTTACACAGTTTTTGATAATAGAAAGATTACGCAATCCCAAAAAGTCCATCTTCAGTAATCAAATGGATTCGAGAGTTGGTCAATCGTACTGACTAACAATGGTATGATCATCTTCTTTGTTATATTGAGTTGGTGTATATGTAGTAACTTTTTCTGGAGCTATTATTATTCCACATGCATGAACTCACATCTGACGCAGATTTCATGTAAGTTTATCTCAATATTCTATTGCTTGTTGAATTTTGTCATCAGATTCATAAAGATTTTTCAATTCTGGGGATCACTCTGGATCTTCTACCTGAGCAATTAATCATATTTTATCTTGGAGAAGGTTTGTGACATAATTTGATTTTTCAAAGGGAACTCAAAGAGTTCTAGAAACATCTTTAAATGCAGCTTTTGTCGCCATCTTCATAAATGTTCAGATTGAACAAACTTTTTCAGCTCAATATAAATCATAACAGTGTTCTATTACAGTCTGACGCAGTGAATCCTCAAAATCGATATCGAAGTCTGGCATTGAAACTCTAGCTGGATTCAAAAATCTCTCAAATAACAAATCGAAAGGCAATGGATCGACTTCCGTGATTCATATAAGCCATGCGAGCAAAGATCAGGCTCAAGATCATCTTCATGGTCAAACCGAAATTTGGTGTTCCTTGGCTCGACGTACATATTCTGACACTATTAGAAAATATGAATTAAATCACATTTCTTTGATAACCTTTAGTTCATATTCTAGACGATCAATGTAGTTTCATAATGAAAATCTTTTATCTCTTCATGGAAACTCTGTCTGATTTTTTTCTATAAAATCTTTTTTATATTTAGTATAAGTCTGCAGTGTAAATTTGTGCAAATCCTCTGGAGAAGTATCTTTTAGAGCAATTTCAAGCTGTCATTTGTCGGTTCTTTTTACCAGATTTGCTACAGTTTCTTCATCTCGAGAATATCTAAATCTTCTAGATAATCATGCAAATGCTCTCCAACGTAGTTCGAATTCATACGCTTCCATCTTAGTTTCCTGTGCTACTTCTCATGCCATCTAAAATTGGAGAACAAAAAATAAAAAATCTGTATATAAAAATAATGTTTAGTCTATAAATTTCAAGAAATAGATTCAACTATATAATATATTTTTATTGTATTTTTGAGGAAAAATTATATCTATAAATTAGATTTATATTTCGATATGATTGAAAATGAAAAAGTGGATTATTCTGATAATACTCGTGGTATTTTTGTTACTATGACTTGGAGTTTATTTTTGGTATCAAAATTTAGACAATAATTACCCCCATTCAACAAATCCTTATTTTTATAATAAAAACGGAGTATGTGGTACAAAATCATATTGGGAATGCCCAGATTGGTTCCTTGAAGAAAAGGGTATTGATTTAAATGATTATTTTTGAGGGGTATTTACTGAGCTTCCTGAATGAGGAAAAGAAGCTGGATGTATAGAAGAACAATTAAATATTCCTTGTTCAAAAATACTAAATTAAAATGTTTTAATTAATGCTGTTAAATTTAAAAATAGTCTTCTCGCTTGCATTGAAAATTAATTTTCATATAATTTAATATTGGTTAGGAGTTTACATACTCCTACCGAATTATCGATAAATTTATCTCACATATAAGTACATGAAAAAATCTCTTGTAAAAGTTATTTCTGCTTTGTTGCTTTTTACATTTATTATTGCTTTAACACAAAATAGCATAGATAACTACCCTACTAAAAATTCTAACTCATCATGAAGTTGAGAATCCAAAAATATAGAAAATATTGAAAATGAAAAAGAAGTTTCACTAAATTCTTGGCTATGACTTTACAATAGTGGAATGTATAAGAAAGTAGAAATAGAAAATGGAACTGATATGAAATGATATGTATTCTTGGAATCTACCACAAAGGAAAGCATTTTGTCATTATGAAAATCTATTCCTGTAGATAATTATTATCTTGTTACTGCAAAAAAGCCATCTGATACAAGTATTACAGAATTATGATTAAATCTAACTGGAGATACTCCAATCAAAACAATATATAAAGAAGAAAGTATTTGGATTTCTTTCTTAAAAGAATTTGGATGAATTATATTATTTTTCTTAATTTTCATAATAGGTTTTCGCTTAATGATGTGAAAATGAAACTGAGCATGATGACTAATGGATATAAAAGTCTGAAAGAAATCCACGAAAGAAACAAGTAAAACTAGATTTTCAGATGTAGCATGAATGGAAGAAGTTAAGAATGAATTGATGGAAGTGGTAGATTATTTGAAAAATCCAGAGAAATATCGTAAAGTAGGAGCCAGACATCCAAAGTGAATTTTGCTTTATGGAGAGCCTGGATCATGAAAAACATTACTCGCTCGTGCCGTAGCATGAGAAGCCGATGTTGCATTTTTCAGTGCATCTGGATCCGAATTTATGGAAATGCTAGTTTGAATGTGAGCGGCAAAAGTTAGAACGTTGTTCAAATCAGCAAAAGAAGCAGGAAGAGCTATAATATTTATCGATGAAATTGATGCAATCGGAAAGAAAAGATGAAATGGAACTACATGATGACATCAAGAACAAGAGCAGACTTTGAATCAGATTTTAACTGAAATGGATTGATTTGATAATCAGACTAATATAATTGTGATGGCTGCTACGAATAGGCCTGACATTTTAGATCCTGCCCTACTTCGTGCTGGGAGATTTGATAGAAAAGTTTATGTAACCTCTCCTACTGCTGAAGAAAGAACTGAAATATTCAATTATTATTTGAAAGATAAAGAAGTATCTGATAAACTAAATTTGAGAAGTCTGGTTAAGAGAACTAGTGGTTTAGTTTGAGCTGATATAGAAAATATTGTAAACGAAGCAGCTCTTAAAATTGCGAAAGATTGAAGAACTGTATTGGAACCTGAAGATTTTGAGTATGCCCTTGAAAAAGTGATTATGTGACCTGAGAAGAAATCTAAGTGAATTCAAGAAAAAGAAAAGAGAATAATTGCTTTCCATGAACTTGGACATGCTTTATTGGCTCATGTACAGCCCGAAGCTGATGCCCCTGAAAAAATCTCTATCGTGAGAAGATGACATGCTCTATGATTGACTTGGATTACTCCTGCGGAAGATAGAAATCTATATTCAAGGAACTACATTTTAGCTGAAGTCGCAGGAATGCTTTGATGACGTGCATCTGAAGAAATTTTCTTTGGAAAAGATAATATAACAACTGGGGCTTCAAATGATTTTGAAAGAGCAAACAAAATTGTAAGAGATATGATAACTAAATATGGAATGGATCCTGAAATCGGATTGGTAGTTTATCCCGATGAAAATAGTTCAGATTTCTCTTTCTTTAAACCTTACAGTGAAGAAACTGCTCAAAAAATCGATGAAAAAGTTAAAAAATATTTAGATGAAGCTTATAATGTCGCAAAGAATACAATTCTAGAATACAAAGACACTATGGAAAAGATTGCTGAACTTTTGATAAAGAAAGAATACATTTCTTGAGAAGATTTCTCTATTATGGTGGAGAATCCTGATAAAATTGATGAATTCAGAGATACTGATGAACTTTTAGAAAAAGTAGAAGAAAAATCTGAGACAGAAAATAGTGTGTTATCTTGAGCAAATGCGGAAGATCCAGATAATTCCCCTCTCCTAATAGGAGAGGGACAGGGTGAGGTTTCGGCGGATTCTCAGTCAGCTGAACAGGCTTCAGTCACACCTCAGAAAGACAAGAAATCAACTAAAAAATCCAATCCTCGCAAAAAATCTTAATTTTTATCCATGAAATAAATATTCATGAAAAGCGTACTGGCTCTAGATCGATATACAAATAAATATCTGAATATTAACAAAGTTTCTCCTGAAATTTTGGAGAATTTGAAAATATGAGATAAAATCGTATATGAACAGCCCGATCCAAAATCTGGAGCTATGAAACTTTCAATCTGAACTATCATTTCATGATGAATGCAATCTAGCGACAAAGATAAAAACTTTTTTTCTGCTGGTTTTGTTAGAGTTTTGGAATGAAAAGAGAAAGAAGAATTTGATACACAGCAAGAAATTGCATTGAAAATTTTCCCAACATTTAAGAGAGAATTTCAAGAAGAATTTCCAAACTCTGTACCAGTTACTGCTAGATTTCAGATCTTTTCTGATCAACTTTATTTTTTCTTTTATTCTGAAGAAAGATACGTCTTCACAGAATTTGTAAAAAGATTCAGAGAAAAGCTATGAAAAAATATGTTCTTATTCCAGGTAGGGGCTAGAGATATGATGAGAATGTCTCCATGAGCTGATTGAATGATGTGTAGTTCTGGTCAATGTCTTTGCTGTAAAACTTGTACAATGTTGCCAAATATTGAAATTGAAAGTGTAGTTATGCAGAATTTGGAATGAAGAGATATCGAAAGATTAAAATGAAAATGCTGAAAACTAAAATGTTGCCTGTTGTATGAATTGGATTTGTATGTAAATGAAAGTAAGAAATTTCCACGCAAATGATCAAAAATAGATTTAAGCTGATTACATGAAAGAAGACTGGATGAAAACGATGATAACACTTGAATAGTAGCCTCATACAATATAATTACTCAGGATGTTAATATTAAGACAAAAGATGGATTTTTGAGAATCCCCGTAGAGAAATTAAAATGAAAGATTAAAGAAACGCCAAAAGATGACTACAGAACCAAAGATAAAAAATAAAATTCAGAGTTTTATTTTTATTGATTATTTCTGGGAGATTCATATAATGTCTCGCGATATATTAATATAAAAATACTTAAAAAAAACCGATTCAAATTTTAGTTTTTTTAAGGTATCAATGAGACAATTTGGAGCATGGGTATGGGTAGCATTAACTTCTATTCTCGTACTAGTTATAATCATTTGGATTGTACAGTGAATTTTATCGAAAACTAATGTATGGAAAGATAAAATCTCTTTTTCCCGAAAGGAAAGAGTAAGTAGAAAACAGATTAAAAAAGAACTAGAAGAAAAGAAAGAAACTATAATCAATCCAAATACAGAAGATGAAAGCACTAATGAAGAATTTCAAGAAGTGATTGAAACTGCTGTCGCAGAAAAAAATGAAGAAGAAAAAAATAATGCCAAAAGTAATTTTGGTGAAGTAAAGAAAGAATCAGCTACAAAAGAGGAGACAAAAAATATTGAAGAAATAAAAGACGAATCCGAGACTTCGGTTTTTGATGAAACCGTCTCACTCGATACTCCGAGCGAAAAAGTTTTGAACGATAAGGAGAAAAAACTGATTGACAGAATCACTCTTGATTCTGTAGCACTAAAGAATGAATGAAAATATAATGAATATGAAAAGAAGATTATTGAATGATTAGCTATTGATCCTACTAATCTAGAATTAACAAGGATGTTAGCTGATTACTATTTTGTCACTTGAAGCTACAAGAAAGCTCTATCATTACTAAAGAAAATAGTAGAATGGGATCCTGAAGATCATAAATCACTTTGGCAAATATGAGAAATATATTTCGTTAACTGAGATAATGAAACTGCCGAATTACTAGTAGACAAAGCTGTTAATTTAAAACCAGATAGTCCAAAATATAACTTGAGTTTAGTAGAAATATATTACAATACAAATAGGATTATGGAGGCAATTTCATGTATGGAAAAAGTGATAAAGCTTAGACCTACAAATACTAATTATCTTTTCACACTTGCAAAATTATACGAAGAAATCTGAGACACTGCAAATGCTAAGAAAAATTATTATACTATACTAGAATTTGAACCAAGCAATGATAAGGCAAAAAAGAAACTAAGAGAACTCACTGAGTAAATAATTTATTTTTTTTGTGGAGTTTTCTGCTCAACCTCGTATATAACAATTGTTCCCACATGTTTTCATTGATAAGATATTAAGAATCTATGTTTTAATAATGAAGGAAAATCTGGGCGAGGATTATCAATTTTCTCAATTGAACATCAATCAATTTTTATAGCTCCCTCATTTTTTGAAAAATCCTCAATTGTTATATTTGAAAGTTTTATATTATTAATCTCTGAATGATTCGTTTTATCTATTTTGCCTAATTTCTGGAATGATTTTTTATAAGATTCTTTCATTGTATATCTAAAATTGTATTTTTTGTAGAGCATATGAAGAGCTATATACATTACTTCAGCAGGCTGAATAATCTTTGGATCAATTGAGTCTATAAATAAAGGAAATTTGCTACCAACATTTTTTTCTCTTTCCTTAGGATTTTCTATCCAATCACTATATTCCTGATTTAATATCATATATTCCTCACTTTCTTCTCATCTATTTAAATTATCTCAATGTGCAATGTGTTCTGAAAACTCACCATTCACTGCAAAAATCAAAAAATTTCATATTTTTGCTTTCTCATTAAGGGATTTAAATATATAAGCTTCTATAGCCTTTTCTTTATTCTTTATTACTCATAATGGTCATGAAGTAGTAAATTGCATGGGGATAACCTGATAGGATTGGCTTGGTGTTTTTTTTATGATAAAATTCATATCCGTCTTATTTTCCATATCATCCCTGTATCAGGCTAATTTAAGATATGAGCTTTCGATTCAGATTTTTTCTCTTATCTGATTTTCTAACCTAAGAGCAACTTCTGCAAAAATATTCTCACTTAAGGCTCATTTATTTTTAAGTTTTTGCAATTTTTCTCATAACAGATATTGATATGTTTTTGTATTATGATCTATAATTCTTTGCAAATAATCCAAAACATCCCTGGATGGTCATTGAAATATTTTATCAAGTTTCTTTATCTCATTACCTAATGAATTTATAATTAATGGGTTTAAGGGCTTCGTAATAGAAAATGCAAAAAATGTATATAATTCTTTTAATTGAGAAACATCGTGTCATCATATATAAATTTTATCAACCATTGGTATGAAACCATGAATTGCACAAAAATCGAGAAAACTATTCAAATTATCTATCGTTATTCATAGTCAATATTTACATTTAAACTTCGTTATTTGTTTTTCTTCTCATCATACCTTTGTTGAATAACTTATAATATCTCATACAATTGCTCTTCTAGCAAACAAATCTGATCTTTCTTCGAGGATATTTTTTATAACATCCTTCTCCGTCGTTGGCTTTTTCTTATTCATTTTTTCTGCGCCATCCTTTTCTTCATCATATCTTGAAAGTGCTCTTCAAATTTTTTCTGACATAGTATATACTTGCGATTTTAGAAATTTTTTTCAATCTTTACCTTCAGGTTTTGTAATAATCTCTACCATTTAAAAAGCATTATATAAATCGTGCCTTGATATTATATATTAATATCATTAAGTCAATCTATTTTACATCATAAAAATAATACGTCATTATATGTGAATTGGTCCTTGAAATTTCATAATTTAACCATAAATTAAAATCAGATTTTTACTCTTTTATAAATTAATTAATGACTATATCTCTCGTTTATATGGTAGCAGGAATGTCTTCTCGTTTTGGAGGAAGGATTAAACAATTTGCAAAAGTCTGACCAAATGACACGACTTTGATTGAATACTCTCTTAGTCAAGCTCTACCTGCCTGATTTGACCAAATAGTTTTCATCGTATGAAATATGACTGAATGACCTTTCAAAGAAATGTTTGGTGATGAATATAACGGAGTACCTGTAAAATATGCAAAACAGACTTTCAATCCAGAGTTACGTGACAAACCTCGGGGAACTGTGGATGCCGTTTGCAGTGCCCTGGAGCATATTGACTGACCTTTTGTAGTTTGTAATGGAGACGATATTTATGGAAAGAATTCTTTCAAAATTTTGTACGACCATTTAAAAAATAATCCTGATGAACTTTGTACTTTAGGTTATATTCTATGAAATGTAATTCCAGAAGTATGAAGTACAAATAGATGAATTTTTACCGTAGAAGAATGATATGTAAAGAATATAAATGAAACAATTTGAATTGAAAAAGATAAGCTATCAGAATTCTGATTAACTTTGAATGATTTATGTAGTATGAATATTTTCGGATTGAATAGAAAAGCTCTAGAGAGTTTAAATGAAATTCTGACTAACTTCAAAAAAGAACATGAATGAGATAGAAGAATTGAATGCTATTTACCTGTAGAATTAACTAATATTATCAAAAATAATTGAGTAAAAATGAGAATTTATTCCACACATGATCAGTGGTTTGGAGTTACTAATCCTGATGATGAAGCTATTGTAAAAAAGCAGATTGAAGAGTATGAGAATATTTAGTGTGTAGATATATCTATAATGAATGAAAAGATAGAAAAATATATGGATACGATTATTAAAGCAAAATGATGAAAAGAAAATTTATTTTGAATTCCTACTGATATAATTTGATTTGATGAATTTGGTAAAAATCTAGCCCTTATATTAGAACCATTAATCACAAAGAAAGAAATCTGTTTCTTTGATTTAGAAATCAAAGAATATAATGATTATCACTTTTTGAACTTTAAAGATATGTTCCAAAAAACTGAATTAATGATTTTTACAAAAGAACTTCCACAAGAATTATTCGATGATTTAAATAATTTAAATCCAAGCGTTACTATTATAGTTGACTCAAATTTCAAAACCACTATAGAAAAGCTAAGTATAAACTGATTTGCAGAAAATATTATAGTTATTTAATGGATTTTCTTGCATAAGGACAAGTCGTTGTAACTTTATATCATTTTCCTGTCAAGTAAGTTATCGCCTTTTCTACTAATTCACTACCAATCCCCTGTCCTCTGAGTGAATCATCCACGAATGTATGAGAAATATTATAAGTCCTTTCATCTACTTGCTCAAAATCGATTTCTGCTAAAACTTTACCATTCTCGCTTGGTAAATATATTCTATTCTCTTCTGTTATGTAGTTTCTAGTCATCAGGAAAAGATGAAATAATTAAAACTAATTTTCTGAAAATTGAGAATTATATAATTCCGTATAGAATCAATTTTGTTTCATTAATTCTTCGTGATTACCCCGCTCTATCACGTCTCAATCTTTGAGAACTAAAATTAAATCAGCATTTTTGATAGTTGAAAGTCTATGAGCAATCACAAATGAAGTCCTATTTTTTGTAAGTGAATCCATTGATTTTTGGATATATTTTTCAGTTCTAGTGTCGATTGATGATGTTGCCTCGTCCAAAATCAGCATAGGAGCTTTGGAAATCATCGCTCTAGCGATAGTCAACTGCTGTTTTTGTCACATTGAAAGGGAAACTTTTTCATCAAGAACGGTATCATATCATTTTGGTAAAGTCATAACAAAATGGTGTAATCATACAGCTTTACAAGCTTTTTTTATTTCATCATCTGAGATATTTTTTTGATTGTAAACGATATTCTCTTTTATAGTTCATTCAAACACCCATGAATCTTGTAGCACCATACAAAATAAATTATGGATATAATCTCTAGCCATCCATTTTGTATCTATTCAGTCTATTGTAATTTTTCCACCATCAATTTCATGGAATCTCATCAAAAGATTTACTATTGTCGTTTTTCCAGCCCCCGTCGGTCAAACTATCGCAACTTTACTTCATGACTTGATATCTATAGTCAAATCTTTGATAATTATATTATCTTTATTATAGCCAAATTTCACATGATCAAATTTGATTGCTCAGCTCTTGAAAATATTATTCTTTACTTTATCGGATTCATCTTCCAATTCATATTCATGTAAAAATGTGAAAACTCTTTCAGCTGCTGCTAATGCAATTTGTAACCTTTGAGTTAATCCAGAAAGTTGTGTCACTGGCTGAGAAAAATATCTAACATAAACCAAAAATGCTACTATCACTCCAAAGCTTATTTGCCCATTAAATGCCAGAATCGCACCGATTACGGCCACAATCACATATCAAAGGTTATTTATAAACATAATAATTGGCATACTTAGTCATGAAAGAAATTCTGCCATGAATGTATTTTTTTGCAATGTATCATTCAACTCTGAGAATTTTCATCTCATCTGATCCTCCGCATTGTAAGCTTTAATTATTGTATGTCAGCTGAAAGCTTCCTCAATATGTCAGTTTATTTTTCATAGATATATTTGCTGATTATCAAAATGTTTCTGACTCTTCTTCATAATAAGAAACACAATTACCGCTCAAGCTGATATAGTTAACACAGTCGTCAATGTTAAAATTAAATTCGTAGTAATCATCAAAATCAATGATCCAAGAAACATTATCAAAGAAGTAATCATCGTTGTAAGAGAATTACTCAAACTATTTGTCAAAAGAAAAACATCATTTGTAATCCTAGATAAGATATCTCACGTTGTTGTTTTATCAAAATATTTGATTGGCAGCTTATCTATTTTTTTTATAATATCTCACCTCATATGACGAGACATTTTGGAAGTCATCGTTGCATTTATAAATCACTGCAATATCGAGAAAATTCCAGATCAAGCATAAATACATATTAAAAAAATTCAAATTCTATAAACTCAATCTTTATCAATAGTTGAGTTTAATCATTCCAATATTAGATTCGTAATTTTTGATAAATACGATGGTCATATCAAAGCCAATAAACTACTAAAAATTGCTGCAATCACAGCAACACTCAAATATGGAAGATATTTTTTGAAATATGACAAAAAATTTTTCAAAGTTCATTTGATATCTCTGACTTCTCTATCTTCTGGACTGACATAACGTCACCTTCAAGGTCATCTTCATGGTCATCCAGGTTTTGTTTGATTCTTTTCTTTTTCTTCTGACATAATAAATTAACTAATGATAAATTAATTTTTTAGTTCCTGCTCCGATAACTGGGATAATGCAATTTCTTTATAAACTTTACAATTATGAAGTAATTCTTCATGTTTTCATAGTCATACACATTTTCAGTCTTCAATTACTAATATTTTATCTGCATTTTTGATAGTTCCTATTCTCTGGGCGACAATAAATATCGTAGCTCATTTCAAAATCTTTTTCAAATTTGTTCTTAATTTTAAATCTGTTTTATAATCCAGTGCAGAAAAGCTATCGTCAAAAATTAATATTTCAGGCCTTCTTGCAATAGCTCTAGCAATTGAAAGTCTTTGTTTTTGTCATCATGAATAATTTGTTCCATTCAATGCCACAAAATGTTCATATCAATCTTCAAATCACTGGATAAACTCATCAGATTCAGAAACGGAGCTGGCAAGTTTTAATGATTCATCATTAGCATCATCCATTCAAAACTGTATATTATCTTTAATATCTCACTTAAACAAAAAGGCTTTTTGTGGAATATATCATATTTTATCTCTGAGAACTTTTTGTTTATATTTTTTGACCTCTACTCAATCAACTAATATTTCTCAGTCAGTAGCGTCATAAAATCTAGGAATCAGATTTACAATCGTAGATTTTCAGCATCCTGTCGCTCAAATTAGGGCAATAGTTTCTCCTTGTTTTGCTGTAAATGTAATATCCTTTATTACATATTCTTCTGCATCTGGATATTTAAAATTCACATGTTTAAATTCTACTTCTCATTTTTTATCAGTTTTTTCATCATAAGTTCAATCTTTTATATTACTTTCAGTATTCAAGACCTCAGCAATTCTTTTTGCAGAAACCAAAGCTCATGGTAAGATTACTAATACGAAAACAAGCATTACAAACGACATCACAAGCTGTGATGCGTAAGATGAAAAGACCATCATATCCGAAAACACTCAAAGTCTATCTGCAACTAGAGTTTTCATTATGATTATTCATCATAGAAAATATACAGCCACTTGTAAAAGATTCATAATTACATCCACTGAAGGCATAAGAAATGACATTGCTCTTCATGTAAACATCTGTGTATTCGCTAAATTTTTGCTTGCTTGATCAAACTTTTCTTCTTGATATTCTTCTGCGTTATATGCTCTAACTACTCTGATTCAATTTATATGTTCTCTAGATACATTGTTTACTTTATCCACTAATTTTTGAATTATCCTAAATTTTGGTATAACCAATATCAAAGCAATAGTTGCAATGACAACTAGTATTAAAATTGCTATTCAGGTTGCAATTGACCACATTGGATTTTTATCCAAAATTTTTATCAATGCCCACGCTGCCAAAATAGGAGCTTTTACAAAAATCTGAATTGATTGTACAATGGCAGATTGTACTTGAGTGACATCGTTTGTTTCTCTAGTAATAAGTGAAGCTATCGAAAAATTTTTTACATTTTCCAAAGAAAAGCTTTGAACTTTTTCATAAATTCTAGCTCTTAATTTTGCAGAAAAATTCGCTGCAATTCTAGAAGAACAAAATGCCAAAATCATAGAAATCAAGACACTGACCAATGTAATAGCAAGCATTCATATTCATTGCTGGATGATTTCTTGGATTTGAGTTCATTCAGTCTGAATTAATTCTGTGATAGTTCACATATATTCTGGCAATCTCAAATCTATCCAGACTTGTCAAACGATTAGAACAACACAGATTAATATCAATCAGACATCCTTTTTTGAAAATTCTTTTAATATTCTTATCATAATTTATATTTAAATTTTGCATAAAATTTATTCAAATAATTAAGATAACTTATACAAAAAAGCAGATTTATATCAAGAAAAGCAATTAAAATAAAAGCAACTGCTGAAGTAATTAACAAGTAAAACATAGAAAAAACGGCTAAATGCCGTTTTTTGTATATTTATAAATCTAATCTTACTTATATTTTTCCTTCAATTTAGCTATCTTTTCAGCTTTTTCTTTTGCTTTAGCAGCTTCTCTTTCAGCTCTAATTTCTTCCTTGGTTTTAACTACTTCCTTCATTTCTTCTTTTTCTTCCTTCTTTGCAGCTTTTTCATCTACTTCAGCTACGATTTTTACAACTACTTCTCTTTTGAGATTATTATAAGCAAATGCAACTGGATAAGTTCCAACTTCACTCAATTTCTTTTTTAGTTTGAATAGATGAGGTTCAACTTCAATTCCGTATATTTCATTAATTCTAGCTGCTATATCATTTTCATCCACTTTTGCATACAATGTATTGTCTTTATTTGCTTTTCTAGTTATTTCGATTCCATCATCAGCTGAAATCTTTGAAAACAAATCCTCAAGTGAAGCAGCTTTCTTTTCTCTGCTAGCTTTAGCAGCTTCCATTTTTTGAGCATAATTATTTTTAGCTTCTTTATCTGCAAGAATTGCTATCTTATTTGGGAATAATACATTTCTAGCGAAAATAGGTTTTACCCTAACAATTTCATATTTTTCTCCCAAATGTTTATCATTTTGGAGCATAATAACTTCAATTGTTCTGTTTGTTGCTGATCTTTTTGCCATCTCTGAACACTAAAAAATAAAATAATTGTCAGTTTTGAGGTATAAGGATTCTTTTGAAAAATGCAACGGTTTTTTTGCAAAATAAAAAATTATGATTATAATTTATCTGTCAGAATTTTACTATTCTTTTTAAGAATCTATGGTAGATATAGAAAAAAATGAAAATCTGAATACAAAAGAGCAAGAAGAACAAGCAATTGTAATGCGTTATCTTTCTCTATTTAATGAGCTAGACAAATATTTTGATACATTAGTTGAAACTGATAGATTTATGCCATATAACGATAAACTAAAGCAAATCAGTGAATGAAAATTTGCTATTTCTTGGTTTGTCAGATTACATTTGAGTGAATTGAAATATTTTGGTGAATTGAGAAATCATATTGCTCATGGATTAAAAGTTGATGAATATCTTTATGCAATTCCTACTGAACGTGCAATTTCTAAACTTTCAGAATTTATTGAAAAAATTGTAGAACCTCCTCTATGTATAGATTATTTCAGAAAGGAAGTTTATTCAGTTCATCTGAAAGATATGGTTTCAGAAGTTTTAAAAAATATAAAATCCGACTGATATACATATATTCCAGTTTATAACGATAATGAAGAATTCTTGTGAGTGATTACAGAAAGTGGAATTCTTCAGTGGATTGCAAATGAAATGTTAGATCAGAATTATATCGATTTATCTAAAGTGAAAGTAGAACATTTGCACATTTCTACAGCAATAAAAGATTATCTTTTTGTGAGTAATAATATTAATATGTATCAGGCTGATGAAATCTTCACTACCAGAAAAAGAAAATGAAAATGACTTGGTGCAATGTTCATAACAAAAAATGGTACTTCAAAAGAAAAAATAATCTGAATGATGTCATGAAACGATATCGCATTGATAGATGATTTCGTAATGTAGTATAATTCATAAACATAATCAAGATATTTGAGTATAAAATACTTGACATTTTTATATTAATGTATATAAACAAATGTATAAAATATTTATTA
>FLNW01001275.1_pt1 | contig 35276 bp, 25 predicted proteins | sample 1140371 | NCBI WGS metagenome assembly FLNW01 (sample SAMEA3878170, study PRJEB12797) | bioreactor metagenome | biome: Moose rumen | place: Sweden | collected 2011-10
CAAGAACAGGGTAACTTAATTTTAATCTTAAACCCGATGCTCGATGGGATATAAGTGAGCAAATGAAACAATGAAAAAAATTTGCTATTTCTTTGCAATGTTTGCGATGTGCGTATTTGTTTGTACTAGCTGCGAAAATGGTAGCGGCAAAGCATCAGAAAAATCAGTTTTAAAATATCTGCCCGGAACTTGGAAAATAACTCAAATTGTAGATACTGATGGCACTAAATATGAGTTTACTGATGATGCAGTTTTTGAGTTTGGGAAACAAGAAAGCGTGAATGATTTTAATAATAATCATAATAGCTATCTATGGGGATACTGCTCTATTACAATTAATGGAGAGAAAATTCTTAATCGTGGAACGTGGAATATAGAACCAGTTAGTGAGGATAAGGGTGTTTTCTTCTATTGTCAAAATGGGTATTCATTTTTTACTTATAGAGGAGATAGTTTCTTTATGATTACTTCAATAAGTGGCTCTTCTATGCGTTGGGAAGATGATGATAATCTGTCAGGATATATTCTTACTCGTGTAAAATAATTTATAGAAACAGATTCATGGGGGTGTGTCAAAACTAAGTTGGCACCCCCCCTTGCTTGTATACATGTATGTGTTTTGCTGTGGGAAGGAAAAAAGACTAAAAAAGAAACAAAATCCCTACTTTCCCAAGCAAGGATTTTGCCAAGTCACAGAATTTTTGTAACTTTGCATTGTTTTAAATATATAAATCATGGCAAAGTTACACTTTATTTCTGACATGAGCAAACAAATCGTCCTTTTTCCTCAAAAAATCGACGAAAAGATCCCCGCAGATGCTCCGGTACGCGTTTTGGACTCGTTAATAGACGGTATAGATTTGTCCTGTTTCTACAAGTTGTACCATGAGTTAGGTCGGAGTGCCTATCATCCGCGTGTGATGCTGAAAGCGGTTCTGTTCGCTTATATGAACAACATCTACTCCTGCCGTAAGATAGAGAACAGCCTGTGCCGTGACATTCACTTTATGTGGCTGACGGGCTGCGCTTATCCGGACCATAAGACGATAAACAGTTACCGTAACCGTGTAAAGAAAGAGATCAATCAGATATTTACCCGGATAGTGTTGCTGTTGGCAGATAAAGGTCTGGTCAGTCTGGATGTGGAATACGTGGACGGAACGAAGATCGAGTCGAAGGCGAACAAGTACACGTTTGTTTGGAAAGGGTCAGTAGAGAAGAACCGTGCGAAGTTGCAGTCGAAGATAAAGGTGCTGTTATCCCAGATAGATGATGTGATAGCCCAGGATCAGCATGAGACGGACGATACCGTATCGTTTACGGCGGATCAGTTGGGTGCATGGGCGGAGGAGCTGCGTACCTCTTTGTCCCAAGAGCCGGAAGCGCAGACGAAGGAAGCGAAGCAAGCCCGCAAACATAAAGAGAAGCAGTTAAAGACATTAGAGAAGCACAAAGAGAAGTTAGAAGAATACGATGCGCATCTGGCGACGATGGGGGAGCGTCATTCATACAGCAAGACGGACAAGGATGCGACCTTCATGCGGATGAAAGAAGACGCGATGAACAACGGTCAGACCAAGCCGGGGTACAATCTGCAGATAGGAACGGAGAACCAGTTTATTACGGACTTTGCCATGTACCCGAATCCCACGGACACGTTGACACTTATCCCGTTTATGCAGTCCTACTACGAACGTTACGGCCGTTACCCCGGGGAAGTGTCAGCCGATGCCGGATACGGTAGCGAAGAGAACTACCGATACATGGAGGAACACGGGATTGAGGCGTTTGTCAAGTACAACTACTTTCACAAGGAGCAGCATAAAGCCTTCAGGAAGGACATCTTCCGTCAGGAGAACATGCCGTATGACAAAGAGGGGGACTACTTTGTCTGTCCGAACGGTCAGCACCTGACCAAGATAAAAGAAAGGAGGAGCAAGACGGACAGCGGTTACCAATCACTATTACACATATACGAAGCACAGGACTGCGAAGGCTGTCCCCTGCGAAGTCAATGCACCAAGAAAGAGAAGGGCAACCGGCAGATAAGGGTGAATCACAGGTTACAGGAATACAAACGGCGGGCACGTGAACGGCTCACATCGGAGAGGGGCTTGCTGCACAGAAGCAGGCGGCCGATAGAACCGGAAGCGGTTTTTGGACAGATGAAACAGGACATGCACTACAAACGTTTCCGGCATGTTGGGAAAGACAAGGTCACGATGGACTTTGCATTCTTTGCCATCGCCTTTAATATCAAGAAACTTGCCTGCAAACAGATCAAAAAGGCTGTATAGACCTGTTGGGGGGCATTCTGTACCCTTTTTTACCCCCATAAACGGCATATGAGCCGCCTAATATGCTCATCGGGAGAAATCTTAGCGAAGTTTGTACTTTTTATGCGCTTGTATTAACCTGCTCTATCGTTCGGTTAATCAACAAAACAAGGGTGTGCCAACTTTATTTTGACACACCCTCTTTTTATGCACTATAAAAGAATGTGCTACGTCAAAATAAATACGACACGAGAGACAGACGAGAGACCGTGATTAATTTTGAATAAAAAATCACTTTCCTCTTGCATATATGCAAAAATTTTCGTACCTTTGCACACTTTTTAATTTGGGATAGTATGGCAGACGACAAAAAAGTCATCTTTTCAATGGTTGGACTGAGCAAGAATTTCGGTCCGCAGAGACGGGTGTTGAACAATATCTACCTGAGCTTTTTCTATGGCGCCAAGATAGGCATCATCGGTCTGAACGGAGCCGGTAAGAGTACACTGCTCAAGATCATCGCAGGCATCGAGAAAGAGTATCAGGGCGAAGTAGTTTGGTCGCCGGGCTACAGCGTGGGATACCTGGAGCAGGATCCGAAACTGGACCCGTCGAAAACCGTTCGCGAGGTAGTGCAGGAGGGCGTGCAGCCTGTGATGGACATGCTCAAGGAGTATGACGAGATTAACATGGCTTTCGCCGAGCCGGATGCCGATTTCGACAAGCTGCTGGTGCGTCAGGCGGAGCTGCAGGACAAACTGGATGCCGCCGATGCATGGAACATCGACCAGAAACTTGACCGCGCGATGGACGCCTTGCGCTGCCCTCCCGATGATGCGAGCGTCACCACCCTTTCCGGAGGCGAGCGCCGCCGCGTGGCGTTGTGCCGCTTGCTCTTGCAGCAACCCGACGTGCTGCTCCTCGATGAGCCTACCAACCACCTCGATGCCGAGTCCATCGACTGGCTCGAGCAGCACTTGCAGCAATACGCCGGAACGGTCATCTGTATCACCCACGACCGCTATTTTCTGGATAACGTGGCCGGTTGGATACTGGAACTCGACCGCGGAGAAGGCATCCCATGGAAAGGCAATTACTCCTCGTGGTTAGAGCAGAAAACCACACGCATGGCGCAGGAGGAGAAACAGGCCAGCAAACGCCGCAAGACCTTAGAGCGTGAGCTGGAATGGATACACATGGCCCCCAAAGCCCGCCACGCCAAGCAGAAAGCACGTTTAGAGGCATACGACCGCATGCTGAACGAGGAGCAGAAGTCCAAAGAAGAGAAATTAGAGATCTTCATTCCCAACGGTCCGCGCTTAGGCAACAAAGTGATCAACGCCGAAGGTGTAGCCAAATCGTTTGGCGACAGACTGCTGTTCGAGGATCTCAATTTCATGCTACCACCCAACGGCATTGTGGGAGTCATCGGTCCTAACGGCGCAGGCAAGACGACTTTGTTTAGAATGATTATCGGCAGCGAGAGAGCCGACAAAGGTACATTCTCGGTTGGCGAGACCGTCAAGATAGGTTATGTCGATCAGCAGCACACGGATATTGACCCGAACAAATCGGTTTTCGAGACCATCAGCGGCGGCACAGAGTTCATCCGCGTTGGCGGCAAAGAGATCAATGCCCGCGCGTATCTGAGCCGTTTCAATTTCACAGGCGCCGACCAGGAGAAGAAATGCGGTGTGCTGTCCGGCGGAGAGCGCAACCGTCTGCACCTGGCGCTGACGCTGAAAAGCGAAGCCAATGTGCTGCTGCTGGACGAGCCTACCAACGATATAGACGTGAACACCTTGCGTGCGCTGGAAGAGGGACTGGAGAACTTTGCCGGATGCGCCGTAGTAATCAGCCACGACCGCTGGTTCCTCGACCGTATCTGCACACATATCCTTGCCTACGAGGGCGACGGAAAGGTATTCTGGTTCGAAGGCAGTTATTCGGAATACGAGGAGAACAAGAAAATGCGTTCAGGCGAAGATGCCGAACCCAGACGCGTACGCTACCGCGGGTTAAACGGTTAAGCTGTTAAATTGTTAGCATTATGTACAAGTCTAACGACAAGATGTGCGACCTGATGGCGCACGAAGAAGAAGCAATACAGATTATCAGCCGTTTCGGGCTGAGTATGGGTGTGGGAGAACAAACGATTGACCAGGCATGCCAGACTCACAACGTACACACGCCCACATTTCTGGCAGTGGTGAACTACAAGGTATTCCGCCAGAAAGCTATTCCTGCGGATATTGATCTGGACACCCTGCAGATGTATCTGAAGAACGCACATATCTATTTCCTGGATTTCCGCTTGCCGCGCCTGCGCCGCTCGCTCATCGAAGCGGTCAATCCGTGCGACACTTCCAGCCAGATTCCGATGCTCATTCTCCGCTGCTTCGACGAGTTTGTCAACGAGATACGCACGCATATCGAGCATGAGGACGAGGGAAACTACGAAGAGCACGAACATGACGACCAGCGTATAACGGACAAACTGACCGAGATCAAAAACCTGATTATCAAGTACTACCCGGCGGAAATAGGCAACCTGCATATCAGTTACCCGTTAATCAGCGTCATGAGCGACCTCTGGCACACGGAACAGGATTTCTCCGACCATTGTGCTATCGAGGACGACATTCTCCGTCCGGCTTTGGCAGCTGCACGCAGGTCCAGAGAGAAAATGGCACGCACACGCAAATCTACCTACGATAACAGCGAGGAACTGAGCGATAGAGAGAAAGATGTGCTCGTACAGGTTGTGAAAGGTTTGAGCAACAAGGAGATAGCCGATGTGCTGTGTATATCCACCCACACGGTCATTTCCCACAGGAAGAATATTGCCAGGAAACTGAATATACATTCCACCGCAGGCCTGACAATCTATGCCATCGTAAACAAATTAGTGGATATTGACCGTTTATAGCAACATTGTTAAGGCGAGTTAGTACATATATCAGGCAGCATGGATTGCTGGAGAAAGGCAAACCAGTGCTGGTATGCGTTAGCGGCGGAGCCGACAGCGTGGCGCTGGTAGATGTACTGCTGCGTGGCGGCTACACCTGTATCGCGGCGCACTGCAATTTCCATCTGCGCGGCGAGGAAAGCAACCGTGACGAAGCCTTTGTACGGAGACTGTGCAGCCAACGAAATGTACCGTTGGAAGTGCATGATTTTGACACATCCGGCTATGCGCAAGAGCATGGATTGAGCATTGAGATGGCGGCACGCGAGTTGCGCTACCGGTGGTTCGACAAGGTGGCTTGTGCACATGGATGCCAGGCTATAGCCGTAGCACATCACCAGAACGACCAGGCGGAGACACTCCTGCTCAATCTCCGCCGTGGAACAGGTATTCGCGGATTAGCGGGAATGCGTCCCGTCTCTCCTAACCCGATGTCACCGGAGAGTGTGCCGATAATAAGACCCCTGCTCTGCACTACACGTGATTACATAGAGCACTATCTGCGCGACAAACGCCATATGAATTGGGTGACCGACAGCACAAACAGCGATACCTCTATCACCCGTAACGCCATCCGCCAACAACTGCTTTCGTACTCGAAATCAGAGATTGAGCACATGGCACAAACCGCCGAATACATGCAAGGCTACATTGATATATTGGAGGGTAAAGAGACGCGCGAAGCGGGTCTGGTACGACTTTACGAGAGCCTTCGCGAGTACAACTTCGCCGAAATTGATAAAATCTATGATGCGCTCCTGCGGGGAGAGGGAGGAAAAACATTCACCTCCAAGACACACAAAGCAACCATAAAACACAAAAAACTATGCGTCACTTCGGTATAATAGGTTACCCTCTGGTACAATCCTTTTCCGCCAAATACTTCAACAAGAAGTTTGCCGACGAACAGATTGATGCGGAGTACTCGCTCTATCCTATCGGCAACGGAGACGGACTGACTGCAAATGCCGGCGATGTAAAGCGCCTGATTGACACCCTGGCCGGCATGAATGTAACAATCCCCTTCAAGCAGGAAGTGATTCCTTTTTTAGAGCGGTTAGACGAAACAGCCGAAGCCATCGGAGCCGTGAATGTGATTCACAACCATACCGGCTACAACACCGATTGCTTAGGATTCATCGACTCCATGCGTCCGATGGTACGTCCGTTTGACAGGAAAGTTTTGGTGCTTGGCACAGGAGGAGCGTCCAAAGCCGTTTGCTTCGGGCTCAAGAAATTAGGCATCGCCCCTACCCTGGTCAGCCGCACACCTCAAGAAGGAATGTTGGGATACCGCGAACTGAACAAAGAAGTAATGGCAGAACATACTATTATTGTGAACTGCACGCCGCTGGGTATGTATCCGGACGCAGATGCTTGTCCGGACATCCCGTACGGTTTGGTCACACCGCAGCATTTGCTGTTTGATTGCATCTACAATCCCGAAGAGACATTGTTTCTGCAACGCGGCAAGGCACAAGGCGCAACCATCAAGAACGGAATGGAAATGCTGTACGGCCAAGCGAAAGCCGCATGGAGAATCTGGAACAGTTAATAAGACACAAGATATATGAAAAAGACATTTGGGCTGCTGGTTGCAGCATTGACATTAACCACCACCCTGCAAGCACAAACGCTGCAGGCGGGCGAACCGACGATTGTATATTACAGTCCCAAAACAACTGTGGTACTGGATTTCAGTTATATGGAGGAAATCCACAAACAGGGTATTTATGCCGGATATGCCGAAGAACTGCTGGGCATAGATGAAGTGGTATCAGAAAACAAAACCACCTACACCATTCAGGGCGTACAAATCAACACACGCACAGATGCAGACATGAGCCGTCCGCACAAAATAGTGGCAGAGCCGGGAGTACCTATCCAGTATGTTACCCTCAACGAGAAAAACATCCTTGTCGGCTACAATCTGCCTGCCGCGAACGAGAAAAAGGATACGCGCAACAGACACGCGACTGACGCCTGTTTATCCAATGTTGTTCCGGCTCGCGTTTCGCCGTATGGTGAGGATGTGACAGAGGCCAAATCGATTGCGGCAGAGGCTCAGGCTGTCGCCAAACAGATTTTCCGCATTCGCGAGAGCCGTATGTACCTGTTGAGCGGTGAGGTGGAGCATGCTCCGGCTGACGGCAATGCCATGAAACTGGTGTTGGAAGAACTGAACAGCCAGGAGAAACAGCTGACCGAGTTATTCACCGGAACTATCTCACGTACCACCAAACACAAACGCATAAGTTATCTCCCGATGGCTGAAGACGGCAAGAACTTCCACAGGAAACTATATTTCTCTGCCGATCTTGGTTTCACTACCTCCGAGAACGCGGAAGCCGAAGAAATCGGTGTGACAATCCAGCATACCCGTCCGCAGGTGGCATCCACCCAGGATGAGTCCAAGAACAAGAAGAAAGGCAGCGAACCGTCACAGATTGTTTACAACCTGCCCGGTCAAGGCCAAGTGATGGTGCGCTACAAAGGCGAGACATTAGCCGAGCGTTCTATGCCGCTGGCACAATTCGGTGTAGATGTACCGCTGGCAAGAGATTTGTTCACCGGCAAGACACTGCCCGTAATCCTATTCAATGAAAAAACAGGAAACATAGTGTCTGTCAGCAAAGAATAACCAATAATGAATATTCCTGTGAGAAGGCAATTTATAAGACATATCGCTGTTTGGCTGTGCGTTTTTGGGATGGTACGCCCCTCTACTGCACAGGAACTGAACTGCACTGTGAGTATCAATACCGAGAAGATTGAGGGCTCGAACACACAAGTATTCACTACCCTCAAGACCGCAATTGAGGAATACATGAACCACAGCCGGTGGACGAATATGGCCTATGCCGAACAAGAGAAAATAGAGTGTAGTATGCTGCTGATTGTCAATTCAGTAGCCGACAATATCTATTCCTGCGAGATGACCTTGCAGAGCCGCAGACCTGTTTTTGGCACCACCTACACCACTCCGTTAATCAATTTCGTAGATCCGAACTTCACGTTTGCATATCAGGAGTTCGACAGGCTGGATTACCAGCAGAGCCGGTTCACAACCAACCTCACGGCTATGCTGGCATACTACTGCTATCTGATTATCGGTCATGACCAGGATAGTTTTCAGCGTCTGGGCGGCACGCCTTATTTCCGGATCTGCGAGGAGATTGTCAATACCTGTCAGTCGGCAGGAATGGAAACAGCCGAGCAAAAAGGATGGCAGGCTTTCAACAGCAATCGTAACCGCTATGCGTTGATTAACAACCTGTTGGACGAAGCTTTCCGCAAATACCGTAATTATTACTACGAATACCACCGTCTGGGTCTGGATGAGATGGCAGGCAATGTAGCTAACGGACGTGCGCGCATAGCAGAAGGGATGCCTGTGCTGAAAGAGGCCTACCGTTCACGTCCCGCCACGTATGTCATCAACACCTTTCTGGACGCGAAAGCCGATGAGTTGGCAGATATTTTCAGCCGTGGCACGGACAAAGAGAAGAAAACCGTGTATGAGATACTGACGGATATAGACCCGACACGTCAAGCCACCTACGACAGGATCAATCAATAAATGTTAAAGCATCTTCACATACAAAACTACGCGCTGATTAGCCTGTTGGATATTGATTTCGGCGAAGGCTTCTCCGTGCTAACCGGTGAGACGGGAGCCGGCAAAAGTATCATTCTCGGCGCTCTCGCTTTGGTAATGGGTGCCCGCGCGGACAGCAAAGCAATCACAGACGGAGAGGACAAATGTATCATCGAGGCGGAGTTTGATGAGGCAATCGTTCGACGCGAGCTATACGCTAACGGCAAGAGCCGTTCGTTTGTGGATGACAGTGTTGTGACATTGCAGGAACTGAAAGTACTGGCAAACAGGCTGATTGACATTCACTCGCAGCATGCCAACCTGCTGATAGAGAACGTGGATTTCCAATTAGGCATTGTAGATGCCGTGGCCGGCAACGATAAGTTGCTTACCGACTACAGCGGGAAATATGAGGCATACTTGGCAGCGCAACAGAAACTGAGCGAGCTACAGGCTATGGCGCGCAAGAGCCGTCAGGACGCCGATTACATCCAATACCGCTACAAGCAGTTGGACGAAGCAGACCTGCAATCAGGAGAGTTGGAAGAACTGGAGCAAGAGCAATACACCCTCAGCCATGCAGAGGAAATACGCACAGCTTTGGAAACCGCCGTTTCTGCGCTGACAGGAGAAAACGGCGGTGCGATAGAAGCACTCAGGTCGTGCCGGCTCGACGAGATTGCACAGGACTTGCAAGAACGCATTGAGAGCACGCGCATTGAGTTGCAGGACATAGCCGAAGAAGCCGGGCGCAAACTCAACCACATTGAGATGAATCCAGCACGGCTGGAATGGGTGGAAGAACGAATGGATACGCTGAATACCCTACTCCATAAATTCAGCGCAAAGACGATAGACGAACTGATCAGAGAACGCGACGAGTTGGCAGAGCAAATCAACCGCATGGACAGTTTTGATTTTGACATCGCCCAAGCGGAGAAAGAAGTAGCAGCCTGTCGTGAAGTACTGACCAAAGCCGCTGCCGCGCTCAGTAAAAGCCGCAAGACTGTCGTGCCGCTAATTGGCAAGAGACTGGTAGAGGGGATGAAGCAATTAGGCGTACCGCACGCCAAGATTGAGCTACCTGTCACTCCCACAACTGATTTTACATCTTCCGGTTGCGATGAGGTGCAGATACAGTTTGCCGCCAACCTCAACCAGAGCCTGCGACCGGTGAGCGAAGTAGCCTCCGGAGGTGAGATAAGCCGTTTGATGCTGTGCGTCAAGGCACTGACAGCCTCCACCAAAGGACTGCCTACTATCATCTTCGACGAGATAGACACCGGCGTGAGTGGCGACATAGCTACCCGGATGGCTACTATTATGCGCGGGATGGCTGCTACAAGACAGATTATCGCAATCACCCACCTGCCGCAGATTGCTGCGCTGGGACAAACCCATTACAAAGTATATAAGGCAGATACTGCCACCCGTACGGAAACACATATCAGCCTGCTGAATAACGAAGAACGAATCACCGAGATAGCCTCCATGCTGAGCGGAAAACGTGCCACTGAGGCGGCTGTCATGACGGCTAAGCAGTTGCTGGAGTATAAATCGTAAATGGTAAATGAATAAATCGTACATGACTTTATGTTGCCATTAGCTGAGAGAATGCGTCCGCGGACACTGGACGAATACATAGGTCAGAAACATCTGGTTGGCGAAGGAGCTATCCTGCGTCAGATGATTGAGAGCGGCAATATAGCCAGTTTCATTCTGTGGGGGCCTCCGGGCGTAGGAAAAACAACGCTGGCGCGTATTATAGCCCATCGGTTGCAGCGGCCGTTCTATACCCTGAGTGCTGTTACCAGCGGAGTCAAAGAGGTGCGCGACGTGATTGACAAAGCCAAACGTACGGCGGCAATGAACAGCGGTTTGTTCACTCCGTCGGACAGCAGAAGTCCTATTCTCTTTATTGACGAGATACACCGCTTCTCCAAATCGCAACAGGACAGCCTGCTCGGAGCTGTAGAAGAAGGGATCATCACCCTCATCGGCGCCACAACGGAGAATCCTTCGTTCGAAGTCATCACGCCGCTGTTGAGCCGGTGTCAAGTGTACGTGTTGAAATCACTGGAGAAAGCCGATTTGCTGGAACTATTGAATCGCACGCTGACACAGGACGAATATATCCGGACGCTCGGCATGGAGGTCAAGGAGACGGAAGATATCCTGAGATATAGCGGAGGAGACGCACGTAAGTTGCTCAATATCATTGAACTGGTCAGCAATAGTGGTGTCAAAGTGATTGACAACGGGACAGTTACCAAGCAGCTGCAACAGAATCCGGTAGCCTACGACAAGGACGGAGAGATGCACTATGACATCATCTCCGCTTATATCAAATCCATCCGCGGAAGTGACCCGGACGCGGCCATCTACTGGCTGGCACGCATGATTGAGGGCGGCGAGGACCCGAAATTTATTGCACGCAGGCTCGTAATATCAGCGAGCGAAGATATTGGTCTGGCTAATCCCAATGCCATGCTCATAGCCAATGCGTGCTTTGACATATTGACTAAAATCGGATGGCCGGAAGGGCGTATTCCGCTGGCGGAAGCAACAATCTATCTTGCTACAAGTCCGAAGAGCAACTCAGGTATTCTGGCTATCGACGAGGCGCTTCGCAAAGTGCGTGAGACAGGTAATCTGCCGGTGCCTTTACACCTGAGAAACGCTCCTACCCAATTAATGAAAGAACTCGGCTATTCCGACGGTTACAAATACGCACACGACTACCCCAACCATTTCGTCAAACAGCAGTTTATGCCGGACGAATTGCAGGGAACGACTTTCTGGCAGGCACAAGGTAGCCCGCAAGAACAGAAACTGGCCGAATGGATGAAGAAACTATGGGGAGGGAAATAACAGTAACTGACGAATGGCAGGAATGTACATACATATACCGTTTTGCAAAAGGCGTTGCCTGTACTGCGATTTTTTCTCCACAACCCAGTTGCACAGACGGCAGGAATACGTGGAAGCAGTGTTGCAGGAGATAGCCGAACGCAAAGATGAAGCCGGCGAACCGATACATACTATTTATGTAGGAGGTGGCACCCCCAGCCAACTGGACAGCATAGATATCTTTCGCATTCTGCGCACCATTGGCACAAACAATGCCGAGGAGGTGACGATGGAGGTCAACCCGGCGGATGTGACTGTGAAATATTTGCGAGAACTGAGACAATGCGGTGTAAACAGATTGTCTGTTGGCGTGCAATCGTTCAAAGATGAACTGCTGCAGCAAATCGGTCGCCGACACAACGGCATACAAGCTATCAACGCTGTTCATGGGGCACAGGAAGCGGGATTTGACAATATTTCCATCGACCTCATGTACGCCCTGCCACAACAGACCCAAACACTATGGAAATCAGATATAGAACTGGCATTACGACTGGGGGTGCAACATATATCGTCATACGGCCTCATGTACGAGGAGGGCACTCAACTGACCCGTATGAGGGACAAAGGAGAATTGACACCTGTTGACGAAAATACTGAAAACGAAATGTACGATTACCTCTGCAAGCGGCTGAATCAAGCAGGTTTTGAGCATTACGAGGTCAGCAATTTTGCGTTGCCGGGCAGGGAGGCGAAACACAACAGCAACTATTGGAATCACACGCCATATATAGGAATAGGCGCAGGTGCGCATAGTTTTAGCGGCAATGTCCGCAGTTGGAATCCCGATAGTATAGACACCTATATTCGCGGAATAATGGCACACTCTTTGCATCGGGAACGAGAGACGCTCAGTGCAAATGACATCTACAATGAGCAAATCATGCTTGGTCTGCGTACCAACCGCGGCATAGAGGAGTCGCTAATCAGCAGACGTTGCTCTGACGTTGCGTTGCTCCTGCAAAGAGACCGGTTGCTGTCACGCACGGACGACGGACGGCTGGTAGCTACGCAAAAAGGTCTGCATGTGCTCAACCTGATTATTGAAAAGCTGATGATAGATGAATAAAACATATATACTATGAATACAAAACCGTGGTACAAAACTTTTTTCCTGTGGTTCTGGGGGCTCTTTTTCGCCGGAATCATTACTGCATTTCTGGCTATTTGGCTAATTGCAGAAGGCGCATTGGGATACTTGCCCCCGCTGGAGGAGTTGCAAAACCCGAAAAACAATTTCGCAAGCGAGATTATGACATCGGATATGCAGTCGCTGGGACGATATTATCGCTATGAGAACCGCGTAGGTGTACATTATACAGACCTCTCGCCGCAACTGATTGACGCACTGATTGCTACCGAGGACACTCGTTTCTACAGACATACGGGAGTGGATTTCAAATCCATGTTGCGTGCTATATTGAAACTTGGACGCGCAGGTGGTGGTAGTACGCTAACCCAGCAGTTGGCTAAACAACTATGGTCGCCGCGCGCCAACAATATCTTTGAGCGTGCATTGCAGAAACCTATCGAATGGGTCATTGCCACCAAACTGGAGCGGCTTTATTCGAAGGACGAAATCTTGCTGATGTACCTCAACCAGTTTGATTTCCTATACAACGCTGTAGGCATCAACACAGCGGCACAGGTCTATTTCTCCACGACCCCGAAAGACCTGAAACTGGAGCAGGCTGCAATGCTTGTGGGAATGTGCAAGAACCCGTCACTATACAATCCCATCCGTCATCCGCAACGTGCCACCAACCGTCGCAACACAGTACTCAGCCAAATGGCCAAATACGGATATATAGACGAAGCTACACGAGACTCGGTAGCCGCATTGCCGCTGGAGACACATTACCGCTCGGTTGATCACAAACAAGGCCCGGCACCCTATTTCCGCGAATATCTGCGCTGTGTACTGACCGCCAAAGAGCCTAAAGAGAGTGACTACTCCGAGTGGAACAAACAGCAATACCGCATTGACCTCAAACAGTGGGAGGATAATCCGCTATACGGTTTTATTGAGAAAAACCGCAAACCGGACGGCAGCAAATACGATCTGTATCAAGACGGTCTGCGCATCTATACAACGATTGATTCGCGGATGCAACGCTATGCTGAGGAAGCAGTGAACGAACATATGCGTGACCAGCAAAAGAGTTTCTTCCGCGAACTCAAATCCAAAAAAACAGCCCCCTTCTCCGTGGATTTGACGCAGGAAGAGGTGGACGGCATTATGAATCGGTCTATCCGTCAGACAGACCGCTACCGCGCGTTGAAAAGAGCCGGAATGAGCAACGACTCCATTATGGCTGTTTTCCGCAAACCCGTTGAAATGCAGATCTTCACTTATGAAGGAAGCGGTTTGATTGATACTGTAATGTCTCCCTACGACTCCATTCGTTGGCAGAAGAGCTACCTGCGTTGCGGATTTATGTCGATAGATCCGCACACGGGGCATGTGAAAGCATACGTTGGAGGACCTGATTTCGCGCATTTCCAGTATGACATGGCTACCAAAGGTCGTCGCCAGGTAGGTTCGACGGTTAAGCCGTACCTATATACGCTGGCTATGGACGAGGGTATGTGGCCTTGCGAGACAACAATCAACGAGCCGATTACGCTGATTGACGGCAACGGCGAAGAATGGACACCACGCGACACACACGACAAGAACCAGGGAGACACCGTTACGCTGACATGGGGATTACAATACTCCAGTAACTGGATTTCCGCCTATCTAATGTCAATGTTTACACCTGAACAGTTGGTCAAGATGATGCGCTCGTTCGGTATTCAAGGACAACTGGATCCTGTTATTTCGCTCTGTCTCGGTCCGTGTGAAGTGAGCGTGGAGGAAATGGTGGATGCCTATACCACTTTTGCAAACAAGGGTATCCGTACCGAGCCTCTCTACGTGACACGCATTGAGGACAACAACGGCAATGTAATCCGTACTTTTGCACCGCGCACGCATGAGATTATCAGCGAGACTACTGCCTACAAGATGATTTATATGTTACGTGCCGTCATGGATCACGGTACAGGAGTACGTGTCCGCTTCAAATACGGCATTAAATCACCGATGGGCGGCAAAACAGGTACTACCAACAACAACTCCGACGGATGGTTTATGTGCTTCACGCCTTCGCTGGTCAACGGTGCCTGGGTGGGCGGCGAAGACCGTGCAATCCATTTTGACAACTTGGCGGAAGGGCAAGGTGCATCCATGGCACTGCCTATTAGTGCTATCTATTGGCAGAAGATTTATGCTGACCCCGATTTGGGATACTCGCCTGAGGAAGAATTTGATGTTCCCGCATGGTTTGACCCGGAGGAAGGTTGTAAGTAAATTGAAGGTGAAAGGTGAAAGTTCGTAGATACATAGCGACCCTTGTACTTTGTACATTGTCCCTTTGTACATTCAGTCAGATGAATACCGACCGCATTACAGCAATCGGTAGGAACGCTTTGTATTTTGAGGACTACGTGCTGTCAATCCAGTATTTCAATCAGGTCATCCGCCTCAAACCGTACCTGAGTGAGCCATACCTCTACCGCGCCATAGCCAAGATTCAGTTGGAGGATTATCAGGGAGCACTACGTGATTGCAACGCAGCCATCGAGCGTAATCCGTTTGCACCGAGCGAGTATTACACACGCGGTTATATCTATCGTCAGTTGGGTAAGCCGGAGTTGGCGGAGCAGGATTATAGCGAGGCGCTGCGATTCTCGCCGGAAAACCGTACCTATATGTTACTGCGCGCAGACACGCGTGCGTCTCTCAAACGCTATGATGAGGCGCTGGCGGATTTGGATATGATGCTCAGCCGCGAGCCGCAGTCATCTTCGTTGTGGAGTGAGAGAGGACACGTGTGTATTCTCAGTCGTGACACGCTGGCAGCACTAACTGCTTTTGAAAACGCAGCCCGGTACGACAAGTTCAATCCTGCTGTCTGGTCGGCGTTGGGTGTAACCAACCTCATGCTCAATCGCGAAGATGAGGCATACGTCCAACTCACTCAAGCCATCAATCTGGGATCCAAATGGGCCGGCGATTATCTCAATCGCGGACTGATTCACTACCACCGCCACAACTACCGCGGCGCACTCTCCGACTACGACAAAGCCGTCAGTATAGCACCCAATGACGCGCAGTGTTATTACAACCGCGGCGTCATGCGTCAGGAAGTAGGTGATTACAACCGCGCTTTGGAGGATATTGGAAAAGCGATACGTCTGGAGCCGGAGCGTACGGAGATGCGTTACCAACGGGCAATAGTGGAGATGCATTTGCGTCAATGGAACAATGTCATCAGCGACATGGACACCATGATTGCACGCTACCCTTATTTCCTGCCTGCTTATTATATGGCGGCACAGGCCAAGACAGAGCTGGGTGATACTAAAGGTGCCTACCGTTACCGTCATCGCGCAAAGGAACTGGAAGACAACAAAGAGCAAATCCAGGTTCAGCAAAGCCAGCCGAATACAGACATACAGATTGCCGAAGCCCAACCTCGCAAGAAAGACAACCGCAAGGAGTTCTCCGCTTCTGCCGCACAAAACCAACCGGAGCCTACCGAGGAGGAACAGAAATACAACTCGCTCACGCGCGGAGCAGTCCAGAAACGTTATCAGGACGTTGTCAATGAGCCGAATATCGTGCTGAGTTATTATGGTCAGGACCAACGGCTCAGACGCACCAACTATTACCACCTAATCGTTGACCGGCTCAACCGCACCCAGCAACTGCCTGCTGCGCTCCGGTTTACCAATCAGGAGACCGCTCTGACGGCAGAGATGGTAGATTTCCACTTCACCGAAATTGCCAGACTGTCACAGCAGATAGATCTGGCTCCGAATGCCATTCTCTATTTCTCACGTGCCATCGAGTTCGCAATTGTGCAGGACTACAATAGTGCCATCGACGATTGTACACGCGCGGTAAATATGGTAGTTAGTGGCGAGCTGGAAGCGGTTATCTGTTTTTGCCGTGCCAACTGGCGGTACCGGTTGCTGGAATACCAGCACTCAACAGGCGAACAGGAAACCACGTCACCGATGGATTACAATGTCATGCTGCGCGACTACGACCAGGTGTTGCGTCTGCAGCCGGATTTCAGCTTTGCACTGTACAACAAAGCCAATATACTCTGCACCCAACGCGAATGGAAAGACGCAATCAATTGCTACACACGCGCTATTGAGATTGACGGAGACTTTGCCGAAGCGTATTTCAACCGCGGACTCACCTATATCTATATCGGAGAGAACGAGAAAGGGCTGGACGACCTCAGCAAAGCTGGAGAATTAGGTATCTATCAGGCGTATAACATGATCAGCCGGTTTAAATAATGGAGAATGGACGAATGTCACATAGTATTATTCCTTGGTTAAAAGCGTGGCTCTTAGCCTTGCTACTTTCGCCTTTAGCCTTTAGCCTTTCGCCATTACAAGCTCAGCTTCTATATGAGATTAGTGGCAATGGCAGTAAACAGAAATCCTATCTGCTGGCTACCAATCGGCTGGTGGATATGCAGTTTCTGGACACCATTCCAAACGTATTCAAATGTTTCAGCAAATGCAATAAAGTGGTGACGGAGTTTGCTATGCAAGACTATGAAGCCATAGCAGCGCTGCGCAAGGCGGCAATACTGCCTGACTCTATCAAGTTATCCAATTTCTATACTCCTGAGGAATATCGGTTCATCGACAACTGCCTGCTTATTAATCTGGGAATGGGGCTGGACAAACTCTGCCGCATGAAGCCTTCCTACCTCACGGAAATGTACCGCAACGAACTGATGAAACAATGGCTCGGCTACAACGAGCAACGCTCGATGGAGAATTTCTTCGAGACTGTAGCAGCAGAACGCAATATTCCTGTTTACGGTCTTGACAATATTGGCGAGACCATGTATATGCTCTTCGACCGCGAGCCGTTCCACTGGCAGTGCAAGGAACTGCTGAAGGCAACAGAATATCCCGAGAACGAGGTCAAACAGGAGCGCACTATCAAAGCACTGTATCTCAACGGTCTGCTCGCCGATATAGCGTTTCAGGTATCGGGACCGGACAACAACACCACTCTATCCTATTCGGATTATCAAGTCTATTGCGCGCGCAACCGGCAGTGGACCAAGCGTCTCAAGCCATACCTTGCACAGGGTTCGTGTTTCATCACCCTCAATGCTATTTATCTGGGAGGCGACAACGGGCTCATCCAACTGTTGCGTTCTGACGGCTACCGCGTCCGCCCTGTTAACCGAGGTATCAAAATTAAAAATTAAGCAATACGAATGAATAAGAAAATACTTCTTCTCCTTGCCATTTTCACCTTTCAGTTTTCCATTTCCTACGCTATCGGTGTAGATGAACTGGCGGACTCGCTGACAGCACTCACGGGTTTCTCAAGGGCTTGGTGTCCGCCGGTCAAGATCAAGAGCCTGCGTGTCAACGGCAACAATATTTCCATTCAGACCAACAATATTCTCAGCGGAGTCAGATGGACCAAGGAGGAGGTTAACCGCTACAATCTCAAAGTGAGTCAGTGGGTGCTGGGCAACAACCAAGGCAAAGTAACCATCTACACCAACCGACAGCCGATTAACGAACTGATTACTGATTGCGCACGTGGTGTACACACTGGCAGAAAAATGAAAGACCTCAGCAGCCGTAATATTGCGCTGTGGCCTTCACACGGTTTGTATTACAACACCGGACGGGACGAATGGATCTGGCAGCGCGCTACGCTATGGACAACTGTGGAAGACCTCTATAGTCAGGAGTACATGCGCCTGCTGCGTCCGATGTTAGAGAACGCGGGAGCTACCACCTTTATGCCCCGTCCCGGCCTGGAACACGGCGAGACAGGACAGTCGGGGATGCCCCGCTGGACAGAAGGAGCACGCTATTGGATAGAGAGCCAGGGAGCTGACAGTTCGCTGTGGTATCTGTATGATGGCGACCATTACAAGGATGATATGAAAAGCCGTTGTATGTGGGTTAATTCACTTACGGAGCCGATTGACCTCTGCCTTGCGCTCCATACCGACGGTGCCGACAGCGGCGACGACTCCACCATCGTAGGCACACTGTGTATCTACACGCCTTTCGATGACGAAGGCAACCGCACGCTCCGCGACGGACGCAATCGGCAGAAGGTGAACCGTAACCTTGCTGACTGGATACAGACACAAGTAACCTCCGACCTCAGACACTTAGCCCCCGAGTGGACGCGGCGGCAGTTGATGGAAGCCAACTATTGTGAGAGTCGTGTGCCCGTGGTGCCGAGTGTGCTGCTTGAACTCGTCAGCCACAAAAACATGGCTGACATGCGTTACGGACTCGATCCGAAATTCCGTTTTGCCGCCGCACGAGCTATCTACAAAGGTATTCTCCGCTACCTCAACGGACCGTCTGCTGTTGTTCAGCCGCTACCGGTTAGCGAGATGCAGATTGACACGGATTTTGTCCTACGCTGGATTCCTGCCATGGATTCAATCGAGCCGTCCGCCAAGCCGAGTTATTATATGGTGTATATCCGCGAGAATGACGGCGAATGGGATGTGCAGCTGGTTAACAAGCCTCTTCTCGCTCTCAACCCGAAGCAGGGAGTGCGTTACGACTGCTATGTGGTTGCTGGCAACGACGGTGGTTTGAGTATGCCAAGCCCCACGCTGAGTGCTTATCTCAGCGAACGCGAAGATGCGCCTGTGGCGCTTATCATCGACGCTTTTGATGACACCTATGGACCGGAATGGTTTGCTGATTCTACATATGCAGGTATAGTGCCTGGCACTTATGCCTGCGAGGATCGGTTCTCATGCGCATATATAGGCGAGCAGTGGGATTTCAGTCGTGCCAGCCAGTGGCTCAACGATGACAACTGCGGCTGGGGATCCTGCTACCGCGACCATGCAGGTCTGTTCACGATCGGCAACACACGCGATTACGCCGTGCTGCATGGCATAGCCCTCCGCAAAATGCGCATCAGCTATGTTTCCTCCACCGCCGGCTACCTTCGCCATTCGCCCATTCGCCATTCGCCATTAAAATTCGCCTTTATCGACTACATCGCCGGACGCCAACGGATGCCTGTTGACTCTACGATGCAGTTATTTTTGAGTGATTATCTGGCTGAGGGAGGCAGACTGCTGCTCAGTTCGGATCATCTCTGCAACATCAATCCTCAATGGTTGGCAGACAACCTCCATGTGCGCTATTATGCCGCAAGAGCCACACGTTCGGGCAGAATACGCAGCCCCTTCCATCGCCTCTCGCTGCTGCAGATGCAGCCTAACGGGGAACAACTTTTCACACCTGCGCCGCAGGCTCTGATGCCTGTTGGCGAAGGAGCACGCTCACTGGCTTCCTACGAGGACATGCGCTGCCCCGCCGCCATCGGCTATACCCACTCTGCCGACACTGCCCAAGTGCCAAATGCCCAAATGGTAAATGCCAGGACTCTGGTCTATGGCTTCCCGTTGGAGGCTGCCATTGACTTTGATCCGCTCTACCGCCGATCCGTCAAATGGCTACTGACCGACAGGGAGACATTCCGATAACATAGCCAACATCGCCAACATAGCCAACATCGCTAAGTTCGCCAACATTGCTAAGTTCGCCAAGTTCGCCAAGATTGCCAACTTGGTCATGCAATTTTTTCTGTCTGATGCCCCCTTGACTGTCCTTCCACCCGCAATACGCCCCGAATGAATCGTTAGTGATTAGTTAGAGATTCCTTAGTGGTTTGTTGGTGATTGCACTTATCATGTCCTTATCATATCCTATGAGAATAGAGGGTATTATCATGGAAAAATACGCATTTATGCGCTTTTTTTTGTGTATGTCCGAAAAAAGCAGTACCTTTGCATGCTAATTTGAACAACTATGGGAAAGAAGAAAAACCTACCGCTGCTTGAAAACGTGGAAATAACCGGCGTAGCCGCTGAAGGAAAAGCTCTGGCGAAAGTTAAGGAGCCCACCACCTCCCTGCAAGGAGGGGAGAATGGCGGAAGCAACGGCATGGTTGTTTTTGTGCCGAACTGCGTGCCCGGCGACATCGTGGATTTGCAGGTGACCAAGAAAAAACACTCGTTCATGGAGGCACGCGTGGTGAGAATCGTGAAGCCGTCTCCCGTCCGCTGCGAGCCGCGGTGCAAGCATTTCAGCGTTTGCGGAGGATGCAAATGGCAGATACTCCCCTACTCCGAACAACTCAGATACAAACAGCAACAGGTCATTGACAACCTCGCCCGCATCGGCAAGATTGAACTGCCGGAGATCAGTCCCATAATCGGCAGCAAGCATATGTATGAATACCGCAACAAACTGGAGTTCAGCTGCTCGGACCGCAAATGGGAGCAAACTCCGCCGGCAAAAGATGCGGAGAGGGAGCCGGGTATCGGTTTCCATATCCCGGGCGCGTTTGACAAAGTGCTGGATATCGAGGAGTGCCACCTCATGCCCGGGATCAACAATCGTATCCGCAACGGCATCCGCGCCTATGCACGGAACTACGGACTGACTTTCTACAACGAACATACCCACGAGGGATTGCTGCGCACACTCATCCTACGCAACAACCACAAAGGCGAGCTGATGCTCATCGTGGTCTTCGGGGAAAAAATAGAAAGTAACAATTCAAAAGTCGAAAGTCTGCTGCAATACCTGCACACAGAGTTCCCTGAAATAGTGTCTCTGCTATACGTTGAAAACCTCAAATACAACGACACGATAGGCGATCAGGAAGTGAAAGTCTATTTTGGAGCAGACCATATTTTCGAGGAGATGGAGGGTTTGCGCTTCAAAGTGGGACCCAAGTCGTTTTACCAGACCAACACCGAACAAGCGTACGAGCTATACAAAGTGGCACGCGATTTTGCGGCACTCACAGGCGGTGAATTGGTGTACGACCTCTACACCGGCACGGGTACGATTGCCAATTTTGTGGCGCGGAAGGCACGCAGGGTTATTGGTATAGAGTACGTGCCGGAGGCTATCGAGGACGCCAAGATCAATTCCGAAATCAACGGCATCAACAACACACTGTTCTTCGCTGGAGACATGAAGGATATCTTGAACAACGATTTTGTTGCACGCTACGGACGCCCGGATGTAATCATCACTGATCCGCCGCGTGCCGGAATGCACGAAGATGTTGTGGATGTTATACTCAACGCCGAGCCTGAACGCATTGTTTATGTGAGTTGTAATCCCGCCACGCAGGCCCGTGACTTGCAGCTGCTGGACAAAAAATACCGCGTGACCAAAGTGCAACCCGTGGATATGTTCCCTCACACCCAGCACGTGGAAAATGTGGTACAGCTGGAACTGAAAGGTGAAAAATAGATTATGTGTACATTGTTGATACTATTGAACGTCTTTTTCGTCTCGTTTGCCGACAAACCGCTGGATGCGACACCGGCTCTCTCGGAAAGAGCAATCGGGCAACGACAGAAATGGAATATTCCTACCGACCAACTGGATTATCCCGTTAGCACGGTATATTTAGACAGCCTGCGCACAAAGGGTGCGAGGATTTTTCATACCAGCCGATGGATGAACGGAGCTACGGTAGAAATGAGCGACTCTCTGGCCACCGAAGTAGGAAAACTTGATTTTGTGGCAGACATTGAGACCACTCGCGATGAGAGCTCGCCGCGTCCGTTTTGGACACCCGAACGCCGCCGGATAGCCCAAACTCAAACTATCCAGATCAATCCCGCAATCGACCAGACCGCAGAACAACTGAAACTATACAACCTCACGCCCCTTCACCAAGCCGGTTTTGAGGGACAAGGCATTGTTATGGCTGTTTGCGACGGAGGCTTTTACAACGCCAACACCTTGGATTGTTTCCGTCAGGAAGAACTCGAACTCGGGCATTTTGACTTCACCGACGATAGGGATGATTTCTATGGCTCCACAGGCACGCACGGCACAGAGTGTCTGAGTGCCATCTCCGGAATAGCCGTCGGATACAAAGGCGCTGCCACAAAAGCACAGTACTACCTCATGCGTTCGGAGGAGAATGATACCGAATCACCTAAGGAAATGTACAACCTGATTGCAGCACTGGAGACAGCCGACTCGCTGGGAGTGAATGTGTTCTCCGTCTCGCTGGGATATTTTGTGTTCGACAATAGTGATTGGGATTTTACCTACAGTGACCTCAACGGCAGGACAGCATGCGTTAGCCGTGCCGCCACTATCGCTGCGCGCAAAGGGATGTTGGTATGTGTAGCCGCCGGCAACGAGGGGCAGGACGCGTGGCATTATATAGACACACCCGCTGACGCGGATAGTATTCTCGCCGTAGGAGCCGTAGGCATCGACAGCATCATAGCCGCTTTCTCCAGCTACGGACCGGCAGCCGACGGACGAGTCAAACCGGAAGTCTGCGCCGTAGGCTCACGTAGTGTGCTGATTTCGCCTCAGGGAACAATCATCCGTTCCAACGGTACCAGTTTTGCTACTCCGCTTATGGCTGGTATGGCTGCCTCATTATGGTCCGCATTGCCGGACGAAAACGCTATGCAGATACGCGAACGCATTATCCGTTCCGCCGACCGATACAACCGGCCGGATGATCAGTACGGCTATGGCATTCCCGATGCATGGAAAGCCTATACCAGATCCCCTGAGAGCATAGAGAACATACCCGGCATGTCCGACGGACACGACAAGTGCACAAAAATACTCCGCGGCGAGCAGATATTCATTCTTCGACACGGACACGTATATAATCTGGCAGGTCAGCGCATACAATAGAAAAAGAGCAAGCTGACTACATCGCACCGCTACAACCTCCTACCCTTGCTCCGGTCAAGGCCTGGGGGAGTTCAGAGGGAGCTGGTCGTATAGGACTTGCTCTATGATTCTTAAAAACGGCTGCAAAGGTACTGCTTTTTTTTGACATACGCAAATAAATTCGCAAAAAAGTGCTTGAAAACTTCATTATAGAACGAATCAAGGCTGAACTTCCCTTTGAACCCAATGCCGAGAAAGAGGGGCTGTTCAAGGCACTCGGCTCTTTTCTTGTGAGCCGTAGCCCGCGCAAGGCTTTTATCCTGCGCGGCTATGCCGGCACTGGCAAAACCAGTGTCGTCAGTGCTCTGGTCAATGCCCTGCATGCACTCAAACAACCCTGCGTGCTGCTTGCCCCTACTGGCCGTGCGGCCAAGGTATTGAGCCGCTATTCGGGTTTTCCCGCCTACACTATTCACAAGTTTATTTACCGCCAGACACAATTGGGTCGTGAGGCATTCACACTGAGCGACAACATCCGTCGCAACACCCTCTTTATCGTAGATGAAGCTTCTATGCTGAGCGGCAACCGCGATAACGGGGCTTTCGGCAGCGGCTGTCTGCTGGACGATTTGGTACAATACGTCTATAACGACACCGGCTGCAGCCTGCTGCTCCTGGGTGATAATGCGCAGCTGCCACCCGTAGGCAACACAGAAAGTCCCGCGTTGGACGCGGATTTCATGACAGGTTACGGACTGGAGATATATGCCTTCCGGCTGCACGAAGTGGCACGTCAGGCCTTGGACTCCGGCATACTAAGCAACGCTACACATTTGCGACAAATGTTGGAGGAAGATCCCATACCCGACGGCAAGCAGTTAATACTGAATCCGGACGGCAAGGATGTGGTCAAACTGAACGGCGAAGAGGTAATCGAACAAATGGAAGACAGCTGGCGGAACGTAGGCGGCGAGGAGACACTGATCATCACCCGTAGCAATAAAATGGCCAACCTGTATAACCAAGCCGTGCGCGCCCGTGTGTTATGGAAAGAGGACGAACTTAGCAACGGTGATCGTATCATGGTGACCCGTAACAACTATTTCTGGACAGAAGAGTACGAGAATCTGGAGTTTCTCGCGAACGGAGATATGTTAGAGATAGAGCGTCTATATAACCACCATGAGATGTATGGTTATCGTTTTGCACAAGCTTCGCTTCGCTCCGTGGACTACGACTGGGAGATAGATGCGTTGGTATGGCTGGACACCCTGACCACCGAATCGCCGGAAGCCAATTACAAGATGCAGAAAGAGCTCTTTGCACGCGTAGCAGAAGATTACCCGGAGATAAAGAACCGGCAGGAGTTGGTAAAGAAGATATTCGCCTCGCCCTACTACAATGCCCTGCAGATTCGCTGGGCGTATGCAGTGACTTGTCACAAAGCGCAAGGCGGACAATGGAAACACGTATATATTGACACTTCGGCGGTCTATGAAGACGCGGCGCGTATGGCAGACGGGCGTGAACGACGCGAGTACCTGAGATGGCTCTACACTGCCACCACACGCGCGAGTGAGCGCGTGTACCTGTTGAGATAGGTAATCAAGATAAGGCGTTTTTCTCAAAAAAAACGAAAAATAATACCTTTGCCCTTGCATATGTGCGATTTTTTTAGTAATTTTGCACAGTCGTTTAGGTGTGGTATGCACCCACGGCTACTTGATAATATAAATAGACAAACAATCTAATTATTTAACACAATGAGAACCAACTACTTACGCGCGTTAGGCATCGTGGTGATTGTCGGTATTATGCTGACCGGATGTCATGCGGACGTGGATTTGAACAATGTGGACACTACGAGCGAGGTGTCGATGGATCTACAGTTACCTGTAGGTTCATTCAAAGTCACATTGGGCGATTTACTAAAAACGGACACCATTCCGGACATGTATTACGACTCTGTGGACAACAAGGGTGTACTGACCTTCAAGAAATCCATTAACCCTGTTACCAAAAGCTACCACCAGGTAGATTTGAGCGAACATATATCGAACGGCAGTTTCTCTCTGCTGATAAAGGACAAAATAGCCGCATTGATGGACGATCCAAGCATTGACCCGCTTGTGAAGACCTATTTTGAGACAACCGGTAGTGTGCAGGCTATTGGTGGTTCATTGGAGTTGAATTTTGATTTTCCGATGACATTGGAACTCAACGGCATCAACGACAATACCAGTTCAGAGCGTTTGGATAGCGCGCAGATAGAGCGTGCCAATTTCGTGTCACAAATAAGTCGCAGAGATATGGATCAACTCAAATGGGAATGGGTGAAATCCATCACCATGGATTTGGGAGACAATATCTACCGCAAGGAACACATACTGACTATTTATGACCGTGATGACAGTAAGTTTGATAGTATCAACGACTACAACACTGAACTGCCACTTCTGATTCAGAGTTTCACCCTCTGCCTGATGAACAATCCCAAAGGCAAACCGGGCAAGAACAATGTGCTGAACGAATGTGAGTTCAGAATATATATATCTATTGAGATACCTGAGAACGAGAGTGTGACGCTGAGTGACAACTCGGCATTCGTGTACAACCTGAATGTACAGTTTATCGACTATAAGGCTATCTGGGGTATGTACAACCCGTCCAATCAGATGCGGGATGCAGACTCGATAGACATGAGTGATACATGGAATTCCATGCAGATATTGTCGAACGCGAAAATGCCGTTTGCCTCCCCGAAGATTGACCTGAGTTTCACTACCGCATTGGCCGGTGCCATCGAACTGAAAGGCGACTACCTCTACTCTAAGGACATAGATGGTATCAAACATTATGCTCTTTTCAATAACAATAAGGAGTTCAAGCTGGGCTATGAAGAAGGCGAGTATCTGGATCCGTACACCAGCAAAATAGGCGAGACCAAGACCATGGAGATGCATTTTGACAACACTCCTGCCAAAGGCGAGATTAACCGTCTATTTGAAAAAACGCCCTACAGCATGTACTATATGTTCGGCTTTGCATTCGATGAGAGTAAGACTCCTCAGATACGTATTCTGCCATCGACCAGCATTTCGCTACAAGGCACTATCACGCTGCCGATGATTTTCAACGAGGGTGTGCAACTGCAATATACGGACACGTTGCGTGATGTATCGCTCTCACAATACTCTATAGACTCGCTACTGGGCGAGAACAGCGCAGTGAAAGTGGACAGTCTGAAATCGACCACCAACGTGAATGCGGTGATAAATGTGGATAACTATCTGCCCTTCGATGTGAAGGCCGTACTGCGATTCCTGGATGATGAAGACAATGTCATCTATGACCCGGAGACGGGCAAAGAGATGATGCTGACAGAGAACGACACTATTCACTTGAAAGCTCCTGATTTCTCGCAAGACGCACAGGGCAATTGGGTAGCGACTCCCAATCCCGACAACCTGATAACGGCATCGCTTACCAAAGCCAAACTGGACAATTTCTCTAACATCAAATCTATAGTTTTCCTGCTCATAGTGGATGATGAGTCGTTGCAGTCAACATACGAGCAGGGTAATTTCAATGTGAAGATAGAGAAAGATGCAGCGATAGCAATAAAGATTGGTTTGACAGCTCAACTGGATGCCGTGCTGCATTTTGAGACACAAAACAATAAATAAGGAGGGTTGAGTCATGAAACGTTTTAGCAAATTCATCATAGCAGCCCTGCTGGGTGCTATCACTCTTGGAGTCAACGCACAACAAGTTACCACGCTCTATTTCCTGGAAAACGCACCAATGCGGCATACCATCAACCCTGCTTTCCAACCGGTGAGCAACGGTTATCTGAACTTCAGCCCCATAGGTTGGACCAACATGACGTTTGGTAATAACTCGTTTACCATGAATGACATGATGTTCACCTACACGGATCCGGAAACAGGTACGAAGTCAACCATTACCCCTCTCCACCCATACGCCGACAAACAGGCGTTTCTCAACACAGTACGTAGCATGACACTTATCAATGGTGGTGCCATGTTCAGCTTCGTGAACTTCGGTTTCCGATATAAAGAGGCAGGTTATATCAACATAGGTATCAACGAACGTATCGATGGGGGTGTCTCTGTGCCCAAATCAATGTTCGAGTTTCTGATTGGCGATGCATCGAACCTAACTGGTTCTAACGCTTTCGGCCTATCCGGATTAGGTGTCAACTCAACTGTTTATACTGAGATCGGAGGCGGATACAGCCATCGGATAAACGAACAATGGACAGTCGGTGGTAAAGTAAAATTCCTGTTAGGAACCGTCTCGTTGGGTTTCAATGCCAGAAACCTGAACATCGCCTCCTCTATCGAGCAATGGAAACTGAAGGGCTCGTTGGCCATGACCGTAGCCGGTCCTATCAATTACGACGCGCTACCTATCAAGGATTCTAACACCGTGTATGACCTGATCAACACGCTTGAGGGGGACAATCAGAGTGAATCGGGTGAGCAGTTCAGCATTGACAAACTCATTGATACAAAAAACATCCCCGCTCTACTCAAGCCAAGCGGTTACGGAGCTGCGATTGATCTGGGTTTCACGTACAAACCGCTGGAACAACTTCAACTCTCGGTTGCACTCAATGACCTCGGTTTCATCTATTGGAATGGAAGGACAATCGCCGTTGATATAGATACTGTTTTCAATGGTTTGGGCAATATAGATGTCAGCGACCCCGCCTTCCACGACGAGCAGGGTAATTTCTCCACCCAACTGATGATGGACTCGGCGGTTACCGCGCTGAAGGGCCTAACCCGCGGAATGGTATTCCGCAACTCAGCCCAAGGCGGTTATGCCCGTATGGTGACTACGCGTCTGAACGTAGGGTTGGATGCCAATTTCTGGGACAACCGCGTGGGTGTAGGTATTGTTTCCGCTACACGTCTGTACAACGCACGTTTGTACGAGGAAATCACCATCGGTGCATCGTTCCGGCCTGTGAATTGGTTCAACATAGCGGCATCGTACTCTCTGATGGAGAACGGAAAATACAGCAACATTGGTGCCGGACTGAGTCTTATGCCTTATGACGGTATCAACCTCACCCTGGCAATGGATTATATCCCAACATCCTACGCAGCTTTGCCTAATAGTGATTCTGCTGCTCCCAAGCAGTATTTCTTGCCCTACAAAACAAAAAATATAAATGTCGCTCTTGGTTTCTCCATTGTATGGGGGACGAACAGACGCGACCGCGACAAAGACGGTGTCTGGGACAAGATTGACATGTGCCCGGGTACTCCGAGGGGCGTGGAAGTGGACTCTGTGGGTTGCCCGTTGGACGAAGACCACGACGGAGTGCCTGACTACCTCGACCATTGTCTTGGCACTCCGGCAGAGGCTATCGGCTACGTGGATTCGCTCGGCTGCCCCAAAGACAGCGATGGAGACGGAGTTCCTGATTATCTCGACAAGTGCCCCGACACGCCCAAAGAAGCTATCGGATATGTGGATTCACTCGGTTGCCCGATTGACAGCGATGGAGACGGAGTGCCTGACTACATAGACAGATGTCCGAACACGCCTGCGGAAGCACGAGGATTGGTGGATGCTCTCGGTTGCCCGATTGACAGCGACAACGACGGAGTACCCGATTATCTGGATAAATGCCCGAACACACCTATTGAGGCTGAGGTTGACTCGACCGGATGTCCGATGGATAGCGACAACGACGGGGTGCCCGATTATATGGATGAATGCCCGAACACACCGAAAGCGGCTATCGGATTTGTAGATGAGAAAGGGTGCGAGAAAGACAGCGACGGAGACGGAGTGCCCGATTACATGGATGAATGTCCGTTTGTTATCGGGGTCAAAGCCAACAAGGGGTGTCCTGAGCTTAAACGCGAAGTTCGTACTCTTCTGCAAAAAGCAATGCAGGGTATTGAGTTCGAGAGCGGAAAGGCTGCTATCAAACCCAAATCCTACGATATCCTCAACTTGATTGCTACTATCTTTATCGACAACAAGGATTATATCGTTGAGATTCAAGGCCATACCGACAACACCGGTAAAGCAGAACAGAACAAGAAGATTTCGCAGAAACGCGCTGAAGCGGTTAAGGATTATCTGGTTAAGAAGGGTGTGCCTGCCGAGCGCCTGTCTGCAGTAGGTTACGGACAAGAGCAACCTATTGCAGATAACAAGACTGCCAAGGGACGCCAGAAGAACCGCCGCGTTGAGTTCAAGATCAGTTTCGAGGAGGTGCATTACGAGACTGTTCTTGACCACGTGGACCCGGCTCCTGCTGACAGTACGCAAGTGGTTAATCAATAAAATTTAAATACTGACATTATGGGAAGAGCTTTTGAATATCGTAAAGCCACAAAACTGAAACGTTGGGGACACATGTCCCGTACATTTACCAAACTGGGTAAAGAAATCACCATTGCTGCCCGTGAGGGAGGACCGGATCCCGATTCCAACCCGCGCTTGCGTGCACTCATCCAGCAATGCAAACGCGAGAACATGCCGAAGGACAATATTGATCGTGCAATCAAGAAAGCCACCGACAAGTCGTCCGAGGGATACAAGGAAATCAACTACGAAGGTTACGGACCGCACGGTATTGCCATTTTCGTGGAGACTGCTACCGACAATCACATGCGTACGGTAGCCAATATCCGCTCCTATTTCACCAAATTTGGCGGAACACTCGGCACACAGGGTTCATTGCAATTCCTCTTTGACCGAAAGGCTTGTTTCACCGTTACGATGAAGGACGGTATTGATCTGGATGAGCTGGAACTTGAGTTGATTGATTTCGGCGTGGAGGAACTCGGCGTGGACGAGGAGGAGAACACGATTGTTATCTACTCCGACTTCAACGAGGCCATCAACATGCAGAAATATCTTGAAGAAAACGGCTTTGAGATTCAGTCCATCGAATATGTGCGTATTCCGAACGACACCAAGCAGCTCTCAGACGAGCAGCGCGAGTCCGTCCAGAAACTCATCGACAAAATCGAGGATGACGAGGATGTTCAGAACGTATTCACCAATATGGCGGAATAAAATCATCAATCATAAATTCGAAATCATCCATGAAAATAATCGCTGATTATTTTTCACTATCCGGTTGTCAGGCTGAGCAGTTTGCTCAGCTTGACGCGCTTTATCGGGACTGGAACAGCAAAATCAACGTCATCTCCCGCAAGGATATTGACAATCTCTACGAGCACCATGTGCTCCATTCACTCGCTATCGCCAAACTGCTGCCTTTTCAACCGGGCACTACCATTCTGGATGTAGGTACCGGCGGTGGTTTTCCGGGCATTCCGTTGGCTATCCTGTTTCCCGAATGCCGATTCCTGCTCATTGATTCTATCGGCAAGAAAATCAAAGTGGCTTCAGAGGTGGCGTTGGCTCTTGGACTGGCTAATGTGAGCTGCAAGCAGGAGCGGGCGGAGGAAGAGAAGCAGAAATTTGATTTCGTCGTCTCACGCGCCGTGATGCCCCTGCCCGACTTGGTCAAACGGGTCCGCAAAAACATCTCCAGCCATCAGATCAATGCAGTGCCTAACGGACTGATTGTGCTGAAAGGCGGCGACCTGAAAGAAGAACTCCGCCCCTTCAGAGAGGCGGAGGTTACTCCTTGCAGCCGGTGGTTCAAGGGCGAGTGGTTCGAAACGAAATCGGTTATCTATTTACCCTTATAAAAGTCTGCGGATTGATAAGGAGCTACCGGGTCATTTTCGGTACCACACCGTTACCACTACATACCGTTATTGAAGTTCTACTCCGGTAACGGTATATTTCTTCTCTCCGCGGAGGATAAGCAATTGTCCGTCGCGGAGTATTTTTTTGCTCTGTACTCTGTATTCTGTATTCTGTACTCCTTCCGTTGAAGGCTTATAGCCGTCATCCATCGGTGTTTTGTGCGTCATGGCGTAGTCCAGATACATCTCTAACATCGTATAGCCCGAGGCATGACGCACATTATTATCCGCGACTTGCGGGTCACAGCCGTTTGCGCTCTCCCACTCGTCCGGCATTCCGTCCAAATCGGAATCGAATGCAGCAAGCGAAAAGCCTATTGAGTCAACAGACGGATAATCATAAAATCCCTCTGCATCCTCAGGCGTGTCTATAATACCTTTCTTGCTACTTTTGCTTCCGGAATACGTATAGGTGTTATTACGCGTCTCCTCAATGATACGTTTCTCCACATGGTCACGGGGGAAGACACCCACTGTATCCAGAACCGTCTCATAAGCCTCTTGAGCCGTCTGGAATACACTTGCGGCATAAGCATAAGCCTCAAAATCATACAAGCCATACACAATCGAAGCATCCTCATTGCAATCCCACCAAGGTGTTTTTGTGCGGATGAGTGTGTCCACGCGTGCTTCCTCCTTGGTATATTTCTTGATGGTCACCGCGCTCCAGTTGTCTTCCGTAGCAGAGGGTTCACCCTCAAAGATATTTCCGTTCACGTACCACTGGCTGGGACCTTTGCTCGGGTCTCCATTACTGCGTTTCTCATCGGCCACAAAGAACAGGCGCGTATTCGTTGTGTTCGGACCTTTGATATAATAGTTGTTAACGAAATTGACCTCATGGCCGGAGTTCATGCCGTTGTAGTATTTGTCGTCGCAGGTGTTCTCGCCGCCATGACAGCCGCTGCTGCCGCCGTAGAAATTGAAATTGACATTGTTGATATAATCCAGATAGACAACCCTGTCGTTATTGCGCGCACCGTTAAACCGGCATGAGCGACCATTGTTATGCGCCAGTAAGTTATGGTGATAACTTGCCGGTGAACCGCCCCACTGGCAGCCGTAACCGCGAGCGCCTTTAGGGTGACCGGAATTATATAAACCCTCATGCACAATGCAATATTGCACCGTAAAGAAATGACCGTCGAAGGTATTGATATTCTCTTCTGCCGACCAGCCGAAGTCGCAGTGGTCCAGAATGAAGTCAGAGCTGTTCTCGGCGCCGAACGCGTTCTCCTTGCAGAATTCACCCGTTGCATCCTCATTGCCGACGCGGAAACGGATATTACGAATAATGAAGTTCTCCGAGCCTCCGCAGTTCACTTTGTTGTGCGTAATCACGATTCCCATTCCCGGGGCTGTCTGTCCGGCAATCGTGTAGTTCTTGCGGTTGATACGCAAATCCTTCACCAATCTGATTTCTCCGCTCACGGCAAAACAAACCGTCAGCGGCTCGTCGGGATATTGCTTCATTGCCCAGCGAAGCGTGCCCTCTGTCGTGCCGTCTGCGTCATCCGCCAGACTGGTGACATACACCACTTTGCCTCCCCGGCCGCCGGAGGTGTATTTGCCGAAACCTTCCGCGCTGGGGAAAGCGACGAGGGTGTCCGGCAGCAGAGCTGCGGACAAGGAACAAAGGGACAAAGTACAAAGTACAAGGGTTAGAATGTTTCTCATGATATGTGTTGGGTTAATGTTTGCCACAATGCTTCGTCCGGCACCGGGGCGGTGATACATATATTCTGTCTGCTGACCGGGTGGACAAATTCTATTTGGCGTGCATGCAGACAGATGCCGCCGTCGGGGTTGCTGCGTCTGGCACCGTATTTCAGGTCGCCCTTGACGGGACAGCCAATCGCTGCTAATTGACAGCGGATTTGGTGATGACGACCTGTCTCAAGGTTGATTTCCAGCAGCGAGTAATGCTCACCTCGAGCAAGCGTTTTATAGGAAAGAACAGCCTGTTTGGCATCCTTGGCACCGGGCTTGGCAATATACGATTTGTTCTGTCGCTCGTTGCGGACTAGCCAGTTCTCCAGCCTTGCTTCCGGCTGTTTGGGAGCACCCTGGACTATCGCCCAGTAGGTCTTTTTGATAGATGACGGCTGATTGCTGACGGCTGACTTATCCCTGAACATCTCGTTCAAGCGCGTCAGGGCTTTGCTCGTTCGTGCAAAGAGCACTACACCGCTCGTAGGACGGTCTAACCGATGGGGAACGCCCAAGAATACTTCGCCGGGTTTATTGTACTTCTCTTTGATGTACGCCTTGACGGTCTCCGACAGCGGTGTATCGCCGGTTTTATCGCCCTGCACGATTTCGTTGCAGGTCTTGCTGACAGCGATAATATGGTTGTCTTCGTACAGAATTGTCATGCTTTAGGTGTTACGGTTTTCGTACGGTATGCTTGGCTTGGTCGGGCGTCTCGTTCGGGTTATCCGGGCTATTTCAGTTTCCATGTCTGCCACTCATTAGCAATGGCATCAGAGGGGGTGACGCAAGGTGTTTGCGGTTTGTCGGTGACAGCGGATTTGCGTCCCACCTCGCGGATGACGTACTGCGAGAGGTCGCTGAGCGTCACATCGCCTTGGGTGTCCTGCAGTTTCTTGAGCAGGTAATAGGTGAACATCCCGTGCCCTTCGGCTTCGTTGAATCCTGCCGTCTCGTCGCCTTGCGCAGCAGAAAAGACCACAGTATTGCCTTGCGGAACGCCTTTCTTCACTTTAAGCGCCACACCTTTAGCTTGTGCTACCATCTTGCCGTCGCGTGTCGCGCCGGAGAAGCAGGCATCCAGAAGTACTGTAACCGATTTGGTGGGCATCTCGCCGAGTTTCTGGTACAGGTCGTCCATCTTGTAGCCTGTAGCCACATACCGTCCGTCACCGTCCACCGGCAGCAGGTATGCGGACTTGTCCGACTCGTCGGGTATGCCGTGACCCGTGTAATAGAAAATCACCGATGCCTCACCCTCGTATTTCTCGCAGACGTTCTTGAGCCACGCCATCGCCAAACGGATGTCGTTGTACGTGGCATTCTCATGCACTTTGATGTTCGCTGCGGGAATGCCGAGCGTGCGCTGGCAGTATTTGGCAAGGACGCGTCCGTCGTTGAGCGCAAACGGAACCGAAGCCACTGATTTGTAATCCTCGTTGGCGATAATCACCACAAAAGTATTCTCGTTGGAGGCGTTCGCTTGGGGTATTTGCAGATCCACCTGCGATTTGCCGACGGTCAACTTGCGCTCGCCGATGGTCTGTTCACCCTTGGGAGTTGTTGTCGCTCCACCGGCGGCTATCTCTATCGGATTGAAGTTATAATCCACTTGCGCCACTTCATATTTGAGCGAGGCTTGGTTGGAATAAAGATAGTGTTTCTGCGTGGCAGGGATGTAGATATCCAAAGAAGACAGAGCCAACACATCATTCTCGATGAAGTACTTCGGTGTCAGTTTGGCGGAAGACCAGTTCTGTTTGAAGGCACGTGCCTCGCTGATAGGCACCGCCACAATCATATTACCAAACATCGGGTCGGAGAGGAGGAACACCTCGTTGTCCGCATCGTAAAAGCCCGCTAACGAAACATTGGGCTTCAGCGTGGCGGTGTATTTCTTCAGATAATCCGCCTCCGCCTGCCTGGTCAGTTCTTTGATTTTGGCATTGCGTGTCTGCTCGTTCACGCGTTTCTGCCAGTCTGCCGTCTTCTCGAACTCATCTTTGGCCTGCCACTCATTGATGGCTTTTTCCACTCTCGGCTTGGCATAATCGCTGAAATACAGAATCTTGTGTGCCGAGATAGCGATGATGTTCGATTCGTTATTTTGCGCAGTAATGGTCCACACAAAGCAGAGTGCGATTAAAATAAGAATTGATTTTTTCATACGAAATAATATAGTTTGTTTATATGTTAGTATTCAGTTATTTATATCTTGTTGTAATATTCATGACACGAGAAGAGAGAGCACTCACAACACGTGCAAGTGCTACGGTTAG
>FLNW01000001.1_pt1 | contig 35131 bp, 22 predicted proteins | sample 1140371 | NCBI WGS metagenome assembly FLNW01 (sample SAMEA3878170, study PRJEB12797) | bioreactor metagenome | biome: Moose rumen | place: Sweden | collected 2011-10
ACAAAAAATTTCATTAACATCCTTTAATTTTTTTTATAAAGTTCAACCTGTTTTAAATCAGCCGCTTAAAATTTCCTTTTCAGGATTTCCGAATATACCACCCCTTTCAGAACCTCATCCGGCTCCAATGTCAGCAACGGCTCCTCTTCTTTCTTATTTTCAACTGGTTGTGCGTTCATACGAGGGCTCTCCTCCGGCTCAACCCGCGAGGTCTCCGCCTCGTCCTCCAACGTTTCGTAGGTGAAATATTCATTCCCGTTTGGAATATCCGGGGGGGAATTATGCAAAACGGAACCCCCATCCGGAGATGTCTCCAAGCCCCCGTCGGGGAAGTGTGCGCGGGGGGGCCGCGAGGCCCTCTCCTTCTCCTTCTCCTTCTCCTTCTCCTTCTCCTTCTCCTTCTCTTTCTTCTTCTTCAACAATGACGGAACGGAGAAAAGGACCACCAGCGCGAGGGTGACGAGAAATTCAAGAATGCTGTCCATAGATTGCTTTGTTAATTATTATTGTAAAAAATATATTTATGTTATGTGCCTTTCAGCGACTTGGCCTTGGCGATGCTCACATTGAGGTCGTAGCCTATGATCAGGACCAGCGAGCTCCAGTTCAGCCACAGCAGGATGGCGAACAGTGCGCCCAGGGACCCGTAAATAAGGTTATAGTTGGAGAAATTGGAGAAATAGATGTTCAGCGCCCACAGCAGTATCACCAGCAACACGGTGCAGGTGATGGAGCCGGCGGAGAAGAAACGGTAGTTCCTCCTGTCCACGGGCGCGATGTAATAGGTGAAGCTGACCAGCATGTAGATGGTGGAATAGATCAGCAGCCACTTCACCAGGTGGATGATATAGATGTAGCCGGTGCTGGAGGTGCCGCCGAGCAGTCGCTCGTGTATGTCGTTGATCAGGACGGAGGAGACGATGAAGAGCATCACCACAACCACGATGGCCGTAAAAAAGACCGCCATCAGGACAACGCTGTACCCTATCTGCTTGATGAAGTTCCGTCTTACCTCATCGTAGTAGGACGTGTTCAGGGCCACGAGTATGCCGTTCATGCAGAGAATCGTGAAATAGATGCCGACGACGAGCATGGTGATTGAAAAGGTCCCGTTCTGGCGCGTGACCACATCGGTCACTATCTTCGACACTGCGGTCCAGGCGTATGTCGGGACCACAGACTCTATCATCTCCAGCAGCACGTTCTGCACGCCTTCCCCGAGGAAGGAGATAACGGAGAAGAGCGCGATGATCATCGGGACCAGGGCGATGAACACGCGGTAGGTCAGCGCGGCGGCGCGTTGGAAGATGATGCCTTTGCCGAGTGACTCCACGTAGAAGCGCATCACGTCATAGAGCGGCACCTGCTGGAACCCCGGCAGGGACATGGCTTTTGACTTCCGTATCACCCTCCCAATTCCAGGGGTGCGCTCCGCATCCGTCCGGACAAGCCGTATCCATTTCCTCACCTGCTGCCATTTCTTTTTCATTGCTCCATATACTTCGGGGTGAAATCAACCTGGATGACCTCTTTGGTCTTGTGGGCCTTGTGCTCGCCGCCCATGGAAATCCTTTCGGGCGAGACTCCCCGCTGGACCAGGTAATCGCGTATCATCTTGTAGCATTTGTCCATCGCCGCCTTCTCGCGCACGTCGCCCACCCCGTCCGGCTCCGGGGCTCCCAACCGCAGCTCCAGCGTCAGCTCCTTCTTCTCATTCAGGAACTCGGCGAGCCCGTTCAGCTGGTGCGTGTGCTCGATGCCCAGGGCCTCCCCGTCCATCGGCATCCTCATGGTCCTGAACATCTCGTCACCCGCCACGGCCTTGGCGATGAAATCGACCGGCGACGCGGCGATTTTCACCATCAGGTTCAAAAACGTCTTCCAAATCACCTTGCGGAACGAGAATTCCGGCGAGGACAAGTCGCCCTTGACCGGCAGGTCCATCCTGACATGCCCCTTCCTGTCCGTTATGATATAGATGGCCGCCTTCATCGGAATCTTGGCGGCGGCGGGCGTTATGCTTTTATCCTTCTTCCCAAACGCCGGCTTGTAGATGTCTATGGCGTTCTGGCTGTCCAGCCAATTGTCGCGCACGGTAAGGTCGCTGGTGAACGCCAGGAGCCCGTCCTCGACAGGATAGGCGAAATAGTGGAGCGAATAGGGGGAGAATTCCCTGATGTCCAGATTCTTGATGGACAGATTCAAATCCGCATCCGACATATCGAATGGGTTCACGTGGGTGGTGCAGCGCAACTCGCCGCCATTCCCTAACTTGGCCGCGATCGTGATCGGGGACGACTTTCCATTGGAGAGGTCGGCGGCGGAGATCCGGATGTCCGAGACCACATAGTCCTGCTCCTCCGGCGACACGGAATGGTCGGCGAACACTATTTTCCCGTTGGTGACCGACAGCTTCTTCAGCAGATACCGCGTGTCGGATGCCGCTCTGGAGGCGGGCAGCGTGTCCGCCGCGACCGGCTCCGCCGCAGCGGAATCCCTGTCGGCAGGCGACCCGGTCAGCCGGCTGATGGTGGAACCGTCGTCATACAGGTCGAAGTTGAGCGACAAATCCTTGAGAAGAACCTCGTTGATTTGGAAGTCCTTCTTCCCCAGATCCCCTTTCCCGATATTCAGTTCAAAGGACGAGAAGGAAAGCAGCGGAGACTTGTCGGCGTTGAGTGCCTTGAGGTTCTCCATTCCGGCGGTGCCGGAAAAGACGAGGTCCTGGATGTGCCTCACGCAGCCGCTCACATGGGCGTCGCCCCGCAGCTTGCCGGAAAGCGAGCCCAGACGGGCAAGATTGCGCACATAGGGCCAGGCCAGGGCCAGCGACAGGTCGTGCATGCTGACCTGGGCGTCAAAGTCGCCCTTCTGGATGTCATCCCCGCCATTCAGGGAGAAGTCGCCGCCGTCGCGGAATGCGGTGAACATCCTCAGTTTCGTCTCTCCCCCGTTCAGCCGGAGCCTCGGCACCCGGATGTCCACGTCCTTGGTGTCGAATTTGCTGCCCATGTTCAGGTCCTGGTACAGCACCGCGCTGTTTTTCACATGGATATTCCGGATGTCCACCGTCCATGGGGAGGGCCCGTCGTCAGGTTTCTCATTTTGGTCTTTCGTGAAAAAGTCGATGATATCGCTGAAGTTGAACCGGTCCCCGCGTTGGATTACCCGGGCGGACAGTCCGTTGAGCATGATTCTGTTGACGCGCACCGTTCGGCCCAACAGTCGCGGCAGGGACACGTTCACTTTCAGTTTGTCGAAATACAGGAACCGGTCCTTGCCGTTCTCCTCCTTCACGTCCAATCCGACCACGGCCACCTTTCCGGTGAACAGGTTGATGCGGACGTGTCGGATGGTGGCCTTCCGGTGGCACAGCTCCTCGCTGTGCTTTTCGGCGTACGCCCTCACAACGGGGCCCGCGACAATGTTCACTACGAGTACCAGTCCGACAAGGACACCGAGGACAATCAGAACTGTTTTCAACCCTTTTTTCATGACAAGTTAGAGGATTATGGTTTTCAGGCTCAAGTCGAGGCTTGCGATATGGTGGGTGAAGGCGCCGATGGAGATGAAGTCCACACCCGTGGCGGCATAATCGTGCAATGTTTCATCCGTGATGCCTCCGGAGGCCTCTGTTTCCATCTGATGGTGTACGAGCTGCACGCCCTCGTACACCTGTGCCGGCGTGAAGTTGTCGAACATGACGCGCTGAACGCCACCGTGCGCCAGCACACGCCGCACATCGTCCAGACTGCGGGTTTCCACCTCAATGTTCAAGTGCAATCCCTTTTCTTTCTGATAGGCAACCGCCGCGTCGATAGCCCTTTCAATGCCTCCGGCAAAATCAATGTGGTTGTCTTTCAGCATCATCATGTCGAACAGGCCGAAACGGTGGTTCTGTGCGCCGCCCACCTTGACGGCATATTTCTCAAAAACGCGCATGTTGGGGGTCGTCTTGCGCGTGTCGAGCAATGTGACAGGCGTGTCTTTCACCATCTCCACATAGCGATGCGTGGTGGTGGCAATGCCGCTCATGCGCTGCATGAAGTTGAGCACGGTGCGCTCGGCGGTGAGCATCTTCTGCGCCGGGCCGCGCAACTGGAACACAATGTCACCCTTTCGGATGGGGTCTCTGTCATGCATATATTGCTCCATTTGGATGGAAGCGTCCACCTGTCGGAGCACCTCACGGGCCACGTCAACGCCACAAAGGATGCCGTCCTGCTTGACTAAAAGTTTCATCTCCCCCCGCACATTTTCAGGTATGCAGGACAAGGACGAGTGGTCACCGTTGCCGATATCCTCGGCCAAGGCCATCTGTATCAAATGCTTAACATTGTCGGTAATCTTCATTTGTTCACTATTATTTCTGGTGTCTCAATCGTATTGCTCTGATGCAACGCTCTGTCGTACAGGCAACAGGACAGTTTTATCGTGTCGTAGGGGGAGAAATAATTGTTGATGAAAGTCAGAATCGTTATCTCCCCTTCGATGGATTCGGGCACATTATCGCTTAATCGGGGAATGCGGGCGTGCAGCGGAGTGGGCAACTCTACGAGCACCCACTCTCCATGCTGTTTCTCATAAAAGTCGATGAAGAAGTTGTAGTAGTAGAGGGAGTCTCTGGAGAAAACGCCTGTGGTGTCGGCATCGTCCAACCCAATATCCCCATCGCCATCCTGGAAATGCACTACCAGGTTGGCCTGATTGTCCACACCGGAGCCATCATCCGCTTTTTCAAGGCGCACGAATTCGATGTGCGGAACGTCAGAGAAGGGTTCCGTACGGTGGCATCCGAAAAACAGCAGGACTATAAGACCGAACAGCAACAGTTTCTTCATCGGATGTTAAAATATCCTAATCCATCAGAATATGCACGCCGTTCACAAAGTCAATGGACTTCTGAATCAATTCGTGCATGTAGGTGTCGTTCTCCACAAACGGGACAAACTCGCGGTAGGCGGCCACAAACTCTTCGATAAACGGGGAGGACTTGAGCGGGCGGCGGAACTCGAGCGCCTGCGCGGCGTTAAACAACTCAATACCCAGTATTTTCTCCACATTGTTGACCACCAAATAGCACTTGGTGGCGGCGTTGGCCCCCATGCTCACATGGTCTTCCTGCCCTTGTGACGACTCAATGGAGTCGGTGGAGCAAGGCATGGTGAACGCCTTGTTCTGGTTCACGATGGAGGCGGCGGCATATTGCGGAATCATGAAGCCGGAGTTCAGGCCGGGGTTCTTCACGAGGAAGGAGGGCAGCTCGCGCTTGCCAGAAATCAGTTGATAAATACGGCGTTCGGAGATGTTGCCCAGTTCAGCCATAGCGATGGAAAGGAAATCAAGCACCAAGGCTAACGGCTGGCCGTGGAAGTTGCCGGCGGACACCACGATATCCTCATCGGGAAACACCGTGGGGTTGTCGGTTACGGCGTTGATTTCGGTCTCCACCACATCCTGCACATGTTGGATGGAGTCTTTGGACGCGCCGTGTACCTGCGGAATGCAGCGGAACGAGTATGGGTCCTGCACATGCTCTTTGTGGCGCTTGATCAGTTCGGAACCGTCCAGCAGCTGCAGTATATGGGAGGCGGTGATGATCTGACCGGCGTGCGGGCGCACCAGATGCACATTAAGGTTGAACGGTTCGATACGGCCGTCGAAAGCGTCCAAGGAAACGGCGGCGATGATATCGGCCATCCAAGAGAGCTTCTTGGCCTTTATCAGCAGCCATACGGCATACGAGCTCATGAACTGCGTGCCGTTCAACAGGGCCAAACCCTCTTTGGATTGCAGGGTGATCGGTTCCCAACCGAATTTCTCGTTGATGACGGATGCGGGATATTTTTTACCACGATAGTAAACCTCGCCCATGCCGATGATAGGCAGGCTGAGGTGAGCCAGCGGAGCCAGGTCGCCGGATGCGCCAAGCGAGCCTTGCTGATACACAACAGGATACACGCCCTTGTTGTAGAAATCCACCAATCGTTGGATGGTGGCGAGCTGTACGCCGGAGTGCCCGTAGGAGAGAGATTGGATTTTCATGAGCAGCATCAGTTGCACGATTTCCTGGGGCACCTCCGCGCCGACGCCACACGCGTGCGAGATGACGAGGTTGCGCTGCAAGGTGGAGAGGTCCTCCTTGGAGATGCTGCGGTTGCACAAAGAACCGAAACCGGTGGTCACGCCGTAAATGGGTTCCTTCTCGGTGTCGGTTTTCTTGTCGAGGTAGGCGCGGCATTTCTGCACTGCGTCAATGGCCTCTTGCGACAATTCTATTTTCTGTTTTCGGTCGATGATTTTTTCAACCTTCTCAATGCTAAGAAATTTTGTAGAGATTTTGTGTCTTGCCATATAAATGTAACTTTATAAATATTTTTATCCAAAATACAAGCGTGCAAAGATAAAAAAGTTAGCGTAAATCCAATCTCACCACATTCTCCACGTGATGGGTGTGGGGGAACATATCGACGGGTTGCACGGCGGTCACCTTGTACTTCTCGTTCAGCAGGGTGAGGTCGCGGGCCTGCGTGGCGGGGTTGCAGCTCACATACACGATGCGCGGCACCTCCAGTTTCAGCAACTGCTCAATCACATTGGGGTGCATGCCGGCGCGCGGCGGGTCGGAGATGATGACATCCGGCTTGCCATGCTCTTTGATAAAACCGTCCGTGAAAATCTTGGCCATGTCGCCCGCCACAAACTCCGTATTCTCGATGTGGTTCTGCGCGGAATTGACTTTGGCATCCTCCACCGCCGTGTCCACATACTCGATACCTACCACCCTCTTGGCGCGGCGAGCCACAAAATTGGCAATGGTGCCCGTGCCGGTGAAGAGATCATAGACCACATCGTCGGGATGGATATCCGCGAAGTCGCGCGCCACCTTGTACAGGTTGTATGCCTGCGCACTGTTGGTCTGGTAGAACGACTTCGGACCCACTTTGAATTGCAATCCCTCCATCTCTTCCATAATAAAATCCTGGCCTTTAAAAAGATGGAACGGCAAATCAAAAATCGCGTCGTTCATCTTGGTGTTCACCACATAAACCAATGAGGTGAGTTCTGGAAATCGGTCGGCGATGGCCTGCAGCATATTCTTGGCCTCTTCATTGAAATCGGTGATTACCACCACCAGCATAAGGTCGCCGGTGGAGGCCGTGCGGATGATGATGTTGCGCAGCAAGCCCTTCTGCTCACGCGGGTTGTAAAACTCCAGGTTGTGGGTCAGCGCATACTCGCGGCAGAAGAGGCGGATGTCGTTGCTCGGGGCCGCCTGCAGCCAGCAATGCTCAATGTCGAGCACTTTGTCGAACATGCCGGGCACATGGAAGCCCAGACAACGCCGTTCGTAGAACTCGCCGTCCTGGCAGCGACGCAGGTCGTCGTATGAAAGCCACCTCATGGTAGAGAATGTGTATTCCAGTTTGTTTCGGTAATAGTACCGCTTCTCCGCCCCGATAATAGGGTTCAGTTCCGGAAATTCGAACTTGCCAAGATGCCTGAAATTGTCTTCCACCTGTTTCTGCTTGTATGCCAGCTGTTTGTTGTAATCCAACATCTGCCATTTGCAGCCACCGCACACGCCGAAGTGTCCGCACGGGGGCACTACACGGTCGGGCGAGGGCGTGCGCACCGCCAACAGGTTCGCCTCCGCATACCCGTGCTTGCGCTTATAGACCTCTACATCTACAAAGTCGCCAGGCACGGCAAACGGGACAAAAATGGTAAGACCGTCCAACTTGGCCACGGCTTTGCCCTCCGCACCCGCGGAGATGATTTCCAGATTTTCTATGTTGTATCGTTTGAATGACATGATAAAAAGGGGTTAAAGGGGCACACTATGTGAATGGTTGGAATCAGGGTCCGTAGTCAGAAATCAGGGTCCAGTAAATAATGTGTGTATTTTCAATTTTTAACTTTTGATTATCAATTTTCAATTTTTAATTCTCATAAAATCCCATCTCATCCAGATACTGCCACACCTTTGGCGGAAGCATATAGCGGACGGACTTTTTCTGCCGGATGTTGTCGCGAATCATGGTGGAGGACAGCTGCATTTGCGGGGCTTCCACAAAGGTTACATGGGGGTGGTTTCTTCTTTTTCCGGCATCATAACCGGGTCTGGGATAGACATATAGGTGATAATTCTCCAATATCCACTCGTAGTTCAGCCATTTGTCGAAGGTGGCCAGATTGTCCTCTCCCATGATGAGGCAGAACTCGCGCTGCGGGAATTTTTCGGAAAGATGGGCCAGCGTGTGACAGGTGTAGGAAGGTTGCGACAAGCCAAACTCGATGTCGGAGGCTTTGAAACGGAAATCGTCCTCAATGGCCAGGTTCACCATATAGAGCCGCTGGCGGTCATCCAACAAGGAAGCTTTCTTCTTCAGCGGGTTTCGCGGCGACACCACAAACCAAAGCTCCTGCAAGTCGGAATGCTCCAGCATATATTCCGCTATGATGAGGTGTCCAATATGGATGGGGTTGAACGAACCGAAAAAGAGGCCAGTCTTGCGCATGAGAATATTCAAAAAGTGGGCAAAGGTACACAAATTACGGATATGCGCGGACGGGCGGGTCCCTTTTTCCCATCTTAAGGGGCTCCCGTTAAGTGGGATTGTTGTGGTCAGGGATTTGTGGGCCGCCGGACCTTGCTTTCTTGGTTTTTTTGGGGAATTGGTGTTTTTTGAGTATTTTTGCAAACCTTAAAAAAGACCTTATGGCAAAAAGCAAGACCCTATATTTCTGCAAGAGCTGCGGTGCGCAGTCGGCGCAATGGATAGGCCGTTGTCCGTCGTGCGGCGAGTGGAACACCTTTGTGGAGGAGGTGGTGCAGCGGGAGGAGGTGCCGGCAAAGGGCCGTTCGCACGCTGTGACCACCAAAAACGCGCCGAAGCCCATTGACGAAGTATCGTTGCTACAGCTCCCGCGTATTTCAACCACCTTCGAGGAGTTCGACCGTGTGCTCGGCGGGGGCATCGTGGCCGGTTCCATCGTGCTGCTCGGAGGCGAGCCAGGTATTGGCAAATCCACTTTGCTGCTGCAGATGGCGCTGAACATTCGCGAACGCAAAATCCTCTATGTCTCCGGCGAAGAAAGCGAAGCGCAGCTCAAGATGCGCGCCAGCCGCATATCTTCCGACCTGGCACCCGACTGCTACGTGCTCACCGAAACCTGCACCCAAGACATCTTCAAGCATGTGGAAAACCTGCAACCCGACATCATCGTCGCCGACTCCATCCAGACCATGCAGAGCAACTTGCTCGACTCCGCCGCCGGCTCCATCTCGCAACTCAAAGAGTGTGCCGCCGAGTTCCAGCATTTAGCCAAAACCACCGGCATCCCTGTGTTCCTCATCGGCCACATCACCAAAGACGGCAGTTTGGCCGGCCCAAAAATCCTGGAGCATATTGTAGATACCGTGCTGCAGTTCGAGGGCGACCAGCACTACGGTTACCGCATCGTGCGCTGCATCAAGAACCGGTTCGGCTCCACCTCCGAGATGGGTATTTTCGAGATGACCCAAAGCGGACTCAACGAAATTCACAACCCTTCGGAGATTCTGCTCTCGCAACATGAGGAGGACTATAGCGGCAACGCCGTGGCCTGCATTTTGGAGGGCAACCGCCCGATGATGATCGAAACGCAAGCGCTGGTGAGTTCGGCCGTATATGGCGTACCTCAACGTTCCGCCACGGGCTACGACATCCGCCGGATGAACATGCTGCTGGCCGTATTGGAGAAGCGGTGCCACTTCAAGCTCGGGGCCAAGGATGTGTTTCTCAACATTGCGGGCGGCGTGCGCGTAGAAGATCCCGCCATCAATCTCGCCATTGTGGCCGCCATCCTCTCCTCTGCCACCGACATCGCCATTGACGCCAAGACCTGCTTCGCGGGCGAGATGGGCCTCAGCGGCGAGGTGCGCCCCGTGACCCGCATCGCCCAGCGTATCGCCGAGGCCGACAAACTCGGATTCACCCGCATGTTCGTCTCCAAATACAACTTAAAAGGAATCAACATCCAAGATTATCATATCCGCATCATCCCCATCACCAAGGTGGAGGAAATGTTCAGGACCTTATTTGAATAAACCTCCATGACCGAATCCATTTGCAAAGAAGGCATTGTCCGGGCCGTAAACGGGGACAACATCGAGGTGGAGATCACCGTCAGCTCGGCGTGCAGCGAATGCCACGCCAAAAGCATCTGCATCCCCACCGACCGGCGGCGCGAGACCGTCACCGCCCAGAACCTCCACGGCGAGCGTCTCGAGCCTGGCGACAAGGTGCTGATCATGCTGGAGGGGGCCGCCGGCAACAGGGCGGTTGTGCTGGCCTACGTCCTGCCCTTCATCGTGCTCATGGCCGCCCTGTTCGGCACCTACGCCATCACCCGAAGCGAACTCGCCGGCGTCATCGCCAGTGTCGCCTGCGTCGTCCTCTACTACATCGTCCTCAAGACACAACACAAAAAAATAGACCGAAACATCCGGTTTTACGCGAAACGAGCGTAGAAAACCCTTACTTTTGCCACGCCTTTAAAACCATCTGACCTATGACCGACCAAGAACGCTTCCATACCCTCAGCGAAAAGTTATATGACGCTGTGACCGAATATCTTGCACACCACACCCAATACCCTACGGACGTGGTGATGGCCATCAACTGGGACACCCGGGAGCTGCAAATGGACAGCCCCGGCAAGATTGCGCCCGGATTCACTCAATATTCCATGGCCGACTTTATCAGAATCAACGATCAGGGGCTGTATGAGCCTATGGAGTTTTAAGCGTCCTGTCATGAAACGGGCCGCTTTCTTGCTGTTTTTCCTCCCGTTGGCGATTGTTTCGCCAACGCGGCCGCTGCTCGCGCAGTCTCGTGCCGATAAGTTGTTTGCCAAGATGACCTTGGAGGAGAAGATCGCGCAGCTGATGATTGTGCGCGTGAGTTCCACAGGCACAGCCGCAGAGAGTGCGGTCATGCTGGACGACATCGCACGCTACCAGCCCGGTGGCGTGTGCTTCTTCCAGGGCGGGCCCGTGCGCGAGGCCGCCCTCACCAACCAGATGCAAGCCCTCAGCAAAGTGCCGCTCCTTGTGTCCATAGATGGCGAGTGGGGGCCCGCCATGCGCCTCGACAGCTGCTCCGCCTTCCCACGCCAAATGACATTGGGCGCTTTGTCCCCTGATAACGACACACTCATCTACCAGATGGGCCTCGAGGTGGCCGCCCAGTGCAAGGCCCTCGGCGTGAACCTCAACTTCGCCCCCTGCATCGACATCAACAACAACGCTAAAAACCCCGTCATCAACAGCCGCTCCTTCGGTGAGGACCGCGACAAGGTTACGCACAAAGCCAACCTCTACCTGCAAGGCATGATGGACGGCGGCATTATTGGCTGCATCAAGCACTTCCCCGGACATGGCGATACGGAAACCGACTCGCACTTGGGCTTGCCCGTCATCAAAAAGAGCCGGGCCGAGTTGGACGAGTTGGAACTCTATCCTTACCGCCAGTTCATCAATCAAGGCGTCGATATGATCATGGTGGCACACCTCAACATCCCCGCCCTTGACAGCAGCCGCAACTCCGTCTCCTCCCTCTCCTACCCCATCGTGACCGAACTGCTGAAAAACGAATATGGCTATATGGGTATCATCATCACTGATGGTCTGGAGATGCAAGGCGTACGCAAGCACAACCGCTTCGAGGGTGATGTGGAAATCAAAGCCTTGCTGGCCGGCGTGGACATCTTGCTGCTACCGGACAAGCCCAATTTGGCCATCGAGTCCATCAAAAACGCCGTCGATAGCGGTATTATCCCCATAGAACTCATCAACGAGCGTTGCCTGCGCGTGCTGCGCTTCAAGGAATACAAAGGCGTGTTAGACAGCCCGCCCGTTGACCTCAACGCTGTCCCGCAAATGCTCAACACACCCAATGCCATCAACCTTAACAACGTATTGGAACAAAATGCCCTGACCCTGCTGAAAAACGACGGGGCCATCCCCCTCCAACGAAATGCGAACCGTCAGGACAGCACCGTTCTTCTCTGCATTGGAAGAAGCGAATATCAAAAAGAGTATCAGGAAATCGTGAAGAAACAGGGGCTGGCTTACCTCTATCAGGATAAAAGCATTTCGGAAAAAGCGGCGACTGCCGTATGCAAACAGTTGACGGACAAGTTAGCGCCCTACAAAAATGTCATCGTCGCCTACGGTGGCTCCAACCAGTTGGCGGGCAAGAAGTACGGTACCGACAGCCGCGTCATTAACTTTCTCAACCAGCTGGCGAAGACGAAATCCACTATACTGTTGCACTTAGGCAATCCATACGCACTCAATTATTTCGGCTCTACCACCGACTACAAAGCGCTGATGATTGCCTACCAGGCCACGCCCGGCACGCTGGAATCCGCGCTGAATGCCTGTTTCGGGGAATTTGAGTGTCAGGGCACACTGCCCGTTTCCATCAACGGGTATCCCTGTGGTGCGGGCATTGTCCCCACTGCCCCAGATACTGGCTTCTCCTCGCTGCCGGACGCTGCCACCCGGCAACTGGACAACCTGCTGAAACAAGGCATCCAGGACCACGTCTATCCGGGATGCGTGGTGATGGCCGTGCAAGACGGGAAGCCCGTCTATCAAAAGGCCTTCGGCCACTACACCTACGACGACGAGAACAAAGTGACCTTGAACACGATGTACGATGTGGCCTCCATCACCAAAACGGCGGCCACCACATTGGCCGTGATGAAGCTCTACGACGAGGGCAGAATACGGCTTCACGACCCTATCGGCAAGTATCTGCCCTACCTGCACGGCACGGACAAGGCGCACCTCACGCTCGCCGAACTGCTGACCCACACCTCCGGGATGCCCGCCTTCATCCCTTTCTATACCCAAATTCAGAACGACACGAACTACCTGCGTTCCAAGCAAGTCCAGAACTTCGACATCAAAGTGGCCGACAACGTGTACTTGCGCAATGACTATCCGGACACCATGCGCCACACCATCGCCCATTGCAAGCTGGGCCATCATCAATATCTATACAGCGACCTCAATATGGTGCTGTTGAAGGACATGGTGGAAACCATCACCCGGCAGCCGATGGACCGGTACCTGTCGGAACACTTTTACCGTCCCATGGGATTGACCCACACCTGTTTCAATCCGCTGGATAACGGACACCACAAGGCCGAAATAGCACCCACTGAGAACGATGAGACTTTCCGCCATCAGGTGGTGCAGGGCTATGTGCATGACCAGACCGCCGCTTTGTTTTATGGCAACGCGGGCGATGCGGGCCTCTTCACCACGGCAGGGGAACTGGCCGCCCTATACCAAATGCTGCTGGATGGCGGCACATACCACGGCACGCGCTATCTCTCGGAGGCGACTGTCCGACTGTTCACCTCCGCCTACCCGACGCATGGGTGCGAGGTGCGCGGTCTTGGCTTCCATACTCCGAAACATTCAGGTAGCAGCAGCATAGTGCCCGCCAAGGCCGGCAAGAAAATCTTCGGCCACCAGGGCTTCACGGGCACCGTGGTCTGGTGCGACCCCGACAACAAACTCATATTTGTTTTCCTCTCCAACAGAGTCTATCCGACATGCTACCCCAACAAACTGTCTCAAAGCAAAATCCGGCTGAAAGCGCATGAGATGATTTATGAGGAATGAGGAATGAGGAGTGAGGAGTGAGGAATTGACTTTAAATGACAGTTACAATATGACATTATGGAACCGACATTACTGCATATAGAGACGGCCACGGAGGTTTGTTCGGTGGCGCTGACCCGGGGCACGGAGGTGCTGGGGGTGTGCGAGAGCACGGACGGCAACTCGCACTCCAAAAACCTGCTGCCGTTCATAGACCGTGTGCTGCGCGGAAGCGGCAAGTCTGTCGCCGACCTGCAAGGAGTTGTGGTTAGCATTGGCCCCGGTTCCTATACAGGCCTGCGCATCGGCGTATCCACCGCCAAGGGAATAGCCTACTCGCTGAACATTCCCGTTATCATCGTCAGCACATTGGAGAGCATTGCCAGCGGGGCGCGGCAATGGCTGCCGAATTCCAATTGCGACATCGTGCCTATGATTGACGCACGGCGGATGGAGGTGTTTGCCGCACGGTACGACGGCAATATGAATCGGGTGGACGATGTGGCCGCCGTCATTGTCGATGAAAACGCCTATTCGGAACTTTTGCAGGAAAAAGAGGTGCTTTTCTGTGGCAACGGAATGCCCAAATGCAAAGACTTGTTGTCCCGATTCCCGAACGCCCGTTTTGCGGATTTCACACTGTCGGCGCAACACATGCTTCCCACGGCATTGAAAAAGTGGGAAGCTAAGGATTTTGCCGACACCGCCTATTTCGAGCCCTTCTATCTGAAAGAATACGTGGCCGGAAAGCCCAACGTGAAAGGATTGCACTAAACGATTATGGAGATAAACGAACCTATTGACCGGCAGAAGAAGCTGAATATCATCGCCCTTGCGGACGACTCGGAGTATGGCACCTCGGCGGTGTGCTTCGGCGGTATGCTGGCCGCTGTGTTCCGCGCCTCCCTGACCGTAATAACCAAGTTTGACTTCACGCTGGAAGAACGCAAGGGGCGGTTCCACACCGGGCGTGTGCTCCAGAATGTGCAGCAACTCCTCGCCCATGACATCGAAACCATCCTGCTCACCGACTTCTTCTTTCCCGAGCGTCTGTATCATTACGCCGAGGAGACCAACACTATCATGTTCGTCATCGGGGTGGATGGCGAGGGCAAACAGGGCTTTTTCGACAAGCGGAAGGCCATGCGGCTCATCAAGCCCTCGCGCCTGCCCGTGATGACGGTGGGGAAAACGCTGCCCGACAAAGGCGTGTTCCGGCATGTGTTGTTGCCCATGGACATTGAGCGGCAAGCCAAGGAGAAGGCCTTGTGGGCGGGTTATTTCAGCCGCTTTTACCAGTCCACTATCCATATTCTGGCGCCGCGCTACAGGGATTCCGGTTTGCAGAAACAGGTAAGCGACAACATTGCTTTTGTAGAAAAATTGTACAAAAACCTGGAAATCCGCTATCTCATCCACGAGGTTGCGCCAATGAACGACATTGACCGCTATTCCATCGAGTATGCGCCGGAGGTGGACGCCTCGCTCACGGTCATCATGATGACCCAGTACCTTACGCCGGCCACCCTGTTCACCGGCAAGCGGGAGAAGAAAATCATCGGCAACCCCCAGCAATTCCCCGTGCTCTGCATCAACCAGCGGGATGACCTGTACGTGCTGTGTACATGACAGCCTCCCCTGTTTTTTTTGTATATTTGCGCCATAAAAAAACGGATATAGTCCCATGACAACCATGACAGACCAAAATGACATCCTGCAAACCCCGATAGAGTTCCTGAAAGGCGTGGGGCCAAAGCGCGCGGAGGTGCTGCGCAAGGAGTTCGGCATCAGCACGTTCAGTGACCTGCTCCACTACTATCCCTACCGGCATATCGACAAGTCGCACGTTTACCACGTCTCCGACATCATAGAGGACGGCGGCTACATCCAGTTGCGCGGGCGTATCACCAATGCGCAAGTGGTGGGCCAGCAGCGCGCCAAAAGGCTCACGGCGCAGTTCTCCGACGAGACCGGCAGCCTCGACCTCGTCTGGTTCAACGGCATCAAATGGGTGCAGGACATGCTGCAGGGCAGCCGGGAGTTCATCATCTTCGGCAAACCCACCGTCTTCAACGGTCGCTGGAACATGACCCACCCCGAGCTGATCGACCCCAACGCGCAAAGCGAATCGTCCGTGCCCATGCGCTTCCAGCCCCTATACAACACCACCGATGTGGCCAAAAAGAAGACGCTTGACTCCAAGGCCGTCGCCAAGTTGGTGGCCAACCTGCTGCCCGTCGCGCATGATGTCATTCCGGAAACGCTGCCCGACGACATGCTGCGGAACCTCAAGCTGATGCCGCTGCGCGACGCGCTCTGCCAGATTCATTATCCCGCCAGCAACCAAGACCTTTCCCGCGCCGCCCTCCGGCTCAAGTTCGACGAGCTTTTCTTCACCCAGCTCAAAATGCTGCTGCTGAAACAGATCAACACCAAAAGGATAAAAGGACACGTCTTCAGCAGGGTGGGCGACTATTTCAACACATTCTACAAAAAACACCTGCCCTTTGAGCTCACAAATGCGCAGAAGAGGGTCATCAAGGAGATACGCGCCGACCTGGGCGGCGGACACCAGATGAACCGCCTGCTGCAGGGTGATGTGGGCAGCGGCAAGACCATTATCGCGCTCTTTATCATGCTGATAGCCAAAGACAACCTGTACCAGTCATGTCTCATGGCACCCACGGAGATTTTAGCCACGCAGCACTACGAGAAAATCAGCAGGCAGCTGGCCCCGTTGGGCCTGCGTGTGGAATTTTTGTCGGGTTCTACCAAGGCGGCCAAGCGGCGGCAGATTCTCGAAGGCCTGCAGAGCGGCGATGTGGATATCCTCATCGGCACGCACGCGCTCATTGAGGACAATGTGCAGTTCCATAATCTGGGTCTCGTGGTCATTGACGAGCAGCACCGATTCGGCGTGGAACAGCGCGCCAAGCTGTGGCGCAAGAATGCCATCCCCCCGCACGTGCTCGTGATGACGGCCACGCCTATCCCGCGCACCCTGGCCATGACCCTCTATGGCGACCTCGACATCTCCGTCATTGACGAAATGCCCCAGGGACGCAAGCCCATCATAACCAAACATTTTTATGAGAAGGACCGTCTCCGCGTCATCGGATTCATGCGGCGGCAGATTGAGGAGGGACGGCAGGTGTTTGTGGTTTATCCGCTCATTCAAGAGTCAGAGAAAATGGACTTGCTGAATTTGATGGAGGGATATGCGGCCTTTGAGCGCGACTTTCCGCCACCCAAATACGCCATCGGCGTGGTGCATGGCAAAATGAAGGCCGAAGACAAGGACTTTGAGATGCAGCGTTTTTTGAAGAGGCAGTCGCAGATTTTGCTTTCCACCACGGTCATCGAGGTGGGCATTGATGTGCCCAACGCCACGGTGATGGTGATTGAGAATGCGGAAAGGTTTGGCTTGTCGCAGCTGCACCAGCTGCGCGGGCGTGTGGGCAGGGGCGGCAGCCAGTCCTACTGCATCCTCATGTCAAAATACGAGCTGAGTGCCGACGGTCGAAAACGCCTCAACGCCATGGTGAGTACCAACGACGGCTTTGAAATCGCCAACTTCGACCTCCAATTAAGAGGCCCCGGCGATATTCAGGGTACCCGGCAGAGCGGCATGCTCGACTTTAAAATCGCCGACATCGTGAAGGATGAGAAGTTGGTGGCTTACACCCGAAACCTGGCCATGCAGGTGATCGACCACGACCCCAACTTGAGCCAGCCTGAACACGCCCGCCTTGCCGCCACCGTGGCGAAAATGATGCGGCGCGAAACCAATTGGAGCGTCATCAGCTGAAACCTGCTGTCACAGCCATTCAAACGCCTGTTTTTCAACCCTCCCGGCGCTATAATGCGGGGCGGCGCGGGAGATATGGAAAAAAAGTGTATATTTGCCGCCCTTAAAATATTAACAATCAATTACCAATCCAATAATTCAAATCACCGATGAAAGTTTATCAGACAAATGAAATCAGAAATGTTGCCCTTATCGGCGGTAACCGCGTGGGAAAGACAACATTGGCCGAAGCTATGGCGTTCCACGGAGGAGTGGTCAGCAGAAGAGGCACCGTAGAGGACAAGAACACAATTTCCGACTACCGCGAGGTGGAGCTGGAGAGGCAGCAGTCCATCCAAAGCACCGTCATGTATGCGGAATACGAGGGGAAGAAAATCAACATGGTTGACTGCCCCGGCTTCGACGACTTCATCGGTGAGACAATCGGCGCACTGCGCGTGATGGATACCGCCCTAATGGTCATCAACTCCCAGAACGGCGTGGATGTGGGCGCTGAGATCCAGTGGCGCCGCACCAAGTCCATGAACGTGCCCGTAATGTTCATCGTGAACCAGTTAGACCACGAGAAAGCCAACTTCGACGAGACACTCCATCAGCTCAAGGAATACTTCGGCGGCAGCGTGATGCCGTTCCAATACCCGGTGAACGCCGGTATTGGCTTCGACTCCGTCATCGACCTCCTGCAAATGAAGATGCTCAAGTTCCCCGCCAACGGCGGAAAAATGGTGGTGGAGGACATCCCCGCCGACCAAGCCGACAAGGCCGAGGAGATGCACAACGCCCTCATTGAGGCCGCCGCCGAGAACGACGAGGCGCTCATGGACAAATTCTTCGAGGAAGGTACCCTTTCCGAAGACGACATGATCAAGGGTTTGAAACTCGGCATTGCCAACCGAGGCACCTTCCCGGTGATCTGCATCGCCGCCAAGACCGACCAGGGCATCGACCGCCTCATGGACCTCGTCATCAAGAACTGCCCCGCTCCAAACGAGGCACCCGCCATGAAGGCCACCAACGGAAACGAGCACAAGTTCAACGCCGCTGAGCCTTTCGTGGGCTTCGTCTTCAAGACCACCATCGAGCAGCACCTCGGCGAAGTGGCCTTCTTGAAGGTTTGCGACGGCACCATCGGCAAGGCCGACGATGTGCTGAACACCAACACCAACACCAAAGAGAGAATCTCCCAGTTGCTGGTCTTCGCCGGCAAGAACAGAGTGGAGGTTGACAAGGCGGTGGCCGGCGACATCATCGCCACCATCAAGCTGAAATCCACCCCCACCGGCACCACGCTGGTGGCCAAGGGCGAAGATACTATCGAGCCCACTGTTTATCCGGATCCCAAGTTCCGCACCGCCGTGCGCGCCAAAAACAGCGCAGACGATGAGAAACTGGGCCAGGCTCTGAACGAGATCCGCAAGACCGACCCCACCTTCCTGATGGAGCAGTCCAAGGAGCTGAAGCAGATGATCATCTCCGGCCAGGGCGAGCAGCACCTCAACATCGTGAAATGGATGATTGAGAAGTTGAACAAGATTGAGGTGGAATACTATGCTCCGAAGATTCCGTATCGCGAGACCATCACCAAGTCGGCCGAGGCCATGTACCGCCACAAGAAGCAGTCTGGCGGCTCCGGCCAGTTTGGTGAGGTTCACATGCTCATTGAATCTTACTACGAGGGCATGCCCACCCAAACCAAATACCCGATCCGTGCCACGGAGACTTATGACCTGCCGTGGGGCGGCAAGCTCATCTACAACAACTGTATCGTGGGCGGCGCCATCGACGCGCGCTTCATGCCCGCCATCCTCAAGGGTATCATGGAGAAGATGGAAGAGGGCCCGCTTACCGGCTCCTACGCCCGCGACATCGTGGTGAACATCTACGACGGCAAAATGCACCCGGTTGATTCCAACGAGTTGGCATTCAAGTTGGCGGGCCGCAACGCCTTCAAAGAGGCCTTCAAGAACGCCGGCCCGAAGATTCTGGAACCCATCTACGATGTCGACATTTTCGTGCCCTCCGACCGCATGGGTGATGTGATGACCGACCTTCAGGGCCGTCGCGGCATCATGATGGGTATGGACGCCGAGGGAGCCTTCCAGATGATTCACGCCAAGATACCGTTGGCCGAGATGAACAAGTACTCCACCACATTGAGTTCCATCACCTCCGGCCGCGCCTCCTACAGCATGAAGTTCGCCGAATATCAGCAGGTCTCCGCCGATATCCAGAGCGAAATCATCAAAAAATACGAAGAGGAGCATAAGGACGAGGAATAACTGCCGAAACCGAACGTTTGATAGACATTGCCGTTGTGGTAGAGACGGGGCGTGCCCCGTCTCCGTTTGGCGTGCCCCGTCTCTGTGGGGCGTGCTAACTGGGAGTCGTGGCCCTTGTTTGGCGTTGGGGGGGTGGAATTTTCGGTGTAGTTTTTTGACTATCTTAATATTTAACACTTTATGAAGAAACTTTTTATCGCAATTGCTTTACTGACACTAATTTGTGGCTGCATGAAGAAACAAGAACAGAACAACGGGAACGTTATCGGGAAACCCGAAATCCAGGTCCATGACGGGCGTTTCACCCCGGAGGTGATGTGGGCGTTGGGCAAGATGAATGAGAAAGCCGTTTCCCCCGACGGCAAACAGATTGCCTACACCGTGACGTATTACGACATGAATGAGAACAAGGGAAACGCGGAGATCTACCTGATTCCCGCCGATGGCGGAGACGCCGCACGGCTCACCACCACCGCCGAGAGCGAGTTCAACATAGTGTGGAAAGACAGCAAGACCCTGCTCTTCTGCCGTGGCAACGACATCCTGTCCATGGATGTCAAGTCTGAAAAGGAGAAAAAACTCGGCACCGTGGAAAGCGGCATTGAGGGCTTCAAACTTGCCCCCGACGGCAAGTCCATAGTTTATATCACCACCAAGCCGGTGGCGCGCCCCAACCACTTAGACAAACTTTACGCCGGCCTTGACAAGACCACTGGCCGCATCAACGAGGACCTGATGTACCGCCACTGGGACTGCTGGGTGGACGAGTACCCGCAGATCTTCCTCGCACCGTTTGATGGCAAAAAAATTGACGTGGAACACTCCACCGCCATCATCGACGGCGTGTTTGAATGCCCGATGCGTCCGTGGGGCGGCGTGGAACAGTACAACTACAGCCCCGACAGCAAGACGATTGCCTACACCTGCCGCAAGAAGACCGGAGCCGAGTACGCCCACTCCACCAACAGCGACATATTCCTGTACGACATCGGAAACAAGACCACCAAAAATATCAGCGAGGGTATTATGGGTTATGACCAGAACCCCGTGTTCAGTCATAACGGCAAAATGATTGCCTGGGAGAGCATGGAGCGCGACGGCTACGAGAGTGACAAGCTGCGCCTCATGGTGATGGACCTCTCCACCGGCAAGCGCACGGATCTGTCTGAGAACTTCGACTACAACTTCTCCGGCATCCGCTGGACGGATGACGACAAGGAGATCCTGGGGGTGGTCAACTACGGCACGGATCAGATTTTCGCCTGCAACCTTGACACCAAAGAATTCCGCCAGATCTCGCACGGCTGCCACGATGTGCATGGCTTTGAACTGGTGAACGGAAAATTGTATGCCGACCAGGTCTCCATGCAATACCCCGCCGAGATTTTTGTTTACAACCTGGACGATGACAAGGCCGAAGGCAGGAAAATCTCGGCCATCAATGATGAGGTGCTCTCGCAGGTGCGCATGGGGAAGGTGGAGGAGCATTGGATTACCACGGTTGACGGCAAGAAGATGCTCACCTGGCTGATTTATCCCTACAACTATGACAGCACGAAAGTCTATCCCGCCCTGCTCTATTGTGAGGGCGGCCCGCAGTCGGAGGTGGGGCAGTTCTGGAGCACGCGCTGGAACTTCATGGTGATGAGCGGCGGGGAATACTTCATCATCGCGCCCAACCGCCGGGGCACCATCGGCTTCGGCACCGAGTGGACCGAGGAGATTAGCGGCGACTACGGCGGCCTCTGCATGCAGGACTACATGACCGCCGCCGACCACTTTGCCGACAGCGTGAGGCAGATTGACAAGGAACGCCTCGGCGCGTGTGGCGCCAGCTTTGGAGGCTACAGCGTCTATTGGCTCGCCGGCCACAATTACAATGTGCCCGGATATAAAGACGGCCGTCGCTTCAAAGTGTTGCTTGCGCATAACGGCATGTTCAATTTCGACCAACAGTACCTCGAGACCGAAGAGCTCTGGTTCGACAACTGGGACCTTGGCGGACCCTACTGGGACTGGGACAATCCCCAAGTGAAGAAGAGCTACGCCTGCTCGCCGCACCTGTTTGTGGATAAGTGGAACACGCCCATCTGCGTCATCCACAGTGAGTTTGATTTCCGTATTGTGGCTTCTCAAGGCATGGCCGCCTACAACGCAGCCAAGATGCGCGGCCTGGAGGCCCGCTACCTCTACTTCCCCGACGAGACCCACTGGGTGCTGAAACCGCAGAACAGCCTCCTGTGGCACCGCAACTTCCTCGACTGGTTCGACATTCACCTGAAGTGAGGCACGGTCCCAACAAAAATCGTATCTTTGCCGCCGTTTTAAAAACAAGCTCTATGGCAGCAATCATCCATACCGATTTCAATTTTCCCAAACAAAAAAGCGTGTATCACGGCAAGGTCCGTGATGTCTATAACATCAACGACGAAGTGCTCGTGATGGTCGCCACCGACCGCATCTCCGCCTTCGATGTCATCCTTCCGAAAGGAATCCCCTGCAAAGGCCAGATTCTGAACCAGATCGCATCCAAGTTCCTGGATGCCACACAGGACATCTGCCCCAACTGGAAGTTGGCCACCCCCGACCCGATGGTCACCGTGGGTGTGCTGTGCCAGGGCTTTCCGGTAGAGATGATCGTGCGCGGCTACCTCTGCGGCAGCGCATGGCGCTTCTACAAGAACGGCGGTCGCAACCTCTGCGGCAACATCCTGCCCGAAGGCATGCGCGAGAACCAGAAGTTCCCCACCCCCATCATCACCCCGACCACCAAGGCCGAACAAGGCGAGCACGACGCCGACATCTCCAGGGAGGAGATTCTTGCGAAAGGGTTGGTCTCCCCCGAAGACTACGCCGTGATTGAGGATTACACAATGAAACTGTTCCAGCGCGGCACCGAAATCGCCGCCAAACAGGGACTCATCCTCGTGGACACCAAGTACGAGTTCGGCAAGGCCGGCGACAAAATCTACCTCATCGACGAAATCCACACCCCCGACTCTTCCCGTTACTTCTATGCCAAAGGCTACGAAGAGAACTTCGCTCAGGGCCTGCCGCAAAAGCAACTCTCCAAGGAGTTTGTGCGCGAGTGGCTCATGGCCAACGGTTTCCAAGGGCAAGAAGGCCAACAGGTGCCCGAGATGACCGAGGAAGTCGTGAACGGCATCACCAACCGCTACATCGAACTTTATGAGAACATCACGGGCGAGAAATTCGTGCCCACCGACACGGAAAATGCGGATGAGAGAATTTATAAGAACGTGATGGAGTGGGGGGAGAATTGAGAATTGAGGAATGAGGAGTGAGGAATGAGGAGTGAGGAATGAGGAGTGAGGAGTGAGGAGTGAGGAGTGAGGAGTGAGGAGTGAGGAATGAGTTAAGATAAATAATTATGGAATTAGCTTCGAAATACGATCCGAGAGTTGTGGAAGACAAATGGTACCAATATTGGATGGACCACCGCATGTTTCATTCCGAGCCGGACAGCCGCCCGGCCTATACCATCGTGATACCCCCGCCCAACGTGACGGGCGTGCTGCACATGGGACACATGCTCAACAACACCATCCAGGATGTGCTGATACGCAGAGCCCGTATGCGCGGCTACAACGCCGTGTGGGTGCCCGGCACTGACCACGCCTCCATTGCCACCGAGGCCAAGGTGGTGAACATGCTGAAAGAAAAAGGCATAGACAAGAAGGACCTCACCCGCGAGGAGTTTCTCAAATACGCCTGGGAGTGGAAAGAGAAACACGGCGGCATCATCCTCCGGCAACTCCGCAAGTTAGGCGCCTCCTGCGATTGGGAACGCACCAAGTTCACGATGGACGAAGACCTCTCGGAGGCCGTGATTGACATCTTTGTGGATTTGTACAACAAAGGCAAGATATACCGTGGCGTGCGCATGGTCAACTGGGACCCCAAGGCGCTGACCGCCGTTTCCGATGAGGAAGTGGTCTATAAAGAGCTGCAATCCAAACTCTACTATGTGCGCTATCAAATTGAGGATGAGCCGGGCGAGTATATCACCATCGCCACCACGCGCCCTGAAACTATCTTGGGCGACACGGCCATCTGCATGCACCCGGAGGACGAGCGTTACGCCAAGTATAAGGGCAAACGCGCCATTGTGCCGCTCGTAAACCGATCCATTCCCTTGATTTACGATGAATACGTAGAGCGCGAGTTCGGCACGGGCGCACTGAAAATCACGCCCGCGCACGACATCAACGACTACAATCTCGGCATCAAGCACCATTTGGAAACCATCAACATTTTCAACGACAACGGCACGCTGAGCGAAGCCGCACAGTTCCTCGTGGGCATGGACCGCTTCGAGGCCCGCAAGGCCATCATTCCGCTGCTCAAGGAGGCCGGCAGCATGGTCAAGATTGAGGACTATGTCAACAAAGTGGGCTTCTCCGAAAGAACCAACGAGGTGATAGAACCCAAACTCTCCCTGCAATGGTTCTGCAAGATGGACGAAATGGCCAAACCCGCTTTGGAGGCCGTGATGAGTAACGAGATTAAATTCTATCCCGACAAGTTCAAGAACACCTACGCCCACTGGATGGAGAATGTGAAGGATTGGTGCATCAGTCGCCAGCTTTGGTGGGGTCACCGCATTCCGGCATTCTATCTGCCCAACCACGAGTTTGTGGTGGCACACAACATTGATGAAGCCTTGAATATCGCCAAACAGAAATACCCCGACCTCAACCTCACCAAAGAGGATTTGAAACAGGACGAGGATGTGATGGACACTTGGTTCTCCTCTTGGTTGTGGCCGCTCTCCGTGTTCGACGGTATCCGCAAGCCCGACAACCCGGAAATCAACTACTACTACCCCACCTCCGCACTCATCACGGCCCCGGACATCATCTTCTTCTGGGTGGCCCGTATGATTATGGCCGGAATAGAGTGGCGCGGGATGATTCCGTTCAAGGATGTCTATTTCACCGGCACGGTGCGCGACAAACTGCACCGCAAGATGTCCAAATCGCTCGGCAACTCCCCTGACCCCATCATGCTGATGGAGAAATATGGCGCCGACGGCGTGCGTTTCGGCATGTTACTCAGCTCGCCCGCAGGCAACGACTTGCTGTTTGATGAGGCATTGTGCGAACAGGGCCGCAATTTCAACAACAAGGTGTGGAACGCCTTCCGCCTGGTGAAAGGCTGGTCTGTTGACAACAACATCCCGCAACCGTTGCACACCCAATTCGCCATTGCCTGGATGAAAGAGCGTATCAACGAGGTGCTCAACAGCATGGAGGAAAATTTCACGAACTACAAGCTTTCCGAGGCGCTCATGTCTATATACAAGTTAGTGTGGGACGACTTCTGCTCCTGCTTCCTGGAGATTGTGAAGCCCGGTTTCCAGCAGCCTGTTGACGGCAAGACCTTCCGGGAAATCACCGACATCTTCGAGACATTGGTCACCATCATGCACCCGTTCATGCCGTTCATCACGGAAGAGTTGTGGCACGCTTTGCGCGATCGCGCCGACGGTGAGGCCCTCATGCTGGCGCAGATGCCCGCCTGCACACCCGTGAACCACGACCTGCTCAAGCGTTTCGCCAACGCGCGCAGTGTGATTGAGCAAATCCGACACATCCGCTCCGAGAAGAACATCGCGCCAAAGAATGCCCTCAACCTGATGATTCACAACCTCAACCCTGCCGACGAAGAGGCCGAGGCCGTTATCTCCAAGTTAGCCAACATCGGGCAAATCCAGCATGTGGCCGAAAATACGGAAGTACACGGCGCCTCCTTCATTGAGGAGCAAACCAAATACTCCGTTCCGTTGGAGGGTCTGGTTAACGCAGAAGAAGAGATGAAGAAATTGGAGGCTGAACTGAAATACACCGAAGGATTCCTGCAAGGTGTGATGAAGAAACTCTCCAACGAGCGTTTCGTAAGCAACGCCCCGCAGAATGTGGTCGATATGGAGCGTAAGAAACAGGCCGACGCAGAGGAGAAAATCCGCATCATCAAGGAACAACTCTCAAAACTGCAATAACATGTTGGCCGTATTACGTTTCTTCATGATTCTGGCCCTCTGCCTCATTCCATTCACTTTCATTGACATCCAGGAGCGGTTCCCCATCATGGTGGGCATCACCCTGGCGGTGACCCTTGCCTATTGGTTAGGGTATGCGCTGCTACAGCGGAAGAAGAAAAAGATGGAAGAATAAATGGGCTGTTGGCCATTAGCTTAAGCCAATGGCCAACAGCTGGCTGGACAACTATCGCCTCTGTTTCACGACCTTCCGTGTAACAACGCCCTCTTCGGTCTCAATGCGCAAAGTATAGACACCGTCCGCAAACATGGACATGTCAACCTGCGCTATGGATTCTTTCACAGATTCAATACGCAACAGCTTGCCATAGATGTCGAAAACCTGAATCTTCGCATCCTTCCATTGCTCATATCCCATTTCAAATTCCACATTCACGATATTGCGGGTTGGGTTAGGATAGAGCGTCAAAACCGATTGCTCATAGTCTTCAACACCCGTTATCGTAATGGTGATGCTGGCCTCGGCTGTGGCTGTACATGGCGGATTTGACACCGTAACATAGTAGGTGGTGGCTGTTAGTGGCGACACTACGATTTCCGCATTCTCCCCTATATCTCCATTACTCCACACATACGTATAGCCATCTTGATGCGACGTGTTGTAGATGGTGGTTTCTTGCCCGGGATAAATCTCTGTCATACCACCATTGTATGTGGAAAGAGAAACCTGCGGGGCGTGTTTGACAGTCAAGTGCAACGTGTCCACCTGCCAGCAACCGTCGGCGTTCTCATAACCATGGGTATAAGTGCCACTTTGAGTGTAAGTTGACGAATAACCATCCGCCCATGTGGGGGTATAAGTCTCACATCCTACCCTTTCAAAAGACATGTGCTGAGGATGGTTGATGGTGAGATGCAGCGTGGCATTGCAAATGTAGCCTAATTCGGAAGTATAAGAGCCTGTGTAGGTGCCCGAAGCAGTGTAAGTCTGCCCAAGCCATTCGTAACTGTCGCACGCCGACACGGTAGTGTCAACCGCCACGGGCATTCCGTTATAGACGATGTTGGACCTTGCACCCGTGTAGGTGATGTCGCGGGTGTGGCGCACACAATGGTGGTCGGCGGGCAGCACCACTTCTATCTGGTAGAACAGTGCGTCATCCGTTGCCGGATAATCCGTGTAGGAGTTCAAATTTGACGGCATGGTCTGAATCAGCTGGAGATTGTTGTTGGCCGTGCCGCGATAGAGGTTGTAGCTGGCAAACTCAAAGCCCTCGTAGCCCGACCAAATCAAGTTCCAGCTGTTGCCGATACCCCGATTGATGGTCAAATGTACAGACTTGTGCATTGCGCTCATTGGGGTCTCGCCGCCACAACTGTCCACTGCCGTAATCTTGTAACGATAGGCCCGGATGGTCGGGTCGGCGGTGGTATCCTCGTATGCGTTGGGGCTGGCAGCCGAAATCACAGCCAACGGCTCAAACACATTGGCCTGGTTGTTTTCGCGGTAAATCTTGTAACTCTCCACATCCGGATCGTTCAATTCTTCCCAAACCAACAAATTATGCCCATTCTCCACCCCAACCATGCAGATAGAAGGTGTCTCTGTTATCAAATCACTCATTCCCACATGAGTCATTTCGGAAATGCCAGAACAACCGCTTGCATCCGTTACAGACACATAGTAATAACCGGGTTGCGTAATCGTGATAGTTGGCGTAATCACCCCGTTCGACCACTCGTAAGTATTGTAATTGCCGGTTACACCAAGCGTCGCGGAACTATTCTGGCAAGGAGTAAGAGCACCACTGATGCTAATCACGGGAGTATAGGCCGGGATAACGGTCACGTGCAGGACGACATTGCTGTCACAGCCGTGAGAAGTTAAAAGTTGAAAGTTGAAAGTTGAAAGTTGTGGAATGCCCACATCAAACGTGGTGTCAATTTGCCCATTGACGTAATGATACGGGAGCTCATATTCGCAAAGGGTGACTTCGACAAGCTCCGTCACGGAATGGTTAATGGTTAAATTCAGGATTACCAAACTGTCGCAGCCGGTGGCTGTTGTGAATTGTTGTGAGTAAGTACCGCTTTCCGTGTAGGTGCTGTCATTCCACGTGTAGCGGTCACATTCGGTGACTTCGACAAACTCGGTCACCGAGTGGTTAACGGTCAGGTGCAGGGTTACCACGCTGTCGCAGCCTGCCACATTAGGCAGCACATAAGTGGGGTCTACGGCTGGGGTTTCCGTGTAGGTAACCCCGTCAATCCAAGTATAGCTGTCACAAGCCGTCACCGTTTCGATTCCCGAGTTGCTATAATAAAGTGTAAGATGCAGCGTCACCACGCTGTCGCAACCTAAGGAAGACGTGAATGTCTTCACTTTGTCGCCACCCGTGGTATAAGTGGTATTATTCCACGTATAGCTGTCGCAAGCGGTGGCAGAAAATTCAGAAGTGATAACATCCACCACGGTCAGGTGCAGGGTTACCACACTGTCACAGCCATGCGCGGTGCGCAACGTGCAGGTGGCCACCGTGTCTTCCGGTGTGTCGTAGTAGAAAACCAGGTTGTGATAAACATACGGCAATCCGCTCCGACAAACGGTTTTATAGTCATCGGAGGAGGTGGATTGATAAAGTGTTAAGTGCATGGTCACCACACTGTCGCAGCCGGTGGAAGAAGTTAGCGTCTGCACCTTGTCACCGCTGGTGGTATAAGTCTGCCCGTTCCAGGTGTGGCTGTCGCAATCGCTCATGTAGATCTCGCTGTAAACCGTCGGGTTCACGGTGAGGTTGAGCACCACGGTGCTGTCGCAGCCCGAAGCCGTTTGCAGATAGGCCGTCTGTGTACAATTGGAGGTATAAGTCTGTCCGTTGAACGTGTAGCTTTCGCCTTCACAGATGGAGACATTCAGACTTTCGTTATAGACAGGGTTCACCTTCAGGTTGATGTAGGCAATATAGTCGTTTCCACTCTGGCTGTAAATGAATGTGTTACGGAACATGCCCGGCTCTTCTGGATAAACAAAGTAATCACCATAGAAGAAACTCTCACCCAAGCAAATGGAGTCGTTGATGGTTAGATAGATGACATCTCCGTATTCGTAGGCTCCGATGTCCAAACGACCCTGTTTGACACGCAGGGAGCCGCCAAGGTCGTAAGTGGGCAGGTTGAGCGAGGTGGTGTTGGGGTTGCCCCTGTTAATACAGGCCGATCCGCTGCTCAGATTCCAATCCACGTTGTTTAGCGTGCTGATACCCGCCGTGGTGGTCGGGTTGACAAACTTGACGTATGAAGCATTGGACGAAGAGCCTGTGTTAGCAGCCTCCAATGTAATGTTGGCTGTGCCGCTCACGCCGCCCTCCACAGCGCAATAGGAGAAAGTGCCATCACCTTCAATATTGCTCACCGCTGTGTCGGCCTTGTTTCCCCAGATAATACAGTTGGTGTATTCATTATTGGTGGAATTGTTGTAAACACCGGCAAAGGCGTTGGTGCGATTCACTTCCCCATAATAATTCGGTGTCAATTCTATCTTATTGTTTACGATGTTACAATTGACAAATCGGGCGTTGTTGCGGGCATAGACTCCCGAATATACAACAGAAGAGGAAGTACCTGCACGTGTCACCGTGTTGTTGGCAATATTCATACCCATGTACAGACCGCCATCGGCATACACGCCCGTGCAATTGTTGTTGGCCACCGTAGTGTTAATCACTTGGGCGTTGCTTGATCCGCGAATGCCATAATAACTGCTGCTGCCATTATACCCGTTTCCGGTGATATTACAGTTTGTCGCGGTTCCTTTGTAAATATACAAACCGTATCGGTTGTTCTGCATGGTGCTGCCCGACAGTTTTCCCGTAGAATTAAAATAGATACCATAGTTTGTGTTGTTCTGGGCTATGCTGTTATCTACATGGGTGGTTCCGGCACAGTAGAGACCGTATCCGTTGTTGCCGTCAAACACACAGTTGTCGAAGTGGCTACCGGAAGCATACACACCGTGTCTGTGGTTATTGGTGAACTTACAGTTAATCATGTCGATATTGTCGCGCAGATAAGCTCCGGCATAGTCGGAAGTGCCGGACACAAAGCCGTTCTGGAACGTGAAGCCGTCGAAGAGGCTCTCGCCGATTCGGAACAAAGGATTCTCAACGGTTGGAGTTTCGTCAAACGGACAGCTTTGACTCAGCACCTGATAGGCCGAGTCGCCGTCGATGATGGTGGCGTGGGTGGTGAAATTGCGCTGCGAGAGGTCGTATGTGTAGGGCTCGTTGCCCGCGAAGCCGCCATACACGGCCACTTTGGGCTGCGCAATGAGGGTCTTGCCGGTCGTATAGGTGCCTTGTTTCACCCACACGGCGGCGGGAGGGTTGCAGCCCATGGCCACGTCCATAGCGTATTGCAGGTTGCCGGTGGCGTTGCTCCAAGAGGAACCATCGCGCGTGCCCGCACCTGTAGTGGTAACGTAGATGATGTGGCTCTCCGCCTGCGGATTCAGCGGGTAGGCTATGCCGTAGGCCGACTCGTAGGCGCCGATATCAACACGTCCCTGCTGTATGCGGGCGTTGCCGCCCAAGTCGGTTTCTGTGCCGACGAAATCATTACTGCCCATATTGGCACAAGTGGAGCCGTTCAGCAGGGTCCAGTCGCCGATGGCGTTGTTGGCGTCCGCGCCGGCCTCAGCGGTGGGGTTGGCAAACATGGGATAACCCACGCCCGTGCCGCTGTTTTCGGACTCTAAGGCAATGGCCCCGCTGTAGCCGCCCTGCACGGCAGATGTCTTACAGACGAAATAACTGCTGCCAGAGGCCATCTGATTATGGTTGGCCCCCACCTTGTTTCCCCATACGATGGAGTTTTTCAGCATAGTTCCACTGTTGGTGTAAAGGCCGCCCGCATTGGTCACAGCCGAGTTGCGCACAATGTCACAATGGGTGAATGTGGCACTGCCATTTGCGTCATATACACCGCCACCCGTGGCTCCGGAGTTGTTGTTGCTGATCAAACAGTGTGAGAACGTTGGGGAAGGAGTGGTATTGACATACACACCGCCGCCATCGCTCCTCGTGGTATTGTTGCTGATAACACAATACTCAACAGTAGCATTGCGGTACAAATAGATACCGCCGCCATAGACGGCACTGTTGCGGGTAATATTGTTATGGGAGAAAACACCATTCCCAGCATCATATATACCGCCGCCTCTCACGTACCAATTAGAACCTATGTTACCGCTATAATCGACTATATTATTATGAATATCACAATTTTTCACCACTCCATAATTGCAGTTGTAAACACCGATGCCATATACGTATCTTGAACCGGTACCCGACAGCGTGATGGTATTGCCATAAATCTGGCAATTGTCTATAGTTCCGCCGTTGTTGTAAACGGCAATACCTCTACGATAGATACTGCTTTCGGATCCCGATATGGCCGCGTTGTTGGCGGTGAAGGTGCAGTTTTGCATCGTGCAGTATTTGCGGATGTAGGCCCCGCCGCCCTCCTCGGCGGTGTTCACCGTGCCGCCGCGGATGGTGAACCCGTCGAACACCGTGGCGGTGTTCTCGGTGAAGTCCGCGCTCTGGTACAGCACGCGCCGCGCGTTGGAGCCGAACAGGATGGTCTGGCTCATGTTGGCCTGGGTGCGGTTGTTGAGGTCGTAATCCGCCGGCTCGTTGCCGTTGAACCCGCCGTAGGCATGTACATTGGCTTTGATTTCAAAGCTGTTGGTGGCGGAAGTGTTGCCCGTGTAGGTGCCTTTCTTCACATAGAGGTACGGCGTTCTGTCCGTAAACGTAATTGCGGTGTCCATGGCCTCCTGCAACTCCATGGCGTTGGCCCAGGAAGTTCCGTCGTGCGAGCCGGAGCCCGTGGTGGTCACGAAGATAACCTTGCACACTTTGAGATTGAGCGTGACCAGACTGTCGCACTCGTCGCTAATCCACCAGCGGTGGGTATAAGTTCCCGGCTCAGAAAGAGGTGTGCCATAGAAATTATAGGACTCGCCCTCCACAATGGTGGCCTCCATCTCGCGCTGCAAAGCACAAGTGCCGCCAAGACTACTGCAAAAACGCACGTTGTTGCGGAGAGTGTATCGGGAAATATCGCCGGGATTATCCATATTGATGGGTGAACCGGATGTTCTCTCCAATGCCATATAATCTGTGGTATAATGCACATAGGAGACAAATGTTCGGTTTTCAGTCCCACTGCTGTTGAGGATGGCTACCACCACATTGGAAGTGCCGTCCCATGCAAAAGGCTGTTGGAATAGAATGGTAGTCCAACCCTCTACAAGTTCCACCGGGCCATTGAACACTTCCTGCAAATCAGAGGGTGAAATCCATGTGTAATTGTATCCCATATTGGGCTGGGTGGTGTTGCCTAAAAACACACGCACCGGCGACTTGGTTTGTCCCGTTCCGCCATATTGGAAAGAGAGGGAACCAATCGATCCGCTAATCCCTTGCATCGCAAGCTCATTAGCCGTGAAAAGTTGCTGGGTATAGGTGTAATACCAGTTGGAATAGTATCCCATTGGGAAAATGGAGTTGGTAGAGGCGCCTTCGCCAATCTGCACGCAATCGGAAACGCCCGTGGTGAATGACATTTTCACCCATTTGCTGATATCCCCATTGCCGCAATCAACCTGCACATAGAAGTCATAATTACCTACAGCCAATCTTGTGAGGGTCAAAGATGGTGTTCCTGTCACCACTTGTGCGATGCCCGTGCCTTGCGCGAAACCGGCGGGACCGTACTCCACATTCCACGTGGTTTCCTGATAACCCGGGATCCACTCAATCTTCACGGAATGGCGGTTCAAGGTGGTGCAGGTCAGGTGTGAGGGGGGTGAACATTTCTCCTCCGACACGCGCAACACAAAGCCATCTTTATGCAAAGACCCGGAGTACACAATGGTCACTGCTCCGGCGGTACTCATGACAGGAGAAACATTAGCGCTCACCGTCATCAGTGGTGTGCCCGTCACATCATGGCCATCATAAACGGTCGCCGTTTGGTTGGTGTAGGAGACCACCTCCACAAAAAGCTGCGCCCCGGATGTTGAGGGGGTGATCGTCAGGGTGTCCACACAACTGTTGGTATAGTCTGGGCCATCCGAATAGTCCTCGTTGAACGTCCTTGTATGCCCAACGTATGTGGAGCCCGATATCGTGGCTGTGGTTCTGCCTCCCATGTTGAGCAAAAGGGTGTCAGGATTATTATTCCCGGGTCTAATCAAGAGGATTTGATTGTTATTATTAAAACTGAATCCTGTAGAAGGAGTGAATATATTGCCTGGACTGTAATCATCGCTCATAATATGCCCGATAGCGAAATAGCCATCAGAATAACCGCCCCAACCCCAGTTGAAATGAAACAGCGTGTCGTTATCGTAGCCATCGCACACCCACGCATGCCCGTCCGATCCGTCTCCACTGTAGAAGACAGGGCGACCTGCATTGAGTTCTGTTCTTAATATGAGGGCCCATTCGTTGTCATCATATAATGTAACCGTGTACCAATTCGGCAGACCGTAGGAATAGGTGCTATAGCGATAATATTTGAGTGCCGACTGTGCCTCATATCCAAAGTGGGTGACAAGGGCTGAGCGAGCGGCAAATACGGATGCGGCGCTTCCATAGGGTGCATAATCCATATTCACGGCCACACCGCACTGCCGCATCAGAGTGGCCACGGCGTTCACTTGATTTGCCGGAGAGTTCCAGTCAAGCGAATCGGGCATCAGGTTATACTGGTAAGTGGTGTTGGCAAAGTCGGCTTGCTGCAATCCATAGTCGTCATGATAATATTGGTGTGTCCCAAAACCATGCGCAGGATATTCGTAGTAGTTGATAATTTGCGCCAAAGCGGTGGCCACACAGCCCGTTGGCACGTGACCGCTCCAACTGTCAGTATCTTCAGGACAAAGGGAGTTGAAATAGGGCTCCTGGTCCCACTTGGTGGTGAGCAGCGGGCCCACAGCATTGCGGGTGCCGGGGCCGCGCAGGGTGTACCCGCTCTCCAAATTTGCCCATTGCTCATGGATGCGCTCGTCCGCCGCAATTTGGCGCTCCTTCACCTGCGCAATCCCATCCGCATAGCCCTGCAGCCACGCACGGCAGTTGTCGGGAATACGGTCCGCATTGAAATGGCCGTTAGTAGAGTATCCCAACACGGGAATCACCGCGTCATCGGCAGACACAATCACAAAGCCGCCACCCACGTTGTAAACGTAGAATAACGCATCGGCGCTCCTGCCATTGGTTTGCGTGTATGCCAGCTCACAGGAGCTGCTCCGGGTTATGGAGGAGGATTTCCGCATCATGAAGTGCAGAGCCACTTGCGAGGCTTGTCGGGGATTCACCGGCCCGGCAACCGCCAAAGCCGCCATCAGCATAGAAATGCAAAACAGTAACGTTTTTTTCATCTTGATGTTTTATGTAGTTAATTATAATTCAATAGTTTATATCTATCGGCGAAGAAAGTCGTTTTAAACGCAAAAATACAAAAATAACATACGAGAACTCGGGATGGGGAAATTTCTTCTCATTCCGCGAGAATTGCGAGCTTCACGACATATACATCGAAGACGAGGCTAACTGCGGCTGGAAAACATCCTTGAAGAAAGCCAAGTTCGGAAACATGGTACATCTGACCTGCACACCTGGGAACTATGATATCGTTATCTTTTGGGGAGACTACCCAACAACCATCAAAGTGGAGGATAACAGTTTTATGATGCCCTACCATGAAGTCACCGTGAAATCGGTCAAAAAATCTGCAATGAACTTTTTGCGATGGCAGAGCCAAGCATTCCATGTGATATTAAAGATGTGGACACAGCCCTCTGTAATGCCGTGGAAGAGAAAGAGGACACCTGTCAAGATATAATGAAAAGACTTTCTTCCAGACAAAAAACGCTGCTTTTGGCCTTGGCGCATTCCGGAAGATGGGCGCAGCCGACCAGCGGGGAATTTATCCGGAAATTCCATCTCACTTCCGCCAGTGCCGTTCAGAGAAGCTTGTCCGCCCTACAAGAAAAGGACATTGTCACAAACCACAACGGAGAGTACTACATCTACGACTATTTCTTATTCAAGTTTCGCAAGCTCTTCTTACCCCGCTTGCAGTAGGGAATTCAAATTTATCACTTTTGCAAATGCTTGATTTTCAGCAATCAATTTTGACATCACGTTTTCCTTGTCTATCTCAAACAACTCTGCCAACTCGCAGACCACTTGATGGATGTAACCCCATGACCGTTCATCGAGGGGTCAGTTCAAGCACATCGGCCTCGGTGTCGCGAATCAGGGTGGCTGAACTGGCAGGCCGTC
>FLNW01001276.1_pt1 | contig 34289 bp, 28 predicted proteins | sample 1140371 | NCBI WGS metagenome assembly FLNW01 (sample SAMEA3878170, study PRJEB12797) | bioreactor metagenome | biome: Moose rumen | place: Sweden | collected 2011-10
GAAAGGCGAAGGCGAATGGCGAAAGGCGAATGGCGAAAGGCGAATGGCGAAAGGCGAATGGACATTGTTTTTGGCGGAGAGGGTGACAGGGTGACGGGGTGACACCCCATTTTATAAAATCACGCCCGCGCGTGTGTGTATAGTTTAGAATTAAGGGGGTCACCCCGTCACCCTGTCACCCTTTCCTTCTATATTCCTATTCGCGTTTACCTCTGCTTGATCGCGTTCCCTCACGAGCCATCCGCGGGTACGTGTACCAGAGGATAGTTGCTTGCATTTATACACGGTTTTTTGCATGTTGTTTCTTCCTCAATCCCTCAATCAGTCGATATTTTTGATTTTTTACTTGTGTATCTCAAAAATTTTTCGTATCTTTGCACTCAAATTGGAATAACAGGACGAAAAACGATTCACAACTATGCAGAAACACTTCCTGAATTACCTGACCGAGGTTATGGCGCAGCAGTGGAACGACCCTGCGTTGACAGACTACGGAGAACAACATGAGTACACTTTCGGCGAACTGGCGACCCGGATGCTGCGGATGCATATACTGTTCGAAAAACTGGGTTTGAAGAAAGGCAGCAAGATTGCCATCGTCGGCCGCAACTGCGCCAACTGGGCGGTCAGCTACCTGTCCATAACCTCCTATGAGGGTGTGTGTGTGAGTATTCTGCAGGATTTCCGTCCGGAAGATATCGCCCACCTATTGGAGCACTCCGACTCGGAGATGCTGTTTGTCGGACCGTATGTATGGCATGAGATTGAGAAGAAAGCCCCACCCCGACCCTCCCCCGTAGGGAGGGAGAAGGGCCGGGGAGTTCTACGGACGGCCATCGGCAGTCCGATCGAGCAGAGCTCTTCACCCGCCGCAGAGAGGGAGAAAGTAACGCTGCCGAAGAATATCAAGGTAGCACTCTCGCTGGAAGACTTCCGTCCGCTGTACGTGGCTGAAGGCGTGAACATGCCGGATGAAAAAGCTATCACAGCAGCTTTCAATGCCAAGTTCCCGCAAGGCATTGAGCCGGAAGATGTGAACTTCGCTGCCGACCCGGACGCACTGGCTCTCATCAACTACACCAGTGGTTCAACCGGCTCACCTAAAGGGGTGATGCTCAACGGTCGCTCGCTGAGCAACAACGTGGAAGTGGGTATGAAAATGCTACCCGTTGATCCGGGGCAACGACTTGTTTCGATGCTTCCGCTGGCGCATATGTTCGGACAGATTTGCGAACTATTGTACCCCCTTTGTTCGGGTACACATATTTATTTCCTGACCAAATCCCCCACTCCGAGTATTTTACTCAAAGCCCTCAAGGAGGTACACCCCTATCTGATTGTAACAGTGCCGCTGGTGATTGAGAAGATATACAAGAAGAATATCGACCCTACCCTGAGCAAATGGGCTATACGTACCTTGTGGCATATACCTGTGGCGGGAGATATAATCAAATGGCGAGTGAAAAGTGCACTGAAGAGTGCTTTCGGCGGTCAGCTGAGGTATTTCATCTGCGGCGGGGCAGCTATGAACCCTATTGTGGAGAAATGTCTGATGGACATCCATTTCCCGCTTTCCATCGGCTACGGCATGACCGAGTGCGGACCACTCATCGGCGGTAATCCGCCCAAGTATTTCAAAGCGCGTTCAGGCGGTGTGCCTGTAACCAACATGCAGGTGCGCATTGCTAATCCGAACGAAGAAGGTATCGGCGAGATCGAAGTAAAGGGTGAGAATGTCATGCTCGGTTATTATAAAAACGATGAAGCTACCAAAGCCGCCTTCACCAAGGACGGATGGATGCGTACCGGCGACCTGGGATGTCTGGACAAGAAACAGAATATCTTCATCAAAGGCCGCTCCAAGACCATGATTCTCGGCGCCTCCGGCCAGAATATCTACCCCGAGGAGATAGAGGACAAACTCAACAATCAGGAGGCCGTGGGCGAGTCGCTTATCATAGAACGCGAAGGCAAACTGGTGGCACTGGTCTTCCCTGATGAGACGCTGACCAAACGAATGACGCTGGAGGAAGTGCAGCAGATTATGCGCGCCAACCTGGAGAAACTGAACAACCTGATTCCTTCGTACAGCAAGGTTTCCAACATCGAGGTGCAAGAGAAACCGTTTGAGAAAACACCGAAGAAGTCTATCAAACGCTTCCTCTATAAGTGATGCGGGTCATTCTCGCCTTTGTTTCGGCTCTGTGTTGACATATCAGAACGCGGCTAAGTTCTTCTCGTTGATGAGCTCCTTGCCCTCCGGCGTATAGGCATAATCTATGCGGTCATGGAAATAGGTCTCTACCTTGCCGCGCACCACTTTCATCGTGGAGTTTATCAGGTGGTTTTGTTCAGTCCATGCTTCTCCAAGCACTGCTACAGCCGATGGCAGCCAGGCCTCTGGGAAGACGCCCTCGTTCTTGCCTCCCGGACGATAACTGTCTATCTCGCTTTGGATTTTATTGAGCATGCACTCTTTGCCTTCGCGGGTAGCAGGATTCTTGCCTTGCTGCTGAGCCCAGGTCTGCAACGCATCTTTGTTCGGCACCATCAGCAGAATAGTGTATGGATCTTGGTTGTTATGCAATATACACTGGTCTACATATATACTGCCATCCGTCAGCGAGTCCTCAAATCCCTCCGGGCTGTATTTCTCTCCATCCGCGCGGATTAGCAGTGATTTGAACCGGCCTACTACCCACAAATATCCCGGATGCTCTTTGGTTACATAGCCCATGTCACCCGTGTGAAGCCATCCTTCCACGATGGTGGAAGCCGTACTCTCGGGGTTCTTCCAATAACCGGCCATTACGTTCTCGCCCTTTATGACAATCTCTCCGCGCTCGCCGTCCGGTACTATATTTCCCTCTGCGTCGCATATCTTCAGGTCCAACGGCTTCACGATGCGACCGGAAGAACCGAAAATTGCGCCATCCAGAGAGTTGGAGCATATTATCGGTGTTGCTTCGCTCAGACCGTAACCTTGGAACATAGGCATTCCTACCGCGCAGAAATAGCGCTGCAATGCGATGTCCAGCAATGCACCGCCGCCTACAAAGAATTTCATTCTTCCGCCGAAATTCTCTCTTACTGCTTTGAATATCAGACGGTCAAAAAGTTTCACCAACGGATATCGCCATGCGTTGCGCCAGCCACCGCGGTTCCAATACTCACGGTTATAGGCGATGGCATTGTTCAGGGCGAACCGATACAGTTTCTCCACTTGGGGACCCCTAGAATGAATGGCACTCTCGATACTTTTGCGGAAATTGCGTGCGAGGGCGGGAACTGAGAGCATCACATGCGGACGCACCTCTTTGATAGCAACAGGAATATTCCTGAGAGTTGCCATCGCGGTTTTTCCGACAGGTACTGTTGCTATGCTGCCTCCGTACGACATCATAGTGTAGAATCCGGCTACGTGTGCGAAGCAGTGATCCAGAGGCAAGATAATCAGCATTACATCGTCCGTATCGCAATGTATCACGGAACTGCCCTGCTCTACATTCGCAGTATAGTTGCGGTGAGTCAACAAGATTCCCTTCGGATCGGCTGTCGTGCCGGAGGTGTAACTGATATTGGCATAGTCGTCAGGTCCGACGGACTCATAGCGTGCCTGGAAAGACGCAGGGTCTTTCGCCAACAGTGCATCGCCCATCGCAATCACCTCGTCTATCCCGATTTCCTTGTCTTCGTATTGGGTCAGAGGATCAAAAACAATCACTTTCTCCACGTTCGGGCATTCCGGCATGATCTTACGTATCTTGGCCAACTGTTGCCCGGAGGCCATAATATACCGTGCTCCCGAGTGCTTGATACGGAAGAGCAGATCGCCTGCGTCCTCCAGTTTGATACTCAGTGGCACGTTCACGCCGCCGGCATACAGAATGCCCAATTCGCCTGTTACCCAGAGGTTGCGTCCCTGGCTTAGCAATGCTGCGCGCTCGCCCTTTTGCAAGCCCAACGCCATCAGTCCTGCGCCTATACGGTGAGCTTCTTCACGAGTGGCACGGAATGTGGTTTCTGTCCACTCATCGCCTATTTTTTCCCTCAAGAATACATGCTCGCTGTATTTGCGGGTGTAGTGTTCTACAAAATCAATAATGGTTGGTTTATCTTTCATTGTGTACATAATATTAATGCATTCTTTTGCGGCTGCAAAAATACTGCTTTTTTTTGAATTATGCAAATCTTATCAATAAAATGTATTTTTATACCAACAAAAATGCGCTTATATTTGCATATGTCGCAAAAAAACAGTAACTTTGCGCCATATTTCTGTAACCACACAACAATGACACTTTTACTTCAAATCATTACACTCATCGGGTCCGTCGCGATGCTTATGTACGGACTGAAAGTGATGAGTGAAAGTCTGCAGAAGATGGCGGGTAGCAAACTGAGCAATGTGCTTGGTACCATGACTACCAATCGTTTCACAGGTGTGCTCACCGGTGCGTTTATCACCGCTGCCGTCCAGTCTTCTACCGCTACATCGGTCATGACCGTCAGCTTCGTCTCGGCGGGCATTCTCTCGCTCGCGCAGGCTATCTCGGTCATCATGGGTGCGCATATCGGTACTACCTTCACGGCGTGGATCATGGTGCTCGGAGGCGGATCTTTTGACTTACGGCTCATCATCTACACGATGATTATCATCGCTGTAGCACTCATCTATACTAAGAAAAACGCATCCTTAGGCGATTTTCTCATCGGTCTATCCCTCCTGCTTCTCGGACTCACGACCCTCAAGATCAATGCTACCGAGATGCACCTTGACCAGATGACGCCTGTTCGCAATTTCTTTATCGCTACATCCAGTTGGGGATATGGCAGTTATTTCCTCTATCTGCTAATAGGTGCGATTCTGACTTTCTCTGTCCAGTCTTCGGCGGCTATCATGGCAATCACCATGACGCTCTGCTCATCCCACGTGCTGCCCATTGATATGGGTATAGCTCTCATCTTGGGCGAGAACCTCGGTACAACGATCACGGCTAATGTCGTGGCACTCTCTGCCTCTATCCAGGCGCGCCGTGCCGCTCTGGCGCATTTTGTGTCAAATTTCTTCGGGGTCATCTGGGTGCTATGCGTCCTCCGGCCTTTTGTGGGGCTGATTTGTCGCCTATGGGGAGTAGAGTTCGTACCCGGAGTGCCGTCCGATGTATCGCCCGACAAACTGAATGCGGTACTCGCTACTTTCCATACCGGCTTTAATGTCACCAATACTTTCCTCCTCATATGGTTTATCCCACTCATTGAGAAGATAGTCACACGACTCCTGCCATCCAAGCCAGAACAAAAAGAAACAGACAGCCAGTTGCGTTTCATCTCCGGAGGACTTATGTCCACCTCCGAGCTTTCTATTCTTCAGGCATGGAAAGAAGTACACGTGTTTGCTGTGCGTACACAACGAATGGTAGGTATGATCCATGATCTCTACCACGAGGAGGACGAGACGCAGTTCACCAAGATTTTCAGTCGCGTGGAGAAATACGAGGGCATATGCGACCGCATGGAGTACGAAATCGCGCAATACCTCAACCAGGTGGCGGACGGACGGCTTTCCGATCAGTCCAAGCATGAGGTGCACAAGATGCTGCGTATCGTCAGCGAACTGGAGTCCGTCGGCGATGCCAATTACAACCTCTCGCGTTTCATACGACACAAGCATGACGAACACATCCGATACACTGAGTATCAGGACAAAAACGTGGAGATGATGATGTATTTGCTCAATGGTGCAGAAGCCAAGATGGTCGAAGCGCTTGAACGTGTCAACATCACGGAGGACGAGTTCCTCGAGATGACCAACATGGAGAATGAAATCAATAATTTCCGTGACGAACTCAAGAGCCGGAACATGCAGCATATCACCGAAAAGGAGTACGATTACACCACCGGTGTCAACTACATGGATATCATCCTTGAGCTCGAAAAAATGGGTGACTACATCATCAACGTCGAAGAAGCTATCTACGAGCACAAGCACGACAAATAAACAGATTCGCTTGGCTGTGTCAATCGCCTGATGGGCGCAGATACAAGTCGGATTTCTTGACCTCCGGGTGGCAATACTGACGTTCTTTGATTGTTGGTTTGCCACCCGCTTCTATTGCCTGCTGCGGACAGGCATGCAGACACGCCAGACAAGCGGTGCAATGAGGACCGATTCCTGCTTTCTCTTCAATGGAAATATTACGCATAGGACACACGCGCGCACAAATCCCGCAACCTATACATTTGTCCGCGTTCACTGCCGGACGGAACGTACGGATCATCCATTCCTGCATTCTTTCTGAACCCATTATCCAAGCTATCAGCGACCACCAGCTATAGTGATATGCATGGCGCTCGTTTCTAACATCGTCTATAATCGTCTGCAACCGGTTGGCAAAGCGGCTGAATTTCCATTTCTGATCATTGGGATTACGGCCAAACACAATGGCACTGTTATCCGGCACACGGATTTTGTGGCAATATGCCACTTCTATCCCTTTTTCACGCAACAGCCGGCGGATTGTCCAAGACGAATTGCCCGCTTGCGCACCGCAAGGAATAATCAGGAACACATATGCCTGGGGATTAAGCCGAAACATCGGCACCAGTTTGCGAACTGCAGGAGGAGCATTGAAATCATACGACGGGTAAACCAAACCTATACGTTTTTCACTTGTCAAATCCTGACGAAACGCCTGAACAAGCGGCAGAACTTGGTCATTGGTTGCTGTGGCTATAGCACGTGCAATAGCAAGGCTATTACCTGTTCCTGAAAAATAAAGTACCATTGTATGTCTGTTTTGCGGCACAAAATTACAAATAAATTTTGATATTTGCAAAAAAATATGTAATTTTGCACTCGCGTATTCAAACACACAACAATCTGATGAAAAAAAGTCTTCTGTTTTTTCTTTTTCTACTGACAAGTACAAGCCTTTTTGCGGCTGAGCAACAGGATTCCATCCGCACTGTGGCATTGGATGAGGTGGTTGCCACCGGCACCCGCGCGGCAGCAGATGCCCGTTTGCTGCCTGTTACTGTCAGTGTGGTGGACCAAGCCGTTCTGACGGAGAAATCGGAGTCCAATATACTTCCTACCCTCACAGAACAAGTACCCGGTTTGTTTGTCACCCAGCGCGGTGTGTTGGGCTATGGCGTTAGCACCGGCGGTTCTGGCGGCATCAAAGTGCGCGGCATTGGCGGACAGCCCAATACGGACGTCCTGGTGCTCATTGACGGTCTGCCGCAGTACGCAGGTCTCTATGGTCACCCTATTGCAGATAATTATCAGACGCAGATGGCCGAGCGAGTAGAAGTAATCCGCGGACCGGGTTCGCTCTATTACGGCTCCAACGCCATGGGTGGTGTCATCAACATTGTCACCCATCAGCTGGAAAACGACACCGTGATTACGCGTCTGCACGCACGCGGCGGTTCGTATTATTCTGCCGATGCGGGAATCAGCAACCAGTTGCGGCACGGCAAATGGACCGAGTCAGCCGGGTTCAACTATGTACGTACATCCGGTCACCGCGAGAACATGCAATTCGACCAATACAGCGGTTTTGCCAAACTGGGCTATGATATCAACAACCATTGGTCGCTCAACGCCTCGGGAAATATTGCCTATTTCAATACCGCCAACCCGGGAACGGTGGCTGCCCCCATTCTTGATAGCCACCAGCATATTCTTCGCGGAATGGCTACACTCTCGGCTGAGAATCATTATGATCGTACGGAGGGAGCCATCCGGGCCTATTACTCCGGCGGAAGACACCGTATCAACGACGGACACACAGCCGACAAACCGGCTCCCGCTACCGAATACAACCACACGGACCTCATGTTAGGCGTAAGCGCGTACCAAACCGTTCGGATGTTCCGCGGCAACCATACCACCTTCGGTTTCGACTACCAGCATTTCGGCGGACACGTGTGGAACCGAGTACTTGCCGACAACAGCACGAAAGAGGTGGTTAACAAAACGCTCTACGAACTGGCAGGCTATATTGATTTCCGCCAACAGGTAGTGGAATGGTTCTCGCTGGATGCAGGTGTGCGCTTGGGATGGCATTCGCGGGCTGGATTCTATTATGCCCCGCAAGCCGGTCTCTCCTTTATTCTCCCGCATGACGCACAGCTCAAAGCCGTCATGAGCCGAGGATTCCGCAACCCGACCATCCGGGAACTCTATATGTACCAGCCGAAGAACGACAGTCTCCAAGCCGTCAGCCTCTGGAACTACGAACTTTCATACAAGCAATACTTCTTGGACGGACGCATACGCATAGGCGCGAACATCTTCTATCTGCACGCGAAGAACATGATTGAGACACGCCCCATTGACGGACGACCGCGTAATGTGAACACCGGCGAGCTGAAGAACGCAGGATGCGAGGTGGAGTTCTCCGCACGCGTTTGGCAGGGACTCATGCTCGGTGCCAACTATAGTTACCTCTATATGGCCAATCCCATCCTCGCGGCACCGGAGCACAAGTTGAATGTATCTCTTGGCTATCATCACGACCGCTTCCGTATCGGCACATCCGTGCAATACATACATGGCCTGTACACCAAACTGCCCACCGTTGTGACAACCTCTTCCGGAGCAACGGTCACTACAGGTTCCGGCAATACAGTCACCACCGATCCGGGCACAAAGCAGAACTTTGTACTATGGAACGCCCATGCGGCTGGACGCATCTGGCGCGAACTATGGTTTACTCTGACGGCAGATAACCTGCTCGGTACAGAATACGAAATCAACGCAGGCTTCCCTATGCCTAAAACAACTGTGATGGCAGGCCTGCAATTTGCTTTCTAACAAGCCCCAAAAGTGCAGTCAAACAACGTTCATTCCGCTATCAAACTCGTAAACGAGACGTAAACGACTGCAATATATATCGAGAGCATATCGAGGGTAAATCGAGACATAATGCAATATAATACTAATCTATATGAAAAAAATATCTTTGATTCTCATGGCTTTTATGGCCATGATGAGCTGTACAGCGCCAAAAGCTGACGAACAAGCAGCCCCCTCCTCTGACACCCCTGTGGTGTATATGACGCAGGAGATTTCTCCGGCGGCACTGGTGCGAATCTACGAGGCCCTCGGGCGTCCGGCTACAGGGCGTGTTGCCGTAAAAATCTCCACAGGCGAAGCCGGAGGGCACAACTTTCTCAAACCGGAACTAATCCGTCAGCTGGTGAATAGCGTGAACGGAACGATTGTTGAGTGCAACACCGCTTATCCCGGCCGTCGCAACACCACTGAAGCACACTGGCAGACCATCCGCGATCACGGATTCACGGAGATTGCGAAAGTGGATTTGATGGACGAAGAAGGCGATTTCACCATTCCCGTGGAAGACAGCACGTGGATTCACTACGACCGCGTGGGTACACACTTGAAAAACTATGATTTCATGATTAATCTCGCGCACTTCAAAGGCCACGCGATGGGCGGTTTCGGCGGCGTGCTCAAAAACCAGTCTATCGGTGTCGCCTCGTCTGCAGGAAAAGCATATATCCACTCCGCAGGCATCACCGAAGATGTTGTTGAGACATGGAACCACATCGGAAACCAAGACGGTTTTCTGGAGTCGATGGCTGCTGCAGCCCAAGCTGTCCACAACTATTTCGGTCGTGGAGAACGCATTATTTATATCAATGTCGTCAACAACCTCTCCGTGGATTGCGATTGCGACAGCCATCCGGCAACACCGGAGATGAACGACATCGGTATTCTGGCATCGTTGGATCCTGTGGCGTTGGACCAAGCCTGCGTAGACCTCGTTTTCAATTATCCGTCACAGAAAGGAGATGATGCCACCGCGCTTATCGAACGCATCAACTCGCGCCATGGTATTCATATTCTGGAGCACGCTGCTAAAATCGGTTTGGGAACCCGCGCGTACCGAATCATCAGTATTGATGGCGAGCAGATGCTGAATCAACTCAAAAGCAATAGTTTGAGCCTGCTCGTTCGCAATCACGGAATCACTACCCAACACGAAAACCGAGGAGTACAAGACTTGCTGACACTTTTGGAAAACGAACCTTATCGGTTGAAAGGCGCTGTGGTGGCGGACAAGATGATAGGTAAAGCTGCGGCGGCACTGATGATTGTCGGCGGAGTGAAAGAGGTTCATACCAATTTGATTTGCACACCCGCACGCGAACTGTTGGAGCAGGCAGGTATTCCAGTTTACACCGCAGAGGAAGTGCCGCAGATTCTCAACCGCGACCGTTCGGGACAATGCCCTATTGACAGCCGTCTCAATGAGGCACAGACCGCTGAGGAGTGCGTGCGCATTTTGCGCAATACATAAATGTTGAATGACCGAATGGCAAATAGATCTGTGTTACGAAAAATCCGAATAACCCTTGCCTCGATCTGCTTTGTGCTGGTCAATGCGCTGTTCCTTGGAGGAGCTTGGGGAATAAGCCAACATATCGCTTGGGTAGCGAAGATCCAGTTCCTGCCGGCGTTGCTTGCGCTGGACTACGCAATGCTGCTTGTTCTCATTGCTGTAACGCTTCTTTTCGGGCGTCTTTATTGTTCTGTGATTTGCCCGCTGGGCGTGATGCAGGACATTTTCGGCTGGGCGGGAAAGAAAGCGAAAAAGAACCGCTACAGCCATTCGCCAGAGAAGAAATGGCTGCGATACAGCGTGCTGGCGGTGTTTATCGTGTGTCTGGTTATCGGTTTTGCACCGGTGACTACATTGCTGGCTCCCTACTCCGCTTACGGACGTATTGTCAACTCGCTCTTCCGACCGCTGTATGATCTACTCAATAACGGTCTGGCGGCGTTCGAGAGTCATTACGACAGTTATATCTTCTCCGAAGTGCAGCTGTGGATGCGTAGTGTGACCACGTTTGTAGTGGCGCTCTTGACGCTCGGCGTGCTCGGTGTTCTGGCATGGCGCAACGGACGCACGTATTGCAACACCATCTGTCCGGTCGGAACCATTCTCTCTTTCTTCAGCCGTTTCTCGCTCATGCGCGTGCATATGGACAAGACGAAATGCAAGAACTGCTCCCTTTGCGAGAAGAACTGCAAGGCCTCGGCGATTGATTTCAAGGCCGGCACGGTGGACGCGAGCCGTTGCGTAGCCTGCGGCGATTGTCTGGAGGTCTGCCATTTCGACGCGCTGCACTATAAGCCCGTTATGCATCTGCATCAGCAAACAGCAAAACAACAAGAGCCGGATTTGAACAAACGTGCGTTTCTCACCGGTGCGGTCTTGGCTACCAGCGCTGCAGCGATGGCGGAAACAAAGAAGAAATTCGACGAAGGGATGGCTGTAATAGAGGATAAAGAAGCACCTCATCGTGAGACCGCTATTACGCCTCCAGGCTCGATCTCGGCGTATAACATAAACCGCCATTGCACAGCGTGCCAGTTATGTGTCAGCGCGTGCCCGAATAATGTATTGCGCCCGTCTAACGATCCGTTGCGGTTCATGCAACCGGAGATGTCATTCGAACGAGGTTACTGCCGTCCTGAGTGTACACGTTGTTCGCAGGTGTGCCCTACCGGTGCCATCAAACCTATTACCAAAGAGGAGAAGACCGCTCTCCATATCGGTCACGCCGTGTGGATTGAGCAGAACTGTATTCCTGTCACCAACGGCGACCACTGCGGCGCTTGTGCACGTCATTGCCCTGCGTGGGCGATTCAGATGGTAGAGCGCGAAATCAACGGCAAGACGGTGGAAGTGCCGGTGGTGGATACCGAGAAATGTATCGGCTGCGGTAAATGCGAGAACCTCTGCCCCGCAAGGCCGTTCAGCGCCATCTATGTAGAAGGAAACACCATGCACCATATCAATTGATCATTTGTTCATTTACCATGTACCATTTAATAATGCCCCAATGACCCAATAAATGAGCAAATTGTAAATGACCAAATCGTAAATAACTTTATGGATCGAAGAGAATTTATCAAACATAGCGCAGCTGTCGTTGCAACCACCTCGGTTCTGGCAACCGCCTGCAAGAATGGCACCCCCAACGACCAGACAAATAGCCATATGGCAAATGACCAAATGGCAAATGGTATGACTGTTCGCATGAATCCGAATAGTGGAGACAAGGTATCACTTTTAGGCTTTGGGATGATGCGTCTGCCGGTGCAGGCAGGAGGTTCGGCACGAGAGAACCAGGATAGCCCGATTGACCAGGAGGCTGTCAACGAAATGGTTGATTACGCGCTGAAGCACGGTGTCAATCTTTTTGACACCTCCCCAGTTTATTGCAAGGGGCAGTCAGAGCATGCTACGGGCATTGCGCTCGCACGACATCCGCGGAGCAGTTATTTCATATCCACCAAGCTATCCAATTTCTCACAGGAACTTTGGTCGTTAGAAGAATCAAAAGTCATGTTCGAGCACTCACTTCAGGAGTTGCAGACCGATTATATTGATTACCTGCTGCTCCATGGTTTAGGTATGAGTGGGGGTGGACGTGACGCTGAAGGTGCTTTCAGAGGAAGATTCCTTGAAAATGGTCTGCTTGACTGGCTGGTTGAGCAGAAACAGAAAGGTCGTATCCGCAACCTCGGGTTCTCGTTCCACGGTAGCCCGGAGACGCTGGCGCCTATTCTTAACCTGCACGACTCCGGTAGGTATCATTGGGATTTTGCCTTAATAGAACTCAATTATCTCGACTGGCAACATGCTCAACAGGTCAATAAACGTAATTCCAATGCCGAATACCTGTACCGGGAACTGGAAAAACGCGGTATTCCTGTGCTGGTGATGGAGCCGCTATTGGGAGGCCGACTTGCCAAACAGCCGGATGCTATTACCCATAAACTCAGGGAACAGGACAGCAAGTACTCGCCGGCTGACTGGGCATTCCGGTTTGCGGGGACACCCGAAGGTGTTCTATCCGTGTTATCCGGAATGACATATATGGAACATCTCAAGGCTAACATACGCACATATTCCCCCCTCAAACCGCTCAGTGCTGCAGAATGGGAACTATTGATGCAGTTAGCAAAAGAAATTGTTGAACTGAAAGCTATTCCCTGTACCGCTTGCAACTATTGTATGCCATGCCCGTATGGATTGAATATTCCTGGCATATTCGCTCATTACAACAAATGTATTGCAGAGGGCACAATGCCTTCTATAGAGGGCGATGATAATGATTTCAGGCGCAACCGGAGAGCCTTTCTGGTGGGCTATGACCGCTCTGTACCTCGGTTGAGACAGGCCGACCATTGTATCGGATGCGAACGCTGTATCACTCATTGTCCACAGCGCATAGATATCCCGCGTGAGATGCAACGAATCGACCGGTTTGTAGATGCATTGAGAAAAAACAATGAATAATTAATAATGAAAATCCCCTCTTGGAGCTAAGAGGTTAAAAATAGCTCGCATGGTATGCATTTAGGATTAACAGAAATCATCATCATCGCCCTTATCGTTCTGTTGCTCTTCGGCGGCAAGAAAATCCCTGAACTGATGAAGGGTCTCGGCAAAGGCGTTAAGTCCTTCAAGGACGGAATGAAAGAAGGTGACGAGGAAGAGAAAAAGGACGAAAATGTCAAATGACGAATGACTAAATCCTTTTGGGATCATCTGGACGAACTGCGCAGCGTGCTGATACGTTGCGTAGTTGCGTGGGGTATTTGTGCGGTTGCTGCGTTCTGCTTCCGCGATGCGCTCTTTGCTTTCATCTTTGCCCCCGCCCGACCGGATTTCATCACCTACAGAGTATTGAAAAACTTATCAACTTTCAACTCTCAACTTCTCTCAACTCTCAACCCTCAACTCTCAACTATCTCTTTCATCAACACACAACTGGCTGCACAATTCACCGTACATATGCAAGTTGCTGCCTTAGCGGGATTCGTTATCGCGTTCCCGTATCTGCTATACCAGTTCTATGGTTTCATTTCGCCGGCTCTTTATAACAACGAGAAACGGGCTGCTACCTGCATCATCGGTTTCGGGACAATATTATTCATATCCGGAGCAGTGCTTAATTACCTGGTTATCTTCCCTTTTGCTTTTCAATTTCTTGCTACCTATCAGGTGCAACCGGAGGTTGTCAACCAGATTGCTTTGGAATCGTATATCTCGACATTGCTCATTCTGTCGTTATTGATGGGTATACTTTTTGAGATGCCGTTGGTGGCATGGGCTCTCGGGAAAGCGGGATTATTACAGGCAGCATGGCTCAAACGCTATCGCCGTCACGCTATTGTCTTTCTCATGATAACAGCAGCGGTTATAACACCTACCGGCGATGCGTTTACGCTTTTGCTGGTTACCCTGCCGCTCTACCTGCTCTACGAACTAAGCATACGGATGGTCAAATAGATATGTTTGTACATATTGATTGTAATAATTTTTTTGTCAGTTGCGAACTGGTTTCTCGTCCTGATTTGCAAGGCAAACCTGTTGTGGTGGCTAATGATAACGACAACCACGGCGGTATTATTCTTGCACTCAACCAGGAAGCAAAATCTGTTGGACTCAAACGGGGAAACCCATTATTCCAGGTAATGGATATTATCCGCAATAAACAAGTCACTGTGATTGATGTGCATCATAACCTTTACCATGAAATTTCGAATCGGATAATGACAATGGTACGTGAAAGCCAAATGGTTCTGGATTTTGTACAATATAGCGTAGATGAGTTTTTCGGCACGATGCCGGAAGACGACCCGATACGGTTGCGGACGTACCTGCAGCAGATTAAAGATTTGATATGGAGAGAGACTCATATTCCTGTTTCTTGTGGTGCTGGTTTGACCTACACTCTTGCCAAAATTGCCACGCATTATGCCAAACGCTATCCAGGCTACCGCGGTATTTGTATCATGTCTGCCGCTAAGCGTCAAACGGCTTTGGAACGCTTACCGGTCAAAGAGGTCTGGGGCCTGGGAAGACACAGCATGGCTCCATTGCAAAAGTTACATGTCCTAACGGCTTGGGACTTTACTCTGTTGAGAGAAGAAATTGTCAGGAAATTTTTCGGGGTACGGGGAGTTCGAACTTGGAACGAACTGAATGGTATCTCTGCATTGGAACTGACCGGCAAATCCGCACGGCAGCAATCTATCATGTACAGCCGCACTTTTGCTACAATGATTGCTACCCAAAAAGAACTGAAAACACAACTCTGCAATTTCTCTACAGCAGCCTGCCGCCGTCTCCGCGCACAGAAATCGCTTTGCTCAACCGTCACTGTTTTCCTTGCTACAAACCGTCATCGCGAAGATCTGCCTCAATACACCAACGAACAAACCATGCGGCTCAGAACTGCCACAGATGACACGGTACAAATAACATCGGCTGTAGAGCATTTGTTAGGCTGTCTCTTCCGGCCAAACTACATGTATAAACAGGCCGGAGTCATTCTCTCTAATCTCCAAGAAAGCGACGGGATACAACTGGATTTGTTTACTACTGATTATGTCGAAGAGAATGAGAGGAGAAAAAAACTGATGCAGGTTTTTGACCATATCAATACCAAGCACGGAAGCAACAAACTCCATTTCTCAAGCCAAGGAGATTCTGCCACCGAACAACTGGCGGGCTTTATGCGTCCGCATAAAATAGAACAATAAAGTACTATTCTTCTTAAAAAATGATTACGTCCTTGCGTATATCATTTTTTTTTACTACCTTTGCGCCATAATTTCAAACATACGTATTACTATGAATCGAGATTCTGAGATTTTTGATGTCATCCGCATGGAGCGGGAGCGTCAGACGAAAGGGATTGAGTTAATCGCCAGCGAGAACTACGTGAGCGACCAGGTTTTGGAAGCCATGGGTAGCGTGCTGACGAACAAATACGCGGAAGGCTATCCCGGTCACCGTTATTATGGAGGCTGCGAGGTAGTGGATATAGCGGAAAACATTGCCCGCGACAGACTGAAAAAGCTCTACAACGCGGAATATGTGAATGTGCAACCGCACTCCGGCGCGCAGGCGAATATGGCAGTCTTTATGGCTTGTCTCAAGCCCGGCGATACGTTTATGGGGCTCAATCTCAGCCACGGCGGACACCTCAGCCATGGATCGGCTGTCAATTTCAGCGGATTGGTTTTCAACGCTGTCGCATATAATCTGAGCGAAGAAACAGGGCTGGTCGATTACAATGATCTGGAGGAGAAGGCTCGTACCCACCGTCCGAAACTGATTATTGCAGGTGCCTCTGCCTACAGCCGCGAATGGGACTATGCGCGAATCCGCCGGGTTGCTGATGAAACCGGTGCAATCTTTATGGTGGATATGGCGCACCCTGCGGGATTGATTGCGGCGGGATTATTGGAGAATCCGCTCAAATATGCCCATATCGTGACATCCACCACCCATAAAACCTTGCGTGGCCCGAGAGGCGGTGTCATTCTTATAGGAAAAGATTTTGACAATCCTTGGGGCAAAACCACTCCCAAAGGCGAAATCAAAAAGATGTCATCCCTCATTGACTCCGCTCTCTTCCCCGGAACCCAAGGAGGTCCGTTAGAGCATGTGATTGCCGCCAAGGCTGTTGCTTTTGGAGAAGCACTGACAGAGGATTTCAAGGCATATCAGAAACAGGTGAAGACCAATGCGGCTGTGATGGCTCAAGCGCTGATAGACAAAGGTTACAAAGTTATTTCGGGCGGAACGGACAACCACTCCATGCTCATTGATCTTCGTACAAAATTCCCGGAACTGACGGGAAAAACAGCGGAGCAGGCTCTGGTTGCGGCTGACATTACTACCAACAAGAACATGGTTCCCTTTGACACGCGTTCGGCCTTCCAGACTTCCGGTATGCGTTTTGGTACCCCTGCTATCACTACCCGTGGCCTCAAGGAAGACAAAATGGGCTGGATTGTCGAACTCATTGACCGCGTACTGACTGAGGTCAACGCCCAGAACTCAGATATTCATAGCGCAGGGAAAATCATTACTGCGGTGCGCGAGGAAGTCAATCGTGAGATGAGTAGCTACCCGCTCTTTGCGTGGTAAAGCTAACCCTGATTTTGTTCGTATCTCTGCGTGCGGATTTGATTCGGTGTCAAACCGGTGTGTTTCTTGGTGTACTGGCAGAAGAACGAGGCGTTGGGGAACTGCATCTTCTTGGCAATCTCATTAACCGGCAAGGAAGTATGGCGCAATTGCCTCTTGATTTGAGAGATTGTTACAAAGGCTATCCATTCACTGGCGGATTTGCCGGAACGCGCTCTGCTCACCTCGGAAAGATACTTGGGAGTAATGTTTAGTTGTGCGGCAAACCATTGCACCTCGCGTTGATTTGAATTCAATTGCATCAGATGCATGAATTCGTGGAAAATATAATCACTTTGAGTGACGGACGAACGCTCTGCTTCGGAGGACATTACCATCACTTGATCCAGATAATTAAATACTTCCATCGAGGCTGCGAGACAAATCGACTGCTCTATTTCACGACGATAATCGGATTGCCTGGCATTGAGTTGGATGGATAATATCTCGAAATATGAGTAGCACAACCTCACGCCTGGCGCACTGAGGTGGATTACAGGGTTTTTTCTCAGAAATTCCTGTTTCTCCCACCATCGCGGCTCACTGCGGAAATGATGAAGCATCATCTGCTCGAACAAGGACTCGTGAATGGTCAGTTGGTAGAACAGGAATTCATGCGAATTGGTATAGCCCCCGAAATCGACTTCAAGTGAAGGCAGACGCACATACAGGTCGTTTGTACCTATGTGAATCATGCGGTGATTGATTTCAACGTCAATAGTTCCCTGGATACAAAAAAGCACTGTCATTGTGTTCTTCGTGCGAGTTTTGGCGTACTCCTGAATGCCTTGCAACTCATTCGACAACAGGATGGTTGGAGTAGATAGTGTCATAGCAGTTAAGATTAAATAGAGTAAGCAGTTTGTAGAATTCGCTACAAAATTACAATTTTTATAGCAAATACACAAATTTTCAGAGTTTTTTTTGTATATCTGAAACATTTTTAGTACTTTTATGCCTAAATTTGATTAAACTACAATGAAAAAAGTGATTATTTATTTATCGGCATTCATGCTGCTGATTAGTTGTGGCAAAAGCGAGCGTTTGCTCACCTCTGCCACAGGTACCATTTACGAGTGTCTGGTGGTTATGCCAGATCGTCCTCTGAGCGAGGAATCAAGGGCGGCTATTGCGCAAGCTGGAGTGCTGAAAGCTACGGGTAGCGCATACCAGGAAGCAGTTAGCACTACATGGGGCTTGGTCAAGAACACGATGGCTGCAGATATGCCCTGTATGCCACAGATGGAACCGTATTTTGTGCTGACGCAGGTACCTGCGGGGCAATTCGATTCATATCTCAAGCCTACCCGGAATATTCTGATATTTGATATGAACAAAGAAAAATACACAACTGTTAAGGCTAAGACAGCTCGCAACCAGTGGTCAAAGCCTCAGGCTGTCTATCGGATCCAGGCACCGGATGATGAATCGGCTGTTGCTTATTGGCTGGAGCATGGAGAGGAAGTACGAGAATGGTTTGTGCGCGAGGAATTAGCTCGCCAGATACATTTCTACCGGGCAAATACCAATAAACAAGCCCGTGCGTTACTGCAACGTCAGGGATACGATTGCCTGATTCCTGAGGATTACATGCTGATTATGGATACAGCCGTAATTGCGAATGACGAGAAGGTCCATGTGCTGTGGTGTTGCAATTCCAAGGGTCCCATGCGGAGGGATATTATTATCCATAGCACGCCGTATTGCTCCCAGGAGCAGTTCAGCAGGGAGGCTGTGTGCTCCCGCAGGGACGCAGTTCTCGGGCAGTTGGTTTCCGCTCAGGTGGAGGGAAGCCATATGGGGACTGAGTATAAATATTTCCCGCCGCAGTCGCGTCAAGTTCAGGCTCTGAACGACACTATAGGAGGATTTTATGCCGTTGAGACACGCGGACTCTGGAAAATCATTGACGGGGAAGCAATGGGAGGACCGTTTGTCAGCCTTACTCGTCTGGATCAGGTGAACGGACAAGTCGTTACGGCAGAAACATTCCTCTTTGCCAGCGGCCAGAAAAAACGCAACGCGCTACGACAGGCGGAGGCTGTTCTTTATACTTTGGAGATGCCTAACGAACGCCAGCGAAAATAACCGAAGATGCAGTTGCAGCACCAGAAAGCGTATTGTGCCGTCATGCAATAATCGCCTATATACAGCCACATCACAACGGATATTATATCTACCGCGAACCAAAGATACCATTGGTCGCGGTAGGCTTGTATCATCAGCAGTTGTGCCACAATGGAGATTAGTGTCGTGAAGGCATCCAGATAGGGGGTCGGGTCTTGGGTATAAGTCGCAAGCAACCAGCCTGCTCCTACTGACACCACTGTCACTCCGGCAATGATTACCAATAATGTCCGTAAGGGCAGACCTCGTGTATGGATGCGGTTTTCGTTCTCCGGACTAAGCCTTCTGCGCCACACATACACTCCGTAAATCATCGTGAAGAAATAGTAGATATTGATAGCCACCTCGCCGTACAGATGAGCCCGCAAACAGATATATGTATAGGTGATTACTTGTGCAAAGCCGAATACAAACGAACTGATTCTTCCTTGTGCGCACAGACAGATCGAACACACGCCCAGACAGCCGCTGATTAGCGACAAGGGACTGAGCTCCTGATTGCCGGAACTGACCATCTCCCATCTTCCGCCCGATGCTATCCAATAGGTTACCAGTTGAATCAGAATACCGGTAGCCAGAAAACACCACTCGAAGATCTTATTTCTTCTTTCCTCCGGCATCAATCAGTTCTTTGGGCTTGGATTCCAACCGCGGTGTGACGGTGTAATCCCAGTCTTCTTCAAAATCCCAATTGGCTTTTGTCTGCACCTTCTCCGGATAATAATACACCTTCTCCGGCTGACGTTTGTCCTCCCAACTGCCTGGAGTCCATTGATTGTCACCGTTCGCGTCAATATACATACGCAGATAGTAGCCGTCCGGCTTCAGGTGGCGGAACAACGCGCCATCCTCGGTTGCCGGTTGCTCTTGCAGAACCTTGTCCTTGTTGTTGAGCAGCTGCACGCGCACTTGTGCATCATACGGTTTTACGCGAACACGCAGTGTGGAGTAATCCTCGCTTGTCTTCATCTGCAATTTGAATCGCTGATTGCGGTTAGCGACTCCGTAGATATCCGTCAGCGCACCGCTGTCCGCCTCCAATTCATACTCTTTCCCTTCCTCCAAACGGGTAATCAGCTGCACCTTCATTTCCGCTTGCCGGATACTGAATTCTACGGGACGAAGCATACTGTCTGCTTTCACATACAAACGAATGGAATCTCTCTCTACTCTGCTGAGAGGCGAAGGAGTGGTTATAGCCAGAGTGTCAAATAGTTCAAACCCTTTCTTGGCATTGGATTTGATCTCCAGTTTGCGGTTCCGTCGTTCGCGTTCCTGTGCTGCACGTGCACGCTCGGTCAATCTCGGAGCCCGCCATACTGCGCGCAGTGTATCCGCAAACCACTCGTAGTTATATAGCGAATCCGTGCGCCGGTAGCGTGCTTCGATGATTATTGTATCCTGTGTGATGGACAAACTGTCAACCAGCCATATGGTTGTAGTATCCCCGTAGGGGGAATAGGTTGCCAGATAATTAACCTCCGTCGAATCACCTCCTCTTATGGCAGTAAACTGCGTTAAACTGTCCGGAACGGAAGACATCAACAACTGTATCATATGTTGTTTGTCGCGCAGCGAACGCTGCAGATAGAGCCGGCTTTTTTGCTCTTTGGATAGCCACAGTACTATTCCGCTATCCGGCGGTGTTACCATATCCTCGGCAAATGCCATTCCTTCGCCGGGAGAGAGACGGTAGTCGCGGCTGATGTCGTCGATGGCATAAAGCCGATACGTGCCTTCATGCACATTGCCTATGCGGAAATGCCCCGTCGAATCAGTCTTCGCTATGCGTGTGAAGGGCTGTCTGGTGAACACACTGTCGCTCTTGTTTCGGTGAATACCCACTGTTATGTCTTTCTGCGGATTCAGATCCTCGGCATTCACCACCTTGCCATGGATCTCCAGCGTGTCTATCTCAGGGCCTGTTGAGAAAGCAAAGGAATAACCGTGCGCAGGGTTTTTCTCCGTAAAATCGCATACTGCTGCCCCAAAATCAAGCGTATAGGTCGTGCTGTCTTCCAATGTTTCCTCGAATTGTATCAGCAATCGCTTTCCGCGGGCTTTGACCACCGGAGGCTTTTGTTGCGGAGGAGACATCAACAGGTTCTGCGACACGTTGTCCAACTGTAGATACTCGTTGAATGTCACCTCAATCCTCTGGCCATGAAAATCCAGAGCGCCATTCTCCGGCACTGATTTGACGGCTTCCGGAGGAATAGAATCCTTCGGTCCGCCTTGCGGTCCCACACCGCGGTTGGCACAAGCCGCCATGATGAGCACTAATACAGGAATATATAACGATTTACGCAGTAAAGCCATTTTTACTTTTTAATTCTTTAACTGTTTAACGGGCGCAACTCATATCCTTGCGCCTGCAGCCATTCGATAGCCTGCGGCAGAACGTCCAACATGCGCTCATTGGATTTCAATGAGTCATGAAAATTGATGATACTGCCCGGCCGGGTCATTCGTTTGATTTTGCTGAGCATCATCTCGGGTGTAACTGACGCATCGTAGTCGCGGGTCAGCACATCCCAATAAATCAGGCGGTAGCCTTGCCTAACCAACGCCTGACGCTGGAAAAGGGTTGCTTTTCCGTACGGTGGTCTGAACAATTGGGTCTTCCTGGGGAATTTCGCTACATTAGCCATGTATGTCCGTGTCCGGCAGCCCCACCCTTTCATATGATTGTAGGTGTGGTTTCCTATAGCATGACCGCCTTTCACTACCAGTTCATACTCTTCGGGATGCTTGTCTATATTCTCGCCTACCATAAAAAACGTCGCCTTGACATGATAGCGATCAAGTATTTCCAGCACTTGGGGTGTGACTTCCGGAATAGGGCCGTCGTCAAACGTGAGATAAACAGCCGTACCCGTACGGAAAATGGCGTACGGGTACATGCGTTGCCATATATCACGCGGTTTTACCATGCAAGCGACGAAGCACCCAGAATAGCGGCGTCGCTGTCCTTGAGCACCGATACGGATACAGGTATCTTACCTTTCCATATCGGCATAAGGTTCGCCTCCATGGCCTCGCGGATAGGATCCATAATCCAATGCCCTGCTTTGGTAAGACCGCCGAAGAGGATGATAGCCTCAGGCGAAGAGAAATGTACGTAGTCTGCCAGTTTCTCGCCCAGCAGATGACCCGTGTAATCAAAAATCTCCTTGGCTACCAAATCGCCCTTTTCGGCAGCATCGAACACATCCTTGGAGGTGATATGGTCGATATCCGCTACCTGACGGAGCAGTGTAGCCTGTGTGGTGGATGTAACAATCTCCTTTGCCGTGCGCGCTACACCTGTAGCAGAAGCATATGCCTCGATGCAGCCTCGCTGACCGCAACCGCACAGACGTCCGTTTCCCGAATGATCCACCTTGCAGTGTCCCAACTCACCGGCAAAACCGTCATGACCATACAGCAGCTTGCCGTCAATCACGATACCCGAACCTACACCTGTTCCCAGAGTAATCACAATAAAGTTCTTCATCCCGCGGGCTGAGCCGTAGATCATCTCGCCTTGCGCGGCAGCGTTCGCATCATTGGTCACAGTACATTTGATGCCCATTCGCTCGCTGATATGTTTTGCAAGCGGCACTACTCCCTTCCAAGGCAGGTTCGGCGCATACTCTATGCAGCCCGAATAGAAATTGCCGTTCGGTGCTCCGCAACCGATGCCTACTACATCGCTCAACTGAATACCTTCGTCCTCCACCAGACGTTTCAATCCTGCGCACAGCACATCGCAATATTCTTCGATATTCGGATATTGCTGCGTGGGAATTGAGTTACTGCGGAGCACTTGTCCTTCTTCGTCCACCAAGCCGAACTTGGTTCCGGTACCGCCGAGGTCGATACCTAATGCGTACTTTTTCATGGTTAGTCTATTTTAATGTCTTTGTTAACGTTTTTGCTTCCCCAAATGGCGTAGAACAGGATATACGCTACACCGATGATGAGAACGATATAACCGGTCAGAATATTGGTATGCCCGGCTACAATACTCTGTACCTGCGGAACGACACCGCCGCCGAACACCATCATCATAAAGATACCGGAAGCCTTAGCTGTATATTTGCCCAGCCCCTCGGTAGCCATGTTGAAGATAGAGCCCCACATCACAGAGGTGCACAGACCGCAGAGCACCAGAAGTGTAGATGCCAACGGCACATCTATCACCTGACCTTGCACGAAAGTTTTCGCCATCACACTATCGCCAATGAGGATAGCGCACGTCATGAGCACAATTGCCAATGAAGCCGTACAAATCACCATAGTACGGCTGCTTACTTTGCCTCCGACAGCGGAACCGATGAAACGTCCCACAAGCATGAGAATCCAATATCTGCCGGCAATGAAGCCTGCGATGGCAAATCCTACTTTGGGGCTTAAGTACGAGATCAGTGCGGCAGGGATGCCTACTTCAATACCTACATAGAAGAAGATTGCAACCACGCCTAAAGTGAGATGACGGAAAGCCCAAGGACTGCGCTCATAGGTGATATCCTTTTGACCTGCATTGCCCGGCTCAGCAAAAGGAGTGATGCGGATAATAAAATACAGAAGAGCAAAGACTGCCATGGCGATATAGAGCACGACATTGACATCGTCGATCTCTTTGCCGGCCAGGCTCTCTCCGATAATAGCTCCTACCAACATTGGTGTCAGCGCGCCGGAGAGAGAGTTGAGCGTACCGCCGATCATGTTCAGCTGGTTACCACGGTTGCCGCCGCCACCCAGCAGGTTCAGCATAGGGTTGGTGACCGTATTCAGCATGCACACGCAGAAACCGCAGACCAGTGCACCGCACAGATAAACATAGAAATTGTCCACTACACCGCTCAGCCACTGAATGCTGATGCCGATGAAGCCCAGAAAAATAGCTGTCAGCGCGGTTTTCTTATAGCCGTATTTTGCCAGGAAGTTTCCAGCAGGAATACCCATAATCAGGTAAGCCAGGAAGTTGAACAAGTTGCCCAGCATACCCATTCTCTCGGCTGTTGCGGGATCATCAAACGATGCGCCCCAAATCTTGCCGACAGGAGCCGCCAAATTGGTAATAAACGAAATCATCGCATAGAGGAACATCATTGCGATGATGGTGATGATGGTCAGTGATTTGTTTTGTTTTGTTTCCATAAATGTATTAAAAAATTAGTTAAATATAGATTGTTTGAAAATTACGGTATCTCGTCGGTATCTCGTCGGTGTTTAGTGCAGGTTCTTTTTTAAGAAATTGAGCACGCGTTCATGCATATGCTTGTAGTTGTTTCCCTTTTTCAGGAAATGGTTGTCATCCGGATAGAGCTGCATCTCAAACTGCTTGTCAGCGCGCACAAGGGCATCGACATACTGCATCGTATGCTGCACATGCACATTGTCATCCGCTGTCCCGTGAATAATAAGCACATCCCCGTGCAAATCCTCAGCGTGCGAGAGCAGCGAAGCGTTTTCATACCCTCGTTCATTCACTTGCGGGCGACGCATATACCGCTCTGTATAGGCGCTGTCATACAACCGCCAATCGGTCACCGGTGCTATCGCCACACCGGCTTTGAACGGATGTCCTTTCGTACTCATCGTCATCAATGTCTCATACCCGCCGTAGCTCCAGCCGAGGATAGCCATCCGTCCGGCATCTATTTCCTCGCGCTGACCGATGTATTTTGCCGCAGCAATCAGGTCCTCCGCCTCTTTGATGCCGAGGTTCATATACGTCTCGTTGCGCCATGCCCGGCCCCTGCAATCACTGCCCCGCGTATCTACAATCAGCACGGCATAGCCCTCCTCCACTAACGCATACTCAAACCTCTTCCGCCATCTGTTCAATACCCGCTGGCTCGCCGGCCCCGAATAGTGCATCACCACCAACGGCATTGGCTGACGACTGACAGCTGACGGCTGACGGCTTATCATCAGCATCGCTTCCAGCTCCTGACCTTTCCCGTTCGGAATCTTCATAAGTTCCGGCTCCGGAAGGTTGTTTGCTTTCCATGCCTCCGCCAGCGAATCGTTGCTCAGCAGCGTTTCTATTCTTTCGCCTTTCACCGTTTGTTGATTCGCCTTGATCTTATACAGCGTGTATTCGTTCGGCAAGGTGAAGGACTGATGACAGATGACAGCGCTTTTCGCATCTTCCGCAAACCGCGCGCTGTACTGACCGTCTCCGGCCGTGATACGGGTGATACCGCCTTTCTTGATATTCACCGCATAAATATCCCGCGTAGCAGGAGTAGTAGCAGCCTGGTAATACAACACCTGTGCTTTCTCGTCCACTGCATAAACGGCCGTTACATCCATTCCTTCCTCCGTCAGCGGTTTGATCTGACCTCCTTGCGCGTTATAGAGGTACGCACGGCGCCATCCGTCCTGCTCGCTCAGCACAACAAACCTCCCGTCTTTCAGCCATTTCCATTCGTCGAACAGGCTGTAATCCACAAAAAACCGCTTGCTGCTCTCCTCATACAACGGATGAGTTACTGTCGATTTGGGGTTGCACGCAATCACCTCCATCTTGGTCTGATCCCTGTTCACACGAAGCACCAGCAATGCATCGTCAACCCATCTGAGGCGTGGGAAATACACATCGTTCTTATCACCTGTCTGCATGGTTTGGATGCCTTTCGTCCCTATGTCATATACGCACACCGATGCTCTCGCGTTTGCGCATCCCGCTTTGGGGTACCGCAAACTCTCCTCCGACGGATATTGGGGATATTCCTTTGTACCTTGTACATCGTCCCCTTGTACATTCAGATAATTCTGCCATCTGAACGTCGGCACTTCCGTCTCATCCAGGCGCACAAATGCCAGTTGCTTCGAATCCGGACTCCACGCAAACAATGCGGTTATCCCGAACTCTTCTTCATACAACCAGTCCGCTACTCCGCTGATGAGGTCGGTATTATCGTGCTTGGTCACTGCCACCTCGGTGCCGAAATCCAGCTTGTGGACATACAGATTGTTCTCCTTCGCAAACGCCACATACCTGCCGTTCGGGCTCATCTGTGCGTCACGAACTTTGCCCAGCCCGAGACCTGCACCCAACTGTTTGCGCGTATGACGGAGCGTGTCGTACACATACCATTCGGCTACCTGCGAATGGCGGAACAACTGCTCCTCATTCTCTTTCTCCAGCCGGTAACGCGTACTGATGTCGGGCTGCTGATGGCTGACGGCGGACGGCTGATTGCTCTGCAAGATGCTGTCCTGCTCGGCCACACTGAGCGTCCGAGGATGGTAATCGCCTGATAATATGGCGGGAAGAATGCTTGCTATAAATAGAAATAACTTCATAATATGGTTCGCTTGTTATCAGTCGTTTGCAAAAATCGTGCAAATATACAACTTTTTTTTCAATTACGCAAGCGTAAATATTTTTTTCCGTGCGAAATATGAATCTCGTATATCCCGAACCTAACGATTGTCTCATGTCCGGCGTCTTCCTCAATCTCCTCAAAATCAGCCGTTTCAGGGTGGCAGGTATATACCATCCCTTCCGCCTGTATGGGAATTAAAGTGGTTAGTGCTATTACCGGCTCCACACACCATAAGGAAGCGTAGCCTGCGTAATCGCCTCCCGGATTCAGCCACAACAAATAATTATTGCCCTGGTGGGTCATATAAACGGTTGTTTTGTCTCCCTCTCGCACCACTTGCCATACACTCTTCTTTTTCACCAGACGGCTTCCTGTATAGCCGATATAGGTATCGGTTTCTACGTGCCGGATCGTGACGCTGTCACCCCTCTCATTGAACTCAAACCAATACCATTGGTTGGTGTCGTACGGACGAATGGGTGCATTTTCCATCCTCCCTGCATCCGGCACACCGCTGAGTGCAACATCATATTCGGGGTATGCATACAGATAGATGCCGGATTGCAGCGTGTTCGCAGGCTGCTCCCCGTTCTGCGGCTGTTCCCATACTGCCCGGAGGGTTGTATTCTCAGCGGGATAATAGGTTTCGCCTCCCATCCATAGCGCCGGCCTCACACTCATCGTCTGGAAATCATGTTCCGACCAGCCGATGAAGCGCCATCCTGTCCTGTCTGCCACGTTCGGCAGCACCACTCCGCTGCCTGACTCCGATTCGCTCAGCAGCATATATTCTTCCTCTCCTGCCATCAGCCTAACCGTGTATGGTGCGGCAGCGCGGTAGTGAATCACGTATTTCTCTATGTGCAGCGAATTGGTCGTTCCCTTTACTACGATGGAGACCTCACTCCCTACGCGGTACAGACCGTTCAGCAGCTCGATGGGATGGTACGCGGAATTGTCATATGCACCGGTCCATTCTATCATGGTTCCGCTTATCTCCGTCACACTGCGACCGTCTATCGCAAGCCGTATTTCACCGGCTCCGGACGACTTGTTGGATTTCACATAGACCTCTATCCTCTCCACTGTCATTCCGCTGATTTCCGACAACCGGAACACCGCGCTGTCGCCGGCTCTCACATCGCCGCGCTGATAAGTACAACTGTATTCGGCGACAGCCTGCGAAGGCACATCCCCGCCGCCCGACACCGACGTCTTCGACTCCACGGTCCATACCATCACCAAAGCCATTATGCCACCCAAAAATCCTGCCATATGCACATTTTTCCTATTTGCGGACAAAATTACTAAAAACTTTTGACAATACCAAAATATCCCTTTTGATTTTTACACTACGTTGGCGTTTTGCATTTTTTTTGCTATTTATTGTTCACGCGCGCTTGCATATATGGATTTTTTTTTGTATCTTTACGCCCGCTTTTTGTGGAAACATATTTGTGATATATTCGTAAACCCGCAGCATACCCACAGAGCGCATCGGGAGCGCATCGGGTGCGCATCGGGAGCGCATCGGGAGCGCATCGGGAGCGCATCGGGTGAATATCGTATCCTACTTATCTTATAATATACACAGTATATTATCCTGTGAATTTGAAAACTAAAATAATATTCTGAAGATAGTAGCCCGACAACCGTATAATGATAGTAAATCTGATAAAGAGTAGGTGGAAAGGGTATAAAAAAAAACACCGCACGGTGGAAACCATGCGGCGTGAGAGAGAGAGGAATCGTTATTTTACCTCTTCAACAGGCTCTACATCCTCTATGTCCAAGACTTGGTGGAAATGGTCTGCGAGACGGTGCAGTTTCTTCTCCACTTTGTTGACAGCCGCCACTTTGACCCAGTAGCCTATACCATCCACGATGATACCCAGACCAACGAGCCATGCTATCGTCTTCGCCGAAGCAGCAGGGTTGTAGCACAGGCCGTAGCAGCCGGCACAGATGACAAGCACTGCCAGCAGGCAGAGCACCCACCATTTGTCCCAACCGAGACGCTTGTAATGGAACGAATCTACCACCAAACCGATGCCCTCGTACAATACCCAGAATGCGAAGATAAACGGCAGTGCCGCAGCCAGCGGAGCAGGATTGATAATCAGCACGCAGCCGAGAATAACCTGCATCAGCGCAGCAAGGAACGTAAGACCGTTAAAGGGGTTGATGTGACGCAGCGTTGCCCATGCACCGAACGTGCTGCAACCGGACACGATAAGCATCAGACCGAATGCCCATGCCAACGAAACGATGGTGTTCCCCGGATAAACGATACAGAGCACACCCAATGCCACCAGCGCGATTCCGCCGAGACACATCCATACTTTAGTACTTGTTTTCATTATGATTATAAATTAAGAGTTGGTTATTTCATTTTTCGAGATACAAAGGTACATATTTTTTTCGAATAATACAAATACGGAACACTAAAACGGTAAAATAGTCAAACATTAACGACATATAGAACAGCAAAAAAAACTGTATATTTGTAAAAAAGGTTTGCATATGTCAAAAAAAAGCAGTACCTTTGTCGCCGTGTTTGGTAATCTGATTTTTTAACATCTAAAACCTTTTTATTATGAACGATTTAGTAAAAGGAACCATGTTGCTTGCAGGCGGTATTGTCATTGGTGCTGCCGCTGCTTTATTACTCGCCCCGCAGTCGGGCGAAGAAACCCGCAAACAAATCTCCGACCTTGCCGGCGAAGCAAAGAAACGCGCCACCGACTATTGTGAGAAAGTGAAAAATGACATCGCTGCCGCTCTTGAAGAGAAAGAAGAAGCGACTGCAGAAGCCGCAGAACCGGCTACCGAGGAGGCTTAGTATGGAAAACAAGAATGCATTTATCGACCAAGTGCAGTCAGATGTCCGCGCCTATCTGAAGACCTGCACCGCTGTCGGCAAGTTGCGGATTATAGGCGGTCTCAGCCGGGTGTTGGGGCTGTTCCTGTTGCTGCTGACAGTGGTATTGCTGGTGTTCGCTGCTTCGGCTTTCGGAGCTGTCGCCGCAATTGCCGGTCTGTCGCACTGTATGCCGGTATGGCTGGCGGCACTGATTATCGGAGGAGTTTACCTGCTCCTTCTCTGCGTGGCAGTATTATTCCGCAAACAATTGTTTATCAACCCGTTCGTTTCTCTTCTGAGCGGTGCCTTCTTCGCGGAAGAGGGGCGCAGGGTGGAAGAACAGCGTCTTAGAAAGGAGGCAGAAAATGACTGATTTCAGCAAGATAAAGACTATTGACGAGTTGGCGTATCAGACGGAACGCATGGAACGCCGGGCAAGTATCCAGCGCGAACGTCTTGACGGGCATGCGGATTACATCGTCCGCGAGTGGCAACACCTGACTGCTGCAGTGGATGCGGTCGTAACGCCCTTGCGCGACAAGGCAAACGAGTACCGCAGCACGTTTCGGGTCGTCCGACGTATTGCCAAGGCATTCCTGCCGGACAGAAAAAAATAACGGAAGGACACTATGTTAAAAGCATTGTACAATGTCCTGCTGCCTTTCTTCGTCAGTTTCCTGTTAGCGTATGTGTTAGACCCGCTGGTCGGGTTTGTACAGGTCAAATGCCGCGTACGCAACAGGATCCTTTCGGTGTTTATAACATTGGTGTTGATAATCGGGCTCATCACCGGTGCCGTGGCTGTACTGCGGCAGCCTGTGGTGAACCAGGTGAATGCCGCGTGGGAAGGTTTTCAGGCGTATATAGCCGATTTTGATATTGACAACTACGTTTCGGCCGAGACACAGGAAAAGGTCATCAACATGACGGCGGACTGGAATATCGAGTCGCTGCTTGCCAAACCCGAAGTGTCAGAGGGGCTGCGCAATCTGCTGCCTAAGATAGGCAACTGGATTACAGGAGGACTGAGCTGGTTGAGCGGGTTGGCTGTTGTGGGGATAGGACTGCTCTATCTCATCTTCCTCATGGTGGAGATGCCGGACATACGTGCCAACTACGCAAGTTATATACCACGCAGGATACGCTCGCAGGTGGTGACACTCATGGGAGACATGGACGACTGTATGAATGCCTATTTCCGCGGTCAGGCGACCGTGGCTATGTGCGTGGGGATACTGTTCGCCATCGGCTTTACTATCATCGGCATGCCGATGGGGCTTGCCATGGGATTGATTATCGGTGTGCTGAACATGGTACCGTACATGCAGGCATTGGGAATCCCGCCGTGTATCATCCTGTGCCTCATCCAGTCGGCGCAGACAGGGCGTCCCGTCTGGCTGACACTGTTGCTGATGGTGGTCGTGTTCGTGGTCGTTCAGAGTATTCAGGACATGATCCTTACACCGCGTATCATGGGTAATGTCACGGGACTCAGTCCGGCGGCTATCCTCCTCAGCCTGAGTATATGGGGTGCGCTGTTCGGGGTTATCGGCATGATTATCGCCTTACCGCTCACTACGCTGATTATCTCGTATTACAAGCGTTATGTCGCCAACCGAGGCGTCAGTTCGCGTGCTCACCAAGCCGACTACCGGGGCCGCCTGCGTCAACCCAAAGAATAAGACTACTTCAATCTAATTAGTAATAGTCTCTCGTCCTCTGCCTGGCATAACATGCCGGTTGTTCCATGCTTTGTCCTGGGCATAATCCCGCTCTGCCCTTCGTCTGTTATGTCGGAATCGCATTCCGACATCGGCTGCGCCGGGCAAGCTTCGTCTATTATGTCGGAATCGCATTCCGACATCGGCTGCGCCGGGCAAGCTTTGTCTATTGGGTCGGATAATATCCGACAAACGGCTCTCCGAGCCGCTTTTTATTTTAGGTCTTTCGCTCTTTCGCTCTTTCGATAACCCGGTTTCTCGGAATATTCTCCGATAAATCCCTCTGAATCTTCATCAAAATCACCTTCCCTCTTGCATTTCTCCAGAAAATGTTGTACCTTTGCAGCGGTTCCGCAGCAGTATAACAGCAGTATAACATTAGCAATTCTTTAGTGATTCTTTAGTGATTAGTTAGTGATTCATTAGTGATTCGTTAGTTAGTCAGCAAACCGCAAGCATACCTCAGGCTAACCTAAGTATGTAGTGTACCCCGTTTTATGTTTCTCTTCCTGCGTCTGTTATTCCGGCATTTCATGCCGTTTCTCTCCTTTTTCGATAACCCGGTAACTCGCCCTGTCGATTTCTCGGGAAAAGACCTGAATCTGCCTAAAATTTGCATATTCCGCTGACAAAACACATACGACCCTTGCATAATTCAAAAAAAAGTCGTACCTTTGCAGCCGAAACAGGTAAATCATTATGACCGCCAACCAATTCCTCAAGATCCTCAAAGACGAGGTCGCGACATACAAATCGTATTTGGAAACAAACAATAACGACTGGATTGTCAAAGGTTTTATTGATGTCAATAGAACTATTTACACGATTTCCAACGATACCAAAGTCGTCTCCAAAATCATAGAAATACTGCTTATACCGAAGTTGGAGAAGTTCGCGGCGGACAATAATCTGACCTTGGAACTCCCATCAAAGCAAAACTATTATCCCGACCTCACATTCAAAGATGAAGAAGGTAACCTGTTTGCTGTGGATTTCAAAACCAGTTACTATGAAAACGATCGTGTGAACGGTCTTACACTCGGCTCCTATTGGGGCTATTTCCGTAATCGTGACAAAGCAATGAATACCGACCACCCTTATGGTGATTACAAATGCCATTTAGTCATCGGAATCCTCTACAAACAATCTTCAGTTGAGATAGACGAGAAGCGCACCTATCAAGTGGACGAAGTGGCACAAATCAAGTCGGTTATTGAAAACTTTATCTTCTTTGTGCAACCCAAATGGAAGATTGCAAGCGATTTCCCGGGTAGCGGAAACACGCGCAACATTGGAGGTATTACGGATATTGAGAAACTGCAAAACGGAGAAGGACCGTTTGCTTCGCTCGGAGAAGATGTCTTTGATGATTATTGGAGCAATTATTACGGAAAAGCCGATGCACAAAAAGCAGGCATAGGACAACCAAAATACAATAATATTGCCACCTATAAAGCCTATTTGGAACAGCAAAAAGAATTGCTTGGCAAACTATGAGCCTGATCGTACCGCCCATAAAATCCCAAGGTATCAAGACCAAATTAGTGCCGTGGATCAATGACCTGATTCTTCAGTCGGGTATCTCTCTGCGTGCCAATTGGATTGAACCGTTCTTCGGGACAGGTGTTGTGGGCTTTAACTCTCCGCTCAAAGGTAATTTTATTGTAGGTGATACCAACCCGCACATCATCCGTTTCTACCAAGCCGTACAAAGCGGAGAAGTGACACCTCATGCGATGAGGGCATACTTGCAGAAAGAAGGGGAAATCCTCTCGCAATCAGCAGACAACGGGTATGTGCATTTCAAAGAGGTGCGCCGCCGTTTCAATCAAGAAGGTAGTCCGTATGATTTCATCTTCCTTTCGCGTGCAGGGTTTAACGGACTGATGCGCTTCAACGGGAAAGGAGAGTTTAATGTGCCTTTCTGCAAGAAACCGGAACGCTTTGCACCGGCTTATATAACCAAAATTTGCAACCAGATAGAAGCGGTGCAGAAAGTCATCCGCTCCAAATCATGGGAATTTAATAACGCTTCATTTTTAGAAACCATCGGGAAAGCCGACAAAGGAGATTTAATCTACTGCGATCCTCCTTATTATGGCAGATATGTGGATTATTACAACGGCTGGACAGAACAGGACGAGATAAATCTATTCAATGCTCTCAAACACACCAAAGCGCATTTCATCCTTTCTACATGGCATCACAACCAATACCGTGAGAATGAAATGATCAAGAAACTATGGGGTGAGTTCAACCTGCAAACGACCGAACATTTCTATCATGGCGGTGGAAAAATTGAGAATCGCCATAGCATGGTGGAAGCACTATTCTTTAATTTCGACTTGCAGCAGAAAGTAGAACTTGAACCGCTTTTATTCCCAACTAATGACTACGTTACCCCGGTACTAGGAGGCGGCAGGCATATTGCGGCAGTATATTCCAAATAAGCAATAGGGCTCACAGTAGTTTTTCATTACTGTTTTTTGTTTGACACCGAACCGCATGTTGAGCCACTGCGGCTCATTTCTTTCTTCCATTACGCGGGATACTATCCCGCAATATATTCTTGGTTGTTGTGTCGGCTTTAGTCGGTAACTATCTTGTTGCCCATATAGCGTTTATGCGCCACATATTTATGTGCAGCTCTCATCCTTTCTTCTTGACACTTTCACGCGTTTTCCAAACGCCGCTCCTTTCTTTGTCTATTGCGTCGGGATCGCATCCCGACATCGGCTGCGCCGAGCAAGTTTTGTCTATTGGGTCGGATAATATCCGACAAACGGCTCTTTGAGCTGCCTTTTCCTTTCGCCCTCTCGCTCGCCCGATAACCCGGTTTCTCGGAATATTCTCCGATAAATCTCTCTGAATCTTCATCAAAATCGCCTTCTCTCTTGCATATATGCAAAAAAAGTTGTACCTTTGCAGCGGAAAGAGCATGCATGATACCCGAATCGCTTAAACAATACTCTGCCGGGAGTGGTATGACAAGAACATAAATAAAGGACAAAATTAGCTTCTTATGACGTTTTCGGAATTCAAAAAACGAGCGAAACGTTTCTTTCGCATGCAACTCAGCCTGACGGATTACATTGATGTACAAGCCGCCAGCGCCAATATCCGCAGCAATATTCCTTTCCGCGGGCCGAATATCTACATCCTCTTTGTGGCGATCGTGATTGCTTCGGTCGGGCTGAATGTCAACTCTATTCCGGTTATT
>FLNW01001277.1_pt1 | contig 33837 bp, 21 predicted proteins | sample 1140371 | NCBI WGS metagenome assembly FLNW01 (sample SAMEA3878170, study PRJEB12797) | bioreactor metagenome | biome: Moose rumen | place: Sweden | collected 2011-10
TCAGAAGTCAGAAGTCAGCTATCAGAAGTCAGAAGTCAGCTATCAGCCGTCAGCTATCAGCCATCAGAAGTCAGAAGTCAGCCATCAGAAGTCAGAAGTCAGCCATCAGAAGTCAGAAGTCAGCTATCAGAAGTCAGAAGTCAGCTATCAGCCGTCAGCTATCAGCCATCAGAAAGAGATACTACTCTCTGGCTGCGTTGGGCGGCACTGATGCACGATATAGGAAAACCTCGCAGCAAACAATGGGATCCTCAGGCAGGATGGACCTTCCGCAACCATAACTACATAGGTGCGAAGATGGTGCCGCGTATCTTCGCCAGGATGAAACTGCCGCTCAACGAGAAGATGGACTATGTGCGCAAAATGGTGGACCTGCACATGCGTCCCATCAACCTGATAGAAGACACCGTAACAGATAGCGCCGTAAGGCGGTTGCTGTTCGAGGCCGGCGACGACATCGAAGATCTGATGCTGCTCTGCGATGCGGATATCACCAGCCGCAACGAGCAGAAAGTGGAGCGTTACCACCGGAACTACCAGCTGGTGAGACAGAAAATGGTGGAACTGGAGGAGCGCGACCGTATCCGTAATTTCCAGCCCCCTGTGAACGGCGAGGAGATCATGCAACTGCTTCATCTGGAGCCGTGCAGCACCGTTGGCGAACTAAAATCCGCCATCAAGGATGCTATCCTGGATGGCGTGATTCCCAACGAGCACGAGGCAGCGAAAGCCTACCTGATGCTATTGGCACAAGAGCGCGGGTTATGCTGACGGCGCGACGGGAAGCGTAGCCAGATTGCCCTCCAACTGGGCTACCGAGCTGGCTCCTACCAGGACGGAAGTGACGCCCGGTTGGTCGAGAATCCACGCCAGAGCCTCCTGCGCAATCGTACGGCCGTTGGCTCTGCCTTGGGCTTCGAGTTCGTGCAGACGATCGAGCAGCTGGGGTGTCCGCGCCCACGGGTGAAGGAAATGATCCTTCGCCATGCGGGAGTCAGACGGGATACCGTCGAGATAGCGGTCTGTCAGCAGTCCTTGCGCCAACGGCGAGTAGGCGATGAAGCCGACACCCTGCTCGCGGCAGAACTCCAGGATTCCCTCTTTAATAGGTTTTTGATGCAGCAGATTGAGCCGCCCCTGATAGATCAGGAGTGGTGTTTTCTCGTTGCGCAGGTACTCAACCGCCTGCTTCAGTGGTTCCAGCGGCCAGTTGGAGATACCGAGGTAGAGCGCCTTGCCCGAACGCACGATGTCCACCATCGCCTGGAGGGTCTCCTCGAGAGGCGTATCCGGATCGTAACGGTGGGAATAAAAGAGATCCACATAATCCAGATGCATGCGCCTGAGCGACTGGTCGAGGCTCGCCATGAGGTACTTGCGGCTGCCGTGGTCGCCGTAAGGTCCGGGCCACATGTCGTACCCCGCTTTCGTGGAAATGAACAATTCGTCGCGGTAGGGGCGGAAATCATCGTCCATGAGCCGTCCCATGGTCACTTCGGCAGAGCCGTATGGAGGGCCGTAGTTGTTGGCAAGGTCGAAATGCGTGATACCGTGGTCGAAAGCATAATGGGTGATGGCTCGGCTGCGCTCGTAGGGGTCGCTGCCGCCGAAATTATGCCAGAAGCCCAGACTGACACGTGGCAGGAGCACGCCGCTCTTGCCGCAGCGGGCGTAGAGGGTCTCTGCCCCCTCATACCGCCCTTCGGCGGCGAAATAACGTTGCTGAATATCCATGATATGAATTACGAATTAAAAAATATAAATTACGAATTAGTCGTCATATCGTCGTGGTGACATTAGTATCTGGCGGCGAGGGAGCGGATCTGACGCTCGAAATCATCGCGGTTGCCAAGGGCGTTGTTCTTGATTTTGACGCGGTAGTTGGAGATTGTATTGGGGCTGTAGCACAGTAGTTGCGCAATCTTGGCGGAACTGTCAATGCCCAGCAGGATCAGGGCGAAGATACGCATTTCGACCGTCATGCGCTCGCCGGGTTTGGGAATGATACGTGCTTCCGGTTTCAGGAGCGCGTTGAAATCCTCGACAAACGTACCGTAAAGCGAGAGAAAGGTGTCGTCGAAAGAGCGGTAGAAATTCTCCATCTCGCGATCCATGAACGCCGAAGGATCTTTCTCTCCGGCGCGGCGCGCCATGGTAGTGAGGCGGCGGATATAATCGCTATAGACCTCTAAATAGCGGCAGATATACTGCTCCTTGACGAGGTTGGCATCCTGAAGCTGGGAGTTGATAGCGGAGAGTTGGGTGTTGAGCGCAGAGAGTTTGCGGTTCTGGCGGAAAGCGAAGATGATGGAGAGCACTAATACAACGAGCACCACCGCCAATGCCGAGAGTGCGCTGACGAGCGCAATGTTTCTGTTTTGCAGCAGTTGCTCATACTTGTTGCCGATAGTGTGGCCGAGTGCGTAGGTCTGGACATAGCGCGTAGGGGCGTTGAAGAAAGAGGCGTTGGTAAGCGTATAATTGCTAATGATGTACGCGCGCGTGAGGTCGCCTTCTTCATAGCAGTCTTCCGCTACGAGCCATGACGAGCCGTTGTCGGTGATACCGAAGCGTACGTCAGCAACAGCTGAACGGACAAGCCACTCACGTCGTTTGTCGCGGTTGCCAGCCTGCTCGTAGATCATCGCATGGCCATAGGCGAGAATAGCGTATTGGTGTCGGTTGGGTCCGACGCGGCGTAGCAGTTCACGGCTGGCATCCAGCGCAACGGACCAGTCGCCTCTGTCGGAAGCATGGTATAGCGTGAGCCATAACCGGCTCTCTACCGGATGAACGGTATCACGCGCAAGAGCCACCAGAAGCGAGTCGTAGTAGCGGTGAGCCGTTTCCTCCAGATCAAGCATGTCGTAGGTAGGCAGGAGGCCCGTAGTAGCCGCTTCGTTGTAAAGAAGCCAGACAGTCTTGTAGCCCTCCACGGAAGTGAGCGATGGCGACTCGGGCATTTTGAGAAGGTCGAAAGCATTCGCATAGTGTCCGGAGGCGGAGAGCAGCTGAATGAGCCCTGTGAAAGCCTGTGTGCGTACAGGCTCGGACACGTAGCGCAGGCGCATATACCACGCACGCGCCGAGTCGGACTGGAAATGCTGGTACTCGCGGGCGACAGCCAGCTGGTGCTCCGGCGTCAGGGGAGAGAGGGCTTTGAGGGAGTCGATACGCGCCTGGCGACGGGCTATATACATATCCGACCGCGCGATTTCAGCCGTATAGACATTGAGGAGTGAATCAACGGTATTGGCTGCCTGCAGAGTGCCCAAGGAGATAACACCTATGCAAGCCAAAAAGATTTTCTTGAGCATGAGACGGATGTTTTTCAGATTCGAGGACAAAGGTACGAAAATTCTTTGACATATGCAAATAATTCTAATAAAAAAGTGCAAAGCAGAGTTAGCAAAACAGGTACTTTAGACGTACTTTTTTATACTTGTGATTTAAGTTAATTTACTGATTATCAGTAGATGTTATGGTACTTTAGCGTACTTTTATGCCGTAAAACATAAAATAATGCTTGCGCGGGTGAAAAAAATGTTGTAATTTTGCAGCGTAAATCAATCAAATAGTTGCCATGAAAACGCAATTCACACATTATCAAGGAATTACCCCCCCCCACAAGTGGTATAATCATCTCATTATCAACAAGTTAGACGGATTTACATGCGATGCTTGACTCATGTCAGGTGTCGCTTTTCCGTGTATAAAAACAGATATTAACCCATAAACCAAAGTCATCATGAAAAAAATCTTCTCTTTTGTTCTGATGCTTGCAGCAACCCTGACGCTTAGTGCCGCAGATTATTGCGACGTAAACATTAAGTCCGTGCAGGAACACGACGCAACAGTAACGATGCGGTTGGTGGCCGGCACTCTGTATGAGTTCTCGATTACCACGGCTGACAATATTGTCAGCTTCAACGCAGCGGGTTCTAATTTCTATGCCGAGGTGAATGGTGTAGGAGGTTATCATCTCTCTGAGCACCTGACCCAGAACGGTAATACGCTGAGTGTACAGTTTGAATCCAATGTAAAGCCAAGGATTTATGCCAATGCGCTATTTATCGTACTGGACGGTATTGGTGAAAACCAGTTTAACATCCCTATGGATGCCGATTGGAACACTTGCGGCGATGCCAAGACCGATCCTGAGTTGTCATTGAACGCCACAGAGACGACATTGGATGCCAATACGTCCGAGACCTTCCAGATTGTAGCTACCCGGAAAGGTGATGGCGCAATCAGTTATGAGAGCAGCAATGCCGGCATTGCCAGTGTAAGCGAGAGCGGTCTGGTGACAGCCGTGGGACGCGGTACAGCCGTCATCTCTGTCAAGACCGCAGAGACAGACACCTACGCATTGAGTTTGAAAACATTGACGGTAACGGTGACCGGTGATGTCAACTGGGAGGCTATTGAATGGCTGGCAGGCGGCAACGAGAAATACAAAGTGGTGACTGAGCCGGAAATCCCCGGTCAATTCGGAGGAAAACACATAGAAGGCGACAATCTTTGGATTGGTTTCCCGTCTGCTGTATGGGGTGACAACTCGGGTGTAGAACACACCGCAGTAGGTGCAGGCGTTAGTTTCCCGTTGAGTCAGTTCCCGAATGAATTCAATGATTTCAACTTTATCTGCGACGGTGTGACCTACAAAATCACTCTCTATTATGCAGATGGTACCCAAACTACTGCTATTGAGCGCGTGTATAACAGTGAAGCACGCACGCGCAAAGTGGTAGAGGGCGGCATGATTGTCATTGTGAAAGACGGTGTGAAATACAATGTGCTGGGTGTACGGATGTGATAATCCCCCGAGTTGCCCCCGATGTGCCTCCGAGACGCCTCCGAGACGCCCTCGATAACCCCTTTATTATTCAACTGAAAATCAAATAATTAACAATAATCCATTTTTTAACTAAAATCTAACAGTTATGAAAAAGATTTCATTCTTGTTTGCGCTGTTATGCGCAAGTGTGATGAGCTTTGCCGCAACTCAGTACTGCGGAGAAACATCTCCCAATACTAATTTTACTTTTTCACTTATGAATGTAAGTGGGAACACGTACCGTGTGCAATTGGATGCAATTGGTGAAGACAAGTTTGTGTCTGTGTACAACAACAACTGCGGTGTCAATCAATCTGCTGGAGCAGGAATTAATTTAGGTACTGCGAGCGATTGGGTAATTACGGATGACAGAGCATATATAGATTTTACTACTGCATCAGAGTCTTCAGTCCCAACAGGTTTTTACGGAAACTATTTCTGTTTTAATAAAAAGGGTGGTGGATTGATTGAAATCAGCAATTTCAACCCAACAGACGTGGATTGGACAGCAACATGTACAGGTGGAGGTGGTGACAAAACTGCCTCAGGATTGACCATCAACGCTACAGAGAAAACGCTGGACGCGACTAACTCTGAGACCTTCCAGATTGTGGCTACTACTGCCGAAGACTATGATGGCACCATTACTTATGCTTCCAACAAGGAGGGCATCGCAACGGTAAGCGGGAGTGGTTTGGTAACGGCTGTTGGTCGTGGTACGGCTACTATCACCGTTACCGCTCCCGAGACGGATACCTTTGCTGCTTCCACCAAGAAACTAACCGTCACCGTCACCGGTCCGATTAACTGGGAAGGCATTGATTGGTTGGCTAACAGCACACAATATAAGGTAGTGGTAGATCCTGAAATCGGCAGTCAGTTTGGTGGCATAAAGAAAGATGGTGACAACCTGTGGGTTGGCTTCCCTGGAGCTAGTTTTGGCACTATGTCTATAGAATCCAACGGCGGATCTGGTGCATGGAAAACCTTTGCACTATCCAACTTCCCAGCAAAAGAGAACCAGTTCACCGTAGTATGTGATGGCACAACCTATACATTCTACGTGTACAACGAGGATGGCACTCCCGTATCGGAATACTGTGGTAAAAGAATGAGTAGTGGTAACACTGAGGCTGCCTTTACATGGGAAACCTATGAAGGCTCAGTGATAATTACTATAAATGAAGTCCTTGGTGGAGCAGCCAATGCGTCACATTTCCGTGGTGATGGTATTAGTATAGGTAAAATAAAAGTAGGAGACGAAGATGCATCCACTTATTTCAACCTAACATGCGGAGGGGCTCAAACCATCACTCTTTCGCTGAAGAATTCGGAAAATGCGCCTGAGGTAGGTACTAAGATTTATGTAACCAATCAAATCATTGAATACGCTACCAGCAAGGATGGTAACGCATGGCCTACCTTGTCCTTCGAATATACATATGGTAGTGTCTTGTCATATATACCGACTCCAACAACAATGTACTTGGCGGCATCATCATCTTATTGTCAAGAAGAAGGAAGTATCACCATTACACCAATAGTAGTAGATCAAGCGTTCAAATCCATAGAGGCAGACATTAGTTATGCAATAAGTCCCGCAGATGCAGGTGGCGTTGAGAATCATGTATATACTCCTGCTAAAGTAGGAGCAGCAGTTATTACCGCTACGGCAGGAGTAGCATCTAAGGAAATATCTCTTTACTGTGTTCCTGGTGACAATTTAGCATTGGATAAAACAGTTAAGGCAGGTTATGAACCGAGCAATGCAGGAGAGGTGTCTAGCAAAGTGGTTGATGGCAATACCGGCACACTTTGGGTGACATGGGCAGATCAAACTGCTGAAAAGGAATGGTTGTATCTTGATTTGGCGGCTAAATATGACTTGTTTGGTGTTGACATCGTTTGGGGTGACAATATTTCCAACAACTACATTCTTCAAGTGCGCAACGATGCTCCGGCTGCAGCCGATGAGGCAGATGATACGGCATGGACTACTTTGGCTACAGTCACAGATGCAGTTAATAATAGTTCCAAATTTACTCCCTTGAACGGTACTGGTCGTTATCTCCGATTCCATTCTCTTAGTCGTCCGGATAATTGCATTCGAATGGCTGAGTTGCGCGTATTTGGAACCTTGTGGGTTGACCCGAATGACACAGAAAAGCCTGTAATGACTTCCGCTGAGTTGGTAAGCAAGACATGGAACAGCGCCGTGATTGCAGTGGCTGCAACCGACAATCATGGAGTGGCTTCGTACCGGGTAGTCAATGTCGATCCGGCTATCAATGAGACATTGGCGGCTATCGATGGCAATATCACTATTACCGGTCTGACAGCAGCAACAGCTTACGATTTCACGATTACTGCTCTGGACGAAGCTCTGAACGAATCGGAGAATAGCGAAAGCGTTGCATTTACAACGAGTAACAATATCCCAAGCGAATCAGCTCCTGTGCCCACATGGCCGGCAGCGCAAGTGAAGAGTATATACAGCGATACTTATGAGTTTGCTCCTGCTTCATTGAACAGCTACAACGAGACCTGGTGGGACAATCCTAATATGGCGGAAGAAGACATAGACGGCAATCACTATCTGCATTACGACCTCTACCGTAACGGTATGATTGGTGCTGAGTTTGGAGAGATTTCTGTAGCTACGATGGAGAAAGTACACATTGACATTTTCGCTTCAGCAAGTGGCTCCGTTACTTTCCGTTTGATCACCAAGGAGAATCCTGTGATCAATATACCTAAGACTTTGAATCTGGAAGCAGAGCAGTGGAACTCGTTTGACATCGACCTTGCTGACTTCGGCGAGGGTCACGATTGGAGTACACTCTATCAGTTTGCTATTGAGGCATACAATGCCGGTGGTCTGGTAGGCGAGCACATTAGTGTAGATAACATCTATCTATATCGCACTACTGCACTACAAGACGAAGAAGCACCGACTAACGTGAGTGCCAGCGCAACGGCATCTTATTTCTCTGTAGTATTGACCGTATCTGCAGAAGATAATAGTGGCGCAGTTAATTTCACCGTTAAGAAAGGCGAGGATATTGTTGGTACCGGTGCCGGCACAAGCGGTGCTAATGTAAATATCACCGTCAATGGTCTGACACCGAATACTGATTACAATTTCTCAGTTATTGCAAGCGATGAGAATGGCAATGCTGCAGATCCAGTAGCTGTTGCAGCTAAGACATTAGTAGCTCCATCTCCCGCAGATGCGCCGACCTATGCAGCAGACAATGTTCTTGCCATATTTACTGACATCTATACCGATCTGCCGTTTGTAATTCAGAACTGGTACGCTGGACCCGCTGTTGTAGAAGGTGCTCTTACTGCTTCCAGCACAGCCCTTAGCATTGAACCGAATAATACTGAAAACAGTTGCTTTGGTATAGCATTTGCCTCTACCGATATTACCGACTATAATGCGCTGGAGATGGACGTGTATGCTACAGTAGCCGATGCTGCGTTCAATCTTCAAGTAATTGGCGTCGGTGAGGCAATGCCTTGTAATCTGGTTGCCGGTCAATGGAATCACATCTCACTTGATATAAAAGGCAATACCAAGACTGATTGCACGCAGATTGGTTTCTACAACTGCAACAACCTGAAGGGCACTTGCTTTATCCAGAATGTTCTCTTTGCAAAGAAGATTGCTGCTTCCATTGACAATACCGATGCTGTTGTCAAGGCCGTTAAACTCATTGAGAACGGCCAGTTGATCATCATTAAGAATGGTATCCGCTACAATGTAGCAGGCCAAATGGTTAAGTAATTAACTTTTCGGGCATACGCCGTTGGCTCGGCGTATGCTTACCAATTTATATAGTACTAACCACTAACACCAAATGTATATGAAAAAGATTTCCCTGCTTTTGTCCGTACTATGCGCAAGTGTTGCGGCGTTTGCTGATGCCGTTCCCAGCGGCGAACTGTTTGCAACGTATCAAAAACAAGGCGACACGTTCTATCGAGGCAATACAACCATTGACGAAGAAAATCCTGATGCGAAAGCCTTAGACATCAACTATTACATCGTTTCTTGTGGCCAGACAATGCTTTTCCGGGCTAAGAACCCGGGTGGGGATATCCATTTCGGCGGTGCAGCATGGGAAGTGCAATTACGCGTATATAACAGTACCGGCGGTGCACAGAGTGAGGTCCAAGCTTGTACTATCGTAGATAATCATCATCATTTCACAGGAGATGAATGTCAGACTCGTTTCTCCGCTTTGACGGAAGATGTACAGATTCATTTCTTTTTGAGTTCGAATATAGATGGAGGGTTTCGTAGAACCGAGACTATTGTTTTCAACCGTGCCGCTATCAATAATCCGATAGAAGATGCTATAGCTCCGATTATCCATCCTGAAGAAGTGGCAATGACGGAAGAAGACGGAAAACTAATCTTCTCTTTTGGCGACGTGACGGCTGATGACGAGTATTTCTTCTATGTGGGAGACAAAGATCATAGTATCGGCAATATTTCTTTGACCAATACTGTTATCATCGAAAAGCCTACAGTAGAAGACGGAACGGTTTATTCATTCCAGTGCTATGCAGTTGATTACAACGGCAATAAATCAGCGTGCAAAGAGTTCATACTGGAGATGCCGTTTGCCCCTGCTGTGGATCTGGCTCTCAACAAACCGTCGTTAGCCGGTGCTGTGCAGAACGACAACACACCTGACAAGGCGGTGAACGGCAATGCGGAGAATTTCTGGACCAGTTTCGGTCAGGGGACGGCAGATGATTGGTGGTGGAAAGTGGATTTAACCAATACCTACGATATCACAGACATCCATATACATTTCAATGACTGTTGGGGAACCTACGGCATCTACAGCAGTTTTGACGACTCGGAATGGACAGCAGTGGCAGAAAACGAAACAGCCGAAAGCAACAGTACAAAAACCTATTCCTCATTGCAGATTTCGGGACGCTATCTAAAGGTTGTCAGCTCTGTAAGCCAAATCGGCATTCGCGAATTTGAGGTATATGGCACCGGTGTGACGGATTTGCATACCGCTGTTGAAACGGTAGCAGCAAAAACGCAGACTACAAAAACATTGGAGAACGGCACATTGTATATTATCTATGATGGCGTACGCTACAGTGTATTGGGTATTCAATTCTAACTATTATAGTGTTAAACTAACTAATTTTAATTATTATGAAAAAATTTACTCTGATCGCATTGGCAACAATGATTGCAAGTGCAATGTTTGCTGAAAACCCATTTATTGAAACATGGTTTGCCAACACCAGTTGGGCACAAGAGACCGAGTCCACTCTGACCTATGATGAAGAAACCCAAGTAGCTACATTGGCTATTGCTGTGGACAAAAATGCTCAATGGCAGGCTCAGGTGAAATATCAAGGTCCTGTTGCCCAAGCAGACAAGTTCTATGATTTGACCATTAAGATGAAGGCCAATCATGCTGTAAATGGCATTACTGTGAAATATCAGGACAATGCAGAGATGACCATCAAAAGCGACATTTCACTGCTGGCAGGTGAAGAATTGGTATATCAAGCAAAGGATCTTGAAGGTGTTGATGGCGGTAATGGTATTATGGTGCTTGATTTCGGTTATGCAAAAGCCGGCGATACGATATTGATTTACGGTATAGAGTTTAATGAGAAAGAGGAGCGTACAGAGCCTGTTGACCCGAATCCATACGAAACCTGGTTTGGCGATGCTAATTGGTCGCCAGAAACAGACTCCAAGCTGGAGTATGATGAGGCAACCCAGAAAGCTACCGTAACCATAGCCCACGATAAGGACGGTCAGTGGAAAGCTCAAGTGAAATACAAAGGTCCGAAATGTCAAGCGGGCAAGTTCTATGACCTGTCGCTCAAAATGAAAGCCAACAAGGCTGTTCCCGGTATCACCCTGAAATACCAGGACAACGCTCAGATGGTATATGAAGATCAAACGATTGCATTGGAGGAAAACATAGAATTTGCTTATTCCAAAACAGATCTCCAAGGAGTGGCAGGAAATGGCGTGTTGGTGCTTGACTTTGGTCATGCGACAGCCGGTACGGTAATCGAGATATACGAGGTATCTATTGTTGAAAAAGACTCTGTAGAAGGCATCGAGGATGTCGTAGCCGGTGTGAAAGCACAGAAAGTGATAGAGAACGGACAACTCTATCTGAAGTACGAAGGACAAATGTACGATGTACGGGGTCAAGTAGTTAAGTAAGCTATCATAGGCGGAGCGGACACGGTCTTCTTTCTGTTTCATCGGAAGGATGCTTCGGGCATGAGCCGTTGGCTCGGCTCATGCTTACCAACAACACTATAACAAACAATCACATGAAAAAACAACTCTTATTACTAACCGTAACGGTGCTGTGGGCGATAACTGCTTTTGCGCAGTCGCTGACCGTAACCGGCGTGGTGATGGCGCAGGACGAACCGGATCCGGTGATTGGTGCCAATGTGATGGTGAAAGGCTCCACCAATGGTACGATCACTGATTTTGACGGAAACTTCTCCCTCCAGGTCAAAGCAGGCGATGTGCTGCAAGTGAGCTTCATGGGCTACAAGGCTCAGGAGGTGAAAGTGACTAACGCCGGTCCGCTCAACATCACCCTCGTGCCGGACAATGTGCAGCTGCAGGAAGTGGTAGCCATCGGTTACGGTACGATGAAGAAAAGCGATTTGACAGGTTCGGTGACTTCGGTCAGTGCGGACCAGTTGCTCAAAGCCCCTGTGTCGGGTCTGGATCAGGCATTGCAGGGTCGTGCCGCCGGTGTGACAGTTACCTCGGGCAGCGGTCAGCCGGGCGAAAGTGCTACAATCCGCATCCGCGGTATAGGCTCCGCTACCGGACAGAACGACCCGCTCTATGTAGTGGACGGTGTGATCACCGGTGACATCAAATGGCTGTCGCCTACCGACATTAAATCCATGGAAATCCTCAAGGACGCTTCGGCAGCTGCTATCTACGGCAGCCGCGGTGCCAACGGCGTCATCCTCATCACCACCAAGAGCGGCGGCGAAGGCAAGGTCAATATCAGTTTTGACGCCTACTGGGGATTCCAGAACCGATGGAAGAAGATGGATGTATTGGGAGCCAAGGATTTTGTGGACACTGAGCTCCGTATCCAGGCTATGCGTAACGGCGCCGAGGAGATAGCCTATTATCAGCAGAACGGTTTTACTCCATGGCTGAACATGTACAAATTAGGCAACGCCGATATCACCAAGATCAGCGAGTACTACCCTATCAACTACAACTACGCGGCGCAGGAGACCGATTGGCAGGACGCAGTGTTCAAAGCCAATGCGTTCATGCATAACTACAACCTATCCTTCGACGGCGGCAGCGACAGGGGTCACTACGCTCTCTCCGCTTCCTATTTCAACCAGGACGGTACGATTATCGGCAGCAACTACAGCCGCTTCACGCTCCGTCTGAACTCGGACTTCAAGGTGCGCGACTGGCTGAAGATAGGCGAGCATTTCTCGATTGTGAGCTCCTACAGCCGCTTTGCTATGAACAACAGTTCGTCGGCAGGTGCATCCATCATCTCCGGTGCACTGGCCATGGCGCCGTGGGATCCTGTATATTACCCCCAAGGCTCGGTCAACAAGAACGGCAAAGACATCAGTGGGTACTACTCCGCAGGGTCGAACTTCAAAAACGTAACCAACCCATATCAGATGGTATATAACTACGAGCCTGACAGTCGCGGCGAGCGCGCGATAGGCGATGTGTTCTTTGAAATCACTCCCATAAAGGGGCTGACTATCAGACCTTCTATCTCTGCTGAATACGCAGTCAACCGCGCACGCAATTTCGGTTATCCGAATATCTACACCAGCTACAATGCATCGGACAAAAACCATATTGACGCGAATATCAACCGCGGGCTCCAACTGCTGGAGGAGACAACCATCACTTATGCCCGCGAGATAGGCAAGCATAATTTCTCGGTGATGGCAGGTCAGACATGGTCGGAGTACAACTACTACGGCATCGGCGGCTCTGGCGCGCAGATACTCAACCCTATCCCGAGCAACTGGTATCTGAGCCGTGCTACGGAGGACCAGACCTACGCCTCGGATGATGTGAGCCGTACCCGCCGTCTCTCCTTCCTCGGTCGTGCGTTCTACAACTACGACAGCCGTTATATGATTACTGTCAATTTCCGTGCGGACGCATCCTCTAAGTTCACCAAACAGCCGTGGGGTTTCTTCCCCTCGGTAGCGCTGGCATGGCGATTGAGCGAAGAGCCGTTCATCCGCGACAAAGAGCTGGACTGGCTGGATAATATCAAGATACGTGCCGGCTTCGGTCAGGTAGGTAACGACGGTATCCAGTCCGGTGCCTTCCAATACGCAATGGGCTCATCCGTCAATGTGTTCTACGGCTATCCTTTCGGTTCGGACCAGAACTCAGGAAACGCCACGGGCGGTGCTGCGGTGCTGACGCTGGTGGATGAAGGCGGCAAATGGGAGACCAACCAGCAATGGGATGCAGGTGTTGATTTCAGCTTCTGGAACGGCAAACTGGCCGGTACGATTGACTATTTCCGCCGCTCCACACTGGATGCTATCCTCTATGTGAACGCTCCGGCACAGGTAGGCAACCGCTATTCGATGGCTAAGAACGTAGGCAACATCCTCAACGAGGGTGTGGAGATCAGCCTCAGCCATGACAACACCGTAGGCAAAGTACACTATAACATCGGTGCTAATGTCAGTTTCCTGCACAACGAGCTGACCAAACTGAACGGTGGTTCGCCGCTATGGGGCGACCGCACCAAGACCGACGAAGGCATGGCGCTGAACTCCTTCTGGGGGTATAAATACGAAGGCATCTACAAGACCGACGAAGAGGCACTGGAGCAACTCTATTCCTACGACGCCGGAACCATCGGCGTACATGCCGGTGATGCCCGTTACACCGATGTGAACGGCGACGGCAAACTGGATGAGAATGACAAGATGGTGATAGGCAATCCTTTCCCGAAACTGACCTACGGCCTGAATTTCGGTATTGATTTCTACGGCGTGGATGTGCAACTGTTCTTCCAGGGCGCTGCCGGCAATAGTATCTACAATGCCCAACGCCAGATGCTGGAGAGCGACGGTAGCGGCTATGCGCTGGCAAGTTACATGAAAGACAATGTATGGGTGGGTTATACCACCGCCGTACAGAACGCAATGATTGCCGCAGGCGTCAACCCGTATGAACTGGAGAACCGCAACGGTACGATACCTAACCCGCTGGGCTCGCCCACCAACACCGAGAACTCCACCCGTTTTATCGAGGACGGCAGCTATCTGAGACTGAAGAACCTGCAGATTGGTTATACGCTGCCCCAAACGGTGACCCAGAAATTCCGTTGCAGCCGCCTGCGCTTCTATGCTACGGCTTCCAACCTCTTCACCATCACCGGCTACAAGGGTTATGACCCGGAGGTAGGCAGCGGTGTGGATTACGGCAACTACCCGCAGAGCCGTACATTCACATTCGGACTGAACGCAACGTTCTAAACAACCGCTTCGCTAAAAGAGTAAAGACCGTTTCACTAAAAGAACAAAGACTGATATGAAAACGAATATAGTTAAAAGAATAGCCCTTTGCACATTATCCTTCGTCACTTTGTCACTTGGTTTCACGGGTTGCAAGGACTACCTGACGGAGATAGAGCCGGGTACAACGCTGCTGCAGGATTACTATACCTCAACCGACGCTGCTGTGCAAAACGTGACAGGGTGCTATGTACCGCTGATGTGGGAGTATAACCACACCTATTGCCCGGAGTGGTTTATCGGCGATGTAGCCAGCGACGATGCACTGAAAGGTGGCGGCTCTACCACCGACATGTCAGACGCCTACGACATAGAGAACTGGCGTACTACGGATCAGAATACCATGCTACTGGATTTCTACCGCGCGCAGTATCAAGGTATAGGCAGATGCAACCTGGCAATAGAGTACATCGACCAGATGGAGATAGGTATCGACGCAGACTTCACTCCGCAGATGAAAGCCCGCCTGTTAGGCGAACTGCATTATCTCCGCGCCTATTATTACTTCCGTCTTGTCCGCGTCTTCGCAGGCGTACCGATGCCGCTGAAGGTGCTCAGATCGTCTGACGAATGGGGCATGCCCCGTGCATCGGTGGACGCCGTGTTCACGCAGATTATCGCCGACCTGGAGATTGCCAACCAAGGTCTCTGGCTCAAAAGCCAGTATGCGGAAGCTGATATGGGGCGTGCCACCAAGGGCGCGGCACAAGCCATGCTGATGAAGGTGAACCTGTATATGGCTTCGCCGTATTGGCAGACCTACAGCCTGAGCAAGAGCGCAGCAGATTGCTTCAAGGATGCCAGGGCATGGGGTGACAGCATCATCCTGAGCGGCGAATACGACCTCTGTCCGAACTATGAGGATAACTTCACCCTCGCAGGCGAGAACGGTATTGAGTCCGTCTTCGAGATCCAATATGCAGAGGTAGCATGGGGCGATTACGGCGAGGGTTTCGGATTCACCGCCGGCTCCTTCACCCAAATCCTCACACGCAGCCGCAACAGCGAAGTAGGCGGCGGCTGGGGATTCAACCATCCGACGCAGAACCTTTACAACGAGTTCGAGGCAGGCGACCCACGCCGCGAGGTAGCCATTTTAGTGCCTTCGACAGCTGTTATTCCCTCCTATCAGGCGCAATCGGACGAGAGCTACGCCGGCAATAACATGCTGAACAATAAATACGGCATGTACCGTGACCCGTCGGATGTAGGCGGCGGTTACGGCAAATGGAGTCTTCACGCCAGCCGCGGTCCGCTCAACAACCGCCAGATCCGCTATGCCGACGTACTGCTGATGTACGCTGAGGCATGTCTGGGAGCAGGCGATGCAGGTACAGCCAAGACCTACATAGACAAGGTGCGCGACCGCGTAGGTCTGGCGCCTGTCCCTGCAGCCGACGATGCCGCGCTGCGCCACGAGCGCCGTTGCGAGTTGGCTATGGAAGGGCACCGCTGGTTTGACCTTGTTCGCTGGCAAGGCGTAGCAGGCACCGGACTCAAAGCACATATGGATGCCTACAAAGCTACCGAGACGGCTGAGGCTCAGAGCTATATGCAGGAGTTTGTAGCCGGCAAGCATGAGATATTCCCTATCCCGCAGGAGGAGATGCAGCTCAACCCGACGGCGATGGAGCAGAATCCCAAATATTAATGAACTATTAATAATGAATGATTAACATTTATAATTAACCCTTTTAAAAACTCAACAATTATGAAAGCAAACAAGATTTTTGCTGTAGCACTGGCAGCGCTGACACTCGTAGGTTTCAATGCCTGCAATCAGAACAATTCTGAAGATCCTGAGCAGGAGAAAGATCTGGCTTTGGACAAAACATCTGTCTCTTTAGAAGTAGGCGGCGAGGAAACTATCACCGCCACTATCGCTGTGGATTGGGAGAGCTCGAATCCTGACGTAGCTACTGTTACTCCGGCTAACGACGGTTTTTCGGCTAAGGTAGTTGCTGTAGCTGAAGGCAGCGCAGTTATCACCGCCAAGAGCAAAGGCGGTCAAGCTAAGACTTGCGTCGTTGCCGTCAAGAAAGCCAGCGACGAGCAAGGTAGTGCAGAACTGAAAGGCAGCCAAGTATGGCCTATCATCCTTGACGGTGTAACTCTTGAAGCGAATAAGAGTAAGATGGTTGCTTCGTTCCAACCAAACGATGTTGACCAATTCCTTTATTTCTGGGATCAAAACGGAGTAACTACTTATAATGCAGGTAATGCTACAGGTATGAATTTTTATGGCAACAGCGAGGGCTACACAGCAATGGTCGTTTCCAACCTTGGTTGGGCTGGCGCAGGCTTCTGCTTGACAGCAAATGGTGATGGTTGGCAAGCAGCAGAGGCTCTTCGCGCCGCTATCGTAGCTGATCCTGATAACTATTTCCTGCACCTGGCTATCAAATCGACTGACAACTACAGCCACTGCTTCTATCTATTAGGCAGCGAAGCTACTAAGTTCGGCTTGGGTGCAACGACTGTTTATGATGCTCCTGCCAGCACGCTGAAAAACTTCACCCGAGATGGTTCTTGGGCTGAATTCGACATTCCGATGTCCAGTTATGCTGCCGCATTGGCAAACACCACTTGTGCAGCAGGTGTGAACGTCTTTGTCGCTTTGACAGAAGGTGTAGAGGGTGCACAACTCAACCTCGATGCTGTTTATTTCTACAAGAAATAATTCGACATATGTCAAATCAGCTGTGGGGGATTGGTTTTCCCCACAGTTACTAAAAACCAACAAACTTTATGCGTAAGTTCTTTCTATTATCCGTTTTAGCGGTGCTGTGTGCGGCTTGTGAGCAGAGACAGACACCGGCAACCACAACCATCACACTCAATCCCGTTACGCTCCAGCTCAAGGTAGGCGACATTGCCACTATTGACGCTACAGGCACCAATATCGAGTGGAAGAGTTCGAACACCGAGGTCGCCGAGGTCTATTACGGCGTAGTGACCGCCAAAGCCATCGGCAAGGCGGAGATTACTGCCACTTCCGGCAAAGTATCGGCTACCGCCAATGTGTTTGTGACGGGCACCGATGGTTCCTCGCTACGTATCAGTCCTCCCGTGGTGACACTTCGTCCGGGCGACAGTTATGATTTCTCCTACGGCAACACCTATGATTTGGAACTGACATGGAGCAGTTCTGACCCTGCCATTGCTTCCATTGACCAGAACGGCCATCTGACAGCCGTTGCGGCAGGAAACACAACCATTACGCTGGCTACGGATATTGAGTCCGTTACAGCATTGGTAGCAGTAGAACACTCATGGGGAGAGTATTCGCTGGTATGGTCCGATGAGTTTGATGGCACAGCGCTTGACGAATCCGTGTGGAACTACAACATAGGCGGCAGCGGCTGGGGCAACAACGAAAAACAGCATTATACCTCCCGTTCCGAGAATATCCGTGTGCAGAACGGCATGCTGGAAATTGAGGCACGCAAGGAGCAATACGAGAACAACGAATATACCTCCGCGCGTATCCATTCGAAAGGGAAGAAAGAGTTTACCTACGGCAAGATAGAAGCGCGCATCAAGTTCCCGGGCGGTAAAGGTACGTGGCCGGCATTCTGGATGCTGGGTTCCAAAGGCAACTGGCCTAACTGCGGCGAGATAGATATCATCGAGCATATCGGTTCACAACCCACTCGTGCTTCCTTTGCCCTTCATACCACAGCAAAGAACGGAACGAAAGGCAACAACTGGTCGAACGTACATTTCTTCGATTATTCCTTAGCAGACGATTTCCATGTATATGGCGTGGAATGGGCACAGGAAGAGAAAGACGGCAAGGATGTCATCCGCTTCTCGGTGGATGGCGTTGTCTATGCGGAGAGTTGGGAGAGCATCATCGATGACAATGACACATGGCCTTTCAACAGAGCCGAGTACATCATCTTTAACCTCGCTATCGGCGGCAATATGGGCGGCACGGTGGACGACACTATCTTTGATGCACCGCGAATCATGTATGTGGACTGGGTACGTGTTTACCAGCGCGGGGAGGTTAAATAGCCAAATCAGACTGGCGAGACACTAACGAGAGAGAATCGAATCGGGACTACATTGAGATTAAATGCAGAGTAAATCATGAGCAAGAGCACCTTTTATACCATCATTGCAGCTGCCGTCTTTATCCTGACGGCCTGCGAGCAGCCGGATGTTACACCGTTCCGAGGTACGCCTGCGGACACCATGCCCAAGTCCGCCAAGCGGGGGGTGGCTTTCTCTTTCACCCAGATAACCGACCTGCCTTTGTTGTCCCCATACATCAGTTGGGATTACAACTGGGGCAACACGCCTACCGACGAAGCGGCAATGTGGTTTGACACCAATGAGATGGACTACTGCCCCATGTGCTGGAACGGCAACTACAGCGCCGATAATATCCGTGCGTTCGTAGCCGCGCACCCCAAGACGAAGTACCTCTTGGCATTCAACGAACCTAATCTAAAGGATCAGGCCTCCATGACACCGGCTCAGGCGGCAGCCCTGTGGGCACCGGTAGTAGCGTTAGCAAAAGAGTTGAACCTCAAACTCGTCTCCCCTGCTATGAACTACGGTACGCTGGCAGGGTATAGCGATCCTATCAAGTGGCTGGACGAGTTTTTTGCCCAACCCGGCGTGTCGATAGATGATATCTATGCTATCTCTATCCACTGCTATATGGCATCGGCTTCGGGATTGCAGGGATTCGTAGAGCGGTTTGAGAAATACGACAAGCCTATATGGCTGACGGAGTTCTGCGCATGGGATCCTGTGCCCGGCAGCGTGAATACACAGATGGATTATATGTGCGCCGCGCTCAATTATTTGGAGAGCCATCCGTCGGTAGAGCGCTATGCGTGGTTCACCCCGCGAACGAGCGGCAAGGTGGACAGTGCTCCGTATATGCAACTGCTGACCCACGACTACCCTGCCGAGCTGACCGACCTGGGCAAGATGTACTGCTGGTTCTCGCCAATGGATACGACGGTATGGCTCAAGACCGACCGTACTATCCTGGCGCATGAGTATGTGCGTGTGGCGAACAACAACATGCCTATGCGCGTAACAACCGATGCTACAGCAGTGGCTCTGGCTAAGAGAGACGGTCTGATGATTACCAATTTTGCCGCAGGGCAGGAACTAACCTACCAGCTCTTTATCACTACTCCGTCCACAGGAAAAGCCATTGAACTGCGTTATTGCGGCTACTCCAACAGTATATGCGAAGTGCTGGTTGACGGCGAATCGCAGAACTTCATCGATATGCCGCGCAACGGTAGCAGCACAGAGTGGGTGACCGCATCAGCTCCGTTGAGGATCTCGCAAGGCGCTCATACTATGACCCTCAAACTGATTTCAGGGTCATGCTACCTCTCGGCACTGACCATTTACGGAACGGACGATTAATGATTCAAACTATAGAAAGATGAGAAAGCAATTTACTCTTTTGACCGCATTATGCCTTGTCTTCACAGCACACGCACAGATTGTTGTGGATGATTTCGAGGACGGCGGCAAGACATGGTATACCGTTTCTTGTGGAAGCGAGATAGTAGACAATCCCCATCAGGAGGGGCTGAACCTCAGTTGCCGGTGTCTGCAAATCACCCGCGTACCTGAGTGCGACAACTGGTCGGGTGCTATCTACACCCTTCCGCAGGCAGTGACGGGATATAACTATGTGCATGCGCTCATGTTCCGCAACAACAGCCATAATCCGAACCTCAAGGTAACGGATAACGGCGAGAATCTGGATATTACGCCGATGAACACGATTGTTGCCAACCAATGGCAGGACATGGTGTTCGATATCAGCGACAAGGCGCAGGCGGATTTTGTCATGTTCATGGCGGACCGCGACAACCTGACCGAAGATGCCGTAGTGCTGATTGACGATGTGATTTTCAGCAATGACGCTACTCCGCGTACCACGCCCAACACGGCGTGCGGCAATACCCCCGTCGAGCCTATAGAGACAGGCGAATATACCCTTGTTTGGAACGAGGACTTTACGGACGGGACGTTGGACCGCAATGTATGGAACGTGGAGGTCAACGGCAACGGCGGCGGCAACAATGAATTGCAGTACTACTGCGAGAAAGGCGTGTCGGTAGGCGTAGAGCCGACTACAGGCAAGCACTGTCTTATTCTGACAGCCACAAAAGAGGAATACAACGGCAAGCATTGTACCTCCGGCCGCGTGAACACGCTCGGTAAGATGTATTACACCTTCGGCCGTATAGACGCACGTATCAAGTTCCCGCAGACCGCCAACGGCCTATGGCCGGCGTTCTGGCAGATGGGCAATAACTTCAACCAAGTAGGCTGGCCACAATGCGGCGAGACGGATATCATCGAGTTAGGCCACCAGAATGCATTCTCTGCCGGTACGCAGGACCGTTACTTCAACGGGGCGATGCATGTGGGCGAGAAAGGGGATGCCGTATGGAGCGAAGCCAACTCGGTTACCTATCCCTATTCGGTGGAAGACACCTTCCATATTGTAACGATGATCTGGACACCGACCTCCGTAGATATGTATATGGACAAGGAGGCTCATCCGGCAGACGCGTATTTCCATCAAGACCTCGAGCCGAACGACAATCCGTACTATGACCGCAGTGTGGTGTTCGGCAAGCCGAATTTCATCATTGCCAATCTGGCAATAGGCGGAGCCTTCCCGGGTATCTATGATGTGAACGGCATAACGGCGCTGGCGAACGGTCCGCGGAGTATGTATATTGATTGGATACGTATCTACCAGAAAGGAGAGACAGGCGAGACTTTTGTCTGCCCGTCCGCTTCCGACCCGATAGAAGACGAAACACAGGGAATTTACATGCCAAGCGGGCAGTACCAAAGTACAAAGGAACTGCGTAACGGGCAGTTGTTGATCCGCCGCGGAGGAGTGCTGTATGATATATATGGGAACATTATTCGATAAGCCTAACCCTATAAACAAGGGTATATCAAGGGTCTATGAAAAAGAATACAACAATGAAGATACATTCGCTGATAACAGCGTGCGCGACGGTGCTGCTGACCGCTTGTAGCACGAAGCCGGAGTATACCCTCGTATGGGAGGATGACTTCGACACACCCGATCTAAACACTGCGTACTGGAACGTGGAGGACAATGCCAGAGGAGGAGGAAATGCGGAGTTGCAGTACTACAGTCCGGCGAATGTGACGATAGAGAAGCACCCTGTGAGCGGCGAGAGTTGTCTGGTCTTGAATGCTAAGCGCGAGGACTACAAGAACCGTCCCTGCACCTCGGCACGGCTCAATACGCAGGACAAGGTGACAGTGGAGTACGGCAAAGTGGAGGCAAGGATTGCTTTTCCGAAGACCGCGGACGGCTTATGGCCGGCGTTCTGGATGTTAGGTAACAACCTGGCGCATGACCTTGGTGACAACGACGACATTGACGCACAGGTAGCGAGTTTGGAGAAACAGGGGCTGGTAGTTTGGCCCAAGTGCGGCGAGATAGACATCTGCGAGATGGGGCACCATACGGGTATTGAGAACGGGACGCAGGACCGCTATTTCAACGGCGCGTGCCACTGGGGCGAAGCGTTCAACAACGGCGCCTACCCCAACGTAGGCGGTTTCTATACCGCCGATTACCCTGTGCAGGGCGATTTCCATTTGTTTACGTTAGAGTGGAGCGAGGATTCTATCGCCATGTATCTGGATAAGGATGTGTATCCTGATGCTGCACCTTATTTCCAGCTCTCGCTGCGCGGCAAGGAAGTGAACGAGCCGGGGCATTATTTCAACCATCCGTTCTATCTGGTACTGAACCTGTCGGTCGGCGGATTCTTCCCCGGAATGCCTTCCGCAGAGAAATATCCGGAGGTGATTACGGTGGATGATCCTTCGTTCCGGCGAGTGACAGCACTACCGGAAGACGGTACACCGGTGAAGATGTATGTGGATTATATAAGGGTATATAGACCGCTTCGCTGAAAGAATATAGACCGTTCATTTCATTCACTGAAAGAATAAAGACTAAATATGAAACTATCAATTAAAGAGAAATTCGGGTACAGTTTAGGCGATACCGCGTCGCATTTTGTATGGGACCTGGTGGGTTTCTGGCTGTTGATTTTCTACACGGACATCTATGGTCTGACACCTGCACTGGCGGGTGTGATCATGTTCGTGGGTTCGATCTGGGACGCAGTGATGGATCCTGTGGTAGGTATTATCTCCGACCGTACGGAGAGCCGTTGGGGCAAGTTCCGTCCGTACCTGTTGTTCGGTTCGGTGCCTTACGCGATACTGGCTGTATTGGCATTCACGACGCCTGAGTTCGGGCTGAACGGTAAGTTCGCTTATGCACTGATTACGTGTCTGTTGCTGAGGACGGCTTATGCGTTTGTCAACCTGCCGTACAATTCGCTGAGCGCAGTGATGACGGATGATTCGAACGAGCGTGCGGGATTGAACACCTACCGTTTCATAGCCGCTTATATCGGTCAGTTTATCGTGACGGGCGCTGCGCTGTATTTAGTGAAATGGCTGGGTGCGATAGGCAACGACGGCGTAGTCAATCAGGCACAGGGCTACCAATATACCGTAGCACTGTTCGGCGTGCTGAGTATAGCGTTCTTCCTCATTGCTTTTGCAACGACCAAGGAGCGCGTGCCGCAACCCAAGAAGCAGGACAACAACGTCCTCAAGGACTTCAAGTGTTTGTTTATGAACAAGGCGTGGATTGTGCTGACATGCGTGGGTATTGTGTCGTTTATCATGTTCGCCATGCAGAACGCCGCCATCGCCTATTACTTCAAATACTATATCCACGACGCGGAGAACGTGCAGCTGTTCAACGTGTTAGGAACGGTGGCTCTTATTGTTGCGCTGCCTGCATCGAAACCGCTTGCCAAACGGTTTGGCAACAAAGCGGTGTACATCATGTCTTCCATCGTGTCGGGCGTATTCTTTGCGCTCATTTTTGCAGCAGGCGAGAACCTGCCGCTGGTTTATACCTTCAATATATTAGCGAAGATGGCTTACGCGCCGGCTGTTCCTCTCTTGTGGACGATGCTGGCGGACGTAGCGGACTACGGCGAGTGGAAGTTCAACCGCAGAACGACGGGCTTGTGCTTCTCCGCTTCCGTACTGGCGCAGAAACTCGGCTGGGCGATAGGTGCCGCTGCGGCAGGGTGGCTGCTGTCGGTGACACATTTCGTAGCCAATGCGGATGTGCAGAGCGATACGGCGATGATGGGAATACGGTTGCTGGTGAGCGTTATTCCCGGCGTGCTGTATGCCTCATGCGCCATTGTGATGGCGTTCTATAATCTGGATAAGAACACGATGGAACAGATGAAGAGCGAGTTGGAGACACGGCGCGCGTCCGATACGGGTCGCTAACGGGTGGCGTAATCACTAAATATCACTAAGAATCACTAAGAATCACTAACGTTTGATTTTTGAACAGAGCGTTCGAAAAAAGACAACAATACAGATGGTAAGCGGACAATTTATAACTATCAACGGCGAGCGGTTCTATGAGATCGCCCATTATGACGAGATGCAACCGTTCTTCATCTCGCTGGCATCGGACACTGATCTGTGGATGTATCTGAGTTCGACAGGAGGTTTGACGGCAGGCAGACGAAGCCCGAACGAGGCGCTGTTCCCCTATTACACGGACGACAAGATCACGGAGAACTATGAGACGACAGGTCCGAAGACGGTAATAAAAGTGAAAGGGAACCTCTCCCAGCCTCACCCCAACCCTCTCCACAGGGAGAGGGAGCCAAGGGAGGGAGATCAGGTGAACGGCGAGTTGCTGTGGATACCGTTCTCGGACATGCAGCAGGACAGTTTTGTGACCTCGCGCCGGATAGCCAAATCGACGGTAGGTAACCGTATTGTGTTCTGCGAAGAGAACCACACGCTCAAACTGCGGTTTTCATATATCTGGGCACCGGCAGGCAAGCACGGCTGGGTGCGCAGGGCGACCTTGGAGAACTTAGGTAATTACGACACCGAAGTGGAGATAGTGGACGGCCTCTTGAACGTATTGCCGGCAGGCGTGGAAAGGAAGACGCAGAACGAGTTCTCCACGCTGGTAGACGGCTATAAGAAGACCGAACTGGTAGGCACTTTGGCCCTCTTTAGGATGGAGGCGATATTGGTAGACCGCGCCGAGCCGAGCGAGAGCCTGAGATGTAATACGGTGTATGCATTGGGATTGCCCGAGGGGACTGAGTTCTTTGTTTCCTCGCAGGCTGTAGCGGCTTTTCGCAAGGGAGACCCGCTTGTAGCCCAACCTGAGTCGAAGGGTGTACGCGGTGCCTTTCTGGCACATGCACATATACATTTGGATGCCCGCAACTCGCGGACATGGTATAACGTAGCGGATGTGAGCCAAGACGCTGTACAGGTACGCAGGTTGATGCAGTTCATGGGGCAGACGGATGCGATAGAGCAGATAGAGGCGGCTATGCAGCAATCGACCGAGACGCTGCGGGCAATCGTGGCGCAGAACGACGGTGTGCAGCAGACAGGTGATGAGTACAACGACGCACGGCATTTCGCGAATGTGCTGTTCAACACCATGCGCGGAGGATACTATCTGGAGTACCCGCCCAAAAATGTACAAAGAGACAATGTACAATGTACAAAGGAGGAGCGGCATGAAATGGAGTATCTGCCGCTGACGTTCGGACGGAGACATGGCGATCCCTCGCGCCCGTGGAATCTATTTGATATCCGCGTGCAGGACGAAGAAGGCAAGCCGGTGGTGGCTTATCAGGGCAACTGGCGGGATATTTTCCAGAACTGGGAGGCACTGTCGGTTTCCTATCCGCTGTACATCAACCATATCATCGCCAAGTTTCTGAATGCCACCACGGCGGACGGCTACAACCCCTACCGCATCACCGACCAAGGCATCGACTGGGAGGTGATAGAGCCGGAGAACCCTTGGAGCAATATCGGTTATTGGGGCGACCATCAGATTATCTATTTACAGAAACTGCTGGAAGTAAGTTACAACCATGACCCCGATACACTGAGGGCACTGCTCAACCGCCGTGTCTTCGCGTTTGCGAACGTGCCCTACCGGATAAAGAGCTACAAGGAGATAGTGGCGGACCCGAAGAACAGTATCCTGTTTGACAATGAGGCGCACAAACGAGCAATGGAGCTGGTGAAAGAAATGGGTGCGGACGGCAAACTGGTGCTGGACGGGAACAACCATGTAGTACACACCACGATGGCAGACAAGCTGCTGATTACGCTATTAGCGAAACTGAGCAATTTCATCCCCGGCGCAGGTATATGGATGAACACCCTGCGGCCTGAATGGAACGACGCCAACAATGCGCTGGTGGGGTACGGTGCTTCGATGGTGACACTGTGTTATATGCGGCGGTACGTGGCATTCCTGCAAGAGCTAATCACCGCTGATGTCACTATCGGTGAGGAGACCTTCGAGATGCTGCGGGCTATCCGCAATGCCTATACCAACGGCAACCCGCGGCAGTTCATTGACATAGTAGGCACTATAGGTGAGCGCTACCGCACCAAGGTGTATGCAGGCCTCAGCGGACGGACGGAGACGCTGGAAGCGGACGAGATACAGGATTTCCTGCAGGCAACGCTGCATAAGATAGAAGACACCATCCGCATGAACAAGCGCGAGGACGGATTGTACCATGCCTACAACCTGATCCGGTTTACCAACAACGGTCTGGAGATCTCGCATCTCTATGAGATGTTAGAGGGCCAGGTGGCGGTGCTGTCGTCGGGTATGCTCTCCGGCGAAGAGACAGCGAACCTGCTGGACGCCATGCGCGCCTCAGCACTCTATCGCGAGGACCAGCGGAGCTATATGCTCTATCCCAACCGGCGCAGACCGTCGTTCCTCGAGATGAACAATATACCCGGGGAGGTCAAAGAGTTGCCGGTAGTGCGGAAATATATCGGTTCGGTCATCCGGCAGGATAACGAAGGCGGACTGCATTTCGATGCACGCTACCGCAATGCCAATGAGTTGCCCGACGAACTGAAAGAGCTCTATGAGTCGGTCTTCCACCATCATGCTTTCACCGGCCGTAGTGGCACGTTCTACAAGTACGAGGGACTGGGCTGCATCTACTGGCATATGGTAAGCAAACTGCTGCTCGCAGTGGGAGAGACAATAAGTAATGTACAAAGGGACGATGTACGATGTACAAAGGAAAATGCTTTGCAGCGGCTGCGCGAACACTATTTCGCCATCCGTGAGGGACTGGGCAGCCACAAGCAGCCCAATGAGTACGGATCGTTTCCGTTTGACCCTTATTCGCACACGCCTTCCATGGCTGGTGTACAGCAGCCCGGCATGACCGGACAGGTGAAGGAGGATATATTGAACCGCTGGTTTGAGCTGGGCGTGAGCGTGAAAGACGGACAGATCAGTTTCTGCCCGACAATGCTGACGGAGGATGATTTCCGCGACGGCGAACTGCATTTTACGTATTGCGGCACGGAGATTATTTACAAGAAATCAGCAGTCAGAAATCAGCAGTCAGAAATCCGACTTACCAAAGAGCAAAGTCAACATATTTTCGCCCGTGACGGCGAGATCAAACAAATCATCGTAGAACTATCATGAAAAAATCGGTCATTAGTATTCTGGGTTGCATACTCATTTGTTCGTGCACGGCCAAGGTGCCGTCCACACATGTTTGGCTAACCAGCGAGGCAGGCGACAAGTGCGCCGAGGCTTCTGCCATTGTATTCCGGAAGGGACAAGCAGCTGACGCGGTAGTAGTAGATGTGAACGACCGCCGACAGACAATAGACGGTTTCGGCAACTCGATTACAGAGAGTGCGGTGTTTGTGCTGGCATGCCTGACACCCGAAGAAAGGCATGCGGTGCTGGAGGAGATGTACGGCGAGAAGGGTGCTAATTTCCCTGCAAGCCGCACCGTGGTGGGGTCTTCGGATTTCACGGTGAAAGGACACTACTCGTATGATGACAAGGACGGTGATGAGACACTTGAGCATTTCTCGATGGCGGTACACCAGGACGGTTTCAGCCAAACCGAATACCCGCAGATCAAGGATGAGGGGTTTGACATGTGGCAGTGCATCCATGAGATAGCTGCTATCAAGGCCTCACAGGCTGACAAAGAGTGGAGGATAGTAGCCTCGCCATGGACAGCACCGGCGTGGATGAAAGACAACAAGCAGTTCTTTGACAAGAAAAACCGCTATGGCGGCACTTTGCTGCCCAAGTACTACGAGGCTTTTGCACGGTACTACGTGAAGTATCTGGAGGCTTATCGCAGCGCAGGTATCGAGTTCTGGGCAATCACACCGGAGAACGAGCCCATGGGCAACGACGGCAGTTGGGAGAGTATGCACCTCTCGCCTGAGGCGGAGGCTGCGCTGATAGGCCGCTATCTGGGCCCGGAGATGGCAAAAGCCGGTTTCGGCGATGTCAAGATCCTGGGCTTTGACCAGAACACATTTGAGGCCGCACCCTACACCGCCGCTATCTTCGGCGACTCACTCGCCAACAACTATACCGACGGCACGGCATTGCACTGGTACGGTAGTACAATCAGTTGCTTCCCCGAGGTGCTGGATTCGCTGCACGCAGCACACCCGGACAAACGCCTTATCCACACCGAGGGCTGTGTGGACAACTTAGGGTGTGACGCATGGCCCGGTGTATCCGACTATGAGGGCTACAAAGAGTCGGGATGGTTCAATAATGACAGTTTCTGGTGGAACGCGAACGCTACGGACTGGGCTTACTCTACGCCGTGGTGGCCCGAGTGGCATCCCAAATATGCCGTCACACACCGTTATGCATCGTATATCATTGACGGACTCAACCACTGGTTGACGGGTTATATAGACTGGAACGCGGTACTGGATTCGATAGGCGGACCGACACACGTGTTCAACCACTGCGGCGCCATGCTCATGGTGGATTATAAGAACGATATTCTCTATTTCACTCCCTATTACTATGTACTCAAGCAGTTCAGCCGGTCCATGCGTCCGGGAGATGTGGTGTTAAAGGTGAATGGTGAAAGGTTAAAGGTGAACGGTGAAAGCCCCGTCCATCTTTGCGCTACGCAGAATGCCGACGGACAGATTGCAGTGAATATCCTCAACACAGGTGAGGCGGTCACTTTCCCGTTGCGGGTGGGTGACTACTATGCAGAGGTGGCTATGCCCGCCAATTGTGTAGAAACAATTATCGTGAAACTATAATCAAGCGCGTCTTTTGCCTTTGAGCATAGCGGGCTTTTATCATCAATCCGGCTCGGGAGGTGTGGAGGCTATCCACGCCTCTTGTTCTTGCATCAACCGATGGAAATGACGAATCTGTATCCATAACATCACAGCAGCTGTCACAGCAGACATCAGATCGCTGACAGGTATCGACCACCATACTCCATCCAGCGGCTCGGTAAACAGCGGAGGAATAATCAGCAGGAGCGGAATCAGGTACAACACTTGTCTCGTCAGGCTCAGGAAGATTGATTTACCCGCCATTCCGATCGAGGTGAACAGGTTGCCTGTCACCATTTGAAATCCTACTACAAGCATTGAACTGCAGATAATCCGCATAGGAGTAATCGTACCGGCTATCAATGCCGGGTCATGGGTGAACAGTCTGGTCACCTGTTCAGGAATACACTCGCCTAACACAAACACCATTGCCATTACGCCGGTGGCGTAGAGGCTGGTGAGATAGAACGACCTGAGCATTCGATGGTACTGCTTGGCTCCATAGTTGAAACCGGCTATAGGCTGCATCCCCTGGTTCAGTCCCATTACCATCATAGCAAACACAAACGTCATACGGTTGATCACACCATAGGATGCTATCGCCAAGTCTCCTCCGTAACGCTTCAATTGGTTGTTGATGATTATTACTACAAAACAATGGGCTATGTTGTATAAAAACGGTGCCATGCCAATAGACAATGCCCGCTGGGTGATATTTCTGTCCAGTACCCAAATTCCCCGATGAAATCGGACTAATTCGCTCTTGTCCATAAATCTGGTCAGCTGCCATACTACGGCTACTGCCTGACTGATCACAGTAGCCAAAGCCGCCCCGCGTACACCCATTCCAAAGCCGAAAATGAAGATAGGATCCAGCACAATATTAATACCCACTGCCACTATAGTTGCCGTCATCGAGAAACGCGGATGACCGGCTGAGCGAAGCATGCTGTTCAATCCGAAATATATATGCGTCAGGATATTCCCGTACAGGATTATTTCCATATATTCGCGCGCATAGACAATAGTATCCCCGCTCGCGCCGAAAGCAAACAGGATAGGTTCCAGCCAAACCAGTCCCACCGTCATCACAACAGCCGAGAGGATGATATTGAGCACAATCACATTGCCCAGCACACGATTGGCACTCTCATAATCGCGTTCGCCCAAATAGATTGCCAGCAGCGATGAAGCACCTACACCTACCAGGCTGCCGAACGCTGCACAAATATCCATAAACGGTTTGGCTACCGTCAGCGCACCCAATGCCAGGGCGCCTACGCCGTGACCGATATAGATACTGTCCACAATATTATACAGTGAACTGGCCGTCATCGCGATGATGGCAGGCAGCGCGTACTTCCAGAGCAGTTTGTGCACCGGAGCAGTTCCCAGTTCGGTAGTAGCGTTCATCGTTTTGTAGTCTTGGATATTACTGGTTGAATAGTTGGCTATCGGACTAACTGACCGGCTATTTTCTCAAACGCCAAGGCTGCGGGATGACCGGCCTGCAACGTGACAGGTATGCCTTCATCGCCACCCTCGCGGATGGATTGCACCAGCGGAATCTGCCCCAGCAAAGGAACATTCAGTTCCTCAGCCAGTGCTTTGCCGCCGTCCTTGCCAAAGATATAATACTTGTTCCGGGGCAACTCCGCAGGCGTAAACCATGCCATATTCTCCACCAGTCCGAGGATAGGTACATTCACCTTCTCGTTGCGGAACATCTCCACACCTTTGCGTGCGTCCACCAATGCCACCGGTTGCGGGGTAGTCACCACAACCGCACCTGTCAACCGCAACTCGGCTATCAGCGTCAGATGAATATCGCTGGTACCGGGAGGCAGGTCTATCAGGAAATAATCCAACTCTCCCCAATGGGCATCTTCAATCAGTTGTTTGAGCGCATTGCTTGCCATACCGCCACGCCAGATCACGGCGCTCTCAGGATTGACGAAAAAGCCTATTGACAACATTTTCACTCCGTATTGCTCAATGGGCTCGATCAATGTTCTTCCGTCTTCCTCTACCGAATACGGACGGGCATCCTCGCAGCGGAACATCTTGGGAATAGACGGTCCGTGTATATCCGCGTCCAGCAGACCTACGCGATAGCCCTTCTGCGCCAATGCTACTGCCAGATTGGCGGTCACGGTGGATTTGCCTACTCCGCCTTTGCCGCTATGAACTGCTATCACATGCTTGGCTTTCGGAGCACGGTTCTCCGCTCCTTGCTGAGCGGGGGTGGTGGTAGGTTTCTTCACATGAATCTTCGCAGCAATATTCGGGTCAACATAGGTGTGCAACGCCACCTCGGCTGCTTTCACCACCGATTTCATAAACGGGTCATTCTCTTTGGGGAAAAGGAGTGAAAACGACACTTCGAAACCCGATATACGGATATCGTCTTCCAGCATACCGCTCTCTATCAAGTCGCTGCCTGTACCCGGATAGCGTACATGGCGCAATGCTTCTATGATTTGTTGGGGATACACACTTTTCAATTTACAATTTACAATTTACAATTCACAATTCCATATCAACTATCAACTGTCAACTACCAACTTATTCCCGCGCCGCTCTCTTACGATCAGCAATGCTTCCTCCCTGATGTCAGCCGGCAGCTCTATGTGCCTCAGTTGCAGACTGCGGCACCATCCCGGAACATCGCTCTCCTGCAGCGAGTTGAATACCTGTGCAACAGCTTCATGCTGGCTTTCGGTATAGGCCTCGGGGGCGATACCGGCTAATGCATCCAGCTCTTCGTCATCGTAGTACTCCGGCTCGGCATTGGTCTGCAGCAGCGTCTCACGTTCACACACCAGATGCTCGCCGCAGCAACCCTCCGGCCGGTTCACAGACGGTACTGTCCCGTTTTTCCTGCGCTCACGGATCTCCGTCAGCACCAGCACCACCACAACTAAGACTATGAATACAATCAGCGGTAACATTCGCCATTACTCCTCCACTGCGTCTTCCTCTATCACCAGATTGTCAATGATGAAATTCTGGCGCTCGTTGGTGTTCTTGCCCATATAGAAAGCTAACAGCTCGTTCACACTGTCCTCTTTGCGCAGTTTGACCTGATCCAGACGAATACCGTCACCTATAAATCCCTTGAACTCGTCAGGCGAGATCTCGCCTAATCCTTTGAATCGGGTGATCTCGGGATTCTTGATAGCCCCGATGGCCGCCAACCTCTCCTCCTCACTGTAGCAATAGCGCGTCTGGGTCTTGTCCTTCACACGGAACAACGGCGTTTGCAGAATATACACATGCCCTTTCTTCACCAGATCAGGGAAGAACTGCAGGAAGAATGTGAGCATCAGCAAACGGATATGCATACCGTCCACATCAGCATCCGTAGCGATAATCACTTTGTTGTACCTTAAATCATCCAACCCGTCCTCTATATTGAGTGCCGATTGCAGGCAATTGAACTCCTCGTTCTCATACACTACGGATTTACTGAGTCCGTAGCTGTTGAGAGGCTTGCCACGCAGCGAGAACACCGCCTGGGTCCTCACATCACGACTCTTGGTGATGGAGCCGGAGGCGGAGAGCCCCTCGGTGATGAAGATACAACTCTCCAAACGCAGGTCATCATCGGCATCCTTGGCGGACTTGACCGGCTTGGGGTCGTTGAGGTGGATCTGGCAGTCGCGCAGCTTGGGGTTGTTCACCAGGTTCTTCTTCGCCCGCTCGCGGGCGGCTTTGGTCACTCCCGCTATGGCTTTGCGCTCTTTCTCGCTATCCTGAATCTTTTGCAGCATCACCTCTGTGACCTCGGGATGCTTGTGCAGGTAGTTGTCCAGCTGCTGCTTCACGAAATCATTGACGAACTTGTTGACAGAGATGCCGCCCGTAGGGCTCATGTCTTTGGAGCCCAGTTTGACCTTGGTCTGGCTCTCGAACACGGGTTCTTCCACATTGATGGCTATCGCGCCTACTACACCGTTGCGGATGTCTGCTAAATCCTGGTTCTTGTTGAAGAACTCTTTGATAGTACGACCGATAGCCTCCCTGTAGGCCGTCTGGTGAGTTCCTCCCTGGATAGTGTGCTGGCCGTTGACAAAGGAGAAATACTCATCACTGTTCTGGTCGGTATGGGTCAGCGCTATCTCGATGTCCTCGCCCTTCAAGTGGATTATCGGATAAAGAGGCTCTACCGTCATGTTCTCCGTCAGCAGATCCAGCAAACCGTTCTTGGATGTATAGCGTGCGCCGTTATACACCAGCGTCAAGCCCGTATTGAGGTAGGCGTAGTTGCGCAGCAGCTCCTCGATATAGTCATCACGGAAACGATAGTTCTCAAACAGTCCTTTGCTGTTGTCCGGTACGAACTCTATCACCGTTCCGCGGCGCTCGTTACCGCTGTAGGGCTGGATGCCCGTATCGGACGTCAGTCTGCCTTGCGAGAACTCAGCCTTGCGCATCTTGCCCTCGCGGAACGACTGCACGGAGAAATAGGAAGAGAGGGCGTTCACGGCTTTCGTTCCCACACCGTTCAGACCTACGGATTTCTTGAAGGCTTTGCTGTCGTACTTACCGCCCGTGTTCAGCATCGACACCACCTCCACCAGCTTGCCCAAAGGGATGCCGCGGCCGTAGTCCCGCACACGCACCATCTGAACACTTCTCTCGTTGCCCTCGCCTGCTTCTTGTGCTTCTTGGCTTTGAGCGGAGCGGTCTTTTGTCTTTGAGCGGAGCGGTCTTTCCTCTATATCTACCTCAATCACTTTGCCCTCGCCCATGCGGAACTCGTCAACCGAGTTGTCGATACTCTCCTTGATGAGCACATAGATTCCGTCATCCGAGTGACTGCCGTCACCTAATTTGCCGATATACATACCCGGACGACGACGGATATGATCCATGTCATCCAGATGGATAATGTTCTCGTCGCCGTACGAAACGGCCTTCTTATTCAATTCGTCTTGCTCAGCCATATTACGCCAATCTGATTTCGGCTGCAAAGGTACAAAAAATAATTGACATATGCAAAAAAAAGACGCTGCTGAGCGTCTTTTTTTGAGGCTTCGCCTTGGTTTGACAATTGATAGTTTGGCACTTTGTGCCTGTTTGAAATGGTTTGATGTTGTTTGACATAGTTGAACTCTCAAACCTTCAAACTCTCAAACCTTCAAACAAACGGACTTTAGTCCGTCCGGTGGGGAGAGCAG
>FLNW01000391.1_pt1 | contig 33328 bp, 29 predicted proteins | sample 1140371 | NCBI WGS metagenome assembly FLNW01 (sample SAMEA3878170, study PRJEB12797) | bioreactor metagenome | biome: Moose rumen | place: Sweden | collected 2011-10
CTATTTCTAAGAGAGTTCTTCCATCTATGAAATCATAATTTCAATTATATAATCTATCGATAGCTTCTTCAGAGAACATTTCTCTTATTGATTTGTCGTATTCATCTCATTCTCTTGCCTGAACGGCATCTCTTACTACATAATTAGATCAATCTTCAGTATAAACCGTTATCCTCATTGGAATACTAAATCCACAGCTATTATTTAAGTTTCATCTTTCATCAATATAAAATCATTCACCAATTGCATTGATATAAAAATCAGCATTGTCTTGTCATAATTCTGCATAATTAACAAATAATTTAGATCAATCATTACATGAATAATTATCTTCAATGTAGTTAAAGATAGTATCTTCAAGAGTAAATCATGTTTCAGTTGGATTTTCACATTTTCATTCATAAAAATCTATTGTACTACAAAAAGTTCAATCAGCAAAAAAACAATAACTCATATAATTTCAGTCTGGAAATTCTTGCCTAACAACATCTCATCAATGAGCTTTACAGTGAACCTCATCCACGCTCATTCATGTTCAATATGGAGATAATCATTCTTGTGTCTTGTTTTTAGAAATGTTGTTTGTGCATCATGCTAATAAAAATGCTCCAAATAATAGAAGAATAAATAGTCACTTTTTCATTTTCATATGATTCAAAAATAAAAATTACTTACTACTGAGTAGACTATGTTTTATAGTCAGATTTTCAATATCTTCTTTTGTTTTTGCGTATTCTTCTTCAGCTTTTGTGTGCTGTTCTCATTCAGGAAGTAATTGTATGCGCTGTCTGAGTAAAATGAGTTTATCTTCCAGATTTTTAATCTCTCTCTCTATGGTTTCTATAGAATCTTTTTTGTTTTGAATACCTGAAGTTTCTGATTGCAGTCAAATTATTAGTGTTTCATCTGTAAAAATTTCATATCATAGAGGTGTTGGTTCATGTAATTTGAGATATGAAATTTCTGAAACATGAAAGTAATTTTTGAAAACTTGTTCGTTTGTCTTAAGTATATCAAGGATAGATGGGTTTGATTTTATAAACATTTTGCATGATTCATGCTGTTTTATATTAGATTCAATTTTTAAATCTTTAACTTCTAAGAAGATTTTATATAAAGTATTCATTTCAAAGTCGATGGATATTCATGATTTTATTGGTTGAATTGGTATTAGAAAGTCCCTTTTTGATATGTATTGAAGCGCTTCAATAAATTCTGGGACAAGTGGGTATAGTACGGAAAATATAAAGTTTAAGAAATAAGAACAAACAAATTGTACATTCTCTGTGGGTTGTAGTTTTTGTATTTCTAAGTACCAAGAGAAAAATATATTTTGTGTATCTCTTTTGAAGGTATTAAAAAATATTGCGTATTCTTTATAAGTTTTTACATTGCGTCGTTCTCTATATAAATCTATTAGTTTATATAAAACTATTGTGTCAAAATTTTGTAAATTTTCAGGTTGTTGTTTTATACATTCTTTTATGTTTGTTGGCAGAAAAACTTTTTGTAAGCATAATCTTACGGCGTTTCGGATTTGTTTTAGAAAAATACTATTTAATAGGATTTCTTTTTGATCATATGTTTGGTCAATTAGAAAATTTAATCTGATTGGATTTTCTCAGTAAGTCATAAATGAGTTTCGTTGAGATTGTTCCATTTGGACTTTATTAAGCTGTTTGTTTCATAAAAGTTTGCAGCTTTTGCATGAATTTTCGCTAAATTTTTGAAAAATAGTTTTTCAAAGTAATAATTCTTGGATTAGTAAGGATTTAAATGCATTGTCTCTTTGGTTTTCATCTAATATTGAAAGATTTTCAATTTCTATGTTGTTGCTTAGATAACATGGAATGCATAAATGAATAAGTTCTGGGTCGATGACATCATCTGATATTCATTGAATATTTATTAGTAGAGAGTTTCACTCTTGGTCCATAAATTTACAGTTCTTTATTAATTTTATACAGTCGTTAGTCGTAGGAGAGCTTTCAACGGTAAGGTTGTGTAGTATTTGTAAGAATTCTATATATTCAGATTTATTTCATGTTATGGCAGATAAATGTTGTACAAAGTATTCTATTTTATTTTCATTTTGTGCAAATAATGAGAAAATTTTATCATATTCATATGTTTTATTGCTTTTAATAACTCATTCACGGAATAGTGAAAGTAAAACAAAATTAAAGCAAAATTGTAATGGTTTATCTTTCCATTTTAAGCAATCTTTTTCTATATCAAAGAAAGAAATCTTTCAGTCTTTATCTTTTATGATTGGTAATTTCCATCAATACGGTAACTGGCTATTACAGATTATTGTGTCAGGTAAATATGGGTCTATTTTATCGATTATTTCTTGTTTTAATTGAGATATTTTTAGTTTTAGAGTTTCTGTCTTGTCTATTGTTTCATCGTTTTCTTGGTTATCATTTCTTTGGCTTAAAATTGGTTCATTTTTTGATATATTATATAAATCTTTTTCTAGTTTAGCTAGTTCTTCAAAAGTTTTTCAAAAATCTTTATCCAAAAAGGAAAATTTTAGAGTTCATTCAAAAATCTGATCTAAGATTTTTTGTTTTTGTTCTTTGACTTCTATTATAAATTGTTCTATTTTATAAGGTACTAGACGTTCTTTTGTGTAGTTTAGATATGGTATTTTTGTTAGTTTCTCTGATTTTTGAGCTAAATTACCGATATCTTCAATAAATCATACAATATTATTGTAGTATTTTTCTCTTTCTTGTCATATGAAGGCGGGTTCATGTATATATTCACTGTATAATCATTGTTTATTGAAGACATATATGTTAGTTGGTAATCAATGTTTTTTTGCCAATTCGATACTTTCCTCGTTTGCACAAGGACATATTCTTTTTATTCAATTATCTATAGCAATGTTTACATTTTCGTCTCATATAATTGGAATTTGGCGGTTACATAATGGGATGATTGCATTTTTTCATATGTATTTATTGTATCTTTTGTCTTTAGGATGTACTAGTAAAGCTACATCTCCACAGCATAAATCTATATCTTCGACACAAACAGGTAATGCTTCACACTTTGCTCATACGAAATATTTCAATGTATAGCAAGGAATTTTTTCTTCTTTCCATAGGATATTTTGTGAAGGAATGGATGTTTGTAGATTGAAAGATCGATATCAGATTTTTGTTTTTTGTGTAATTTTTCATTCATCTCGTAAAGAGTGGAAATTATTTAGTATATATAGGTAGACATTTGAATCGGGGATATATATTTTGTGCGGACTAGATAGGTAACTGTCTAATATTTTCTTATTTATATTAAAATTTTTTTTGGTGCGAGATATAATGTATCTTTCAAGCTTATTAATTCAGACTTGTGATAATGATTGATTCTTTTTGTTAAAAAAATCGTAACTAGAACATATATTTTGAAGCTCATCTCAATATATTATGAAAAGTTGTTGTGATGCTATATTCTGTGAATCTTGATAAATTTCCCTGTTTTCTATATTTTTTTTATGGCTAAAAAAGTCACTCATATATATTGGGAAGAAATCATTATATGATAATTTTTTAGATATTGGTAAAGTGTTTATGAAAAATTTTGTAGAATTGCTAGTATTCTCACTGTTTGATACTTGTTGATTATCTCTGTATATTTTAGCCCGATTGCGTAAATCTTGTGTTTTGTATTTTTTGGGGAATGAATTCATTTTAGATTTTATTTATAAATGTATTACGAGTTTTATTTTATTCTTCAGTTTGCCTAAACAATTTTATTCAGAAATAGATTAAGAATGTCATACATACTAACAAGAAGAAGTTTTCAGCTGGTCAAACTTGAACTTTTGTTGCTCCTGTTAATTCAAGTTCTTCTCAATCGTCGCATATTCATACAATCCAAAAATATGCAAATTTATCTTCTTCTAGTGTATGATCAAATGGATATTGATAGTTAGTATCGCTAGTTTCATATACTTTCATTTTATCAGAACCATCTGGCATAGTAGAACTATATACGATGTATTTTGATACATTCTCTACCTTGTCCCAAACTAAGTAATAATTTTCTCAAATTTTCGTAGTACGCGTAGAAATGTTTTCTACTATACATCTAAGCTTGTTATCAAGTCAGCTTAGAGATGTATTATCAGGAGAAACTGGTGATGATGGAGCTCATTTTGTTATAACGAATTTAATCGTTTCAGATGCCGCTCCATGTTTGGTGGTCTCTTTTCGGTATGGGGTAATTGTTACATTAAGTATTGTGTCATATGGTACGTCTGTAAATTTGAACGATTTTTTATCTGTTCGTTCTTCTTGTGGAGTGACATTTTTATCTCACAATCGATAGCTAATAAGATAAGAGGATACATCTTCATATGAAACATCTCGAGATATGGTAGCCACTTGAGTTTCTGCATCAGCTCATGTTACAATGTTAGAAATCGTAGGGATATCCAGTACTGTGAATTGTTTTATATTATCAAAAGTTTCAACAATAGAAGCCATGGATGCAGAAGTTTCTAGTGATATGTTTATAGTTCATGTATTGAATAAAAATACATCTTTACTAAATTTTCAATTTCCTATTTTGGGTAAAACTTCTGCTTCATTATCTTGTCTGTCTGAAAGCTTTATTTTAACAGACTCAATCATTTCGTCAGTTTCTGCGGTAATCTTCACAGTATCTCAAATCATCAGTCAATTTTCAGGTTCTACTGTCACTATGACACCTTCACTGGTAGTTTTGGATGTAGTGAAATATATTTTATCAGAAGATCATAAAGCCGTAACTCAGTCCATATCTAATACTTCAATTTTTAATGAATGTCTTCATACATTTACTTCTTTTATAACATAGTTAATCATTCACAGAGAATCGGTTAATGTTGTGTCTAGTATCTCATCATCTAGATATATTATTGCATTAGAGTTTTTTAATTCAGGTACGCTCGCAAAAATTTCAACTTTTTGGTTGGTAAGTGTTATATTTGGAACAGGAGATAGTATTTCTATATGAAAATCTCATTGTTGTTCACCATTTTTAATTACTTGTACTTCTTGTTTTCAGAGTTCTTTTTCATCTGGATCATTAAAGTCTTGAACTACTATATAGAAAGTTCCAACTTTTTTTATTTCCAATCATTTTTCAAAAGTTGTTGATCATAAGTCTGCATCAATAAAATCATATAATCATTGTTGTGGTACTATATAATCGTTTCTACTTAACGGTAATCATGCTTCATCTGTTATTGTGATATATATCGTTCCCACATAAGAGGACATTTTTGATCAATTTTTTAGCATAGTGATTGATAAATTTGTCGCTTCTCATTGGATGATTGGACTTTTTATATCGATTTGAGCTTCATCAGGTAGAATATTTTGTGCAAAAAGAGCTCAAAATCATAGTCATAGAAAGGTTAAAACTCCAATAATGGTTCTTTTCATCTTTTGAATAAGAAGAATAAAAAAGTTAATGAGTCTGATTTTCTGAATCAATATTATCCAAATTTCCAATGGCGAAATCTAGATTTTCAGATTTGATGTATTCTAAGGTTAATTCTTTAGAATCTCAGCTATAAGGCAGTTGGAATATTCATTGAGTAAGGTCTCAATCTTGATATCAGCTTATATTCAGAGTTATATTTCCGTTATTTTGCTGTATATTGCTTACAGAATATTCCGTTTCTAATTGATCAATTAGTCGCTGAGTTTTAGGAGATGATAGGATGGAAACGGTTAGATTTCATTCGTTTCTAACTTGTTTAGCTAAAAAAACTTCAAAAATCTGATTTTCTTTTTTGTATCATGCATCCCATTTTGTAGATTCAAAGAAATCCTGTTCAGTGAGTGATAAAACACTGGCTGATAAATCCGTAGTATCATATTGCATTCGTGCAACAAAAACAGCGAGCGTGACACCGATAATGATTATTAGAATGTATTTTGAAAGTCCTTTTATGATACTCATTTTTTAGAATCGTAAAAATCTACAAAATACTTGTATTAAAATACATTCAAAAGTCAAATCGAACTTGACAATATTTTATATTTTAGGTTCAAATTTTGGATGTTTAATTTTGATTAGAAAATTTTATAGTTTGTCTAAGAAGTTCGCTTTTACTCATTGGTTTTTCTTCTCTTCTTTTATCATAAAATAACTTTTTCTAACTAATTCACGTATATCTGCATAATACATCAATCATAAAACTTCTTCAATAGTTGCTCGTTTATAAACTCAAATATATCACTCTCATTCTATCAATTTTACAGAATTTGGATCTCATGTAAATTTCATTAGAAAATATGTAACATCTTTATCTAAATGTCAAAGCTTAGTTTCACTACTTCTAAGGGAGGTAGTTCAGAGTAGTTGTTTAACTATCAAATCTTCTTTCTTAAGTCAGGTTTCTTCTCAGATTTCTCTTATAGCTGCCTTTTTCTCATCTTCTCAAATCTGAACTTTTCATTTTGGGGCAACTCGTTCTATTTTTCCAGATAAGGCATGACGTTTGATCAAAAGATATCTAGGTTCTCACTGTTTATCTAGATAGTATACAATTCCACCTGCACTTTGAACTATTTCTTTCATTTATTTTATTATTTGGTTAAAATTTATTAAGATATCAAGTATTGCATTCGCTCTCAAATTTTTCTAGCGATTGGATTCTTATCTTCGGCTGCATTATTTATTGTTAGGTCTAAATTTTCAGAAGACTCTACGATTCAATCTTGAATATCTTCTGGACGATTGTCGATTCATGTAAGATTAGAATTTCAATACTTTACTACATCATGTTTTAGGTTTGCTAAATCTTTTTTAGTTAATGTTTCGAGTAGATTTACGATTTCATCCACTTCGTTTTTTAATGTATTTTCATCTATATTTCTTTCTAATTTAAGTAATTTATCAAAAGCTTGTCAGAGTTCTTTTTTATCTTTTTTCTCAAGTTTTGTAGATTGTAATCGTTCGTTAATTTTTTTTAATTCACTTTTTGCTTCATCAATTGTAATTTTTTTTTCTGAAAGATTTTTTTGAATTGGAGCTAAATCTTTTTTTATCTTTTTTAAAATCTGATTCTCTGTAAGTTCGACATAATTTTGCATATTATCTCACTTTTCTGGGATGTTTTTTTCGACCATATCCATGACACTCATAAAATAAATAGTCCATAATTTTTATTCAAATTTGTTTTTATTGATCTAATTTTTGTAAAACTTGAGATAATATAGCTACATTTCTTTTGTAATTAACTCTTAATGGTCAAACTATAGCCAAAATACAATCATATCACTCTAAAATAACTTTAGCATATACTGCAGAAATTGTAGTCTCACCATCTTCCATGAAGGTATAATATATCTGATTTTTTTTCAATATTTTTCAGTCTATATGTCTTACAATTCTCTTTTCTTCTATGAATGAGATAATAGATTTTGTCTCATCTAAATTGTCTTTGTCGCTTTCTTTGAGTAAATTATTTACTCATAAATAATAGTATTCATCATTTCTAAGAAATCAAATTATAACTCAATCAACCAAACTTCAAAGCATTTCGACCATTTCTTTCATATTCAATCTGGCACTATCTATTTCCAAACTCTGCATATTTTCCATTTGTTGGAGATAATTTTCAATATATAGTTTGAGTCAATTAACTGTTGGGATCCTACCACTTGAATTGTATGGTTGATAAACTACTCACTGTTTTTCTAGCTGATTCAAGTGCTTCCTGAGGGTAGAGGGGGCATCTTCTATTCATTCTAATGAGTTCAAAAATTTAGATCCGACGGGTTCTCATTTATTTATGTAGGTGTCTATTACGATGTCAAGCAATGCTAATAATTTTTCATTACCCTTCTTTTTTGTCATGAAAATCATTAAACTAAAAAATCATCTATATGATTATATAAATTCAAAAAGAGAAAGCAAACAAAAAAGGCACCTATTTTTGTGAGGTGCCAATTTATTAAGACTATTTGATTATTCTAAGATATTTAGTATCTGTTCAATATCGTTCTTTTCAGACTGAGTGAAAACTTCCACATTTTCTTTTTTAGGTTCTTCTGCTTTAGTTCCTTCCTTATCAGTTTCTTTGTCTTGTGTGTCTTCGTCATCTATATCGATATCAATATCAACAATATTAAAATCGGCATCATCGACTTCAACCATTTCTCAATTATTATATTTTTCTAATGCATTTTCGAAACCTTGCTTAAGAATTGAGAAGAATAGGTAAGACCCCTTTTCTAAAGCATTAGATCATGTGCTGGTTTCAAATTTAGCTTTTCGCTCATCTTCTGATTTATTATTTATCATACTGTTAATTTCAAACTGCAAAATATTTTCAAATCTGTCATCATCAAAAATTTCTCCATTATCTAATTGCTCTAATTGAGGTTTTGCCCGATCTAAGAATTCGTATGCAGGTTTCTTTACAGAATTCCATATATAACACGTAATAGATACTACTGCGATAAATACAACTAAAGGTATACATACAGCTATTCGAGCTTTTCATTTAGGTTTATAAAATAATCCAATTACTCATAGGATGAATCAAATGAACAGTAGAGGGAATCAAAGTCGTGCAAAAAACACAGTAATAAGTGCAACAAATCAAATAATACTAAACCACATTCCAACAGTAGCGACTGTATTTTTTTGTTTAGTCTGGTTTTGAATTTCTTTTGGCATTTTAGAAAATGTAATTAAATAAAAGTTTGTTTATGGAAGGTTAGTCTTAACAAGAGAAAAATCAAGTAAAAATTCAGATTTAAAAAAATTTTATCTTGTTTTTAATTGGTGTTTTGTTATAATTAGCTTATTGAGGTCTTTTGATGTCCCAGTCGTTCAATGGATAGGACACAGTCCTGCGAAGACTGTAATCTCGGTTCGACTCCGCGCTGGGGCAAATGAGACTAAAAATCTCAGATACAACAATCCTCGTTCAATTGAATGGGGATTTTTATTCAGTATAATTACTCAAATTTTTGTTGTAAATTTTCTTGGTAAAAATTTGCAATATTAAAAAAAAGGTATATACTTTAAGTATGAAACTTTATTTTAAAATAATACAAAAACAAAAATGACGGAATCTAAGGCAAAGGCTGTAAAGCCAACACTTAAGAAATCAGAATCAGTAGATTCTGAGATAATGAAAAAACATCAACAGATGATTAATTTTCTTCGCAATGAAATTGCGAATGTGGAGATTGAACTTAAAAAGATGAAAGTAATTCTTGATCAATTAGTAAATTTTGATCCAATGGATATTAAATCTTTGAGTTCAGTTGAGTGAGATGATACAATTGGAAGTCAGGAACTCAATACTTATTCAGAAGAATGAGTAGAAGTTATAGAGTGACTTTTTGATGGATATTTTATGGTTGGAGCGGATCAAAAGAAATATCCAGTTCCTATGAACTATTCTTCAAAAACAAAACTAATTCCATGAGATACTTTGAAATTAAAGGTTATGCCTGATGGAAAATTTATATATAAACTTATTAAACCTGCAGATAGAAAGCATTTAAGAGCTATTCTTTCTCGTACTGACGATAATAAATTTACAGCAGTTACAGATGAAGGAACAGTTTATTTCCTTAATCAGGCAGCTGTAACCTTCTTTAAGGGAACTCCAGGAGATGAACTATATATCATAATTAATGAAAAAGATAAAGGTTCATTCGCAGCTATCGAGGCAATTATTAAAAAATAGTATTTATGATTCTGAATGTGAAAAGTGGGGGCAGTGCCCTACTTTTTTCAAATAATCAAATCTCATGTATGAACTCATTTGTCACTTAGTGGAATTATTTCTATATTGAATCATATACTTTCCGCAAACTCTTGAATATCTTGTGTGGAGCGTTTAAATTGTTGAATTTTAAATTTTTTTTGGTTTGCAGACCATTCAAATTCTCTTCTTTGAAAGAAATGTCCTATAAAAATCAGCCCATCATTTGAAAGTATACGATAACTTTCATTGAAAAAGTTTTGGATATTTTCAATATGTTCGAGGGTAAAAAAACAAAAAGCTAAATCGAAAGAATTGTCTTCAAATGGAAAATCCTCTTCCAAATTTACTATTTTTTTCTTAGCTTCTTTTGGATATTTTTCGAGCATTTTTTCAGATATGTCGCAAGCCACAATTTCACTATGAGGAAGTGAATTTAAAACAGGAAACATCCTTCCATCTCATGCTCATAGATCAATTATTTTGAAGGCTTTTCATCTGGGCAAAAAACGTAGAAATTCTACGTGATAAAATGAATTTAAATGTTCGTGTGAATCTTTATATTGTGATGCGACAGCGTTATATCATTCTTTTGGTCATCGAATTTCAACGTGCTTACTATCATATCACATGATTTTTGTAATTTCTTTGTAAAATTAGAAAAACTTTTTTTCTTCATCAGATTTTTTGTTGTTTTTTTTGATTTTTTCAGCGATTTCTTCGTCTGGATTTGTGAGATATTCATTTAATTCTTGGGTTTTTTCGCTAGCTTTTTTGATATGTACGTAATAGGTAGATAATTCAGAAACAACTTCATTTAAGTCATCATTTTTGTCTAATAATTCCGCTGTTTTTTCTTTCAGAATCTGGTTTTGTAGCATGTATTCGTCCAATTCTTCCTGTAGGTGCTGTATTTGGTTGTTGGCTTCCTTTAAATGGGAACGTAATTCATTCACAGTATCTTTGTATTCGTAGCGAAGATAAAAAATTAAGTATCATAGAATTGCTCATAAAATTCATGTTCAGATGTAAGCTAATAGCATATTTGATGATAATTTATATAAAATATATATTATAGTCTATGTTTTCGTTAGTTAAAGTCAAAAGAAAAAAGACCCGTGATTGGTCTTGAAAGTGAAAGATTTATCAATTATTTATCCTTTTTTGCTTGTGCTTCGCGAGATCTTCTGAATTCTTCGGGTATATATTCATATTTCTCAGGATTTAATCTTTCTTCATTGAAGTTTACAGTAGTACTATTAGGTTTTCAAGATTTTTCTCGCATGCGAGCTAATTTTCTTTGTTCTTTATTCAATTTCTTTTTCGTTTTTGCGATCTGTACTTCTTGGTCGTCTGCCCATTCGTGAGAATATCAAATTTCCTCGTTAATAGTTAAATCTGCTCATTCATCTTTGAGATCTTGTTGTATGTTTTCTTGAGAGGCAACCATATTATAGTTTTTAGATTGTTGTATTAGTTCATGTTCTAATTGTTTAACTCTGTCGGTTTGTCTTTGAAGCTTTTCTTGGTCTGATAAACAGCCAGTGAGAGTTAAACAAATGGTAGCAATTGTGGCACCGCTTTTTAGTGCTCTAGAAGCTTTTTGTCAAAGTGAGAGATTTTGTAGTTTTTCAGCCATCTTGTTTGTAATATTAGATAAATCTGATATTTATTATATAAATATTTAATGAAAAAAGTCAACACATTTTGTGTTAATAATTTTTTTGATATTTGTATGTGTTTTTATCTATTTAAGGTAGATCATCGCATTCAATTCGCTTTATCATTCATGAAATCCAAAAATTTATCTTTTTCTTTTAATAATGTTGGAAAATTTGATAAATCCTGAGATTTTCCTGAAAACTCTTCTGGAAACTTATCTGGAAAATGTCGTTTTGTCCCATTTAAATTTGTGAAAACTAAAACATTTCATTCGATAGAGAATGGTGAATATCAAAGTGGTCATCAATTAGCCTCACTCCTCATTTCCTTTACTTTATTTAATCGTATTTCAGCTTGTTGTACTTCTTGTTCGTTTATAAAATTAATTCACGAATCTGATAATCATTTAAGAATTGGGTATTGAGCTGAATTTATGTCTATTTTATTTTCGTTTAATCGGCGTTTTGATAAGTATTCTGCGAAATCTCATGGATGGTTGTAGAGGTTTTCTATCTTACTTGTAGCTCATCATAATCATAGAAATGTTTCTACAGCAGATCCAACTTTATTGCCTCATAATATTCATGATGTTAAAACTCTTGTATCCATTCAACTATAATTCCATGTTATCACATCTTGAATAATGCTGTTAGCGCTATTGAAATATATTCATCTTCATCATTGTTTATATTGGAATGGTGGCATATTAGCACTTTTTCATTTTTGAGATGTCAAAATTTTGTTTGCGATATCTGCGGTATTTAGAAGATCAGAAAAGTCAGAATATCTTATTCAATTTCAGAATCAGACTAATTCTTTTTTGTGTATGTCAATTTTGGCTTCTTGTCATGATTGACTAGCTAAAATAAGTAAACCATCTTCTATTTTTAGGTTAAAATCGTTTGGATTTGGCTTACTTTCTAGTGTTCTTCTATCATAAAATTCCTCTAAGGCTGATTTTAATTCAGTTTTTTCTTGAGAATTTAATGGTAAATTATCTACTTTATCGTTTAATTTTTCTTTATTTTGGAAATCTTCTTCTCTTAGTGTATATTTTGCATCTTTATTGTTTTTGAACCAATTTGGATTTATGTCTTCTGGATTAAATTCTCATTCCTGTTTTAGATAATTATCTATTTCTTGTTTAAATTGTGGATTTTTTTCTTTTCATTGAGATTTCATCCATAATTCAAAAGAAGTTTTTTTGTCTGTAATTTTTGCTGCCTCATTAAAAATAACAGTGTCTCAACTAGTTTTATCGGTAATTCATAGTTTAGCTAAGAATACATTCCACTCATTTTCATTATATTGATTTTGGCTGAATGTATTTCTAAATTCATTAGCTAATGCTGAATTATCTTTATTTAATCTATTGTAAGTAGTTGAATACCATTGTTTTCGTGCGTTTTGATCAGAGAATGTCTGTTGTAAGGATCTTACATTATCGACAGTATATGTTTGAGGGAAAATGGACATTCATAAAATTCATGGAGCCATTTGTGTATATACTTCAGGACTGTTGTTATTTATAAACCATAGGCAGTTTGACAATCTATATCATAATTCTCAAAAATCAGTTTTTCATGTTAAAATATCTCACAATAGTGAATATCAATCTTGTCATACAAGTAATTGTGGAACAAAATATCCACCAGCTAATAGAGCTGCTTTTCACAGTATGTTACGTTTTCATTTTTCATTTTTCCCGAAGAATCGTTTTCATATTCTATAGATAGCATAAATTCAACCAGCAGCGACGGCTATATTTGAAATATTTGATACTTGTTCCGGTTTTGCGTTAGGGAATGCCTTAATCAATGTGTTGTTTAACCAACCAGTCACTCATCACTTTTTGTATGCAGTTTTTCAGTCAATATTTCAGTAAACTTGTACACTGTGATTGTATCTTCACCCACGAGTTTGTATGCATCTATGTACTTGAGATGTTATTCAATATTGTTCAAAATATGGTGAAAGTTGAGTCATGTTTGATTGTATTACAAGTATTTGCTGATCAGATAATGAGTTGTTTGCTATTCATTGTAAAATTTGTATAGCTACATCTTGGTTATTATCTATTGTACGTAGGAATGCGGCATCATTTAAAGCTTCATTTAATTTTGCATCATAGTTATTGTGATTTTGATCAACACGATTACCCCTTAAAACTTGTTCTAATGACTGATTTGGTCGTGGTGCAGTATTTGATGATTTTCAGTTTTGTCACTCTTTTATATCAAATTCAATTTGTTGTTTTCGTCTGAACCATCTGTTTTTTAATTCTTCAATCTCAGTATTAGAAATGTTTACACTTAATGGTGCTCTTTCAGGATTATTGGCATTTAGCCTATTTTTTGCATTAAATTCGTGTTCAATCATTCTTTTCTTATCTTTCATAATATTTTTGTATTGTTTTAGCTTTTCTCTAGCTGTTTTTAGAGTTTGTTTTCACGATTGATTTAATCAAGATTTATATTTTGCAGTTTGTGTACATCAATCTATTTCAAAAATTAGTTGAGTTAATGCTTCAGTATACCCTTTATAAGTTTCTAAATCTATTGTAGCTTGTGTCTCAGCTTGAAATGTGTGTACATAACTTTTTGATTCAACTCATGCGATAGCACTTCAAACAATATTCTGTTTTATGGCTTCTTGTCATTTTTTTGCTTGTTCTGTGGCGTTTTCTGCTTCTTTTTTTTCGGCAACAGAAGAACTTGTCATTTCATCACTTTCAATTAGTGGTAGGTTTGATAATTCAAGTGTTGTTACTTGTTTAGATTTATCTGTATCAGTCATCTGATAAAAAATGAAAATAAACTTTCTCTATATAATTATATCTGAAAATATAAAAAAAGTCAAAAAATTTCGGACTTTTTTGTTGAAAATTTGATATTTATCATTGTTTTTTTATTCCGTATATTTTTTGAGCTACTGAGTTATTCTAAATATAGGTTTTCATATATGATTTGCTTGTATGCAGAGTCAGAATGATCTGTAAGAGAATTTATATCGCTAGCATCAGATAAATATTCTTTTATTATTTCTACTAAAAGTTGTACGAAAGTGGCTTGATTGATTGGAATATTGTCGTGGTAATGATCAGAAAGTTCTTGTAAATATTGGATATATCATGTTATTGAATGTTCGGAGGATGATCTTAGAGTCTCATAATAATGAGAAACTCATAATTCGTTGGCCTTATCTATGTAAAATGGATAAAAAATTCACACGACTACTATATCGTTCATGCTTTTACGGAAATATGGTATATTAGTTTTCGGATTGATAGTTATGAAAAATGTATCATATAATCATTTGATTATATTTTCATTGGATATTTCATTTAATAGAAATGTTAAAAAGTTGGCTAATTGATTATTCCACTTTTTATCTTGCTGTAATTGTTGAGCTACTTTTTTTATTTGGCGAGCATTTTCTTGTACTCTTTGTACATCAGCCTCTGCTACTCACTCTTTAAGAGATCATCAGGTTTCTCATGATTCAATTATTCAAACAACTTCTTCTGCCATAAATAACTAATAGTGTATAAAAATCAGTTTTAATTCAAAGAATTAACACTTTCTTCTACATTTTTTCTCTTGAAATACAATAGTAATTCTGTATATTCAATCCACGAATTGGTGGTTTGGTGAGGTGGATGAGAGGCTGAAATCAACTCATTGCTAACGAGTCAAGCTGTAACAGGCTTCGTGGGTTCGAATCCCACCCTCACCGATTCTGAAAGAATAGATGGCTCTGTAGCTCAGCAGGTTAGAGCGCGCCTCTCATAAGGGCGAGGTCGGTGGTTCGAGTCTACCCAGAGCCAAATTTGATCATCTACGTCATTCAAATATTTTATTTGTGTTTTTGTTTAAATTATGGCAAAAAAGAAAGGGGGAGTTATCACTGTTGCATTGGTTTGTCCTGAGTGTAAGGCGACGAATTTTTTCACATCTTTGAATAAAGCAACAACACCAAAATTATCTGTGAGTAAGTACTGCAGACACTGCAAGAAACATACAGAGCATACATCTAGAGAAAAATTAAAGTAAAATCAGTTTTTTTATTTTTTTGTTTTAAGAACTAATGTTAACTATTAGACTTTCTAGACAAGGAAGATCAAAAAGGCCATTTTATAGAGTGGTTCTAACTGAGCATACAAAACCTGCACAATGTGGGCATTTAGAAGTGTTAGGTTCCTACGATCCGTTGAAACATATACTTGAAGTAGATGTTGATGCGGTTAGGTCATGGATTGAAAAATGAGCAAAGCCATCTGAAAGAGTTGCAAAATTACTTTTCAAATCAACAAACGATCCTATGTTCAAAAAATTTTATAAAGAGATAGAAAGAAAAGCTCTTCCAAAGGATGAAAAAGCAGAGTCTTAATTTATAATGAATTTGTGTTGTAACCCCATTTTCCATGGAGAATGCATGTACTAATATAATTTGAACTAATCCAGCAGATGTTATTCTGTTCGTTTTTGCGTTAATTGTATTGGTAGTATTAGTTTGATGTATATGGGCATTCTTTTATGCTGTGTTTTTGTTTATATTTTCTAGATGAGATGATTCAAAAGTTAAATCAGCATGGAATGGGATAAGGTATATGATTATATGACTTTTTATGACAGTTATGTTGCTGTTTATGTGACCAACATTGTTAAAATTTTTTAGGTTACAAAACGCTGATAATTATTCTGCAAAATATATATTTGTCAAAGTTTGAAATATAGTGAGTTGTATCTGAACATGAATAGTTGCTGTGATAAAAGATTATCCTAATAATAATCCGTTTGGGTCTGATTATGAGCTATATGGGACTACACAATATGTTGGAGAACCTAGTGGAAGTGCTACTGTAATTGTTCCAATGTAAAATCTGGAGATATATTACATATTTTCTTGAATTAAGAGCGAAAACTCTTAATTTCTATTTTAGATTTAATTTCTTTGTACGAATGATGGATAAAATTTCATTGATAGAACCTTCACGATGAATGAATATTTTGGATCGATGAGTGAATATTCAATCTAAATATGAATGGATAGCAAGTTTGGCTCCAACTTTGGCTGATATTTTTGTGATAGCGTATCCGATTTTTTTGGTTTTGATTTATTTATATGCTATCATAAAAAAGAAAACAGTAATTAAACAGTGAGCTTTTTACATATTTTTCGCGACTTTAATAGCAGTATTAATTAACATATGAATCCAAACTTTCTTTTATAAAGAAAGACCAATAGTTGTATTAAATCAGATTGAAACAGAAGAAACTTTATTACATGATATTTTGCCAACTAGTTCATTCCCATCAGATCATGCTGTAGTTTCAATGTCATTTGCGATTGCGACATTATTGTGGTGAATTTACAACAGAAAAAAATTCTTTACATGGTTTGGAGTATTCTTTATAATAATTTCTTTGATAATGACGGCATGTAGAATTTTGACACTAGTTCATCGACCAAGTGATATTTTAGCATGATTATGACTGTGAATTTTGGTTCCATTGTTATTGATGATTAGACCAATTAGATATTTTTTGATTAGAAATGTGATTAATCCAATAATTCGTTTTGAACAGTGGTTCATTGGTACTTTGTTCAATATCGAAGAACCTGAAATTTAGTAATTATTCATACAAAATATGATAGATCCACACATTGAAGATAGTTGGAAAAAGATACTTCGAGATGAATTCCAAAAGCCTTATTTTTCCGAAATAAAAAAATTTTTGCAAAAAGAAAAATCTGAATGAAAAACGATTTATCCAGCTGGAAATCAGATTTTTAATGCTTTTGATAAGACGCCATTTGATAAAGTAAAAGTAGTAATTCTTGGACAAGATCCATATCATGGACAGTGAGAGGCGCATTGACTTTGTTTCTCAGTTCAAGATTGAGTAACTATTCCACCATCACTCAGGAATATCTATAAAGAAATGAACTCAGACTTATGATTGACTCCACCAAAATCAGGGAATTTGACAAAGTGGACACAAGAGTGAGTATTTCTTTTGAATGCGACTTTAACGGTTAGAAAAGATACTCCAAATTCACATAAAGATATTGGTTGGCAGACTTTTACGGATGTAGTTATCAAAATTTTATCAGAGAAAAAAGAGCATTTAGTGTTTATTCTTTGGGGAGCTTTTGCACAGCAGAAAAAAAGTTTGATTGATGAAAACAAGCATTTTGTAATTTGTTCAGCTCATCCATCTCCATTTTCAGCAGACCGTGGATTTTTTGGTAGTAAGCCATTTTCTAGGACCAATAAATATTTGGAAGAGAATGGGATTAGCCTGGTAAATTGGGATTTAAATTAATGATTACGTTTAGTGATTATGGATAATTTTAGGTGTAATAGCCCCTCAGTCTTGCTTTGCAATCCAGTTCCACTAGCAGGGAGCAAATCTGTTAATTGTATTTTTCTCCCCTGCGAGAGGGAAGTGGTCGAAGGTTGGAAGGGTTGTCCACATTCCACTTGTCATTCTGAGCATAGCGAAGAATCCAGGAAGATATAAAGCCAATGGATTCTTCGGTCGTTTACCCCGCTAAGCGGGGCGAGCTCCCTCTGAATGACAGTTTTGAGGATTTTTACACCATTCTTTCAATACACAAATTTCACATTTAGGTTTTTTGGCTGTGCAGTAATATCTTCCAAATAAAATCAGACTATGATGTGCGATTCTTTTCCATTTTTTTGGAATAGCTTTTTCTATTTCTTTGGATGTTTCTAGAGGCTCGTTAGTTTTTACGATTCATAAACGATTTGCAACTCTGTGAACGTGAGTATCTACCGCAATTAAATCATGTTTATATCGTACGTAGAGAATTACTTTTGCAGTTTTTTCTCCCACTCATGGAAGTTTATTCAGTCATTCTAGACTTTCAGGTAAATAATATCAGTATTTATCGAAGCATTCTTTTTCATTTTTAGTCAGATTTTTTTTCTTTTTGTTCGCTAAATTTATCAAATTTTTGGCAGTTTCTCTGATGTGTTTAGTTTTCATTTTGTAGTAATTCACCGAAGAAACTTGTTTTGCTAAATTTTCTTCAGAAAACTTCAAGACATCATTTGGATTTTTTACTTTCAAAAAAAGTTTATCAGTAACCACGTTTACTTGTTTGTCTGTAGTTTGGGCGGAAAGCATCACAGCAACAAGCAGTTGAAATGGAGTTTCAAAATTTAATTCGGTATCAGGATTTGGAAAAAGTTTTAATAATTCTGTGAATATTTCATCGTAATCTTTTTTTGTCATTAATTTTTCTTATTTTCTAAATTTTCTTTTGGATAGCGATTCAAACAGATTCAAATAATTATTCCCACAATGATGAATATTACAAAAAATCGCTGACTTTTTGTGAATGGTCAGATAAATTCAGATTGTGAATCTTGCCTGAGATATTCAAATAAAAATCTGACTATACTATATCGAAGTAGAAAAGTTATTCATATTTTTCAGATTTTTCGTTTATCGTTTTTTATCTGTTTTATGAAAATTATTACCAATGTGATGAATAATAGGATTCATTCAAAAATTATTGAAAGAAAATTTGTATTAATTCTGAGTGCTGAATCTATTTTATCATAAATATGTAAAAATCCTAGTGAAGTTATGGTTCATACCATTGATTCTGTTCGTCAAAACGGGTTACTGAATACGATTCCGTATAATTCTTGATTTAGAAAGTTTCATAATCTTCAGAATGCTATGCAAAGTGGTAGTATGCATGCAAGTAAGTCCAATAAAATTATAAATTCTTTTCGTGAAAACTTTTTTCTCCAAATGAAGATAGTTACTCAAAGTACGACTCACAATATTCATCAGATAAAAGACATTCATCATTGCCAGATTTTGAATATATCTAGTGGATTATTTACGAAATATTGAAAATCATATATTAGTACATGACCTAATCTTCATCAAACTAAAACTCATAAAATCAGAATTATGAATAATGATTCTAAATCATTTTCTAGTAAATTTTGTAGTTTTGGGAATTTATGAAAATATTTTTTCTTTCAGATAAAGTACAAAAAAAAGTAGGCTAATAAAAAACCTATCAAGTAGAATATTCAGTATCGGTATATATTTATTCCAAAAATCGAAAAAGCAATCATTAAAAATCAGATTTTATCTAAAAAATATTTTTTGGTAAATCATTTGTAATCAGAGTTTTATACTATTAGAATTCTTTTGTCACTTTCAGAGACTATAATCAGTGTAGCGAATATGAACAGGAACTTCCTTTGTTCTCAAATGATTTTTTTGAATTTGTTCATTTAGTTCGTTAGCATAATGCATTCCGTCTGCAGTAAGGTGAATTTTTTTCAATGATTCAATATTTATTACTCTATATCCGTTATGTGGATCTGAAACTTTGATTCAGTAAAAAAATCTGGTAACTAATTTGGATATAGTAAGAATTCTTTTCCTAGATTTTGGAATATTATATGATGAGCCTCATTTAATAAAGCGAGATCATAAGTAAGCATCAATTTCTCAATTATCTTTTTGGATATGAGAAATGAACGTATCCATATCTTTTATGTCCATTTGTCCATCTGGATCGAATCATACAAACCAATTTACTTTTAACTGTTCAGCGTATTTTTGTATAAATTTGTATCATGTTTGGTTTGCGGCTCATCATCATCTATTTATTTTGTGAGTTAATATCACGAAAATACATTCAGGATGTTTTTCTTTTTCACTTTCAAGTATTTCTTGTGAGTTATCTTTTGAACCATCATTTATGAAAACTAATTTTTTGAATCAAGCATTTATTACTTCATTAATTACACTTGATAGCATTGATGCCTCATTATAAACTCTGATATTAAAAACAAACTCATCTCTAAAGTTTGAATTTTTATATTTCTTAATTTTTTCTCTACATTCTTCGTATCATTTTTCTTCTGCTAGTGTAGAAATCAATTTGGTTAATTCCTGAGTATCTCTTATGTTTTTATTATATAACCCAATGTAGAAATATGCTAATACAATTATAGCAATGTAAACAAGTAAATCCGCTCATCTTGCTATTCAGAAAAAAGATCAAAAATTGTTTAGAACATTCATATTCAATGAGAAGACAATTAGCAAAAAACTTCATCATACGAACACTATTAGATGTAGGATTGTTGCTTTTTTACGTTTGAATAAATCTACTCCAAATAGAAAAAATATGACAGCAGCAATGATGATAAGAAACTGAAGTAGACTAAAGTGCATTTTTGGTAATTGATATAAATATTATTTTAATATAATGTCTTGAATGTTTGCTTTATATCATATTTCTGATAATTTTTGGTTTATATTTTTTATGATATTCAATTTCTCTTTAAAAATCTGAATTTTTAAAATTTGGTCATTAGTTTTCAGAAATAATTTATTGTGTCTTACATATCATGAGATTTTTTCTTCTTCAATTTCTGGATCAATTTTTGGAATATTTAGATATGATCTTATTGTATTCAGAGCGATACTTCAAATCATATTTTTACCGCGATGTTGAATAGACAATCTTTTTCTCATGATATCATTAATTCAATCCATATTCAGATTTATATATTATAAACTTTATTTCTTTTTGGTTATGGCTTTTTTCTTAGTTGTTTTAGCTTTTGAAGTCTTCTTACTTCATTTTCAAGAACTCGCTACTCAAATAATAACTAGACAGTCTTCCAAATTCAAATCTGTTGCATCTTTTCATCATTTAGGGATTTTGTAGTTTTTCTTATTATATTTAATGTATGGACCATAAGGACCGTTCAATACTTCAATTTTTTCTTTCTCATATTCAAATTGGTTGATGTTTTTATTGTTTTCGAATTCTAATTTTTTCTGAACGATTGGGATTGCTTGTTCAAGTGTAATTGTATGAGGATCTAGAGGATCTTCAGGATTCTTTGGAATAGACGCAAAAATATTTTTATATTTTAGGTAAGGTCAGAATCTTCCAATTGCTGCAGTAATTTTTTCTCATTCGTATTCTCATACTTCTCTAGGAAGACTAAAACATTGTAAAGCTTCTTCAAGAGTTATAGTTTCTAGTGATTTATCGCTAGGAAGATTTGCATATTTTTTGTCTGGATCATCAGAATTTCAAATCTGGACAAAAGGTCAGAATTTTCATGTTCTGGCTATTACTGGTTTCCCAGATTTTGGATCTTCTCATAGAGTTATTTCAGAAATAATTCTGTCTACTCATTGTGCTTTGACTACTTCATCATGGAATGGTCCATAAAATTCATGCATCATTTTTACCCATTGAATTTTTCCTTCTGCAATTTCATCAAAATCAGTTTCAACTGAAGCCGTGAAATTATAATCCATAATATTCTCAAAATTTGCTATCAAAAAATCTGTAACATCTCTTCATGCTTGAGTAGGAAATAATTTTCATTTCTCGGCTCAGCTATTTTGATTTTTAGTTTTTTCAGATATATTCCATTTCTCTAATGTGATTTCTGTATAATTTCTTTTTTCTCAATCTCTATCTTCTTTGATTACATACTTTCTATCTTGAATTTTTGTAATAATGGATGCATAAGTAGATGGACGTCAGATTCATCTTTTTTCAAGTTCTTTTACTAAACTGGCTTCTGTGTATCTAGGAGGATGTTTTTTGAATTTTTCAGTGCTGACAATTTTAGACATGTCTAAATTTTCTCACTTCTCTAATTTTGGAAGTAGAATAGTATCTGAAGTTTCATCATCGTCAGTTCATTCAGAATAAACTTTTAGAAATCCATCGAAAGTTATCACTTCTCATTCGGCGATAAATTTACTTTTTGCTCATGAAATATCTATTGTAACGATCGTTTTTTCCACACTTGCAGGAGCCATTTGAGAAGCGATAGTTCTTTTCCAAATTAAATCATACAGTTTTTTTTGAGATGGATCATCTCATGCTGAACGAACCTCCAAATGTGCAGGTCTGATACATTCGTGAGCTTCTTGTGCTCAGGCAGATTTTGTTTTATATGCTGTTGGTTTAGAATATTTTTCTCAGTAATCTTTAATAATTTCTTGTTTTGCAGCATTTATTGCATCTTGAGAAAGATTTACGGAATCTGTTCTCATATATGTAATTCTTCATGATTCATATAATTTTTGAGCAAGTTGCATTGTACGAGAAACTGAAAATCAGAGTTTTCTACTAGCTTCTTGCTGTAATGTAGAAGTAGTAAACGGTGCAGATGGTGCTTTTTTTCAAGGTTTCTGTTCTACATCTGAAACTGTAAATTCTGCATTTTTACAATATTCCAAAAATGGAATAACTTCTTCTGGAGTTTTGAATTCGAGATTTAATGTAGCAGGAAAAGATTTCTTGGCATTTCATGTAAATGTTCAAACAGTTTTGAATGTTGACGAACTATTAAATTTTTCGATTTCTCTTTCTCTTTCTACAATCAAACGAACAGCTACGGACTGAACTCTTCATGCAGATATTCATCAAACTACTTTTTTCCATAAAACAGGAGATAGCTCAAATCAAACCAGATAATCTAATACTGATCTAGCTTGTTGGGCATCTACAAGATTCATATCGATTGTCCTTGGATTTTGGACAGCATTTTTTATGGCTTTTTCTGTAATTTCGTGGAATACAATTCTAGGTGTTTTATCAATTGGTAATCATAATTCATTTGCAACATGCCAAGCAATAGCTTCTCATTCACGGTCTTCATCGGTTGCGAGCCAGACTTTTTCGGCATTTTTTGCTAAAGTTTTTAATTCGTTTACTGTTCTTTTCTTTTCTGGATTTATTTGATATAATGGTTTGAAATCGTTAGCGATGTCTACTCATTTTCAATTTCTAGGTAATTCTACAATATGTCCAAGTGAAGCTTTTACCTCAAAATCTGATCACAGAATTTTCGTTATAGTTTTGGATTTTGCAGGAGATTCCACAATTACAAGATTCTTCGCCATATTTAAAATATAAATATGTAAATCGCTTTTTTACTATCCTTAATTGTATAAATGTGGGAGAAAAATGCAAGTGAGAGAAAATTAAGTATTTGGTTGTTTATATGTAATTTTGATTCTTGATTTGATAACAGGTATGGAATCATATCGCAGAGGAACAGAGATTTTTACACTTCAGACTTCACTGTATGCTGATAAAATATAGTTTCTCGCATCATTTATATTCATTCATGCAATTTTATTTTTAATTTCCGATAAAATTTGCTTTGAATCGTTTGAAAAATCATAAGTTTGTACAACTTCTACCTGTGTAGAAATCGTGAAAATCTCCCCAGATTTTTTGATTTCATCATGATTTGTAGTGATGGAATCTTTTAAAAACTGGATAGTTTGTGGATTAATCTTTACTACTAAATTATTTTCAGATTGTCTCTCGTTTATGTATGTCATGAAAACTTGATATAAATCGTCTCGTATTACATATTTATAATTATATGTTACATTTGCGCTTCATTTAATTGTAGGAGAGCTGTCTCAGTCGTTTTCTTGGATTTGAATATCGTTAAATGTGGTAGTCGTTATTGTATCAAATGGTAACAAAAATCATCATGTAATAGAAAAATTATTTGAGACTATTTGCAGTTTTTTATCGTAAACTTGGTCGGTTAGTTTTTGTTGTATTTGAGCGAGATCTTTTTCGGTTACCGTTCAAACCGCTTCAGATTGTCATCATTTGAATGATTCTATGCTTTCGGCCCATATATCTTTTGCTAAAGAGGATTCTTCCAAGTTTTTTATGAGCATCTGTGTTTTGAAATCAATATTTCAGCGTATTCATATTAATTCTCAATTTTCATCATATTCATCGGCAGTAACGGTTATTATTGTTTCAGATGGTATTCTTGTGTTTCAGCTTGTTATGGTGAAATCGTTATTGGCACGGAAAATTAGTCAATCAGAAGTGATAAATTGTGTACCTCTAACTAGAGTATAAGACATATCTTTTTTATTATATATTTTAATTTTACCTGAAGATGGATTTGTAATATATTTACTATTTGCAGTTGAAATAGTTAAATCATGTTTGTAATGTAATTGTCAGTTATAGTACGGCACATATAGAAATCTAGTTTCTACTGTTGCATTTGGATCATTGTATGGATAATAACGAACATTATATATTATAGTCTCGCTATTTTCGGATGGAGTTATGATTATATTTGCACTAGGAACTATTAGTGAAATTATGAACCATAAAATTCATATAATTAAAACTATTTCTATAAAAAAAATCAGAATAAATAAATATTTTTTGCTTTCATAAGTATGTAGGTGAAACTTTTTTATGTTAAATAAAAATAAGTAGAAAATATTTATAGTTTTTTCAATATGCTTTGATTTTTCGTAATTTACTTTGAGTCAAATAGATTCTAGGTAATCTCTGTTTTTTTTATTTTTAGTGACAAAAGTTGCATCAATCTGATTTTTATCAATAATATCTTTGATTTGTCATCACCGCCATTCATTATCAAAAAGAGAATGTTCTGGGTCAATGAAAATTTCCACATTTCTATGAGCTGGAATTTTTTCTAGAGACTTGAATATTTTGTAGAGACTATCTGTTTTTGCAAAAAAGAACTTCATTAAATGGTGTTAAACATTCTATTAAAATCTTTTACGTTCTCGTTTTATAGCTGTAATTATACAACATATAATCGTAAATAATGAGAGATATTGTTTTATATCGAAAGATATTCATCATAATGTGATTAATCAATGTCTAGGATATGATTGAAACAGGAATACAATATTGAATACAATTAAAATTCAGATTAGTCATCGCATTCAGAATCAATTTTTTTTGAAAACAATATTTAGCATAGAGACTATTATGTGGACAATCAATACTCAAAATGATATGAATAATCAAATTGGATATACACCATCAAATTTAGTTAGATTACTATTGTCTGTTAGTGCACGTATTGCAAATATACTATTTGTTGGAGCTCAAATTATTGAGTCTCATAGAGTCAAAAATATTCAGAATATTATTAGAGAGTTTGCTATAGAAAAAAATAAAATATCAATCCAGATTTTTTTATTTTCGGTCCTTTTCACACTAGAAAAGAATATCAAAAAGCAGATCCATGTGGCTAGTAGCAGTCATACAAAATGAAGATTAAAATTTTGTGGGCTCAATATCGTTAGGAGTGTTGATGTAGATTTTGGAAAATAGATTCAGGTTTCTAAGGAGTATGCTATATAACGTCATAAAATGTATGATAGTATAATTCGAATTGGTAATCGATAAAATAATTTCAAAAAATCTTGATGATTTCTTTTGGTTAATATTCGAGCTGTAATTAGAAAAATTATTAACGAAATAATTAAACCGATAGTCATCATCGAAATTTGTTTTCCAAACAGCTCGAAATACGGGTACATAATTCTGAATAATATTTAAAAATCCTATCTAAGATATTGGATGATTTTAGTTTCTCTGATTCATGATATTCTAATGATTCCAGGATAATCTAATTGATCTTCTATCTTTACTCAGATTTCTTCTAATACTTTTTCAACATCTTGATCTGGTATTTCTTTTGGATCCACATAAACCATTATTTCTCTTCAAGCTTGCATAATATGTACTTTATCTACTCAATTAACTTCAGATATTAGTTTTTCAAGTTCTCACATTTTTTCAATGAATAATTCTTTTGTATCAAATCTAGCACCAGGACGAGATGCTGACATCGCATCAGCTGCTGCAACTACCCACGAAATTGGGTGAGTCATTGCAACGTCATAGTGATGAGATTCTGCAGCATTGATTATGATTGGATCCATTCACCATTTTCTGAGTAAATCTGCTCATAATTTAGTATGTGATTCTCATGTCGTAGAAAGGATTTTTCCGACATCGTGGAGAAGTCATGCTTTTTTAGCCATAATTGGATCTAGTCATACTTCGATAGCAATAGCTTCAGCAATTCTAGCAACTTCGACTGAATGTTGCCAAAGGCTTTGTCCATAACTGAAACGTAGAAAGAATTGTCAGATTGTTTTTACTATTTCAGGATTCATCATAGGAAGATTTAAAATATTCAAAGCTTCCTTTCATTTTTCGATGAAAGTTTGTTCTAAATCAGCCACAACTTGATTATAAATCTTTTCGATATACATTGGATTGATTCTTCAGTCTTTTACTAATTTTTCCAAAGTCTGAGCTGCAATAAATCTTTTTTCATGATCAAATGAAGAAAGTTTTACACAACCAGGAGTATCATCGATAATCAATTCAACTCATGTAGTTTTTTCAAAAAATGAAATATTTCTTCATTCTCTTCAGATTAATTTACCTTTAAATTCTTCGTTTGGTAAATCTACAGTTTTGGTAGTAAATTCATCAATATTCTGAGTAGCTAATTTTGGTAAAGATTGAACTATAATTTTTGCTGCTTCGTTTTCGGCTTCTTCTGCCTTTATTGTTTTATATTTTTCTACAAAGCGTTCGATTTCAGTAGTTTGCTCTTTTTCAATCATAGCAAAAATTTGTTCTTTTGCTTCTTTCGGAGAAAGCTTTCAGATTTCTGATAGTTTGTCCATTTGCTGTTTTACAACATCTTCAGCTTGTTGGCGAAGTTCCAATATTTTTTTCTTTTCTTCTTCGAGTTTCTCAAGTCTCTGCTCCATTTTTTCTTCTCTATCCAAAAGGCGATTTTGGATTTCTTCCATTTTTGCGAGCCTCTGTTCTTCAATTTTTTCAGCTTTTTTCTCTGCTTCGGCAATACGCTCTTCTCATTTTTTCTTAGCTTCTTCCAATATTTCTTCTTCAATTTCTTTGGCTCTAGCCATTCTTTCTTTGAATTTTAGAGCCTTTTCGGTCATAGTTTTTTTGTAACCAAAAAATCATCAAATTCATCAAATAATTACTCCTCATATCGTGAGGAGAATAACGATAGGTGTAGACATTATATGTTTATGTGATATTCTAAAAAATACATGTTTGTATTCCCTTACAATATATGATAATTTGGTGTATAAATGCAAGCAAAAAATCATATTTGCATTTTTCATTGGAATCAATTTTGGATGTGAAAAAAGTCCCCAAATTTTTGCATAGAAAAAAATTTTGATTATAATTATGGGTAGAGAATCTTATTTTTAGATATATAAAAACACAAGAATGACAGATCTAGAGAATGGTTTAAATGCTACTGCATGACAGGATCAGGCTGGATTATCACCTGCAAGTGTGTCAGTGTGAGAAAATGTTCCAACTTTAAGCTGAACTCAAAGTAACCCATGAGCTGAAAAGACGACTTTAGATGATGGTTCTGTAGTTATGGCAGATGGTACGATCCTGACACCATCAAATTATATGATGTATTTGGCACAATTAATGATTCAAAAGAAGAGTTCGGATATATATTTTACATACGGAGAAGAGCCGGCTCTTAGAATATACGGAGAGATATATAGAGTAACATCCGCTCCTAAACTGCAAGATTCTACACTTGAAGCAATGGCGATGGTGCTTATGTCCAAGGAAGATGGGGAATTTTATGATCGTGAATTAAGTTGTGATATTGGTTATTCTATACATTGACGTCGTTTTAGGATTAATATTTCTCGTCAGAGATGACATAAAATGATTGTAGCTAGGTTGCTTGAGGAAAAGGTTCCAACTATTGATGAGTTGTGATTACCACAGATTCTTAAAATGTTGGTTAAAAAAACAAGTTGAGTTGTGTTTTTGGCATGACCAACATGATCATGAAAATCTACTACTTTGGCAGCGATGATAGAGGAAATTAATACTACTAAATCTAGTCATATCATTACTATTGAAGATCCTATTGAATATATTTTTGAACCAAAAAAAGCTATTTTTGAACAGAAGCAATTAGGAAAGGATGTTATATCATTTGCATCGGCCATGAAATATGCTATGAGACAAAGACCTGATGTGATTTTATTCTGAGAAACCAGAGATCCAGATTCTTTAAGATATGCTCTTATGTTAGCAGAGACATGACATTTAGTGTTGACTACAATTCACTCTAGATCTGCAGAACAAACAATAAATAAAATTATTTCAATGTTTCCAGTAGATGAACAGCCAACGGTTAAAAATCAGATTTGAGAGAATTTGGCTGCAATAGTTATTCAAAAACTGATAAAAACGACGGATGGAAAATGAATGATTCCAGCTCATGAGGTATTATTGAACAATCCTGCTGTCGAAAATACTATTCGTGAAAATAAGCTAAATCAACTTAGAAATGTGATGTATACTTATAGATCAAGTGGAATGTTATTATTAGAAGATGATTTGCTACGTTTAGTGATGGAGGGAAAAATTTCTGTAGAAATGGCGATGTTCTATGCAAATGATAGAGATGCTCTAAAAAGAGAGCTGGAACAAAAATCTAAAATTTCATGATAAAAACAAGATAAACCTTATGGATGATATATTGAAATTTTATGATAAAATATTAAATACTAGTATGGTATTTAATATTTTATTATTCTATCAAAAAATTAGATGGAGGCATTGTTATTTAGTTATAGAGGAAATTCTAGAGGACTTAGAAAAATAATTGTTTCTTTATTAAAATCTGGATGTGCATCGAGGGTACATAAATTTAATTATGTACAAAGTTTTGAATTAAAGGAAAATGAGATCGAAAAATCTGAAATAAAATATATTATAATATATACTGATGATGAATCAAAATTATTGAGTTTTTTGTCCAAAAACTTTTCACAGATTGAAAGAGTTGAACTAAATTAGATTTTATAAAATTGTAGAAAATGAGAAAACAGCAACGGATACAATTATGACAATTTGTGGCAGCATGGATTTTGATTTATTTGTTTTGTACTTTTGTAGTAAAACAATCTTTTGTCGATGTGGTACTGAAATATCGATTCTTTTTCTTGGTGGCGAGTGTGTCTTATTTTTATTATTATTCCATACAGTACGAGCCTGATAAAAAATATGAATTGATTAGAAAGGGAATAATATATGGAAATCTTTATCTATTTGCGCATGTGTTTTTTCGTCCATTATTAAATATTCCTGATGCATTGTTTGTATTATTATGATTAATTATATTATGATTTTGGTGAACAACGAAGATGAAAAGCAGACGAAAGTATTTGTTGCAAGCTGTGTGATTTGTATTCAGCTTTTTTATCTTGGTTTCGGGGACTCTTTATTTTTATCCAAACAAGCCTGATATAGAATGATTTATCGCCAGTAAAAATTATGAAATTTCTGTGATATGAGCAAGTGATAATGTGGCTAGAAGTGATGCATATCTGCAAATTTATAATGGGAAGAAAAATGAAGATTATGAAATTATGCCATGATTTTCAAAGATTTTATCAGAATCGTGTGAAGTATCTTTCATATCAAATAGAGCTGAAAGAGCAGAAAAAATTATATTCATGACTCCAGAATGAGAAATCTTTCGAATATTTCCACAATCGAAGATTCAGATAGATTTTGCATGAAAAAAATTGACAAAGATATCCAAATTAGTTTGAAAAGTCTGAATCTTGTCGTGAGTTTTGGGTGACTGAGTTGAATTTATGTGAGATGTGGAGAATTTATCATCTGTGGAATTGGAGTGGCTCCAAAATTTACAAGATGGATATAAATATGAGCTGGTGTCATACCTAAAGGATCAGATTTCAGAAAGTAGTATATCATTGGCAAATGGTACAATAATGTATGATATAGATGGTAGAGTCCTAAGATTTTTGGCTAGGATGTTCCCAGCATCATTTGGGAAAAATCTGAAAAATTATAATGAATTTATGTATTATTTCTCATGGATTGATGAAGATGAAATAGATTTATGAAGATATTCTATGAAAAATCCATCAGAATGAACTATGGGTTCTATGCTGAGAACTATGAAAGAGGGGTTTAAAAATGGGAAACAAGATACATATTTATTGAAAAAGTATTAATAAAATAACTTTTTAGTTAAATTTATATAAAAAAGTCCTGCAAAATTTGACAGGATTTTTTTTTTGAATATAATTTAGTAGTGAAAAGTTTCATTTATTTTAAAACAAAAATTTATTTATTAAAGGTTATTACCCATGAAATCCCGAAAGACAAGAATGTTTGTTGCTTTATGATTGGTTGCTGTTGGCGGTTTTTCGTTAATGGCTGTTTTAGCGGAGGAGGCTAAAATCATCAAATTGGATATTAAAAATGCAATCCAAACGATTCCACAAGTGATTTTTGTTCCAAATCTCAACAGTGATAATCAAGTAATACTTGGAAATGTATCATGAAAAAAATTAATAAAGATTACGACGAATAGTAACAATTTTGTTATTAAGAAAGGAGGAGACGCATCTTCTGTTGTATGATGAACCTATTCGACGATTTTATGATGAACTCACAACCATATAGATAATAGTAGTTATTCTACAATTATAGCATGAAATGGAAATCAGATTAATGCATCTCTGTATGCAACTATTGGATGATGAGAGTGAAATAAAGTGACAAAGCGTTATGGAACTGTTGCGGGATGAAGTGGTAATACAGCCGCTCAGTATGCGGTAGTCATAGGGGGTGAGGATAATAAAGCTAATGGTGACTATTCTGTGGCTTTATGAAAGAGCGTCCAGGCTAATGGTCAGTATTCTGTAGCCATGTGACAGAATGCAATAGTAAATGGAAATCAATCATTCTTATGGAGTGATGAAGGAGAGACATTGGATAAAGCTAATGTGTTTGCAGTAGTCGGAAGAAGTGGAATGGTGGTAAACACAAATACAGCACATAGATTTGCACAATTGACTATATGATGATCTTTATTGGTAAATGAGTCATCAGTGAGTAAAAAATTGGCGTGCAATCCTACTACAAAATGAGTACTAAATGTAATTAATAGGACAGATGGTCAGGCTTGTTTCTGTAGCTGTGATGGTAATAAATGGAGTTCTCTATTCTGAGGATGAAAATGTAATTCTGTATGTGATAGTGCATTCCCTGAGCCACAGTGTGATTCTAATTCAGCTACAAAAATTTGTAATGGAAGTAATATTTCATACTCTGGAGGATGCTTGGTATGAGAAGTAGTGCAGTGAACAGGAGCATTCTTGATAGATAATGATGATAATTTACATTGGACATGTCAGACTAATGATGGAGTATATACGTGATGTGTTGGAGTAATTAGTACAACAGAGTGATCATGTAATGATCCAAAGGGAACATTTGTATGTACAGGAAAGCCAGAAAATGCGGTATTCCTAGGTACATGAAACTGAGAGCTGACTGATAACCTTTGACGAAACTTATATTCAAATCAAACATTAGCACAAGCAGCTATTAATGAATGAAAGAACTGTGTTTGGTATTGTGATACTGGTTTTAAGAAGGTGTGAGATGTGTGTGTAAAAAAGGATTCATGTGGATGATGTCCTAGCGGAACAACAGTTGGAAATTGACAAACATGTACTTCATATGATAGATGTGGAACAGAAGCAACAGTATCAACATGTGACGATGGAAACTGGGATGTGACACCAAAAGAATATGCATTAGAAAGTCAGGGTTGTTATTCATGTGAAGCGTCAGGATGATGTTCTGCTAAATCAAATGGACAACAATGTACTTCATATATGAGATGTAGTTCTACACCAAGAACATCAACCTGTAATGATGGAACATGGGATATAACTCCGTATGCATACTCTTGAGAGAACCAAGATTGTAGGTCATGTACAGCACAAGGATGATGTTCTGATAAATCAAATGGACAGCAATGTACAACTTATGAGAAATGTAGTTCTACACCGGTAACATCGACATGTAGTGATGGAGTATGGAGTCCAACTCCGAAAGAGTACTCTTGAGCGAATCAAGATTGTGATGCTTCATGTAGTGGATGTCCAACTGGAACAGTAGCACATGGCTGAAAATGTGAATCATATGCTAGATGTAGCTCAACGAAGATAACATCAACATGTAATAATGGTGTATGGGATATAACTCCGTGAATAAAGTCTTCACCAGATGATGGTTGTTATATCTGTACAGCACAAGGATGATGTTCTGCTAATATACATGGAAAAGAATGTACATCATATGCGAAATGTAGCTCTACACCAAGAACATCGACATGTAGTGATGGAACATGGATTCCTACACCATATGGATATTCATTACCAAATCAGGGATGTGATTGTAATTCAACAACATATACATACGGAAGCTGTAGTTACTCGATACCAGCATTATCACATGGATGAAGTGATACGGTAAATACGTCAACGAATGGATATAACTGAAGTGTAAAAGCAACATGTAGTAATTGATCATTAAGTTATAGTAATAAAAGTTGTACAGCAATAACAAACAATGATTGTTGAGCAACAACATATACATACGGAAGCTGTAGTTACTCGATACCAGCATTATCACATGGATGAAGTGATACGGTAAATACGTCAACGAATGGATATAACTGAAGTGTAACAGCAACATGTAATAATTGATCATTAACTTATAGTAATAAAAGTTGTAAACAATCAAAAAGCTGTGGAACGGCACCAAGTGGTTCGAGTTGGGTAGTCTCAACTTATACTCAATCATGGAATGGAAGTGCATGGACACCATCAAGTACATCCAAAACATGTGTCACAAGTAGCTCAAGCACAACAGAATGTTCATTTATTTGTAATAGTGGACATCACTGTAATGATGCATGAAATGAATGTATAGAGGATTGGGTAACAAAATACGAATGTTCATCAGCACATTATAATTGTACAAATGACTGAACAGCAACTAATGAGAAAGCTACAGAATGATCAGACAGATATACATGGGATTGTCCAGATGAGACATGATGTTATGAAGAATGTCCAGCAGGTCAAACTTTGCACAATGGTGTTTGTGTAAATTCTACTCCTAAATGCCCTGCTGAATGAGCATGTCCAGAAACAG
>FLNW01003706.1_pt1 | contig 33321 bp, 30 predicted proteins | sample 1140371 | NCBI WGS metagenome assembly FLNW01 (sample SAMEA3878170, study PRJEB12797) | bioreactor metagenome | biome: Moose rumen | place: Sweden | collected 2011-10
TACTGATGGAACAACACGAGGAATGGATGGAAGAAAAAGCTTACTTAACCGAAAAGGAAATGGAAAAATCTGCTTTTTGTGCATGAATTTACAGAAAAAGACTTGCCTAATCGTATCATTGCAAGTGGGATACGAAGTAATCCGATAGTTTCACGTGAAACATTTTATATATTTGACACTCAAGGAGGCCTTTATGGCTAAACATAAAAAAACTCCCTACACAATTAGTAAAGTAGGGGAAAGTATAACACTGCGAAATTTTCGCATAGAAAGTTCCAATAACAGGGCCACATTACGAACTCGAATTGTCCGGAACAAAATAAAATATAATCGTAAGCTGAAACATAAAAAATCCTCCACAGAAGCGGGGGATTTTTCCTTTATAGAAAGATTTTTCATAATGTTTCACGTGAAACATTATGAATCAAATTTTGCAAAATAAATTTGGCCATTCTACGAGTGTACAATTAAGATAAAATTTCAGCAAAGTTAAAATTTAAATCTCGGTTGTCGTAAAATTTATAACTTGATAAGGGGGCGTTTATTATATTTGTTTTCATGAAAAAGATTATCCTTATTTTTTCTTTCTTAGTATTGAACACCTTTGCTATTACTTGCAAGGATATGTTCAAAGCTTCCTTTTTACTTAACACTACAAATACATATCTGGCAGACAGCGCCTACATCGAAAACTACGGTTCAGATTTTACTTACTATGCTTCCATGAAATATCACTATACAGGGAATAATCTGGATAGCATAGTCCGGTGCATAGAAGACGATTGTTCAACAATTTACCAAAAGACAGCCCAGCAAATAACCGATACTTCCGTCAAAATAACTACCTATTACAACAATCAAATTATTCAAGAAGAAACTTATTTCATAGGAAAGGATTCCTCCCTGGCCTATGTCTATAGTCCCGCTATCTCCGATGAACCAAAGATCAGTTACATGAGAATTTTATACTTGCGAAACGACACCCTTTATAGGGAAGTATGGGAGCTACCCGAAAACACACTCCAAAGGGAACAAAGTTCCTTCATCACCCCAGACCCCAATGACGAAAACACTTGCATCATAACTTCTTACGATTCTCCTTCCAACACAACCCAACAAATTATCACAAATACCGAAAACGGATTCGTCGTGTCTAACAAAAATAGCGAGGAAAAGATGTTCTATATTTTGGTCAATTCCCAGCACACTACCTTGATCCACCACAAAATTCATCCAACTTTCCACACTGAAAACTGCAAACACTTTGACATCCTCGGACGCCCTAATCACAGTAAACATATTTGGAAACTTTTTCGATAAATATTCGCTTCGTTGTCATTGAGAACGAAGCGTTACAAAACATCAATATTTTATCCACATTTTATATTCCTAAATCGTAAAGGATTCTCTTTATACACCATCCTTTTCCATTCTGATAATTCTAAATTGTTTCACGTGAAACATTACCCAGATTCAAAACAAGAGGAACTGCTCGTTGAATTTCTTTCATCGAACGGTGTTTCCTTATCTGAAAACATTCTAGAAAAACTTTTTGAATACGTGAATCTCGTAATTCTTGGAAACGAAAAAGTAAATTTGATTTCCAGAAACGACATTCAAAAATTTTTGACTCGTCATATTGCAGATTCGCTTTTTCCCTTTATCGTCCTTTCAAAAACGAACTTTTTAAAACCTGGAATGATATGGGCCGATATGGGTGCTGGTGGTGGATGTCCAGTCTATCCTCTTGCAATTGCATGTCCGGATATTCAATTTTACGCATCCGAACCGCGCCATAAAAGAGTTCTTTTTTTGGAAGAAACCAAGAATGCATTAAAACTCGACAACCTGACCGTTGTTGGCAAACGCTTTGAAACTTCCAACATCCAGAATTGCGATATCATTTCTTGCAGAGCTCTTTCTCGCTTTGAAGCCGACTACGAAAGAGCGCTCCCAGGATTAAAGAAGAACGGAATTTTTGTGACTTTTAAAAGTCGTGAAATCGCCCAGGAACTGAAAAATATTCCGGACGTTCATCTTATCGATTATAATCTGCCTCTTGAAAATCAAGAATACTCATTAGTGATTAAAGGAATCTATGGGTAAAGTAATAGCTATTTGTAACCAAAAAGGTGGCGTGGGTAAAACCACAACAGCAATCAATCTTGCTGCAAACTTTGCCGCTTTGGAAAAGAAAACCCTCTTGATCGACATGGATCCACAGGGAAACGCTTCTCAAGGTTTGGGTTATTTGGAAAGCCAAGAAGAAGATATCCATGAAGCTTTGGAATTGGCAGAAAGTCCAGATGCAATTACAAAAGAAGCACTAAAAAAATTCGTTCTGAAAACAGACTTAAATTATTTAAATGTAATCACTTCCGGACCGGATCTTTCTGTCATGGAACTGGAATTGGTGAATGCGATGAGCCGTGAACACCGCCTGAGCCGCATCACCAATCTTTTAAAAGAAAAATTCGAATATATTATTATAGATGCGCCTCCTAGCTTGAACCTTTTGACTTTAAACGTATTGACCGCAGCCGATAGCGTTTTGATTCCTGTCCAATGCGAATATTACGCTTTGCAAGGTCTTGCTGAACTTTTCAACACGATCCGTCTTGTTCAAAAGAATCTGAACAACCATTTGAACATCGAAGGTGCACTCCTTACCATGTACGATAACCGTTTGAGCCTTTCTCGCCAAGTGGCAGAAGAAGTTCGAAATGTTATCCCGGAACGTGTTTTCAAAGTCATGATTCCTAGAAACGTTAAACTCAGCGAAGCCCCTTCTCACGGAAAACCGGTCATTCTTTATGATGTAAAAAGCGCCGGTGCACAGGCATATATGAAGCTGGCTGAAGAAATCATCAACGGGGTAAAATAATTATGGGAAAAAAATCAATGGCGCTCGGTCAGGGACTGAGCACAATCATGCAGAGCCACGCTCAAACTTTAAACGATCAGCTCAACCAAGACGAAAACGGAAATGCAATCAAAGTCGAAAAAATCAACTTGGATTTAATCGACACGAACCCGTATCAGCCTCGCAAGGAATTCAATGAAGATGAACTCGTTGAACTGGCTGAAACAATTGAACAGCAAGGCTTGATTCAACCGATTACCGTTCGCAAATTCAACGGTCGTTACCAGATTGTGAGTGGTGAACGCAGAACCCGCGCGGCTCGCCTCGCAGGTTGGACAACCATCGACGCTTATGTGCATGAACTCCTTTCCGACAAAAAAATGGCGGAATGGTCCCTCATCGAAAACATCCAGCGCGTGGATCTGAATGCAATCGAAATTGCCAAGTCCTATGAAAAACTGATCGAAAATTACGGTTACACCCATGATGATCTTGCCAAAAGCGTAGGAAAATCACGCTCCGCGGTCACCAATGCTTTACGTCTTTTAAAACTTCCGGAACAGGTTCAAGCTTGGATCAGCGAAGGAAAACTTTCCCAAAGTGCGGCCCGTTCCTTGCTCAGCCCAGAAATTACAGATCCGGAATCCGTTGCCCGTGACATCATTGAAAAAGGAATGAATGTTCGAGAAATAGAAAACTTGGCAAAGGAAAACAAAAAGGAAAAAGCTCCAAAAGAACCAGTTACTGAAACTCCGCTCGATCCGAATATCGTCTCTTTCCTTAAAAAAATGGAAGAATTCTTTGGCACATCTGTCAAACTCCAAAAAGGAACGGAAAACGCTTCGAAAGGCAAACTCATTATCGATTACTATTCTTTTGAAGACTTAACCCGTATCCAGGAAAAAATGGAAGGACTGAATTGAAGAATCGCTATCACATAATCCAGATCATTCCTTCGAATTCCGGAAAAACGGTATCGTTTAAAATCCGTTCCTTGACCTGGAAGCTCTTTGGAATTCTGATTGTCGCCATTTTTGCGATGGGAGTTTTGTTCATTTATAAACTCTCCACAATCAATGCGATCATCGTCAGTTCAAGACAAGTCCATGCCCAAAACGAAATGCTTCTTAAAAAGCAGCAAGAATATGAAATGTTCTTTTCGGAGCTGGATTCCATTTCCACAATGGAAAAACAGATAAAGAATATTCTCGGGGCATTTTACGAAACAGATTCATCAAAACTTTCCGAAGTCATCGAAAAAAATCGATTCAATTTTACGCCAAGATCCAAAAACAGATTCAATGCCGAGCTTCAAAGTTATACGAATGGCGGAAATTCGCCGAATTGGACTAAGGTTCCCAGTATCACACCGACCATCGGCATCATCAGTAAACAGTTTTCCGGGGAACATACCGGAATCGACATTTCTGCAAAAATCGATGAACCGGTTTTTGCAACCGCAGAAGGAAAAATTTTATCTTCTGCTAAAGCAAAAGATCGCGGTCTTCACATTCAAATCGACCATGGAAATGGGTATATAACGACTTATTCCCATTTGCAAAAAAATTATGTTAAAAAGGGCGACCTGGTGAAAAAAGGCGAAGCAATCGGAACAGTCGGTTCTTCGGGTAATTCCACCGGTCCACATATTCATTACGAAATTCTAAAGGATAATACTCCGGTAGATCCAGAACTTTTCATTGAAGAATAAAGGAATTTTTATGCCAAAAGAAAATGATAGCCAATTTACACAGATCAGTCCTTCGATGACCATTACCGGGGATCTTTCCGGTTCTAGCGATCTTCGTATTGCAGGAAAAATCAAAGGCAACATTGCTACAACGGGTGATGTCGTTGTCGAAGAAAGCGGATATATCGAAGGAACGATCAAAACCAAGAATGCGACTATTGCGGGAAAGGTAAACGGCGATATCGAATGTAGTGAAAAGCTTGTTTTGGAATCCAAATCCCTAACAGTTGGAAATATCAAAACAAAGCTGCTTGTGATTCAATGTGGAGCAAAGCTAAAAGGAAATTGTGATGTTTCTGTAGAATCCGAAATCAAGAAGTCCTAACGGACTTCTTTTTTTATCCACTCCCTCTTTAAATATTCTTCTTATATATATAAAAGAGATTGATATTGATAACGTGGATTTGTGGAAAGAATGCGGAATTGTGAATATAAGTGATTGATTTTTAAAAAGATATAAAAGAAGTGAATAAAATTTTTATTTTGAAAAGTACTTAAGTTATCCACAGAATTCAATGTTGAAAACTCGAAACTAGAAACTTTTCAACATTATTCACAAAGCAGCCCACAAATTGACGTTGAAAGTCAGTTTTCAATAGTTTATACCTCCACATGTTGATAAAATTATTAAATTGTTCTGTATCACGTTGATTTTTAAAGACTTACAAAATTTTGATTGTAGGGATTAAACTTTAATTAGATTTTGGGTATGGAATTTGAAGGCCAAAAATTAAGAATCGGACAGATAACGGACATCCATCTGATCGTGACGCACGATGAAGAAGATAGTTTGCAGTCTGTTGAAAGTTTCAAAAAGACTCTGCAAGATGCAAAAAAATTCGATTTGGACCTTCTTGTGTTTAGCGGAGACTTGACTGAACACAGTTACAAGGAAGAATACGAACTTTTCTTTGAAATGGTCAAGGAATATGACCGTCCCTGGTGCTTTATCACAGGCAATCACGATAGTTCTGCCGATATCGAAAAGTTTTCGCCTATTCCGGTAATGTTAAAAGCGGGGGATTATTTTTACAAGAAGACAGTAAAAGGACACACGATCTTCTTTTTGGACAGCTCATCGGGAACTATTTCTAAGCAGCAGCTGAATTGGCTCGAATCCGAAGCGAAAAAGGAAAGGGGAGAAGTTTTCCTCTTTGTGCATCATCCGCCATGCTACTGTGGACATCTTTTTATGGATTCCCGCTATGCTTTAAAGAATTGGAAAGAAACCGGTGAAACCTTGGATCGAATTTCCAATCTGCATTCGATTTTCGTTGGGCATTACCATTCTGCAATGGAAGTTCCACGTGGAAAAAAGCAGACGGTCTATTTGACACCGGCAACACAAATGCAGCTCGATCCGGATTCGGTGGATTTTCATATTCTGAGTACGGTTCCAGGTTGGCGCTACATTGAATACTTCAATGGAAAACTTTCTACCCAAATCCGCTATATCTAAAAAAACTCGGATTATTTTTTTTGAATCCCCTTGATTTTATTCAGAGAGTTATCTAAATTAGTTCCACCCGGCGGTTTAGCTCAGTAGGTAGAGCAACGGAATCATAATCCGTGTGTCTGTGGTTCGACCCCACAAACCGCTACTATTTTTTTTGGAAGGAGCTGAATATGAATAATAAGCTTTTCGCATTTTTGTTCTTATTGGCTTCTTCTTTTTTTATGTCCGGATGTGGCAGCGATGGCTCTGAAAATTTGACACCGGATCTCCCTTCTAAAAATGCACAAGTTTCTCAGGCTCCGATTGCGGTGCCTCAATTTGTATCTCCGCAAAGTTCTGCAATCAATGCAGATAAAGCGAAGCAGTATGTGAATGCCAGTGCGGCGCTTCTTTTGCTCGGCGAAGAATGGTCCGAAAAAATTGAAAAGGCCCAGGGCGAAGATAAAGTTATCATTTTGGAAAACTACGAAAAGGCGCGCGATCAGGTTTGCAGCCGCATTGGTCTTGCAGGCATTGCAGAATACAATTGGATCACGAATGTCGCTGTCAAGGATTCGAGCAATGCGGATGTTTTCGCCACTGCCGGTCTCAAGCTTTAATTATTTCCTTTAAAATTTTTGAGCATCCGTTACCCTGCGGGTGTTTTTTGTTTTAAAAAGAAAAATCGCCGAGGCTTGCCCGGCGATTTTTTAAAAAATTTCGAAAATTAAATTTTTTCGAATGCCTGTTTCATATCTGCAATGATATCTTCTGCATTTTCGATGCCGACGGAAAGACGAATCAGATCTGGGCGAATGCCAGCTTCCAAAAGCTGTTCATCGCTCAACTGACGGTGGGTATGGCTAGCCGGGTGCAGTACGCAGCTACGTGCGTCGGCCACGTGCGTTACGATTGCGATGAACTTGAGCGCATCCATGAACTTAATGGATTCATTTCGTCCGCCCTTAATGCCAAAAGCCAAGACACCACAAGGAATTCCGCCCTTGAATTGCTTTTGTGCAAGAGCATAATCCGGATTGCTTTCGAGACCTGCAAAGTTCACCCAAGCAACTTTCGGATGATTTTCAAGGAACTTTGCAACCTTCAAAGCGTTTTCGCAATGCTTCGGCATGCGGAGCGCAAGAGTTTCAAGACCCGTGTTTAAAAGGAATGCGTTTTGCGGAGCCTGGATGCTTCCGAAGTCGCGCATTAGCTGGGCGGTTGCCTTTACAATGTAACCCTTTTTGCCAAATGCCTTGCTGTAAGCGAGACCGTGGTAAGAAGGATCCGGTTCAGTGAGTCCCGGGAACTTGTCGTGGTGGGCTTCCCAATCGAAGTTGCCGCTATCGATTATGGCGCCGCCAACTGTCATTGCGTGACCGTCCATGTACTTGGTGGTCGAATGGGTAACAATATCTGCACCGAACTGGAACGGCTTGCAAAGAACCGGCGTTGCAAACGTGTTATCGATAATGAACGGAACGCCGTGCTTGTGAGCGATGTTTGCAAACTTTTGAATGTCCGTGATGTGGCAAGTCGGGTTCGAAATGGTTTCGCCGAAAAGAGCCTTGGTGTTCGGACGGAACGCCTTGCTGATTTCTTCTTCACTTGCGTTCGGATCAACAAATGTGACTTCAATGCCGAGTTTTTTCATAGTGACGGCAAAGAGATTGTAAGTACCTCCGTAAATTGCGGAAGAGCTGACGAAATGGTCGCCGCATTCACAGATGTTGAAAATGGCAAAGAAGTTAGCAGCCTGACCCGAGCTTGTGAGCATACCGGCGACACCGCCTTCGAGTTCCGTGATCTTTGCAGCGACAAAATCGTTTGTCGGATTTTGGAGACGGGTATAGAAATAACCGTCTGCTTTGAGATCGAACAAATCTGCCATCTGGTCGCTGGTATCGTATTTGAAAGTCGTGCTCTGGTAAATCGGGAGAATGCGCGGTTCGCCTTTTTGGGGCTTCCAACCGCCTTGGACGCAAATGGTCTGGTCGTCAAAATTCTGCATGAAAATTTCCTTAGTGCGTTAATGTAAATTTATGCATAAATATAGAAATAATTTATAGGCCATGCGAGTATTTTTTTGGAAATGTACACGTTACCGGTTAGGGGAATAGCGGGTGCTGCGCCCACGCCCGTTCGATTTTTTTAAAACTCCTTTTTGGACAAGTCCGTTCAGGTCGCGGAGGGCGGAATCATGTGAAATTCCCGAAATCGATGCCCATTCTGAAGAAGAAATGGCTTTGTCTGGAGAGTTTCGCAAGTGCTCGACGAGTTTTTGCTCTCGTTCTGTCAGGGCGACCCCGCTGATTGACAGTTGCTGTTTGGTTATTTCGAATAGACGATTCAAGTTTTCGGAAGCTTCTGACAAGGCGTTTTCCATTGTGTCTAGGAACCAAAGAATCCAACTTGTGATTTCACCGTTTGAAGTTTGTGCTTTGTAAAGCGCATCGAAGTAGGTTTCCTTGTTTTTAAGAATGGTTTCGTTCAATTTGTAAAAGCATCGGGCGGTGTCTTCGCTTTTTGCGAGGAGCATTTTGGAAAGAAGCCGTGCCATGACTCCATTTCCGGAATCAAACGGGCGGATTGTAGTGAAGTGAAAATGAATGATGGCGGCTTTTAAAACAGCGTCCGTTTTGGAATCGTTGAAAATATCAATGAACTTGGCCATTTCGCGAGGAATGCGTTCTGCGGAAACACCTTCAAATCCACGTAAAATTTGAGAGTGGAAAATATCGATACTCTTGCGGTAATGACCACCGCCGGGAACCAGAGATGCGTGCAAAGAAAGCAAGCGTTTTTCGGTCATCGGAAGGGAAAAGTTCCGGATTGCGGAATGGAAAACTTCAGGTACTTCGGAACGGCCATCGATTTGGATCAAAGCCTTCAAATCTTGAATGTTCAGCGATTCGGCAAGATCTTTGGATGCAGCAAAAGAGGCTTTTCCCTTGAGAAGGCCTTGTAAAAAACGGATGCGGCAAAGCGGATCGATGATTTGCGAACGCATGTAGCGGAAGTTGGTCCAGTCTGGATATTGATGAACAAAAAGCATGTCAACAATATAGATTTTACAAAATAAAAAAAAATCTAAAATACGCATATTATGCGTAGAAAATATAAATGGGAGATTATCATGTTGGAGGTTGATCGCAGGGCGAAAAGTACATTATGACCTTACGAGTCTGAAATCAGCTAAAAATGGTCTGCAAATTTTTTCAAAATAGCGTTGTAATTTGTTAAAAATCAAAGACTTCTATATAAATAACGCATATTATGCGTAGAAAATACGGGTTTTAAAGAAAGAACCTTTTTTTCTGTTGAATTCAACGGCGCGGAATTCTAACTTGAAAGCACTAACCCGATTCCTGCGTGTCAGGATCAAAAGGAATATAAAATGTACTACCCGTCTATTAAGGTTCTCGACTGCACCATCCGTGATGGTGGCCTTGTTAATAAGCATGACTTCAGCCTGGAATTTGTCCGTCGCCTTTATCAGCTTTTGACCGCTGCAGGTGTTGACTATATGGAGATGGGTTACAAGAACTCTCCGGAACTCTTCGACCCGAAGGAATATGGCCCGTGGAAATTCTGCGAAGATGATATTCTTTGGAAGGTTCGCGATGGCATTGAAAGCAATGTGAAGATGGCGGTGATGGCTGACGTTGGTCGTGTAAATCTCGCAGCGATTAAGCCCGCTTCCGAATCTCCTTACCAGATGTTCCGCGTGGCAAGCTATGTGAAGAATATTGATAAGGGTATTGACCTTGTCAATACTTTCCATGACATGGGTTACGAAACGACTTTGAACATCATGGCGGTGAGCCGTGATCGTGGTCCGGAACTTGATGAAGCTTTGGACCAGGTGGAACATGAATGCAAGGCAGACGTCCTTTACCTCGTGGACTCTTTCGGTCACTTCTACCAGGAAGATATCGATCAGAGTATCGCTCGCTACCGTCAGCACGTGAAGTCGAAGAAATTTGGATTCCACGGTCACAACAACCAGCAGCTCGCTTTCAGCAACACGATTCAAGCTGTGATTGACCATGTAGATTACCTCGACTGTACGGTGACCGGCATGGGCCGTGGCGCAGGCAACTGCACAACGGAACTTCTCCTTTCTTTCCTCAAAAATCCGAAGTTTGACGTGCGTCCGGTTCTCGAAGCGATTACCGAACTCTTTGTTCCGCTCCGCCAGAAGTATGAATGGGGATACATCATTCCGCAAATGATTACTGGATCCTTGAACCTTCACCCGTCGGCGGCAATTGACTTCCGCAAGACACCGGAAAAGGATCAGTACCGCAAATTCTACGAAATGATGCAGAACGAAATCAACGTTTAATCTTTAATCGATAATTAACTCCAGAAATGTCGGGCATATCCTGCTCGGCATTTTCTATCTTTACACGCCGTGAACGAAAAAGCTTATTTCCCTGCGATTGACGGTCTACGCCTTTTGGCATCCCTGAACATTGTGATGCTGCACTTGGCATCGTCTTCGGCACTCGGTTATATGTCGAATTGGGGCTGGGTGTTTCCGGTTGTTACGGCGCCTGCGTTTGCGGCTGGTCTCTTTTTTATTTTGGCGGGTTTTTTATTCGCTTCGAAGTTTAACGATCCAGACCGTCGGATGCCCGTAATTCCGTTCATGTTCGCGCGCATTGCAAAGCTTTACCGTTGCCATTTTGCAATGACGGTTTTGATGTTTGCCACTCTGGTGTTCAAGTTTAGCCATTGGACTCATGTTCCCGTTTGGGGCGAATGGATGGATTGCATTTCGGCGGGTTTTGGAAACATGTTCCACCCGATCCGTTCTTTGCTGATGCATGTGACCTTGACATGGTCGCTTTTTCCACAGCAGGGGATGAAGCTGAATGAGCCTAGCTGGTCGTTGACAGCGTTCTTTATTTGCTACGCGATTACGCCTTTTTGTGCAAGACAGCTTGCAAAAATTTCTGATAAAAAGACGCTTTGGATTCTATGCGGTCTTGTTTTTGTTCCGGGAATCGCATGGGGAATTTTCTTTGAACATGCGGGATTCCTTGGAAAGATTCCGCTGTTAGGAGATTTTTCCAATTACAATATCCGATACCAGTATTTTCATATGTTCCCGCTGGTGAGAATTTTTGAATATCTCTTTGGCATGATTCTTTTTCGGTTATATCGTTCTGGGGAGTTTGACTTTTTGCAAAAAAATTATGTCGCCGGTGTTTTACAAATTTTCTTGTTGATTATTTTGTATGTAAGTCTTTTTACGATGAAGTCAAACAGCGTGGCTTGGAATTTCATTTGCCATCACACGGTGGCTGTCATGATTTATGGCGGGTTGATCATTAGCATCACGACTTCCAAAGGTTTTCTCTGCAAAATTTTCTGCATCCCTGTCATCCGTTCAATTGGACGTGCATCCTTCTACCCGTATTTGATTCATCTTCCGTTGATTACGATTGGATGGTCGCTTTGCAATATGAACAAGCCAAGTTCAACGATCATCTTTTTAATTTTCATTTATACGATTAGTACGTTGTATCAGAAGCATAAAGACCATTTGCACCGATTGAAAAAACAGGCGCATTCCCTTCCGCCTCAGTCGTAATCTAATTTGCAATATTTAAGGTCAGATGATTTAAATCACATTGGGAATATTTTCACAAGTCGTTGAATTATCAATACTTGCGATTTTTGAAAAAAAGCACTTTTGGAAATGTGACCAATGTCTCTTGAGAAAAAAGCAGCGCTAATTATCTTTTTATAAGCAATTTGTTTTTAGAAAGAAGGTTTTGGATGAGGGAGCTGCTATTTTTAATAGCGATTGTGATGCAAACGCTTGCCGTTGTATCCTGTGGGAGCGAGAAATCGACAAATGTCGATAGCGGTTTTTTGCTCGTTCCCGAAAAAGCATCTCTTGTAGTGTTGGGTTCTGCGAATGTAGTCTATCAAGAAAAATTTTATTATGAACTCGATGACGAAAAATCCATAATCGTCACTTATGCACCTGTTTGCAAAGAGCAAGGCGATTCCCTCTATTGGTCTTTAAAGGGAAAAAAGTACGTTGGCGTCTATGACTACAATACACGTGAAAAAAAAGTGGTTCTGGATTACGGAAAGAGCCTTTATTCGTTGATTTATGAAGGAAACACTTTCCCATTTGGAAATTGGAAGGAAGCGATGGATTCGGCTGGAATTTTGCACGGCTTTACCGTAGAAAAAGGCGGCATTATTTCTCAATCGACTTTTTTTGCAACAGATTGCGCCATATCGAATTTGAAAAAAGTGGGCTTTTTTCACGGTTTTTTTGAAGGAGAAAATTTTGTAGCCGAAAATTGTGAAGAAGTGGAATCGGAAAGAGGATTCCGGGTGACCGTGAATCGGTTGCAGCAGGATTTCGTGGAATTGAAGGTTTCGAAAGAAGAAAAGAGCTGTTTAATTTCGATTTCTCCACGCTACGCGGTGGACAAGGCCGCCTGCGAAGCCGCTTATGCGGAATATCGCGAACACACAGGAAGCGAAGCGTTTGCTTTTGAAGACTTCAACATGGATATTTCCGGCGACACGGAATGTTTTGTGGAACTCATGGAGTCCCTTTAGTCAAATCAATCTCTAAAAAGCGGCTTAAACGGGCTATCCGTGAGCCGCTTTTTTCGTTTTTGTTAAATTTGAGCGGTAATTTCAAAAAGGATTTTATCATCTATGAGCATTTTGGATTCCCTTCTTCATAAGGTCTTCGGTACTCCGCACGAACGCAAAGTGAAATCGCTTCGTCCGGTCATTGCGCAGATTCACGAAGCTCGCAGAAAGTTGGAAGCTTTGGACGATAAGGATCTTGCTGCAAAGTCGGCAGAATTCCGCGAAGCGTTGAACAATGGAAAAACTCTTGACGATATCAAGGTGGAAGCTTTTGCCGTTTGCCAAGAAGCGTGCGACCGTCGTCTCGGCATTTTCAACATTTTCAAGCCTAACTTCGAATTCGATTTTGCAAAGCTCGGTACGGATCCGGAAATTCTTTCCGCGGTGGAAGCGGCCAAGGCAGACCTGGAAGCGGGCAAGCCGGAATGGGAAATTTTCATGCCAGCCAAGTTCTACGCCAAGGTGCGTGAACTTTATCCGGAATCGGTGAAGCCGTTCCGCATGATGCCGTTCGATGTGCAGTTGATCGGCGGTCTCGTTTTGCACGAAGGCGCTATCGCTGAAATGGCGACGGGTGAAGGTAAGACTTTGGCGGCAGTCTGCCCGGTGTACCTGAACGGTCTTTCGGGTAAGGGCGTACATGTGGTGACGGTGAACGATTACCTCGCTGGTCGTGACGCAGAACAGATGGGTTACGTTTACAAGTTCCTCGGTTTGACTGTGGGCTTGATTGTTCACGATTTGAATGCAGAACAGCGCCGTATCAGTTACAACTCCGATGTGACTTACGGTACGAACAATGAATTCGGTTTCGATTATCTCCGCGACAATATGGCGGTCGATCCGAAGGAAGTTGTACAGCGCGAACCGAACTTCTGCATTGTCGATGAAGTGGACTCCATTTTGATCGATGAAGCGCGTACGCCGCTTATTATTAGCGGCCCTGCAGAAGATGCGACGGACAAGTACCAGAAGGCCCGTCAGTTGGTTTCGCAACTCGTTCGCGGCAAGGATTACACGGTCGACGAAAAGGACAAGATCGTTCAGCTGACCGAACGTGGTACGAACCACGTGGAACAGCTCATGGGATTTACGAACCTTTACGGCGAACATGCGGAATGGGTGCATTTCATTCAGCAGGCTTTGAAGGCTGAAAATATCTTCCTTCGCGATCGCGATTACATTGTGCGCGACGGCGAAGTGGTGATTGTCGATGAAAACACGGGCCGCTTGATGGAAGGCCGTCGTTATTCCGATGGTATTCATCAGTCTATCGAAGCGAAAGAAGGCGTTCAGATTCGCCGTGAAAACCAGACGCTTGCAACGATTACGTTCCAGAACTACTTCCGCATGTACAAGAAGCTTTCCGGTATGACCGGTACTGCCGAAACGGAAGCCACGGAATTCGTCAAGATTTACAACATGAACACGTGGGTGATTCCCACGAACAAGCCGTGTATCCGTAAGGATATGCAGGACATGGTTTACAAGACCGAAGAAGCCAAGTGGAAGGCGATTGTCGCTGAAATCAAAAAGCGTCATGAAATCGGTCAGCCGATTCTTGTCGGTACGGCATCGGTGGAACGTTCTGAAAAAATGCACCAGCTGCTTTTGAAAGAAGGCATTCCGCATGACGTGTTGAACGCAAAGAATCACAGTCGTGAAGCGGAAATTATTCAATACGCCGGTTACAAGGGCAAGGTGACCGTGGCGACGAACATGGCTGGTCGTGGAACCGATATTGTGCTTGGCCCGGGCGTTCGCGAATTAGGCGGTTTGCACGTGCTAGGCACGGAACGTCACGAAAGCCGTCGTATCGATAACCAGTTGCGTGGTCGTGCCGGTCGTCAGGGTGATCCGGGTTCTTCCCAGTATTTCCTTTCTCTCGATGATGACCTGATGCGCATCTTCGGCGGAAGCAACGTGAAGCAGTTGATGGATCGCTTTGGCGTAGGCGACGACGAAGTGATTACTCACCCGATTGTTTCTCGTTCGATTCGCGGAGCACAGAAACGTGTAGAAAGCCAGAGCTTTGATACCCGTAAGTATTTGCTCGATTATGATAACGTGATGAACGAGCAGCGTAAGGTGATTTACGGTTTGCGCCGTCGCATTTTGAATGGCGATGATATCCGTAGTGACATTTGGGCAAATGTCCAGAATGCTTGCGATATCAAGATCTCTCAGTTTATTTCCAAGGATCGCTTTGCCGACGAATGGAACTGGGAAGGTCTTGCTACGGCAGTCAAGTTGAGCTTTGCTGTCGAATACAATCCGAGCGAAGAAGAACGTGCGCAAAAGTCTGCAGATCAGGTGCTCAACGAAGTTATCGCTCTTTGCAAGAAGAAGTATGACAAGCTTGTCGAAATTATTCCGGACAATGACTTCCGCAATATTGAACGCCGCATTTTCCTTTACACGATTGACCAGCACTGGAAGGAAAACCTTTATGCGATGGACCAACTGAAGGATGCGATCCGTTATCAGGGTTATGCCCAGAAGGATCCGCTTGTGATGTACAAGAACCAGGCGTTTACTATTTTCCAGAACTGCCTTGAGACTATCGCAACGCTTACCGCTCAGCGTATTTTGAACATTCGCATTCAGCTGGCTAACGGCGTCTCAGTTGCACCGGAACAGATTCAGAAAGTGGATCGTCCGGCTCAAGGACAGGCTCCGCAGAATGCAGAAACCGCAGCCGCTCAGCCGGCCGAATCTGCAAAGGCTCCGGCGGAACAGCCGAAGGAAGCTCCGCAGGCGGTGGATCCGGTTCCAGAAGCTCCGACTTCGAGCGCCATTCCGAGTTCTGCTTTGCCGGGTACACGTCCGCAAGCTCTCCGTCGTACGATTCCGGGAGCGCAGGTAAAGAGCGCGGGTCCTAAGCTTGGCCGAAACGATCTTTGCTGGTGCGGTTCGGGTCTCAAGTACAAGAAGTGCCACGGCAAGAACCTCGACTGATTTCAATGCAGACAGCCAAGCGATTCTTTTGCCTTGAAGGCATTGACGGCTGCGGAAAGAGCACACAGCTCAAGCGCCTTGCCGAATTTTTGACCGGCAAGGGCTACGATGTGCTCACGATCCGCGAACCGGGCGGTTCCGAAATTTCGGAAAATATCCGGAACCTTTTGCTAGACATCCGTTATAAAGGCGTCATGGATGCAAAAACGGAACTGCTGCTGTACAATGCAGCTCGTGCTCAGGTTATCGCCGAAAAAATCGCGCCTGCGCTTGCTCAGGGAAAAGTGGTGCTCGCTGATCGCTTTGCATGGAGCACTCTTGCGTATCAAGGCTATGGTCGAAAAATCGATCCGCAAATGATCCTTGAACTTTCCAAGATTACTTGCGGAAATTTCAATCCGGACTTGACGATTGTTCTTGATGTTTCGCTCGAAGAAAGCCGTCGCCGCCAGGCCGGTGAAAACCGTGTTGCGGACCGTCTTGAAAGCGAAGCGGTAAGCTTCTTTGAACGCGTTCGAAACGGCTATTTGAAAATGGCAAACGATTTTCCGGACTCTGTCAGTCTTGTCGATGCAAACGGCGATCTTGATACGATCCAAGAACAGATTCGCAGTTTGGTCTTAAAAAAGTTCGCTTAAGCGGTTGAACGATTTAAATGTTGTACCGCACGTAGACGTTTACGGCGTGCATTGTGCGGGACATCGGTTCAACGCGTTCATAGGCGGCGATTTTAACATAGGAATTGAGACGGAGACCCGCCGCAAAATTCAGCGGTAGATATGCTTCTACAAAGAAGTTGTTGAATGCGACAAAGTCATAACCTTTGGTACCGTAGTGCGGTTCGGTATTTGGCCAGCTGCGGAAAAGATAGGCGGCAGCGTGGTCCGCAATTTTCCCATGGTTCTTCCATTCAATTTCCAAGTAGGCTTTATAACTGCCGCCCAGACTGTACTGATAATTGCGAGTGAATTCGTAATTTGAATCGGAAGCAGCGAGAACATCATCGTAATTAAAGTCCGAAGATCCAAGGATCACGTAAGATGGCATGTGGGTCATGCGCAAATGAAAACGATTCGAAAGTTCAACACTGACATCGGCACCTAAGCCAACTGAAAGGGCGGACATTTCAACGAGATCGCCGTAGAAAGTATCAAAATGCAAATAGGTTGCGAGATCCATCCAGTTGGAACTGTTATGGCGCATGTTCAAGTTTTTCAGCTTTCCGACAGAGGAGACGCGCATCATCATGCCGTCTTCGCTTTGGTCTTGCGTAAAGTTGAAAGTGAAGTATTCAAAAGGTTCCTTGATTTTGCGGTCTGGCCTTCCGTAAACCAGGTCTAAACCGTAGAATATGGAGTTTGCGTTCCAATCGTTATCGGATCTATCGTTTGCATCTTGGTCGTAGCGGTATTCGTTTCCAAAACGTCGCCCGGCACCCGCAAAAATAGACCAGTTCATGGGAGCGTACCCTGGATTGGTGGCGCTTGGCCCATGAATCCATTCCTGTGCCGTGGCGATTGGGCTTGCGGCAAAAGCGAAAAGGTTTTCAAGAATTCCTGCTCCGGGTTTTGAAATGGCCCTTTCGGCAATGCGGTAGAGCATTTCACCGTAAACGGTTCCGCCGATACTTGTCGCGAGCAGGTCGTTTGGGGCAGGGTATTCCGTTTCGCAGAATTCTTCCCACATCCAGGAGCCTGTCAGTGCAAAGAAGAAGCTCGCGTAATAGTCGTAACCTGCAGAACGGGCTGCGGAATAGTACATGGAACCTTGGTATGGGTGGCCGAAAAAGTTGATTGCAAAGTGGTTGTCGTCCCACTTCCAACCTTCTTTAAAATTCCGTTTCCAGTATGAAGGCCCGGTTTTTGCATAATTCTTTTGCAGAACATAACGGTCCCACCCCCAGACGAACAAGTTCAAAGCGGTGACCTCTGCAAATGGGATGATTACCGGTAGTTTTTCGCTCTTAGGCTCGCGCTGGGTAAATTCGGGCATTGCGGAATAAGAGGTATCCTGCTTTGCAGAATCTGCAGGGGAGTTTTCGTTTGCCAAGGCGAAGCCTGCAAAAATCAAAAAAACAAGTATTCCCGATAAAGTTTTCATTACAGAAGTAAAAATGCGAATTCTGTAAACTTTTTGTAGGGATGTTTGGACAAAATAGTGCTTATTTTCGATAAAACAACCCTTTAAATGTTAAAGTTTGCTCTAACACTACTGTTTGTGTTTCGGATGTGATTATCTATATTTGGGGCACAATGCAGCTATGCTTGGAACAAGACCAGCTGGATAAGGTCCAGCGAATTTTAAGAGTCCACTTCTCCGGTTTGGATGTGGACGCCTATGGGCCTCGTGTAACGGGAGTCGATTTGACACCGGATTCTGCATTGGACGTTGCGGTCATTTCTCCCAAACCGATCTCCTTTGAAAAAATGGTCAGCGTCGAAAGAGCGTTTGCCGATAGCGGACTTCCGTTCCGGGTTGACATCGTGGACTGGGCCAAGCTCACGGAGAGCATGCAAAAAAACATCAAAAAAGAGCACATCGCCATCCAGACTGCGAACGGCTCTAGAGTTCGGTAGATCTTATGGTAAAAAACTTGATTCTTCCCATGGTTTCGGCGGTTCTTTTTTCGGCCGCTGTCGCAAATGCCCAGTCTCCGGATCTTTCCAAGGCGGAATCTGCGATTCAGAATGGAGACTGCGCTTCGGCGATTTCGACTCTCCAGCCGCTTACCGAAAAAAAACTGCATAAAGAAGACGGAGCGAAGGCTGCGGAACTTTTGGCCCGCTGCTACGCCAAAACGAACGACATGGCAAACCTCGACCGTTTAACAAGCCGCTATTTGGAATATTATGCGGGAAATCCGAAGCGTTCCCGAATGGAAGTGATCGCTGCAGAACGGATGCTCCGTTCGGATTCTCTGGCGGTGAAGGGCGTGGAAAAGCTTTTGAACGTTCTGGATTACAGCAAAAACGCGTCGATTAAGGATTATGCGACAAACCTGCTCTGTCAGGCGATTTCAAAAGACAAGCGTTTTACGGTAGGGCAGCTGACGACTTTTGCCGACAAGGCTATGGTGAGTCGTCGCGTAGCAAATATCATCTGGCTCCGTCTTGGCAAGGAACTTTCCGAAAAGAAGAACTATAAAGCGGCCCGTTACTGGTACAAAAAGGTTATCGCTGCAAACGAAAATAGCGAATGGGTCGAAAAGGCGAAGTCCGCGATAGAAGAATTCGAGGGAAAGTCTTCGATTCCTACGGTGCTTGTGCTTGCTCCGATTTCGGGTGATTTTGCCGAATTTGGTCAAGACGCGGTCAAAGGGGCGCGGCTCGCTTTAGAAAAGGCAAACCTCAAGGGCAAAGTCAATTTGCGCGTGGCCGATACCCATGCCGATGCCGTGGAAGCGCTTCGCCGTACAAGACAGGTTGTGGCGCAGGACAGCGTCATTGCGATTATTGGACCAATTATGAGTGCTCCTGCTGCAACGGTTGCTGCCTGGCTCAGCTCTACGCATTCAAACATTCCGATGCTTACGCCGACTGCGACAGATGCGGGAATTTCTCGTATGGGGCCAAACATTTTCCAGGTGAACGTTAGCATGGATAACTTGGCGGTGGGCATTGCCAATTACGCCGTGGACTGCCTTGGAATTCATGAATTTGCTGTTCTTTCTCCGTTGGGAGACTTTGGCACGGCGATGACGCAAAGCTTTACGCGCGCCGTAGAAAGCCGTGGAGGCGTAGTCCTTGCCACGCAGGAATTTGAAGAAGGCCGTCCGGATTATACGACGGAATTCCGCAAACTTCGCGCAGAACGTTTTAATCAGGTCTTGCACAAAATGAACATCGCGCGTGGTGTCAAAAATTTGGATGCGATCGGAGCCAAGGAAAAGCGCTCCTTTATGCAGGATTCCGTCTTTAAAATTCCGGGCATCTTCATTCCGAGTTCAAGCCCGTCGGATGCAGGTCTGATTGCTCGCCAGGTCGCTTACCACAAGTTGAGCGGAACTCTCCTTGGAACTTCGGGCTGGTACGGTCAGGACTTGATCGATGAAGGTAAAAAGCTTGTAGAAAATTCTTACTTTAGCGTTTCTTTCGGTAACGCCGATACGAATCAGACTTACAAGGAATTTTATTCCGCGTACAAGTCCAAGTGGAATGAAGAGCCAAAGGCGGACAAGGTTAGCGGTTTAAGCTACAGCGCGGCAAAGATTATCTTCTCGCTGATGGTTGCCGGGGAAACGGAACTGGTGAAGAAGATTTATTCGCAGAAGGTATTCCACGGCGTGTACGGAGACATCCGTTTTGAAAAGGGCGCAAATGCCAACATCCAGATTATGGGCGTGGAATCGGGCGCATTTGTGAACAAGACGGCTTGCCAGTCCAAGTAACGGAACGCAGGGCTTTAAGAATCAGTATTCATCGACGGTGCAACCGCAGAGAGCGTCCACGACGTAATTCTCGGGTTCACCGCGCAGGTAGAATGCGTAAAGTCCTTCGTCGTCTGTGTAATCTTCTAGATTGACGCCCTTGCGAAGCATCAATTCTTGAGAGATGCGTCTTTTAAAAGCTTGAAAACCGGAGCTTAAAAGGGTCAGGGAAAGCGAGGCCGGTTTGTGAAGAATCTTCATCATAGGTTGCCTTCTTTTTAGTGACTTTTGCTCGGGACGTGTGACGGAATTTGTCGCAGGTCTCTTTCTTTCGATATACACAATTTGCGAAAAGCCTTTTAATTACGAAATACTCATTTCTTGATTACAAAAATTAATTTGTATAAAATCTTTTCGCAATCTAGAGTGAATCTCCCTATTTTTAAGGCTTCCACGCTTTCTTATAAACTAGTTTTAAAATTTTTGAAGAGACAAGTCCGCTTTTTAAGGCTAAAACGAGCGCCTTGCCGGGAACATTGAAAAAATGGAAAACGTAACTGTTTGATTGAAAACAAGTTAGAGATTTTTTGGACCACAAAAATGCGCTTGCATTTTGGTATATTTAAACTCAAATGTTATTACACTTTGGAATAAAAACGGTCGCCATGGCGACACTTTTGGGCGCGCTAAACGCTTTTGCGGACTCTTCGCTCTTTGAACTTTCTCGAGAATTGCAGAGTGAAGCGGAGCGTTCTGTTGCGTTTGCGCTGAAAGCGGATTACAAAAAATCGTATCAGGTATTGGAAAAAATCCGGGCTAAAAATCCGGGTGCGGCCTGTGTTCTTCGAAACGTAACTCGCCTCAGTGAATTTGACGATACCGGGGATACGCTTGCGCTTGAAAAGGCGGCGAAAGAACTTTCGGAATGTGCCGCGGAAGGCGCCTGGGATGTGCTGCGGGCATTTGAACTCGGCTATGCGCAAACATCGCTTGGAAACTCCATTAAAGGCGCTCTCGGTACGCGGAGTGCAGCGAAAAAGTTCGAAGATTCCGAAGATAAAGATGCTCGCGCATTTTATTCGATATACGCTTATTACATCGACGACGGCTTGAGCTTTTTGCCGTTTGTGTCGGATGACCGTGAAGCGTACTTGAAAATTTTGGAAGAACGTTCTGCGAATTCGGAACTGTTCTGGGCTCTGTTTGCAACGCCGCTTGCTTGGATGTATTACGACAAACAGGAATATGGAAAAGCGTTGAATGTGGTGGAGCGTGCTCTTTCGAAGGCTCCCCAGAACCCTGTCTTTTGGCAGATGAAGGCCGATATGCTGTATAAGTTAAAGAAGTACACGGAAGCGGCGAAGATCTATGAAAAGAGCGCTGCTGAATATTTGAAGCGCACGGGAAAGTCGGTCCGCTATTTTTGCGCGATTGGGAACCTCTCGCGGATTTATTTGGATGCGGGCGATTTTGAAAAATCCAAATTCTATACGGAAAAACTTTTAGATCCGGATTATAAAAAGATTGAAAACTGGATGCCGGAATCTTTGATTAAAGATTTGAAAAAGAAAGACCTCTTATAAAATCTCTTTTTGTCGTTTTCTTTTGCAAAAAAATCCCACTCCAACCGGAGCGGGATTTTTTTAGAGTTCATGAAAACTTGAATTAGTACTTCGCCTTGAGTTCAGAGGGGCATTCGACTTCCACATAGTTGTGCATCGGGTTGCCTGCTGCGCTCATCCAAGTGGCGAGGAAGAGACAGCCTTCCTTAGCGACAGGATCGCTTGCGAAGGTGCTGTTGCACTTTTGGGTGAGGCATTCCTGACGTTTGCTGATCAATGTGGTTCCGCTGTAGCTATAGCCAACGCTCGTTTCGCAATCGGAAAGGAGGCCTCCGTATTGCTGACCCATGTCGCCCCAGCCCATGCCAGAGCAACCGTTATATATACCCACGCCACCGCCCGGGATCATCACGTCGAACTGGCCCTGTTCCACGTCGGTACCGACATTCGAAGCCATCACCACGAGAACCTTGCCCTTCAAAGCCTGCTGTGGAGACTTGTTTTCGTACTTGCCGTTACCGGTGAAGGTAAGAGCGTAGCAGTGACCACACTGGCCACCGTTCGAAGCCGGAACCGCTGCAAAGGCGTAAGCGGTGCTATCGTCGATGATCATCGGAATCTGGCTTGTGCAGGTAGCGGCGGAGCCGCCGTCGCAAACACTAGCTGTGCTGTAGTTCGTGATTTTCGTGCCAGAGGTGGTGCACATTCTAGCTTCGTTGCCGCTGCCCGCATTTTCAGTCCAAGAGCAGCTCGGTTTGCAGCAGTCCCAATAGCGGGTTGCCCAGCCCGAACCGCTTGCGCCGCCGGAAACAACGACCAAGTTATTCTTGGCGTAGCCGTTGGAAGAAGCTCTGGAACTCGACGAAGCAATTGAGCTTGAAGAACGCACGCTCGAAGAGGACGATCTGGCGGAACTTGAGCTTACAACCTGCTGAACGCTCGAAGAGCTGACGAGGGCTGCATTTCCGACGTTCACCGTGAGAGTAAAGGTTGCATCGCTGAAGGTGAATGTTTCCGAAGTGGAACCGTCAGTAAGGTATTCCGGGACAGTACCGGTAACGGTATAGGTTTTGGCCGTCTGGTCATATGCCACGGTGAGCCAATAGATGCCCCAGTTACGGGAAGGTTCGGCAGTGACTCCGCTGAAGACGACAGTCGAAATGGAAGCGTTTTTTGCCACATTCTGGTTCAGGTTCCCTGTAACCGTAATGCTACCGCTTTGCTGCTGACTTGCAGAGGAAGTGATGTTCGAAGCGGAAGATGTAACGACCGATGCGGAAGAATTGCCGTTCGAATTCGAGGAAATAATATTTCCGTTGGTATCGGTCACTGTTCCGTTTGTAAACGTGATGTGGCCTGTATCTCCGTTGAACGTTCCGATGACACTGCCGTTTGCATCACGAACGGTCATGTCGGAATAGATATCGCCGACTGCAACACTTGCAACGAGAACGGCGGCCGGATCTGGATCCGGATCTGCTGCTGAGCTGCTGACGGGAACGGCTTCGCTAGAAGTCGGGCCAGAAATTTCGTTACCGGAAAGATCCTGCACGGAGCCGTCGGCCAGGGTGATCGTTTTGCCGTCGGCATTCAACGTTCCGATATTATTACCGATTACATCCGTTACATTTCCGTTGTTATCTACAAGATAGCCGATCGCCGTGATGGTCGGGAGCAGTGTAGTGTCTGCTGCAAGGAAGATGTTCCCGGCGGCATCGATAACGGTTCCGTCGGCGTTCAGCTGGCCTGCGACTTCGCCCGTTGCCAAGTTGTAAACGATGCCCGTAGCCGGATCAATGGTGTAACCGGCAACATAATACGGCAATTCCGATACGCTCGGACCGTCTTCAGGTGTTGAACTGTTAGACGATGAGTTTTCTCCTCCGCAGTTCCAAGCAAAGAGAGCTGCTGAGATAGCGATAATGGGTAGATAACGTTTTTTCATGATTCCTCTGCGTTTATCCAAACACTCACACTAGTCGGTATTGTTAGTTGTTACAGCCCTGCGGATATTCCGAAGAAAGACATTCGAGAGTATCCAGGGGACCGCCCGTGTAAGTAGACCAGTCATCGTGCCATGCGATGCGGGTTTCTTTTGTGGTATTGATCGTTGTCTTGTACTTGTCGATCAAATATTGCGGGCATTCAATTTCTTCCCAGTTATAAGTCGGATTGTCTGCGGTCATGTACCAATCGGCAAACCAGTTACAACCTCTGAGAAGATTATCGTAACCGGTGAATGCTGCGGCGCACATATCCTTGACGCATTCCTGATACTTGGCGACCGTATTGTCGTAGCCGAGGGACTGCTGGCAATATGAGAGGAATCCACCGAATTGGGCACCCCACTGGACATTCGATCCGCTGACCATCGTGGAGAGCGCGTCGTAAAGGCCAACACCGCCACCCGGGACCATCATGTCGAACTGACCTTCTTCCACGTCGTAACCGATGTTCGAAGCCATCACAATCATGTGCTTGCCGGCGAGAGCCTTATGGGCCGCCTTGACGTCGTTTGCGTGGTTACCGCCGTTGAATTGAATATGGTAGCACTTGCCGCAGCCAGCGTTTCCGCTACCCGGAGCCGCCACAAATCCATAAGAAAGGGTATCGTTCACAGCGACAGGTGCCATGTCGGTGCAGACGAATGCGCCGTTACTTCCACCGCCGCGATCGCTAGAGCAGGCGCTTGTCGTGCCTTGGTAACCCATCCAATACTGCTGAACGTTATAGCTCAAAGTGTAAGTCGGAATTTCCACATCGTGGATGTTGCAGTTTCGAGCGGTAGTTAAACCGGCCTGATAAGAAGCTTCACTTGTGGTGTCCACGTTGCCCGGCCAAGAACAGTGCGGTTTACAAGCGTCCCAGTAGCGGGAACTCCAACCGGTAGCGCCGTTGTTTAAAAGGGATTTCAGAACAGGAACTTCATAGCCGCTCGGATCCATGACGCCGCTGCCAGAGAAACCGCTTGCGCTGCTCGAAGAAATTTCGGTACTTGCGCTGGAAGTCAAGTTTCCGCTTGCCGAAGATATGGGCTGTTCGCCGCTTGTCGAAGAAGTTATTTCGCCTGTCGTGGCAGAAGATGCCGGTCCGGAAATCAGATTGCCGTTTGTGTCAACGACAGAACCGTCGGCTTTTGTAATATTACCGGAGACGGCGTCAAAAGTACCGATGACGTTTCCGGTGGCATCACGGACGGTCATGTCGGAATAGATGTTTCCGGCAGGAGTTTCGGCAACCAGAGTGGCGCTCGGATCGGCGACAGCTGCGCTCGAAGAAGAATCTCCCGGGGGAACGATATCTGCGTTATTCAAATCGCTGGAGCAATTCCATGTAAATATCGCAGCACTTACAAGCAGTGCGGCTTTTGTAAAAGGAAATTTCATAGGCACCTCGTCCCGTCGGACAAATCAAATTTGACGGCTATTAAAATAATTTAGTGCGATCTATTTTTCTTGTAAAATTCTATTCACTGTGATTAAGTGTTCTTAATTCGTTCCCGAAAATGCCTCATGCATATTTTGTAAGAAAAAGAAAATAAATTTTTGAGAAGTATGAAAGCAAAATAAGTACTTGCCAATGGAAATCAAAATTCGCCATTTATATAAAACTTTAATATCTTTTTGAAAAATGAATAAATGTTTATTAAAGCTGATTTTGGTGGGATCTGTAATCGTGTTTGCGGAGCCGCTTTCTTTGCAAGATGCGATGCAAAAGGCGAAGCAGAAAAATCCCCAGCTCGTTGCGAGCAAAACGCACGTGGAAAAGGCGGAAGCCCAAAAGACTTCGGCCCGTTCCCTTTTTATGCCCAAGCTTTCGATTACCGGCAAAGTGACGAAAATCGATGACGATATTACAATCGATCTCAGGGATATGCGTACGGCAATTCTCGGGTCGAATTACGCTTCGACTTATACGAGTGTTTACGCGTTAGCGAGTCAGCAATATGCCGCTTATGGCGAAGAGGGAGCGCTAAAGGCCCAGACCGCTGCAAAAACGGCTGCGACTCAAGGCCAGCAGGCGTTAGCAAGTGAACTGCCCGAAGACAAGTTCCGGGTAAAAGTCCAGGACGACGTATTTTTTAATGCGACAGCGACTCTCGTATGGCCGATCTTTACCGGTGGAAAAATTTATTCCGCATACAAGGCTTCAACGGAAAATGTAGAAGCTGAAAAAGCGGCTTACGATTTGGTTGAAAATTCCGTGATGATGGAAGTTTGCACGCGCTATTTTACGGTGCACCTTGCAGAAGAATTGCTCGCGCTTCGCGCGGAAGCCTATAATACGATCCAAGCACACGTGGAGCAGGCGAAAAAGCTCGAAGAAGGCGGCCAGATTTCTCGCGCGGAACGGTTGCGCGCCGAAGTCGCTTTTGTGGAAGCGGAAACGGAAAAGGGTAATGCGGAGCGCGATCTTTCGCTGGCACGACTCGCCTTGGCGAATACACTCGGTGAAAGCGATACGGCACTCACCACGACGACTTCGATAGAGCCGAAGGAACTTTCGGAATCTTTGGACAGTTACAAAAAGCGTGCGGTGGAAAATTACCCCGGCATGAAACAGTTGGAACAGGCGAAGAAACGGAGTGAACGCGCTGTAACCGCGGCACGTGGCGATTTCTTCCCAACGATTGCGCTCTTTGGAAAAAAGGAACTTTATACAAAAGATTTGACGATATTGGAGCCAGAATGGGCAGTTGGAGTTGTCGCCGAATGGAATATTTTCCACGGAGGAGAAACTGCAGGCAAAGTCGCCGAAGCCAAAGCGACGCAGCACGAAGTTTTGAGTCTGCAAAATCAGGCGGTGCAAAACATTTCGTTGCTTGTAGAAAAGCGTTACCGCGAATATGAACATGCGAAGGGTCGCATTGAATCGTTAAAGAAAACAGAAGAATTGGCGAAGGAATCCTTAGAAGATCAGCAAAAAGCGTTCAATGCGGGAATGGGAACGAGCCTAGACGTTGTAGACGCGCAGCTTTCCTTGGAGCGTCTTCGCATTGCGATGCTTAAAGCGAATTTTGACGCAACGATGGCCCTTGCTGGGCTTTTGGAAACGTGCGGCCAAGTGGAAAAGATTCAAGATTATCTGGAGAGTGGAAAATGAAAAAGATTCCGGCATTTTTGACATTGTTGATGATTGTTACGCTGCTTGTCGCGGCTTTTGTAACGATCCGGAATTTTGCACTGAAGCCGAAGCCGGAATATTTGCAGGGCCAGATCGAAGCACGTCGGGTTATGGTTGCAGGGAAGCTTCCGGGACGTATCAGTTCGATTGTCGTGCATGAAGGCGATAACGTGGAGAAGGGCGATATCATCGCCGAAATTTCGAGTCCGGAAGTCGAAGCGAAGAAAATCCAGGCGGAAGGCGCTTACAAAGCTGCCAAGGCTCAGGCCAACAAGGCGAAGAACGGCGCTCGTTCCGAACAGATCGATGCTGCAAAAGCCGTGCTTTCCCGTGCAGAACAGGCGGCAAACCTTGCCAAAACGACTTATGAACGCGTGCAGAAACTTTATGATGAAGGTGTTCTCCCGGTTCAGAAGCGCGATGAAGCGGAAACCCAAATGAACGCGGCGAAGGCCCAGGTAGAAGCCGCTAAGGCGCAATATACGCAAGCGGTTAATGGAGCGCGTGAAGAAGACAAGGCAGCGGCAAACGCGCTCGTTTTGCAGGCGGATGGTGCCAAGGCGGAAGTTAAGGCTTACCTTGATGAAACGCGAATCATCGCTCCGATTACGGGTGAAGTCACTCTGAAAATTGCAGAAGAAGGCGAAGTGGTGGGCGCCGGAATGCCGGTTGTTGCGATTACGGATTTGAAGGACGCTTGGGCTGTGTTCAATGTACGTGAAGACGACCTGAAGAATATTCAAAAGGGCAAAGTTTTTAATCTCCAGGTTCCGGCTCTTGGAAAGACTGTTCCGATGGAAGTCTTTTACATTGCGAGCGCTGGAAATTATGCGGTTTGGAAGAGTAGCAAGGAAAGCGGTGGCTTTGACCTGAAAACTTTTGAAATTCGTCTGCGCCCGCAGTCTCCGGTAGAAGGACTTCGCCCGGGAATGACCGTTCTTTGGGACCGTAATTCGGAGGAGTAAATTGCTCCGGAATATTTGGGCAGTCGCTCGGGATGCGTATGGCAGAAAGGATTTTTGCCTAGTTCTTCTGTTGTTCATTTTCCCGATTGCGCTTTGCAGTTTAATGATTTCCATGTTTTCTGCGGAATCTCCATATGATCTTCCGATCGGAGCAGTTGCGGAAGGCGGTGGGGAACTCCAGGGAAAACTTTTGCGTGCGATCGAAGCGACCAAAACGGCATCGATTACAAAACGCTGCAAGGATATTTCGGAATGTTCTTCGGCGATGCGGAGTGGGGAAATCCTCGCCTTTGTGTATATTCCGCACGATCTGGAAAAACATGCGATACGGTTAGAAGCACCTGCGGTAACGGTTTACACGAATGGACAGTCTCTTTTAACGAGTAAGCTGATTACAAATGATATCCGCGTCGCTGTGGCAACACAAGGCGCTATCCTTGTGAAGAATACGGTTCAAAATCCGATAGGTGTGGAACTTCACATTGTAGGGAATCCGACGGGAAACTTTGAATATTTTTTGGGCATTGGCCTTGTGATTGCGCTTTTTCACATCATTTCGATGCTTTTGGGGGCGTACTTGTATGCGTTCCCGATTCGCGAAAAGGAAGTGGGCAAGTGGCTTTCGATTTCAGGGAACTCAATTGCCGCCGCTTATTTGGGGAGGCTTTGGCCTGGCGTGCTGATTCTTGGTACGGAACTCATGGGAATGCTCGCCGTTGTGCGGAGCGGTATGCCTGCAATCGAAACGATTGATAAGGTGGTGCTTTATGGCGGTGGCTATTTGATGGTTGCTGTATGCATGGCGATTGGCGCTTCCTTTGTTGGAATTGTCGGAGAAATGCGAATAGCGCTTAGCGCGGCAGCTGTTGTCGGTGGCCCGGCATTTGCGTTTTGCGGCCAGACGTTCCCGGTGTTTGCGATGCCGTTCGTGATACGGTGTTGGACCTTTATTTTGCCGATCACGCAAATGATGCAGCTTCAGTCGGCATTTTTCTTTGGGCATTTTGGAATTGAACGCGCGTTCCATTCGTTTGAAATTTTGGCTGTGTTTTTTGTGTTCTGGTCGCTGGTCGCTTTGTTTACGCTGGGTGCCCGTTTGCCGCGCAGAGCCAAAAAAGAGGAGGCTGAATTATGTTCCGCATGATTGACCTTCTTTTTAAGACGACGCTTGCCGAATGGAAGGCTTTTGCAAAAGATCCGGCAGTCATGCTCATCGTTTTTTTTGGCGTGATCTTTTACGCGTTTTACTATCCGTATCCGTACAAGAATCAGGTGGCCAATAAGGCGCCGGCCGCTATTGTGGATTTGGATCATTCCACGATGTCGCACCAGATTATCCGCGCGGCTTCTGCCATGCAAGAAGATACGATTGTCGCCATTTACGAAAATGAATTGGAAGCGCAAAAGGCTTTAGCGGATGAAAAAATTTACGGTTATATGAAGATTCCGCAAGGCCTTGAAGCGGATCTCCGCAAGGGCCAAAATGCATCGGTCGGCATTTATTGCCATGGCGGGTTCATTCTTTTGTACGGAAACGTGGCGACCGCTTTTACAACGGCAGCGATGTCGGTCGGTGCAACGACTCAGGTAAAACGCATTGTGATGCAAGGCAATTCGCTTTCTCGAGCGATGGCGATTCGCGATCCCATTCCGACGCGGTTCTTTAGAATGTTCAATGCTTCGGGCGGCTATGGAATTTATGCGGTGAGCGCCGTGCTGATGATTATTTTGCAGCAGACTCTCCTTGTGGCCGTCGGCGTGATGGGCGGTCCGCGAAAGAATCGCCATTTCAAAGTTTTTAGAAATGACGACGAAACGGAAGGCGCTCCGCTTTTGATCCGCTATTTTGGACGTTCTCTTGCATACATTTTGCATTATCTCGTTGCGCTATTCTTCTTTAAATTCGTCATTTATCATGTGTTCGGTTTCCCGGATCGGGGTAACGAGGGACTGGTGCTTTTGTTTGGATTGCTCTTCTTCGGTTCCGTTGTCAATATGGGCATGTGGATTGCGCAATTCTTTAGGCACCGCGAAACGGCTTTGCTAGTGTTCGCCAGTGTTCCGATTTTTGTCGTGTTCGCATCGGGATTTAGCTGGCCATCGGGTAATATGCCCCGTGCAATCCAAATGATAGCCGCTTTTATTCCGTCTACGTATGCGATTCCGGCGTGGTTGAGCATTCAAAATATCGGCGCAAATTTCCAAGAGGTTTCGCACAATCTGATTCAACTTTTCGAACTCTCGGTCTTCTATCTTTTCCTTGGACTGATTCACACCAAGCGGGATGATCTTTTGGGGCATGTCATTTGGAAAGCGAAATCGTTTCGGAACAGATGGCGCCGCAGGGAACTTTAATTTTGGATCTTGATTAAGACCGTTTGATTCCGCAGGCGGATCCGCGCAGGCTTTCCGCTTTTGCTGCTTCTTTTTGTGGGTCGTCAAGAATCCCTTCGAATTCCTTGTGACGGCTGAACCAGCGGATAGCGTAAGAGCATGTGAGGCGCGCCTTTTTCCCGCTGTTCTGGATTTTCTTTGCCGCAGACAGGGTGAGTTTTTCGGCGATTCCTTGTCCGCGCAAAGAAGGGTCTACTTCGGTATGCGTGATGTTGACAAGGCCCGTGCCGATGCTTGGAAAGTCAATGACGGCAAGTATTTTCCCGGATTCGTCTTCTGCCCAGATTCGATTTTCGGATTCTTTCCAGTTTAATTCCATTAGCACCTCGCTTGTTTTCTTCTTTATAAATAAAAAAAATGGACCGGCAAAATGCCAGTCCAAATTTCAAAAGAAAGAATTTTTACTTCTTCTTCACAATGACAGCGTCTTGGACTTTTTTGCCCTTGAGCTTTGTAGAACCCTGTTCTTCCAAACGGCGAGAACGGTTCACGAGAGCGTACTGTCCAATGCCCCAAAGGTTCGAAACGATCCAGTAGAGCACAAGGCCAGACGGCATCACGGCGCTGAAAAGGAACATCATGATCGGCATCATCCAGACCATCATTTTTTGCTGAGCCGGATCTGTCATCGAAGCCATGGACTGCTTTGTTTGGAAATAAGTCGTAAACACCATCACGATCGGAAGAATGGCAATGCCGTCCGGCATCACGAACGGAATCGTAATGCCGTTCCAGATTACATCGGAACGGGACAAGTCGGTAATCCAACCCAGGAACGGTTGACCGCGAAGTTCGATCGCGCGGCCGAACACCATAAAGAGCCCGAAGAATACCGGCATCTGGATGAGCATCGGGAGACATCCGCCTGTGCAAGATGCCATCGGGTTTACGCCATTCTTTGCGTAGAGTTCCATGATCGCAGCCTGCTTCTTTTGCGGATCGCTGCGATACTTTACGTTGATTTCATCAAGCTGTGGTTTCAGCTTGCTCATGCCGCGGGTGGAACGGAGCTGCTTCAATGTGAGCGGCGTCGTAATCGAACGGACGACAATCGTCAAAAGAATAATGCCCACACCGTAGTTAGGAATGATCGAGTAGAAGAACTTGAGAAGCCAAAGGAGGAAACCGCAGATCGCGACGAACCAAACGTCTGCGCCACACCATGTCCAACCGCTTACGATAATCTTTTCAAATCCGAGATCGAAGCTCTTGATTTCGCTCCAGTTGAGCGGAAGAATCATAAAGTCGAAATCGATCGTCGCATTGTCGTGCATGTAATCGGAAAGCTTAATGCGATATGTGCCCGGATCTTTCGTATTTTCGCTGTTCGTGTCGAAGTGCTCAGCAGTGAGCGTTGCTTCGGAAGCTTCCGGATACTTGATGACGGCGGCGACATATTTGCGGCGCATACCCGCCCAAAGAATCTTGCCGTCTTTTTCGTTGAACTTTTCCTTGTCGCGGACCGTTTCGCGTTCCACGCTGTACATGTCGTTGAAGATCACTTCGCTGAAGAAGTAGGCGCCACCGCCAAAGCTTCTACCTTTCGGAAAAACTTCGGTTTCTTTCATGCCGCCATCCCAAATGATTTCATAATCGTTCGGGCGGAATCCTTCGAACTTCACCGACTGCTGAATGGAAACGCCTTCCTTGGTGAAGCTGTAAACGCGAATGACTTTGTTGCCGTTTGGATCGGCGAAGGTGAACGAAAGGCTCTTGTCGCTGTCAACGAGAATCTTGTCCGGAGTATTTGCCGGAAGGGCGAAGAGCTGGTTCGAAAGGTCTACGCCGTCGATTTTTAAACCGAGAGCGCCTTTGGCCGTGTCGGAAATGATTTCGGGGAAGTTGCCTGCGGAATCCGGAAGAGCTTTCACGACGATGCTTGCAATTTTACCGCCGAGATTGTCAAAGACAACAGCAAAGTGTTCGTTTTCGACAGTCACTTTTCGGCGTTCGATTGCTTTAGGAGCTTCGGCTACTTGAGTTGAATCTTTCAAGGAGTCGGCGACTTCCACAGGTTTTGCTGCCGGCGCGAGAGTTGCTGGGATAAGTTTTGCGGAATCAAGCGGAGAAAGTTCCGAAACTTGTAGAGAACCGGAACGGACGTTCTGCGTTTGAGCGGCTTCTGCTTTCGCTTTTTGGGCTGCGGCCTGCTCTTCAGCGCGGCTGGTGGACATCGTCATCGACCATACAAAGAGGCCGACAAGGAGGATGAGACCGATAAGAGTGGTGGGTTTCATTTTCATAGTTTTTCTTTCTTTGGCGGAACCGGGTCGTAACCTCCCCGGCAAAAGGGATTGCAACGTAGTATACGAAAAGCAGCAAGATAGAAACCTTTGAAGATTCCGTGTACACGAATCGCTTCGATTGCGTATTCAGAACACGTCGGCGTGAATCTGCAGACTCCGTGAAAAAAATACGGATGCACTTTTCGGTAAATACGGATGGGGAAAATCAGGGCTTCTTCCAAGAAGTGCCGGATGCTCATAGCCAGCCCATTTTTTCAAAAAGTTTCTCGGCGCTGCGGTGCATACGCTCCGAAGTCATTTCCCCTTCTTTATCTTTAACGATAATCATTGCCCAAATGGGCACAGGAACATGTGGCGCCTTTTCAAAAAAGATTGGACGTAAAATACGTCGACAGCGGTTCCTATAAACGGCACTGCCATTTTTTTTGCGTGCCAAAAAGCAAAAACGACAAACCCCATCCGGGCTTTCGATCCATTGCATCATCAAAGATGGTGAATGAACTCGTTTTCCGTGGTGGGCGATTTGTCGATAATCGGACTCGGACTCGAGTCTAAAAGAGCGGAGACTGGGAATACCTAGCCTTACTTCTTATAGATGGTGTCGCTGACCGTGAGACGCTTGCGACCTTTGGCGCGGCGACGGCTGAGAACAGCACGGCCCCAACGGTCTTCCATACGAGCGCGGAAGCCATGAGTATTGTGACGCTTGCGGTTGTGCGGCTGGAATGTTCTTTTCATAGTTCTAAACCTTTAGGTAACAACACGTTACCATTGAAAAACTTTTTGGAGTCCCAAAAATAACAATATTTCGAGATTTCTCAAGGGAAAGGTCTGGCTCTATCCTCTACAACGGAGTGGACTATCTGTGAATAAATTGTTAAAAATGTGGATTTGCTCAAAAAAGGGAATGCTTTCGGTTTGTTGAAAATAATTATGCGCTTTTTTATATTTATGCATAAATTTATGCATAAAAATTGGAAGACTATCCAAGAGGACATTATGGAATACAAAATTAAGGATATCAA